>Ga0181599_1002041_pt1 | contig 18623 bp, 6 predicted proteins | sample 041ome_3_FD_148658 | JGI IMG/M metagenome (GOLD analysis project Ga0181599, IMG submission 148658) | Coastal salt marsh microbial communities from the Groves Creek Marsh, Skidaway Island, Georgia - 041405US metaG (spades assembly) | ecosystem: Environmental > Aquatic > Marine > Intertidal zone >...
TGTGAGCATTTTTCGGTTTGGGGGTTCCCCATCCACAAAACACACATTTTCAAAAAAAAAAGAAAACTCGCGCTGTGTCTCATCATCGCGCGAGACATCACATATATATCGTCGTCTCGATATGAGACACCACCACCACCACCACCAACAACAACAACGAAACGGAGGAGGTGTTCGAGTACTAAACGTGGCGGAAAAGCCATCCGTCGCGAAAGAAGTGTCGAAAGTTTTATGCGGTAGAGGAGGAGGAGGCGTGACGAGTCGCGCGGGCGTTTCGGAGTATAACAGAATATTTGAATTTATAAACCCGTTTCCAATAAACAACCGCCACGACTGCGCGATGAAGTTTACCTCGGTGCTGGGACATTTGATGAGCTACGAGTTCATCGAACAAGAGTATAAGTCGTGGGAACGCTCGGATATGCGAGATTTGTTCGGGAGAGCGCGAATCGCGAAATCAGTTCCAGAGAAGATGAAAAAAGTCAAGGCGAATTTGGAACGAGAGGCGAGGACGAGCGATTGGTTGATTTTATGGCTCGATTGCGATCGAGAGGGAGAAAATATCGCCATGGAGGTCGTGGACGTGTGTTTGAAAGCGAACAGACGGTTGAAAGTGTTTCGGGCGAGATTTTCGGCGCTGAGTTATCAGGACGTTTCGAGAGCGCTTCAGAACTTGCAAATGCCGGACGAGGCGGCGTCCATGGCGGTGGACGCGAGGCAGGAGTTGGATTTACGGTTAGGGGCGGCGTTTACGAGATTTAACACGATTTGCGTGAAAAGGAACGGGATTTTGGGGTTGTTGGACGACGACGACGGTGGTGGTGGTGGCGGAGGAGGCGAAGGAGGAGGAGGAGGAGGAGGAAGAGGAGGAAGGGGAGGAGGGAACGACAAAGATAATAAAGGCGTGATAAGTTACGGCCCGTGTCAATTTCCAACGCTTGGATTTATCGTTCAAAGAAAGTGGGACGTAGATGCACACGTTCCCGAAAGGTTTTGGACGATTTCCATCGGATATCAAATGCAAGAAGGAGGAGGAGCAGCCGGTGCTGCTGCTGCTGGCGGCGGTCGACAACAACAACAGAGACAGCGGGGCGGCGGCAGAGTTGTCGAATTTCGATGGAATCGTCAGCGCGTGTTTGACGAGCATCTGGCAAACTCTTTGTTCGAGAGAGTTCAAACCGCACCACACGCGACCGTGTTATCTACTCGCGGTCAAGAGATTAAGAAATGGCCGCCGCACCCGTTGAATACGTTGGAGATGCAGAAACGGGTGAACAGAGCCTTGCGCATCCCCCCAGAAAGAATCATGACCTTCGCCGAAAGTTTGTACCAAAAAGGTTTCATCTCGTACCCGAGAACGGAAACCGATCGATTCCCAGACTCGTTCAATTTCCACGAAAATATAGCGCTGTTTTATAATCACGAGACGTACGGTCCGTACGCGCGCGAATTGAACGAAAGTGGCGGGTTTCGAAAACCGCCGGGCGGGCACAGAGACGATAAAGCGCACCCTCCGATTTACCCGGCAAAGTTACCCACCGCGCACGAATTCAACGGGTGGAAGCCCGAGGAGAAGCAAATTTACGACTTTGTTTTGAGGCACTTCTTAGCGACGTGCTCGAAACCAGCGGTTGGGTATAAAACCACCGTCGAAGTTGATTGCGCCGGGGAGGGGTTCAAAGCGAACGGGTTGATGATTACCGACCGAGCGTATTTACGGATATACGGTCCAGGGCCGATATTCCCTCCAGATGGGCCTCGATTGCAACCGTATTTCGACAACTGGAACGCCCAAGAAGAGCTTCCTAGCTTTGAAGACGGTCAGCAGTTCCAACCGTCGCACAAAAACCTCCGCGACTCGGAAACGGTGAAACCGCAAATGCTTTCCGAAGTCGACTTGTTGACGTTGATGGAAAAGAATGGCATCGGGACCGACGCCACACAAGCGCAGCACATTGAAAAAGTCGTCGGCGAGCGCGGGTACGCGAAAAAAGTCGGCGACAACCGTTTAGTTCCAACCAACATCGGCGAAGCGCTCGTTGCCGGATACGATTCCTTGCAGCTCGGTTTCATGTGGCAACCGACGAAACGCGCCGAGATGGAAAAAGACGTCGACAACGTCCACAAAGGCTCCATAACAAAAGAAGAAGCCGTTCGAAAAAACATCGACCCGATGCTCCGAGCGTTCGTCAAGTGCGAAAACAACGAAGACGATTTAGTCCGAATCGTCAAACGTTTCGTCGAGCGCGGAAGAAACGTCAACGTCGAACAGCGGTACGGCGGCGCCGGAGAGCGAGATTTCTTCGAAGAAGAAGACGAGGACGAGTTTGACGTCTTTAATAATTTGAACAACAACAACGACGTCCCGCCGGTTTAACGTAATTGGAGGACGTTTAGCACGAATAGCGATAGTAGTAGTAACAGCAAAGTATATAGGTCGTCTAAAACATCCATTTTTTTCTCTTTTTTCTCGTTTTTCTCGTTTTTCTCTCCCTTGTGTCTTCATACCATTTCGCGCTATTCGCGCTATACAAAAACGACACGAGCGATGGTGTCCACGCGCCGCACGCCTGCTCGAGAAGAGAGAGCGCCGCCGACGTCTTCTCCTCGAGCTCCTCCCAAGAAGACGGGGAATGATGCGAAATTCACTAATCGACCTTCTTTTTCTTCGAGAGGAAGAGGAGGAAGAAGTAAACAACAACAAATCCCCTCGAAGACGAAGACGTCGACGCATCACCATCACGGGTACGAATTTGGAGGTCCGCTCGGCGCGATATCGATCGCAATCCTCCTCCCTTTGGTCTGCTACTTCCTCGTCGCCGCGTGCAACGAAACCTACGGATGCGTGGAGATTTTTTCATCGTCTTCTTCGGCGTTCAAAAAGCGTTTCTCCCTTGCGACGTTGCCGGAAAAGATGAAACCGGTGTTTTCGTGGGAAAGCGTTGGTGTGTTTTTGGGATGGATGGCGTGGTGCGCGACGCTGCACGTAATCTTACCCGCATCGGTGGTGAAAGAAGGCGTCGTGATCAACGCGGAAACCGGGCAAAGATTGAGGTATAAACTGAACGGGTTTCGCGTGTTTGCGACGACGGCGATTGCGCTCGCAATTGGGACGCACTTTGGCGTCGTTCAGTTGCGATACGTCCACGCGAAGTTTTTGAGTTTGTTAACCGCCGGGTGCGCGTTCGCGTTCGCGTTGACGACGTTTTTATACGTCGCCTCGTTTAGAGTAAAAAAGAAGATAAGTAAGAGTGCGATGAAAAGAGGTAGCGATGGTGTTATCATCGATAACGGGCCGGTCGTGTTGGCGAACGGTGGGAACACCGGGAACGTCGCGTACGATTGGTTCATCGGGAGAGAATTGAACCCTCGATTTTCGAACAGTTTGTTCGACGCAAAGGTATTTTGCGAGTTAACTCCGGGATTAATTGGGTGGTTAGTGTTGAATTTCGGGTTCATGCACGAACAGTACGCGCGGTTAGGGTTTGTCACGAAACCGATGCTCTTAGTAAACGCGTTTCAGCTGATGTACGTCGTCGACGCGTTGTGGAACGAGCCGGCGATTTTAACGACCATGGACGTCACCACGGACGGTTTTGGTTTTATGCTCGTGTTTGGCGATTTAGTGTGGGTGCCGTTTACGTACTCCTTGCAGTGTCGATACATACTCGAAAACAACGTGGACATTTCTTTAGCGATGACCGCATTCATCGTCATCGTTCAAGCGACCGGGTACTACATTTTCCGCCAATCCAACGGCCAAAAGAACACCTTCCGCACCAACCCGAACCACCCGTCCGTGAAACACTTGAAATCGCTCAAAACGAAACGAGGCACCAACTTACTCATCTCCGGCTGGTGGGGCATCGCTCGACACATTAACTATTTCGGCGATTGGTTGATGGCCTGGGCCTGGTGTCTCCCGTGCGGCTTCGACCATCTCGCGCCGTATTTCTACGTCATTTACTTTGGCATTTTGTTAGTCCATCGAGATTTACGCGACGGCGAACAGTGCGAGTTGAAATACGGCGACGACTGGAAACGGTACTGCGAGATTGTCAAGTTTAGAATTATTCCGTACGTTTATTAATAATGATAACACGACTACACGTAACCGCTGTCTGTGCGCGCTCTATTCTATTGTTATTTTCTGTCCGTCTGTCTCTGTTTGTTTCGTATGTATGTGTGTATTTGCCATGCGTTCTAAAAAAAGAGAAGATTTTCCCTTCTGTCTTTTGTGTTGTTGTTGTTCGTTATCCTGTTTGTCACAAAGAGCGCATTTTCTTTCACTCTTCATATATATACACATATAATACTGCCACAATCAAAAGCTTTCATACAAAAAAGAAATCATCGTAATGTCCGCTCTTTCTGCGTCTCTGTCGAGCGCTCGCGTCGCGTCTTCGTCCGTCTCCTCTCTCAAACAGAAGAAGACGTCCTCTTCTTCTTTGAAGAGCAGTAGAAAATCTCTGATCGCCCCGAGAGCGCAAGCCGCTGAGGCGAAACCAGACCCGGGGTCTGATCCAAAAGGCCTCGGCAAAGCCTTGCCGATGCAAATGGACATCGACGCCATCATGAAACTCTTGCCGCATCGATACCCGTTTCTCTTAGTCGACAGAGTCTTGGAAATCGAGCAAGGTTCATACGCCATTGGCGTTAAAAATGTCACCATCAACGACAACTTTTTCCCCGGGCATTTCCCCCAAAGGCCAATCATGCCGGGCGTTTTGATGGTGGAAGCGATGGCGCAAGTCGGAGGGTTGATCATGTTGGAAGGCGGCGGCGGCGAAGGTAAATTCTTCTCTCTTCTTTCTGTTTTTGTTTTACTTTTTGTCCTCTTCTTTTGTCCTCGTCGTTTCCTGCGACGCGTGACTTTCTCCTCTTTTGGTTTACCCTCTCCTCTTCTCTCTTTTGGATATTGCTGAGCTGGATTTTTTCTCTCTCTCTCTCTCTCTCTCCCTCTCTCTCTCTCTCTCTCTCGTCTCGGTCGCGCGCGCGATGGCGTCTTCTTTAAACCTCACCATCGATTATTTAAACCGAAACAAACAGGTGGCACGCAGCAAGAGTTCTTCTTCGCCGGCATCGACGGCGTGAAATTCCGACGACCGGTCGTTCCGGGCGACCAGTTGGTCATGAAGGTGGTTTTGACAAAGTTGAACAAACGTTTCGGCATCGCGAAGATGAAAGGGCAAGCGTTCGTAGGGGAGGAGTTGGCGTGCGAAGCCGAGTTGACTTTGGCGTTGGGGTCTTAAAGCAATAAACGAATGGAGTATGTGTGTTTAAATAGAAAGAGAGTTTGTTTGTGTTTTAACAATATGATATGATATTGACTGATACGTGATCGATGGTATTCATATTCAGTTTTTTTTTTATTTTATAGTACTCGTGTATCTCGTTTTCTCGCTTCTCGCTCGTCGTTCTTCTTCAATACTTTCTCTTCTTTTCAATCGAAGAGTACCCGCACTGCTGACATCGCACCTCGCGATATATGAATTCGTCTCGACCGTACTTCTCGCCCCCTCGGACCAACGTCGGGTAACTTTTCGCGACCGTGTGGTGATACGCGTCCGCCTCGGAGCTGTTACATGCTTCGCACTCTGTTTTTCCTTTCCACGCGGCGTCCTTGAACATCTCCTCGTGGCCGTGGAAATATTCCGCGTTTTGGTTCGTCGCGTCGCGAAAAGAGCGCTCGCCTGATGCGTACTGGACGTTTAATGTTTTAAGGTTCTCTCCTTCGCACGTATCACCGTAGTTTGAATCCAATTCGTTCTTTTTTGGGAGAGGAGGAAACATCGTCGCAATCGTCGGCGTTGAAGGGTGATTGTTGTTACTATGATATTGTTGTTGTTGTTGCTCTGGCGGATAGCACTGCCTCGGTGCTGGTACAGGCACACCAAAAGGTACCCCGCCGTACGAGTTAGGATACGCACTATCACCAAATATCGGCATCATCATCATCATCCCTCCTCCCGGAGGCATCGCGTGCACGTGCATCGGCACCGGCATCGGCACGTGGTGCATCGGCTGCGGTCGTGACGCCCCAAATCCAGCCCGGATCCCGCCACCGCCGACGACGCTCATGATCGTCAACTCCTCGCACACGCCACACACGACCAATTTACTCTCCTCCACCACGCAGTCTCTCGCGACGAGTTCCGGCAGCGACAACATCGACTTGCAATTCCCGCACGAGAAAAACAAACACACATTCGCGTGTATTTTTTGCGCTCGTTGTTGTTGAGAAAAAGAAGAAGAAGAAAACGAAGAAGCGCGAGGCGAGTAAAGCAAACTCTTCGGCACGTCCGGGTCTAAGTTCTCCTCGAACCCTTTGGAGAGGAAGATGTACTCGCACTTTTCGCACCGCTGAAGAGGTCCGTGGCGTTCTTCGTCCTCTTCTTCTTTCGTTCTTCTTCTTCTTCTTTTCGTCTTCACGTGCCGACAGTTTGGACAGATGGAAAACGTTTCTTCCTCCTCCTCGTCCTCCTCTTTTTCCTCTCCTCCTTCGCGCGAACGAGAACGCGGTGGTGGTGGAAAAGGAACGAACGGTTGCTGCGCGTACATCCGCGTATCTCTCTCGAAGAAAAAAAAAGAACGATGAGAAAAAAGCGCGTGGTGCGCGCAAACGAGTGTGTGTGTGCAGTTTTTTCTTTGCTTTTCGTTGTGTGTTGTTAAAATGTACAATTTTTTATGTTTACAAATGGTGTTTGACTGACTGATTGCGAGCTCTCATTCTCTCACGAATGTATCTTATATCTGTGACGAGAGCTCAAGCGCGCTGATTTGTATAGCGTTACTAAACCATGTAACTGGCGTTGTATTCAAATCCGACGGAAACGACGTCGTCCCACTCTTGCTCGGAGAAGGCGCGTTTGAACTTTTCAAATTTTTCTTTGTGATGCAGTTTTTTCTTCAACTCCGCGAAAGCCTTTCGCGCGCACTCTTTGATTGGATCGGAGTCGAAAGAACACTGAGCGGCAAGGATGATGGTTTTTTTGAGCCATTCCGGTAGGTCCGTGTCGTCCATGTTCGCGCTGCTGGAGTGGAGTAAAGCAGAGAGGGCGAGGATCACCGCGTGGCGTTTCACCAGAGACACTTGGTCTCGCGGTAAAGACGCGACGAGGGACGCGGAGACGGAGGAAGAGGAGAACCGCTCGATGAATTTTGACTCAGTTTGCGCGGTGAACGCTTCTCTTCGTTTGCCCGAGAGGAAGGCGAAGAGACTATCTCGCGCCGCCTCGCGAACTTCCACCCGCGGGTCTTCGAGTAATTCGTTTGCCAATGCGTTTTGAAGCGCATCGATTTGCGTCCCTTCGTCGAGAACAAACATGTGTCGGAAGGCAAACGCCGAAGCGAAGTAGGCGCTTTGTTTTCGCGTCTTCCAGAAAGAAGATTTCATGGATGGTAAGAGCGCGGTATCTATGATGTCTTGGAACAAAGTCGCCGTTTGCGAGCTGTTGCCGCCGTTTTCGGTGAACAAAACACTTCTCAAGGCAATCAAGCATGATTTCGCTTCGGAGCCAAAATGCAAGTCCGAGGTATTTTCGGCGCAAAGCAGAGCTGATCGAATGAGCGTCGGCACGAGGTCGGAGATGGACATGATGTCACCCATGAGGATAAGAAGCTTCGTCGTCGTGAAGATAGTCTCGAGAAATCTGCGAGCTCTTTTGACTTCCTCTGAAACTTCTTCTCCGCTCGTCGTCGCCGCCACTGCCGCCGCGGCTGCCGAAGCCATGGCTGATGATGATGCTCCGGATGTCGAAGCATCATTTTGCTTCGCCACTTCGTCGCCACCGATGACGATTTCAGTTTCTGCGTCAACGCGCGAGGCTAAGAAATCACCCACAAATGCATCGAGTTCTCCCCTAAGCTTCGCTTCATTTGCTGAAACTTGATCGTCGTTGATATTGAATCTCGCCGCGTTTCTGTTCAACGAGATCAATTTCGCGGTGACGTGTGCGCCTGCACTTCTTACGCCTTGTGAATCATGTACGAACGGCGAACTCGCCGCGGAACCATCGACATCTTTCATCTCTTCAATCAATTTCATCTTGCACTCAACGTGATCGCCGAGCGTATACCGAGCGCTCTCTGCAACAAAGATGGCGATGGATTCCAAGCGTCGCATTTGCGACAACATCGACGCGGAGGTCAACGGTAACTTCTCAATCATTCTCAGAAACATCGAATTGAAGTGTTCCTTATCGCTACGTTCGGCGAGGGAAAACGCCAAAGCCCGAAGCCAGGTTTCGCGTGAAATATCCGACGTGTTTCCACGTGTTTTTCTAAGGAGTAAATCGGTCGCTTTTTCGTCGCACAAGCGCACGGCGGCGGCGATCGCTTCGGCGCGCGCAGAAATAGCCGTGTTATCTAACGCGGGAACGGAGGCTGATGATGTAGTCGAATCGAAGTTCGTATTTGGCTTTTTGCGTCTGCCAGGCGATATCGAGCCTCCTCTTCCGCTTTCGTCTGCCGATGATTTCTTCTTCTTCGAAGACATAGATAGCGCGTCGTCGTCGTGCGCTTGCATTTCTTCAATGACATCATCCACCGTTTCGCGGAGTAAGCTCGGCCTCGCTTTAAAGAGCATTTCCCACAATCTCGAGAAGACGGTGATGAAGACGCCCGGAGTCGTCGCTATGCCCTCCATCGCTCGCGTGCACACTTTTGGAAACGGCCCCGCGAGCTCGTGACCGACGCCGTACAAAGACTCTCCAGCTTGCGCGAGCAGAGCAGATCTCGATTGTTGTCCACCAGCCGCGCGATCGCCAATGTCACGATTCGTGTCTTCGCCTCTCGCCGCGGCAAAGGAGTACAAGAGTTTCTCTGACAACTCTCGGGTGTTTTCAAAATCTGTGTTCACCGCATCCACGAGCATCTGCTCGTCAAAATTCTTATACCGACTGACGAGGAGCAAACCGCACGCGCTTGGAAGCCACGTCGGTCTAGAGTCGCTGGTTAAACCTTCGAGGAAAATTCGAGTGGCGTTCCGAACGGATTTATCCGAACAATCCGAAACGAGCGTAAACATGAAAAACGCAGTCGCCATCGATTGAAAGCTCCAATGTTTGGCTCGTTCATCCGGTGGATGGAAAATAAACTTCACTAAATCATTCATCAGAGGCGTTGGTCCATCGATGGAATAATTGAGTAAATCCATGCTTCGTCGAGAGAAGCGAGCCGCAAAGTTCACGAAGGTTTCTGAAACCGCTTGTTGCGAAATGACCGTGTCGTGAGTGCACCTTGCCTGTAAAAGAGCGTAGGTAAATTTCAACAACGATTCCGAGGACGTTTGCGTCGTCGCGACGATGCTCGAATTCGTTTTCAAAACCTCGCACGCCGCGCGGCATCGGTCTTCGTTTTCTTCGGGGATCATGAGCGAATCAGCGGAACTCTCGACGACGCGAGGCGCTTCTTTCGGGTATCGCTCCAAGTCAGTTTCAATGGCATTCCTCGCAGCGGCGCGAACGCTCACGTACGTATTGTTGATGGCACACGAACGCAACGCGGCGAGTAAGCGAACACAACTGGAGTTCTGTCTCGATAAGGCGCTGCTGCAGTATTCGCCGCTTGACTCTCTGAAATACACCGCTTGGGCGCGTCTCCAGTGATGTTTAATGCGAGTGTATTCGTACACCAACCATCGTGGATACAATTCGGGAATTTTCGCACCGAGCATGACGTTCTTCTTTTTCCGTCCTGGGTGTGGCATACGCAGACTCGCAGAATCTTCCACCCAGGCCCGCATGGCTGCTTTAGCCGCGTGGTACGTGGAATTTGAAGGAGACAAAATCTCCTCGGCAACTCTTGCGACAATCGTCAAAGTCACCGCATCGTCCGACTCGTGGTTTTCGAGCGCTAAACTCAACGCTTCCGCGGCGGCGTGCCGCGTTTGTACGTCAAAAACCAACGAACCAGGCATTTCACCATGGATGGCTAAGTCTGCGGATGATGAGCCTTCGTTGAAATCCGGAATCCTCGCGGTGAGACCCGTGGCAACTGCGCCGATTCTAGCCGCTAATGAACGCACGCGGTGTCGACGACAGTTGTAATCTTCCATATCGTTCAAGGACGAGAACTGACCAATGCTACCAATCTTACTCACTTTTGCAATCTCAGCAAGCGATTGACGTTTTTGCAAACTCGTTGGTGAGTTCCCAGACGATGACGATGGCGCAAGCGCTGTCGCGGTGAGTCCAGCCGCGGCGGGCGGCGACGGGCTTCTTCTGCTTCGATCGATGATAGTAACTTGACTCGTGCTCTTCGGCGAGATGGAGCGAGGATCGATGGAGGATGAATCTTCGGGAGAATCGTTGATGTCCATATTTTGAATCGCAGCCGTCGCGCAGCCTTCGAACAAATCCGTCATTTCCGACGAGGATTTGATCAAAAATTCTTCGATGATTTCGCGAAGGACTTCGTTCTTGATTCGATGATCTTCCTCGTTCGCCCAATTGAAAGGTTTCGGGAGGCACAGTTTCTTTCTCGCTTCGATATCAGGAGGTCCGAAAGAAGTGTCGTCTCGGGACACCTTCCAACGTAACGCGACCCAGTCGGCGTATTGACGCTTGCCTTTCTTGATCGCTTCGTCGTCTTGCGTGACCGACTGCTGGGCATCGAGCTGATCGATGACGTTACCTAATGCTAAACAGTACCGACACAACAAAGGCCCAGCGATGTACAAAATCGGATTCGAACGCGCAGATTCCGCCAACGCGAACAGACGTCGACTTGATTGCACAACCTTGTCTTTCAACGTCGCTAAAGATGTCGTGTGCGCGCGATCGAAGCCGAGCGATATTACACCCACGATGTAGGATAATCGGTTTATTCGCGCTTTGGAAAGTTCACCCGATCGCTTTGCGTCCAATTGCGCCTCGTTCAATTCCAGCGAAAGCATATCAAACATAGGATTGAAAATTTCTTTCGTGGCTTCCTTTGGCGACGCAATGAACACCGAGGAAACTAAAATGCCCAATTCTCGAGTTGCGGACGGTAAGGTATTCGTGAAAATGAACCGAGCAATTCTGCGAATGGCAAGTTTACGCGACTCCTCCGGTAAGCGAATCAAAAGCGTTCGAAACATGGGCGTGAACATGCAATTTGCGTTCATGAGGAACGATGCAGATTGCTCCGAGGATTCACCAACACCGCCGGAACTGGCTCCATGGTTATTTGAAGAAGTTTCTGGTTGCGCGTGTTCGAGCACCGCGAAAACTCGTTCTAAAACCTCCAACGTCCAATCGGACCAAACAACCGGTAGTTGCGGCACGCAATTTTCCTCCCCTGGATCGATCAAGTTTGATACCGAGGAAAGTAAAATCGTGTAAAACTTGAGCGCCGCGTTCGTTTTCGCCGCATCGTTGACATCAATGCACGGAAGCGTCGCTTCCAACGCCGAGACGATAAACGCGCCCGTGGAATACCCTTCGACTTCGTCCAACACTTCCATTCTATCGTCGCCATTCTCACCAGCTCGCGAAAGCGCTTCGGCGTGTTCAGGCTGCACGAAGATTTCGTTTGGATCGATATTCACCAACATCGATCGCGTCACCATCGCCAATGCTTCAATCGCCGTGGATATTTGGTGCGAAGAATCTTCGTGTTGAAGCGTGTTTTCAAATCTACTCAAAGCGGCGTAAATCGTGTGTTTGGGACAAATGTAGCACAACTTCCCGACTGATTTCACGGCGACGTGTTTCGTGTGACCGTGTCGCGAAAAGATCGCCTTAGAACACAATCGGTCGGCAATCAGCGCCATTTTTGTCAGCTCTTCGTCTTGCTTCCCCGTAAACGGGCCTAAACCAACGGTTTCTTCCGTCTCCGCTCTATACTTCGCCTTCTCCAAGTACGCCACGAAATGCTCGAGAAACCAGGCCAAAGCGTCACTCCCAGGCGAGTCTGGGTGCAAGCAGTGCTCGAGAAAGTCAAAGAGTTTCTCTCGACGATTGTTACTGCTGGTAATGCCAATGTCCGTGTTATTGTTTCTCTCATCGTTGTCGTCGTTTTCTGTTGCGGTGTAATTCAGCGACCGAAACGCCAAAAACTTGGCGATGGAGCGCGCTCTGTGTGCCGTATCTAAAACTCTCGGCGCGATTTTCGTCGCCGGCGATCCAATCGAACGCACCGAGCTTGCCAACACTTGCAAATGTTGCGATTGTTTCGACCCGTTGTTCCCATTCCTGCCGCCACTTCTGCCGCCGCCGTTATTGGATGAACTCAACTGAAAGCTCCACAACGCGGCGGAATAAATCTTTGCGTCCAAACTCTCCGACCATTGAATCCGCCCGCTCACGTCGTGTTTCGCACACTGCGAAAACAACTGCAGAAATCCCGATTTCCAAAACACCGAACTCGGCAACGCGTCGAATAAACGATTCCAATCTCCATTTTCCCCCTCAATCATTCGTTTGTAAAATTTCACGTCTTCTTCGTTTCCTTTCTTATTTCGTAAATGTCTCGTCGGTAAAAAAGCCACCATAAACGCCAGCGACGTGAAACACTCCTCGGACCATATGTTCTCCAGATTCTTCTTACTCGCCTCCCAAATTTCTTCACTGCTCCCCAACTTGAAATACCTCCGACTGGCTCTCGCCAACGCCGAAATCGTCGACCGCCACTCGGCTAAAACAACCGGCCCGTAATATTCATTCACCTCGCCTTGAGATACGTGATTGACTTTTTCCATGATTGGTTTCCAATCAATCTCTAAAACCTCATCCAACTGGTCTTCAAACACCGATAACGTCGTCTTCGCCAAATTCGCCCATTTCGTTCGCGTTTTCAAATCGATTCTCATCTCGTTGTCCGCCAACACCACGGCGAAACAGTGTTTGACCAGAGTAACAATCACGCGCACATCTCTCGTCGCTCGGAACGGTTTCGAGACCAAGTGACTCCTCAGTAAGCTCGTGATGTCAAACACCAGAGAAGACGCCGCGTCACCACCAGCAGCAGCGCTCGTCGTCGTCGTCGTCGTCGTCGTCGTCGTCGTCTCTTCCTCCTCCTCCTCCGAGGACGGTCGCGTGGAGAGTTTCTCCAAGCTCGCGACCGTCGCTAAACTTTCAATCAGGCGTTCAAACCGTTTTGGATCTTCCGTCGAAATCGCTTCGGCGACTTCGTGAGGGAGATATTCGTTCGCGACGTCGCGCCACGTGTGTTGCGCGCCGCTCGTCGTCGTCGCGGTCGTCGTCGTCATTTTTACTGCTCGCACTTCTTCTTCTTCTTTGCAGCGCGCGTGCACGATGACTTTTTTTTTCTGAAGCGGCGATGAATTCTTCTTCATCACTTTTCTTCGATTTTTCTTCTTCTGCTGCGTGTGATATTTTTCTTCTTTTCTGCTTATTATTCCTTTTTTTTTGGGTGCCTCCTCTTCGTTTTCGTTTTTTTGCCCCACGTTGGTGTCTTTCGTTGCAAAAAATACTCGCTTTGTTCTTCCTTTAAAAGTGTTGTTGTTGTTGTTCCTCTTCCTCCTCTTCTCGAAGACGATGGACGAGAGAAACGGAGAAGCGAAACGCGAAAGTGCGCGCATGCAAGGAGAATTGCGTTCTTTGATTCACCGCGGGTGAAAGATGAACACCCGGACGCGCGCGCGCTTTTTTATGAAGAGATATGAAAAAAAGGAGCTTTCTGGTGTTTGGTGCTAACTATAGAAAAAATACGCGCATATCTATATCAAGTACTACTTATACTACTTAAAACTATCACCTACAAGTATTACAGAACTGTAAAAGAGCGCCATTTTCTCGCGCTCCAAATTTTGAGGCTACGAGTAAAGCGCGGGAGAGGACGAATGAAGGAGAGGAAGACGAGAACGCGTTCGTTTCAGCGCCTCCGTTGTCGTCGGCGAGATTGAGGTCGAGCGCGCCCCGGGCGTAAAAATCGTACTCGCCGTTCGCGCCGTGGACGACATCTGAAGAATCTCTTGCTGCTGCTGTTGTTGTCGACGATTCTCCGTCCATCTTTTTCTTCGCATCGCGAACGAGCGCGGAAGCGAAACATACCACGAATTGCAATAGCTTCAAGGCAGAGGACGGACCGTCAGTCTCCCTACCAGAAGAAGACGAAAAGGAAAACAGCGAAATGCGCTTGAAGAGAAGGGCCCATATTTTTGCATCGTCGCCAATTATCTGCGACGATGAGCTCGACGCTCTTCTAGCGCGCTCGGTTTCTACGAATTTCTGCACGTATTGGAAGAATTTATCGCATTCCTCTTCGCCTTCTGTTGTTAAACATTGGAGAGTCATCTTCACAATCGTCACGAAGCACTCGATGTACCAGAAACGCTGGACGATGGGAAACCTTGTCGGAAAGAGGTCCTTCTCACTTTTCAAACTGTCACCGTTCTTCACTGCAGCGCAAAGTGACGCGGCGAGGTAATCAGCTTCATCGCATAAAAGTTTATACTCTTTGTTGATGCTCTCTAGCGAACGAGATAACTCTCGACAAAGAAGATTGTCGTCCGAGTCACCTTCTCTCTCCTCATCCCCCGCGGTTGAGCAAAGAGAATGATCGATTAACGCGTTCAAAACTATACTTTGTTCGTAAGAGTCATCCAAAGAATACCAAGAGGACGCATAATCATCACTAGTTTCGCCATCTTGGTCGCTGATTTGTAAAACATCGAAATCTTCTCGAAACATGGCAAAGGCGCATCGCGCAGCGGCGTAGCATCCAAACTGGCCTTTTCTCACCAACGCGCGCATGGCATTCTTTAATTTATTTGCCGCGATGTGTGACTTTGCGGCTGCACCACCAGCACCTCTCTGCTCTTCAAATGTAGCTAAAGCTCGATAACATTCTAAACACAATTCGTGGTTTTTCGGTAATCGTGAAGTTGCCAAAGCGCATGCATCGCGAGGTAAATTACCATCCAGCAGGCACTGCACAGCTTTGCGAAGACCGCTATTGTTCCCATTACGTTGCATGGCCAAAAAACACAAAGCCGCTCTCTGATACTCTTGCCTATCAATAAAGCGATGAGCTTGTTCATTCTGACAAATATTAAAGAGATCTTTGCCGCCGCTTGAAAGTATAACCGCGAGCAAATCTGAATACACCGGACCGTCCGTTTCTGTAAACAACTCGTACGCAGCGCCGTTCCAATCGTCAGTATACATGGCCATAGCCGCCCGCTTTTCAGCAGAACGCAAAGATGGAAACTGAAACTCGGGATTCTTTTTCCTTTGCTGCTGATCATTTGCTACAGCGTTCTGATTTTGTTTTCTCTCTTCTTCCTCTTTTCTCGATTTGATTCGCATGTTTTCCAGCATCCTCCTCGTCGATTCCGGCTTTTCGTACAACGCGTTCCCTTCTGGCCCGTACGCAAAGTGTGCGTCCGACTTATTGTCTGGGTACGTGTCGTCAATCTGCGTCAAAAGCTCGAGGGCTTTAGATTCAGAAACTTCGGCGCCTTTAGCCGTGGATTCCCATGGCTCGGTTTTAAATAACGACTGGGCTTTCGACGGCTTAGGAGCCGTAGTCATAGAAACGTGACCCGATGCATGCCCGGAATTCACTGCGCGAGATTCGCGTTTCACTGGGGCTTTCTCAGCTGTGAGCGCTTCTTCTTCTCTTTCTACCATCTTTGTTCCTGATTCGCCTACATTACCTTTGGTCTCCTCGTCTCGAGCGATAGGACTCTGAATCTGACGAAACGGTAGAGGAGATGGTTTCTCCTTTTCGTACATTGCAAACTGATTACCCATATCTGGTGAACGTCTGAAATCATTGATGTCGGAGATTCGAATGGTTTGGTCGTCACCGCCACTGAGAATGATACCGCGCTCGCTCTCTGTTTTTGAGTGAGACATGTAGTTACGGAGTGCCCGAACTCTTCCTCGGTGTCCGCGCAAGACTGCACGCAACGAAACTTCAGAAGACGAATTCACGTCACCGATCGTATAGATGCGCACAAGACCATCCGCGTTCGCGCACGCTAGACACGTATCTTCTTTACCATCTTTACACCACTCCAATCTGGTAACGCTTTGCCGCGCTCTCGGCAAGACGTGTGAAATCTTGCCGGTAAATTCTGAAAGAGCACAATCTTTCGCATGGGAGCGCACGAACACGCACCCATCACTCGATGACGTCGCCATAGCGATGCTAGAATTTGAAACATACTTCATGCCGTCATCGCATTTAATATCGGTGATATCTGTGGAATGCGAGGTAGTGTCCTCCCACTGAAATTTCAGAATCCCGTTTTTATTCTCAAAACAACTCAGATACCCATTCGAATAGCCAACTATAAAGGCAGATATGGTTCGTGAATACCCAAATCGCGATATCGCTTCATCCTTGTCAGAGTGGAGACGACTCGCTCGTTTTCCTTCATAATCATCTCCTTCTCGGATTGCCGCAGAGATGTCGAAATATGGTTCAGGCGTGTCAGATTTGTCGTCGAAGAATCCAGGGAGTCTTCGCCAATACCACAGCTCTCCGGTTTCGCTCAGCGTAACGAGAACATTTTCCTCACCAACGCACGTGTTCTCGAGAGATGGAACGCGTTCTATTTGCGTCACCGCGCCGCGGTGTTTTTGAGGGAAAAATCGCATTTTTTTCTCTTCTCTCGTCAATTTACCGTTTCCGTCCTCTTTCTCTACTCGCATCATTCCAACTGTACCATCGTCCAAACCAACTACAACGCACCGCGTCATGTTTTCGTGATCGATAAAGAAGCGACAAGATGTGATCTTTCGTTGTTTATCTGCCCTGAAAATAATTTCCGTGTTCAAAGATTTGTCGAACGTCGTAACATCGTACGGCACTTTTGAATGAGGCGCAACGTTTTCCATTTTTCGCAAAGTCCCATCACCACATGCAAATATAGTCCAGTCGCCGATTTCCGGCACTACATGATGATCTATGTCGTAAATAAAACCACCAAGCGTTGATATCTGATCTTTCAGACGATATTTGAATGTATCTTTGCTTTCCTCGAGAACGTCATAAAAACAAATCGCTCTGTCCAATCCATGCGTAACGATTTGGAAAGACGGAAAGTCATCGTTCTCGTCTCTCTTTTCCTTTCCAGTTTTGAATAGCTCCAATGAGAAACCTAGCTTTTTGTGTCCACTGAAATCTGGCGTAGCGCGCTCTGCTTTTAGCCCAACAACAGAACAGGCGCTAGACGAAGGCGGGTTGTTACCGTGGTCTATAAACCTTTCAACATCGAACACCAGCTTCGTAACTTCGCCTTTACACGAACACACCATCAACGGAAAGCTATTGTGCCGTCGAATGGACGTGAAATTCATCCAACACGATGCCGTTGAAATCGGCGCTGAGTTGGGTTTCTTGTTGTTGTTGCTATGACTAGTGCTACCTACGTTGTTCAGCAACATCAAGTTTTCTTTCCTCTCTAAAGACATATCGCCGTTGCTCGACGACAACAGGCAAAAATACAAATCCCCGCTTCTGTTTCCGACTGCTAAATAAATCTCCTCCGTCGCGTCCACGAATACCCACTCGAGCGAAGAGACTGGTGATTTACGAAATCGTTCGTCTTCTTCTAAACCAAATACTCGTTCCTTAAATCCGCCTGCTTTGTACGCGTGAACCGCTACGTCTCCCGATTCAAATCCAACCGCAGTGATAAAAGCCGGACTGTTCTCTGACGACGACGACGACGACGTCAAAGAAGAAGAAGAAGAATACCCGTCCATGCTCGCTAACGTGGTTATACCCGACATGGACTCTGCGAATGCGTATGTGAACTCCGGCTCTATGTTTATCGCGATGCTGTTACTATTATTGCTATTACTGTTGCCGTCGCGAGTATGCTCTGCTAAGCGCCACATGCACATCACTCCGCTCCCGTCGCCCGTTATAAAACTCCCTCGCTCTCGCTTCTCTCTCTCTACCACGCGCACCTCCACGCCTTTCCCGTGGCCACCCCGGCTCGGCTGTTTCTTCGCGCCATAGCGCGAAGAAGAAGAAGAAGTATGAGCGGAAGAAGTAGATGTCCCGCACAGCGTCGATATCTTCCCCACGCACTTCTTCGCGCGGACGTCGTGCACGCGTATCGCATCGTCCGATGACGTCGTCACCAGCAGAAACGCACCTTTCTGGTTTCCTCGTTTTCCTACTTCCCTTTCTGTCTCTTCCTTCGCGATATCTTCGTCGTCTTTGAAATCGTCAAACCAACTCTCCACGAACGAAACGCTCAGCAACCGTTTCGCGTGTCCAGTGGAAATCTGTCCCAACACCGAACTCGTCTCCGCGTCGAGTAAAGCGATGTTATTCTTCGCGCAGTACGCGATTATCGCTCTCGTTTCGTTCTTCCTCTCGTTTCCTTCGCGCTCTGGTTCTCTGCCTCTTCCCTTTGGCGCGTACGCGCCAGGCACGAACCCAACCGTCAAATGCGAACTCGAATACCAGTTGGGAGAAGGGACGGAGATGATTCCGGATTCAAAGTTTACGCGCGCTTCTATTTCTTCTTCGTTTTTGCACGAGACAACTTCGGCATCATTTCCACCGACGGCGACGACGACGACGTCAGCGGCGACTTCATCGCGAGCGTCATCGTCGGTGGCAGTCGCGTCGTTTTCCTCTTCGCCCATTTTTGTTCTCACGTTTTTCTAAAAGTGCGTCAGAGTAAAAAAAAAAAGAAACCGCAATAC
>Ga0181599_1002043_pt1 | contig 18620 bp, 15 predicted proteins | sample 041ome_3_FD_148658 | JGI IMG/M metagenome (GOLD analysis project Ga0181599, IMG submission 148658) | Coastal salt marsh microbial communities from the Groves Creek Marsh, Skidaway Island, Georgia - 041405US metaG (spades assembly) | ecosystem: Environmental > Aquatic > Marine > Intertidal zone >...
AGTTTCTTTTGGTGGTGGCTAGGGTTTAGGGTTTAGAGGTCCTTTCAAAAAAGAAGATCGTGGGAAAATCGAACAAAAAAAAAAGTCAAAACAACACTTGTGCCATGCGACGCATGAAGAATACGAAGAAGAAGAAGACGATGCCGGTGATGAAAAAGAGGCCGACGAAGAAGAAGAAGGAGAAGAGCAACGGCGGCTCGGTTCCCGCTGCTTCTTCTTCGGAGAAAGAGATTCGTCCAAGAAGCAATCTCGCGTCGCGCGAGAACTTGGACGCCTCCCAGCACGAGCTGAAGAATCTCTCGATCGCGCCACACGTATCAACGTCTTCGTCTTCGTCGTCGTCGTCTTCGTCGTCGTCCGGGATTCAGAATTACCCAAGTTTAAGATTTGACGTGGGCACGCGCGTAGAGTTCAGATATACGGACCGCTCGAAGAACGAATCGCACGAGATAACCGGGACAGTTTCGGCGCATTGGGTGAAATGTCCCTGTAGAGTGTGTCGCGAGGAAGGCAGTAGGGAGAGCTTTCCTTACGAGGTGGCAGTGGACGAGGCGTGGCAAGACTTACTTGACAATGAGACTTGGACCATCCGGGAAGATAATAATGAATACGTAAGATTGGAAACGACGGGGTGTTTTACGAGCAAAAGACGTCCAAAGTTGAGGTTTAAGGTTGGAGATCGAGTGCAAGCGTCTGTGAGCGCGTATAGCGATAACAAAACGAGTATGTGGGAGACCGCGACAATTGTGAAGGTTTGGTCTCACCCGAGAGGTTGGAATCTCCCCGACGGGTGCGCCGCGCCGTACGAGATTCGCGTTCACGACGTGACGAAGGAACATTTACACGCCGAGCGCGATATTAAGTACGCGCCGTACGACGCGGATGAATGCGTGAGAAAAGAAAGAAGAGAAACCGTTGGACCGCCGACGGCGTTGTCGAAGGTGTTCTTGGAGTTGCCCGATCTTTTCGAGAAAGAAATACTTTGGCGCTTATCCACGGGAGATTTGAAACGATTTGCATTGAGCTCGAAGAAGTGTTACGAGAGAGTGAAAAGATCCTTCAAGTCGCACTCGTTTGAAGATTTGACGTTGGAGCAACTGGAAAAAGGTCAGAGTCCACTGATGGCGTTGTTCGAGAAGGAGGAGTACAAAAGCGTGCTCGCGCGCGTTTCGTCATTCATGAATCCAACAGATGTGAAGTTCGCGTGTTTGGCGACGAAAACAATCTTATCGGGATTAAAGCGAACCGGATGGAATGTTTCTCAACACCGAAAGGGAATGGTACCAAACTCGCGGGTTTCAACGCCGTACCACGGCGCGTGGTTCATTCACGAGTTCTCATCCTTAAATACTTTGAAGAAATTTTTCAACAGCTTCTACCGTCGCGAATTGTATGAAGATCAGGTTCAAAAGTTTCTGGACGCAGTTTGGGTAGGATTAACCGTCATCGGGAATATGGAGTTCGTCGATTGGTGGAGAAACGAGAAGTTGTGTGGCGAGGATAAATGGCATCCGGTAATACCAAAAATTGCCAGACAGGAAGGAAACGAAGAGTTTGCGAAAGCTTTGATCGATCGCGGATGTAGCGACGGCCCAATGCCGCAACGTTTTCGATGCTGCTTTAACTGTCCTAACGCAGTGTATCAAATATCGTACGCTAGTAGTGACGAGGAGGAGTAAAGAACAAAAAAAAAAATCAATATCTTGACGATAAAACTGGAAAGAGAGAAAATGAGAGAAAGAGTCATACATACATAAGAGTGAAGAAAACTACTTGTAAAATACAAAAATACAGCATATACACCCATCACGAGTACTAATATTACGCCGTCCCAACTCTAGAAAACGCGGAATATTCGTGCAACCAACTGGGCGATTCGTAGTTCAGTTGCGCAGAGCCCACTGGCTGCTGCACTTTTTCCTCGGTAGTACCAAAACTCATACTCGCGCCGTTCGTGAAATCAATCTTGGAAAGCGCCGATTTCGCCGCCGCTTCAGTCACGGCTAACTTTTCTCTCAGCAGCGCGTTTTCGGCTAAAAGTTTATCGCGTTGCGCGGATACGCTGGCATTTGTGCGTCTCGCAAAATCGGCGGCGGCGTACGCGATATCTCGGTCAGCTTCGCGTGATTTAATCTCGTCGAGTTGCTTCTTCGCGAGGAGTTTCGTCGGTTGTAAAGCCGTTTCCGCGTCTTCAGCTCTCGTTCTGTACGAGTCGCGCTCGTCTTCCATGGTTTTCAACTTCTGCTTTAAAACATCTTCCCTCTTTCCCGAATCTTCTAACTTTGCAGAAACGTCATCCAGCTTTCGATTCGTTTGGTCCAACTGCGTTTGTAACAGGCGCGAAAGCGCTCTCGCCTTCGTGCACTCCTCTTCAGTGGATGTAAACTTCTCGAGCACGCGATTGAGCTCAGCAGCCTCAGCTTCTAACGCTTTCGTTTTACTTTGCAACTCTTGCTCGAATCCATTCGCTAAAGATTCCGCGTTCTGCGTTGACGCGCGCAAACGCGAACACTCTGCTTCCAACTCGGACGATAACTTTCGGTAGTCTTTACACCGCTCTTCGACGACATTCGCCTTCTCTTCAGCGTCTTTCGCTCTCGCTTGCATTTCGGCGTGCAACTGACGCAACATTTCCAGCTCGTCTCGTCGTTTCTCGTCTTCGTTTCGTGCCGCGGACATGCGAGAAAGCCAGATTGATTCAGCCTCGGACGATTTTATCGCTCGTTCCTCCGCCTCAGCCGTGCGTTTGCGTTCTTGTTCCAGATTTAATTTCAACTCGCCAATGATAGCGGCGTAATAATCGTTGTCGTTCGATGCGTTTACTGCGGGTGGAGAAGGTATCGCAACCGATATGTCCGCAAGAGGCGTTCTCTTTTGTCGTTGTTGCTGCTGTTGTTGTTCTCGAAACGCCATCTGCGGCGTGTGAAAATTCAAATTTTGCGGCGTCGGCGGCATGTCGCCCTCTTCATCTTCGTTAAATTGAAAAGGTAAAGGCGACGCGGTCTGCGTCGACGTCGTCGCTACCCGAGCAGAATTATCGCGTCCACCCAGTTTCCTTTCTATCCGTTCTGTTTCAACTTTCTGAGCTATCATCATCGGCGGCAGTGGCGACGGCGGCGCGATGGCTGCCGCCTTTGCTCGCGTCTCCAACTGTAATATCTTCTTCAAAGTTCGTTTTTCGTTAATTTTTTGTTGCATGTGAGTTATTTTTTTCACCGACGGTGGTGGTGGCGGTAAAATGGCCGTCGCCGCAGCCACGTTAGCGATTTGTGCCCCCCCGAACGGCACCGATCCGTTGATGATACACGCGCTTCGGAAATATTTCTGAAAGACGCGGTTCCCGCTGCTACTGCTATTACTATGACTGCTATTTTCGTCTGCAACATCTACGAGCATGGCGTGTAACAATCTCGTCGCTGAATTCTTGCGCCAACGCCTCGCCAAAACGTCGCTTTGCTGCTGTTGCTGCTGTTGCGACTTTACGTCCATCCCTCCGTACTCTCTCAACGCGCTCGCGATGGCTGAAATTCTCGACACCGACGCCTGTCTTTTCAACACTTCCTCGCTCGTCGACGTGGCAAACGCCGACGCTTTTGGCGCGACTGGAGGTAACGCAATCATCCGCAACTTCCCAGCCGGTCTGCTCTCGCCAACTTTTAAATAGAAACAAAACGCCACCGCCCGGTCGTCGCCTCTCGGCAAATACTTCACCACATCCTTGGCGTCTTCTTTACTCACCAGTTCCGTCTGTTCCAACTTCGCGCTCTTCCTCTCGCCTTCCGTAGAACTCGCTCCTAACCCTTCCACGCCTCGCATCGCCACCACGTCCACCAACGTCGCCTTCTCTTTCATCCCGATGGCCGCGCACGTCGCCTTCAACGCGTACGCGCTCTTCGGCACCCGACGTAACTCTTTCTCAAACAGCTCTTCGCTCGCCTCCGATATCGCGCGCCGAAACCGCTCTAAAGTCATCTCCATATCGTCCCCGCTGAGCAAAATCGTCGCGTCTTCGGACACCACCAACGCGTTCGTAATCATCGACCGCACGTGTTCGCGCACCAGCCGCTCGCCTTTTTCTTCGCTGCTGCAACTCTGACACTCGATTTCAAAAAAACTCGAGCGTTTCACGCCTCGACTGTTCAAAACGCGCTCGATCTCTTCCAAATCTCGCTCGCGAGAGGCGTTCGCGAACGACAACAGCGCGGCGACTTTTGGCACAAACGAAATTTCATCGTTACCATCATCGACCATAAACGCATCATCCTCTTTGCCGCTCATCTTTCCTTCTTTTCCGTATCTTATGTGCGTAAAAAAAAATGTGAACAACTCTCTTTTAACAAAGAAGAAGCGCGTCCAACACAAACAGACGACAGAAATATATATATATATATACAGAGAGAGAGAAAGCGTCTCGTGCGCGGCGTGTTCAAACGTGCGCTGCTAAAGGTGAGTGTTTTAAAACGTACGCGCGTTGGCGCGCGCAAGTTAAATTCAAAATGGAGCTTTTTTCTTTCTAACGGCTCTTCTTCTTTTCTCTAGGGTTTAGGGTTTTTCTCTCGAAAACAGCGCTTCGTTCCACGCGCTCGCGCTCACGCTCTGCCGCCCGACGACGAACGAAGAAGCATCGACGTCGCTCTTCTTCTTCTTTTTCTTTTGTTTCTCTCTCTATGGTAACGGCTCTCTCTTCCTTCCCGAAAACAGCGCTTCGTTCCACGCGCTCGCGCTCACGCTCTGCCGCCCGACGACGAACGAAGAAGCATCGACGCTCTTCTTCTTCTCCCTCTTCTTCTTCTCCTCCTCGCGCGCGAACAACCTCCCGTCTCGCAAGTCGTACACTTTCATTCGGCTCGAACTTTCGACGAGAACGACGTAGAGAATCACGCACAACGTCGTCCACAGCGGCAACGCTTTCGCGTGATGTTTGGAAAAGGAGACGAATCGAATCAGCGCGGATTCTTCTTCTTTTTGATGACGTTCTTCCTCTTCGTTTAAAGGAGGAGAGAAGAGCAACAGCAGGTGGAAGAGGAAGAGGAGCGCAGAGGCGACGATGCCGACGAATCCGTACGCTTCCTGTGTTTGCGCGTTTGAATAGAGATGAGATGTGAGCGCGGTGAGTTCGTTACATTAAAAAGAGAGAAGAGAGGGGGGAAAAACGAGAAAGCGTGCGCGCGTGCGTCTCACTCACCGCGGGCGTCACCGGATGCTCGGAAGCGACGAACGGTCGCACGGTGCCGTTGAAGGGGGGTGGTGGCAGTTTTACTCGCATCGTCTTCATCGATGAAGCCGTTTCGCGTTCTTCTTCGCGTCATGTGAATCCATTTTTTTTTATGAAGCAAATGTATGTTTTTGTCTTCACTTTTCGACGCGGATAAAATACACATCTCAACGCGCACAAACGCACAATATAAATGCGAGAAGAAGATGACGACGACGTCATCCGCGTGTACATGGACGGATGCTTCGATCTCATGCATTTTGGCCACGCGAACGCGCTGCGACAAGCGCGCGCGATCGCGTCACAAATCAACGATGAGAAGAAGTGCGAGTTAATCGTCGGTCTCGTATCGGACGAAGAGATATTACGGTGTAAAGGCCCTCCGGTGCTGCCGGAGGCGGAACGAGTGAAGTGCGTGAAAGCGGTGAAATGGGTGGACGACGTGATCACGAACGTGCCGTACGAGTTGTTGCCGGAGTTCGTGGAGGAGTTGTTTTCGGGTGCGTCTTTAATTGTTGTTTACTCTCTCTTTCTCTCCACCTATATATACGTCTGAAGGTTTTGATGAAACTGACCCGTTCTCTCTCTCGCTCGCTCGCTCGCTTCTTATTATTTTACGCGCAAAAAACAGAGAAATACGGCATCGATTGCATCGTGCACGGCGACGACCCGTGCTACTTACCGGACGGGACGGACGCGTACGCGATACCGAAGAAGTTAGGCAAGTATCGGGAGATTAAGAGGACGGAAGGCGTGTCGACGACAGATTTAGTGGCCAGGTTGTTAGAATTTGCCGATATGAACGATAGTAAGAAGAGCATTAATGATGACGATGATGATAGTAATGATACGAATAACGATAGCAACGCCAATAAGAGGCACGAGGCGAGATTCTGCACGACGGCGTCGAGGATCGCGCAGTTCGCCGCGAAAGTGTCGTACAGTAAAACGTCCAAAATGAACACGGAGAATGAGAACAGGAAGAAAGATCGAAAGAAGCTAAAAGCGAGCAAGAATGGGGAAACGTGCTGCTACGTCGTCGGCGCGTTTGACGTGTTCAATGCCGGCCACGTGGAACTTCTGGAAGAGTGCTCGTTTGCCGCCGATAAAGTCGTATGCGCGGTCATCGCGGACGAGTACTTAACGAAAGATCAAACGAATCAACCGCCACCGATGCTCAACCAATCCGAACGCGCTATGTCTGCCATCGCATGCAGACACTGCGACGACGTGGTCGTCGGCGCGCCGGCGCGAATCACCGACGACATTTGTAAAACGTTCAACGTGACCACCGTCGTCTTTGAAGACGACGACGCCGTCACCGCGCGCGATCGAGACGTCTGCGAAAAGAACGGCGTCAAAATCCTCTCGGTGAAAGAGAAAGTATTCTCGAGGAAGAAGCTCACCATCGCCAAACGAGTCCAAGAGAACAGAGCGTTGTTCGAGGCGAGACAGAAGCGGAAAATGGCGAGCGAGAAGGCGTATTACGAACAGAAAGCCTTCGTAGCGGAAGATTAGAAACGCATCAACACATAAAAAAAAGTTTTATTAGAAAGTACACGCGTAGTTTTTATTATCATTACATAACAAATCGAACGACGACAAATATCTGCGCTTGGTGGTGGTGATAAACGTGTGTTCGTGGATTCGCACACTTCTTCGCGGTTTCGCGCGCGAAGACCTCGCCCCCGCCCTCGTATCCTTTTTTTACTTACGGGATCTGCCTGTTGTAGGACACGTCCGACCCGAGCGCTACTTTCTCCGCTTTCTCCGCCTCTACCTCCGCCAACACCGGCGACAAGTAATGATCGAACGGCGTCTGCTTCGCCTGCGTCTCTTTATCCAAGTACACGTGTTTCATGCTCAAATCCATCGCCCGTTTTAACCGCTGTTGTCGCATGTCTCGCTCCTCCTGCGTCAAGCGATTCAAAGCTTCTTGGACGTCTAAATTTTGGGTCTCGTCGAGCAAATCGTCGTATCTTAAACCGTATTTGGAGAGCTCGTAACCGACCGTTCGTCGGTAGTATTGGGAGAGGGACCGCAAAGGACCCTCGAAGACTTTTAAGAGGAAAGACATTTCTCCTACTCTCTTCTTCTTCTCTCTCTCTCTCTCTCTAAAACTCTCTCTCACTCTCTCTGAAGACCGATCGTGTTCTTTTTCCCCAACGCGGAGTGCTCTGTTTTTTTGTTTAGGGTTTAGGGTTTAAACCCTAAACACATTTCGAAGAAGAAAAAAAGGAGAGAGACAGACGCTTTCTTCTGAACGACGGACGAGACTCAGAAGAAGAGGAAGAGAGAGAGAGAGAGAGATGCTGTGCGGGTGGTCCTCGAAAAACGTCGCGTGGTATCGTCATCGTCGTAAAAGTTCTTCTTCATTTTCTTCTTCCTCTCGACGGCGGCGGCGCGAGTGTGACAACATCAACAACGCTTCGTCGAAGTCGTTTTGGAAGCGGAGGCATGATAAAAGGAACATTTTGAGAAACGACGCGATATACGACGAGGAGATCGAGAAACAAAACGAAAAAGAGGAAGAAAACGAAGCGTCGAGTGACGTGGAATTGCAAGACGGGTTGATTGGAGAGCGAGACGCGCGGTTATACGCGCAAACTTTGAGAGCGGATGAGGAGGAAGATTTGGAAAAGAACGAGACAGTTACAACCTCGAGGAGGAGGAGGAGCGAAAGAAGCGGGAGAGATTTTTTACACGAGTCGCTCGGGATTACCTATCGCTTCGTCGAGAAAGGCGGCGCGTTGGAGTGCGATCTAGACGCTTTGAACGACGTGTTCGTTTCGGTTAATTTTAGTCGACGTCCGAACGATAAGCTTTATCTCGCGTTGGAGAAGAGTTATTTGTGTTGTTTCGCCGAGGTGGACGTGGAATACGAGACGCGAGCGCTGGACGCGAATAATAACTCGGTCGAGTCGACCATCGTGGAAACGAGGAGAGAGGTCATTGGGTTCGCGAGAATGACGAGCGATGCGGCATTTGTGTCGACGGTTTGGGATTTAGTCGTCGCACCGCCTTACCAAGGGAAAGGGATAGGAACCGCCATCGTCGAGAAGATGATTGCAAAGACGAAAGAAACCGCCCCGGGAATGGTTGTGAATCTCTGCGCCGTGGCCGAAGCGGAAAGCATGTACAAAAGAATTGGATTTCGTAGAAACGAAAAAGAAATAATCGCGATGCAGTTCAACCCAGAGTTACAGGCGATGCAACGGTATCAGTCCGTAGACTTTAGCATTCAATAAAATAATAGCGTTTGTTAGAATCACTAATAATAAAAAACATTTAGCGTGCTCGTACGCAGAACTCTCCTCTTTCATTTAATATACATCTCTCGCTCTCTCGCTCTCTCTTATCGCTTTTTCTCTAATCCGAAGCCCCTCCTTCGTTCGCTTTTTCCGCTTCGCTTTGGTAAAACACCAGCGCCAGAGCGGCAGCCAACGCAGAACTGACCGCAAACTCACCTCTCGCCAACTCAAAAATCACCACGATGCCTAGCAACAACTTCAACATAAAAAACGTCGCGCCGCGTTGCGTCTCCGCCAACGTCTTCCTCATCTTCTCGTCCGTATTCATCGCCTCCTCGTCCGCCAGCTTCCTCGTCAACGGATTCACCTCTTTCTCTTTCTTCCTATCCACGTCGATGGCGTTCACCCCTTTCTCTCTCCTCGACGCTCGACTCGTCCCTCTCGCCAACTCCTCCGCCAACAGTCGCAACTCCTCCTTCAGCGCTTCGTTTCTCTTCTTCGCGATCTCGCTCTCCTCCGCCATCTTCTTCAACTCCGCGTCTAAATCGTTCGCGATTAACCCAAACTCCAAAGAATTCTTATCTTGCATCAAACTCATCTCTCGATCGAGCTCTTCTTTCTTCTTCTCCGCGAGCTCGTTGATTTTCTCCCGTCCTCGTTCCAGTTTCTCCTCCGCTTCGTCTATTTTCTTCCGCAACCTTAACTCTCTCTTGAGAACATCCTCGATGTCCTCCGAATTTTCTTTCGCCGCGGCCGAGGCGAAAATCTCGTCGATGTCACCGATGGAGAGCTTGTTGATTTCGTCCTCGTAATCGGAGTCTTCTCGAACTCTAAGAGAAGAACGACGACGACGAGAAGAACAAAAAGCAGAAGAGCGGAAAGCGTTGGTGTAAATTTTCGAACACGAAGCGCGTTTCGAAGACACCACTCTCTGAGTATTGATCACAAAAGCGTCGTTTTTGGAAGAAGAGGAAGAAGAAGAAACGAGAAGAAGCGTTGCTTTTGTCGTCGTCGTCGTCGCTTCCATGAGTGTCGTCGCCCCGAGTTTTGACTTTTGAATGTGTGCGCTTTAATAAAATGGTGCGTTTTGAGCCGCCGGCACGGATAAAATTTTTGTCCAAAAGCGTATCTTTTGGTTTTCCTCCTCAAAGAGAGCGCGCGCGCGTTCTCTCCCTCTCTCTCTCTCTCGATTTGAGAGAACAAAACAGAGACTCAGAGAGAGAGATCTTTCCAGAGAGTGTGCGCGCGTGAAACAGAGTAGTCGCGCGCCTCTCGCGTCGATTTTCATCACGTCGCGGCGTATTTTGCGCGCATTTTCGATTTTTCCCCGGGAAGAGAAAAGCCAGAGAAAGAGATTCTAATATAAGATACGGAGAGATACACAGAGATACAGAGAGAGATTGATTACGAATTAAGAGAGCGCGCGCTTTTTCGTTTGAGGACAGTAAAACAGATGACGAGAAGTGTCGCGCAGAGCGCGTTGACGTCCGCGTGCGTGATGGCGTGCGGTGACGTGTTGTGTCAAGTCATCAATCCGAGCAGCAGCAGAGGAGGAGACGAGGAGGAGGCCTTTTCGAGGAGGCGGAGGACGCTCTCTTCTTCTTCTTCTTCTTCTTCTTCTTCTTCTTCGGCGGAGGCTTCGTCGTCGAGCGGCGATGGTAATGACGTTGTTAAAAGAAAGGACGTGTGGACAATTCTCGCGAACGAGTTAGATTACGAACGAACGTTGCGATTCTTTACGGTTGGATTGACATTGCATGGTCCGATGTTTCACTACGCGCTGCCGTGGCTTCACCGAGTCCAGTTTTGCGGCGTGAAGCGCGTTTTCGGGAACTGGCAAAACCACGCGTTGCCGAAAGTGGCGCTAGGACACGTGACGTTGTTTCCTGCGTACACGTCGATGTTTCTCGGGTATTTAGGCGTGTTAGAAGGACTATCGTTCAGAGAGAACATGGAGAGGATGGCATCGAGGCTACCGGATTTGCTGATTTACGGCTCGGCGATTTGGCCGGTGGCGAACGTCGTGAACTTTGCGTACGTACCACTACACAGAAGATTGTTATATTTGAACATGATTGGGGTAGGATGGAACGCGTTTTTGAGTTATCAAACGTGCAAGGGAGCCGGCGATGAGACCGGAGCGAACGGCAAGAACAGTAGAGGTGGCGGTAATACGAACAACAAGGCAAGTATCATCAGAAGCCGATACCTCTCCGATTCCAAATCGTTCGCCGCGAAAGCTTTGAACTCTTCTCGAAACTAGAACAGAATAAGAAGAAACTACAATAAATACTAGAATAGTCAATTAGAATAACCGCTGTATGATATTATATATAGAATACAAAACTACTCAATACTGATGAAAAACTAAGTGTATGTCGTCAAATATCCGAACCGTTCTAAGCTTTGATACAAATCCACTTCTCTCTGGAACGGATGCACCTTCTCCCTTCCTTTTTGCGGTCGCTCCCAATCGTAATAATGCGGCCTCGAAAACTTCCCGAAATAATTCTTGCTCTGAAACCCAAACATCTCTACTTTTTCGCACATTTTCAACGCCAAAACAACTCCGACTAAACCACTGGACGGTTTCTCCCCGTGCTTTCCAATCCACGCCCAAGCGTGGCACAACATCTCCGGATCTAACACGAAACTTTTATTCCGCATCTCTTCCGGCTTCTGCTCGAGCTTTTTCACCCACACTTTGACATCGCTTCCTCTCGCTGTCGTCAGTCGTAATTCGTCTTCCGTACCTTCTGGACCTTTATAGTCCACCGCGTTGAGCAAACGCACCGTGGTCTTTTGACCGACGAACTGTTCGTATCCTTGCGTGACCGCCGCGTTGAACCGTATGACGGCTTCGTTCTTATCGATATCAAAACCAAATTGCGTCTCGAGCAACGAGCCCGAATTACCCACCACCGCGCACGATTTATACCGTTTTTTCTTCCTCTTTTGCTCGGTACCACTACTACTGCTACTACCACTACCATCACTGCTACTACCGCCGCTAAGTGCATCTGCGTCGTCGGTATTCCTCTCCTCTCCTCCGTCCGCCGCCGCGTCTTCCAAATCCACTCCTTCCGTAAACCAATCCTCGTTCGCTAACGCATTCAACAACCCCACTCCACTTTGTTTCTTCATCTCTTGATATTTATGCATCTTCACCACGTGCGACCCACCGCAGGTAAATTCCAAGTTCGATCGCAATCGTCTCTTCGACAGCGATATCGGCACCGGTTCCTCCAACAACGAGGTGACTTGGCCGATGAATTTCGAATCTTCCGGCGCTAAATTTTTCGCCCGCCTTCTTCGCACTCTCGCCTCGTACTTCGACGCCGCGTCGTCGCCTCTCAAACTCGAAGAAGAAGAAGACGAGGAGGAAGAGGAAGAAAAAAACGCGGCGAAGCACAGGTTGGAGAGGAGTAAAGCGATCGTCCACAGCGCGAGAACTCGGACGATTCTTGCCTCCCAACGCCCCTTTCGTTGGGTAGAAAAAGACGAAGAAGAGGATTTCTTATCAGTAGTCGCGCGGGGAAAAGAAGTCCTCCTGCGCGAAGTCGTCGTCGTCGTCGTCGTCGTCGTCGGTAACATCTCAAATCTCTGTCTCCAAAGTGTGTTTCAGTTTTTCTCTCGAGTAGTCGGTGACATGTGCTTTAATTAAACGCCTAGCGCGATTGATTTCTGGAGATTGTTGAGTTTCGATTTCCCCCAAGTCACACGACGTCGAAAGACTTTACAAAAAAGAAGAAGAAGAAGAAGACATCGTATCACAACCATGGCGCCATCGCCGGCGATGTCTTCTGCGGATTCGTTTTTTTCGACGACCACGACGACCACGACGACGCGCGATTATTCCGTCGCCGCTACCTGCTCTGGTCGTTCTCTTCTCGCGCGTTGTCGTTCGCCAAAGCGAAGTTGTTTTTTCCCGAAGAAGAAGAAGAAGACATCACCTAACGGTTTGCCGTCGAGGCCACGCTTCTTCGCGTCGAGAAGCGAGGACGACGCGTCAGAGAATTTCCACCCCGACGATACTAATAACAAAGATGATGAAAAATACGACGCGGTCGTAATCGACGCTCCCGGATGGTCCGGCGGTTTCGGCACCGGCGGGAAGGTGTGGTCGTCGAGTAAAGTTTTGAGCAAATATCTCCTCGAAGAAGCGAGACACGAGAACGCGAAGAAGTTCAACGAGAACGAGAACATCATCGAACTGGGATGCGGGACGGGATATTTAGGCATTTCTGCGGCAAAAGCGCTTCGGTCGAGAAGTTTAACCTTGACGGATGGCGGCACGGAAGCTCTTTTGAAACTGTGCGAGGAGAACGCGCGGCAAAACGGCATCGAGAATGTCGCCGCGTGTAAGCTCGAGTGGGGCGTAGGTAAACTATCGCGGGAGTTGAGAGAGCGAGTCGAGGCGTTTCGGCCGAGCATCATTCTCGCGTCAGATTGCACGTACGAGAGAAAAGCGCACGAAGCGTTGTGCGATAGCATCGTAGAAATACTAGAGTTAGCGAGAGTAGAAGAAGAAGAAGAAGAAGAAGAAGAAGAAGAAGACAAAGTCGAGCCGGAACGACGACGACGAAAGCGAAGACCAGACCAACCGCGAGTCCTTCTCGCGCATCAACATCGAACTTTCGCCTCGCTCTTAAACGGCTTCGGCTTCGGCGCATCCTTCGGCGTGGACCCGAATTTTACGTCGTTTCTGGACACTTGTCGCGCGAAAGGTTTGCGCGTCGCCGAAGTGCGGACCGAAAAGCTCGCTTTCCACGGACTCAAAAACGTCTCGATAGTGTCGATTACAAAGTAGCTTTTAGGTGTAGTTCTCATCTTCATTAATCTTTTGCACGCTAATACTAATGAGACGAGAACTGTTGAAACGTCTGTCCTCGACCGCGGCGCATCTCGCGTCCCACTCTTCCACCACTGTTGCTGCTTCTGCGCGTCGTTCTGTCATTCGCAACGTCATCGTTCGCAACCAGCACGCGCGAAAACGATTCATCCAATCAACAACAACTTTGTCATCGGCGTCGGCGGCGGCCGCAGAAGAAGACTTAAAAACGATCGAATCGGAGCTAAAATCTGCGTGCGATGAGCGCGTGAGTTCGCAAAAACCAATCAACTGGATCGTTTTGGGAATGCCGGGCGTTGGGAAAGGAACGTACGCGAAAATTCTCTCCAAAACGATGGACATCGAGCACGTTTCCGCGGGGGATTTAGTTCGAGAGGAAATCGCGACGGCTTCCGAGTTGGGACAAAAAATGCAAAAAATCGTCAACGAGGGCCAACTTTTGCCGGATGAAATGGTCGTCGACGCGGTGATTAAGAAGATAACGACGCCAAAGACGAAAGCGAGCGAGCGCGGGTTTTTGTTGGATGGGTTTCCGAGAACGATAGCGCAAGCGGAGAAATTATCAGAAACTGTTCCCGTGGACGTGGTTTTGAACTTTACGCTCGAGGAGGCGATTTTGGTGGAGAAGGCGTGCGCGAGGAGGAAATGCGGGGAGTGTGGGAAAGGATATAACGTGGCTGATATCGATTACACGACAAAAAGTGGGATGAGGATAATCATGCCGCCGTTGTCGCCGCCGGAAAAGTGCGTGGGGAAGATGACCATGCGAGACGACGATAAGGAGGAGACGGTGAGAGCGCGATTGGAAGCGTTCAAGAAGCAAAGCTTACCGGTGGAGGACTGGTACAGAAAGAAGTCAATGTTGAGCGAGTTTGAGATTTTAGGGGGGATACCAGAAACGACGCCGAGATTAATGCGGTTTTGTTTAGAGCAGATGAAGAAGAGCAGCGCGTAATAGATTTAGATTTAGACTTAGATTTAGATTTGAAGACGTTTCTTCGTATACCATTTATTTCGCAAAATACAAACAACAAAGCGCTACAGTATTACTCTTTCTAAATCTTTATTTTACAACTCATTTCTGCTACTTCTTCTTTCGTGCGAAGGCGTTTGTGACAGCTACGGATGCTACTACGACAGCACCACATGCCGCTTTGGTTAGTACGCTCACTGGGTTCACGATTTTTTTCTTCGAGTCTCTGACCGCAGTTGTTCTTACGGCGTTCCTATCAGGTGACGCGGTATCCACGCCAAACGCTCTCGCCAAATTTGCGCTAGCAACGCTGGCATAAAATTCACCGTGTTGGATCGGCAACGTTTTCAATTTTTCGATGCTTTCGTTGATGTTTTCGAGAACATTTTTCGCAACTATAGGATCCGCGTTTGCGTACGCATCTTTCGCAGGGTAGGCGTTTTTCTCCAAGTCGCGAAAGAACGCGTTGAGCGCAACCGACGGAGCACCTGATCCAGATTCGCATCTGTGTGCCCACAGCGCTGGAATGAACAAGCAATCACCTGGCTGAAGAATCACCTCCTGTGCATTCTCTAACGCGTTATGAAATCGCGGGTACTCTGTGTCGTTCGTTTCAGAATCGTCGATATCGCTCACCATGCTCGAACTTTCCTTTAAATATAAATCGCCCGCTAGTTTAGGCGGGAACAAAACTACGCGTTTCGTTCCACTGAGTTGGATTAAAACGTTATCCATGGCATCGTAGTGCGTCCATATTTTCACACCTGGACTTGAAACTCTCAAGACGACCGAGTGTAATGCGTTTTCATCGTTGTTCCACAAGTCAGACGGTAGTCGAACGTCTTGCGCCAATTCCGGAAATTGCTCAAGCGCCCTAGCCGGTGCAAACTTCCTCGGATCAGCGCCCAGGCTTCGGAGATAGAAAAACTCTTCTTTCGACGACAACGACAACGATGAAAATGAGGATCTCGCTACTTTCTGTAAGAAATCTCTACCGACGAGCGTTTCGTACTTGAAATTCTTTCTCGCAAAATCAAAGTTTGCGTACGACGAGACGTGCGCAGAAATTTTCGCATTCGCAAGCGTTGGTGATTTCTCGAGCAAATACTGCGGCGTCCACGTTTGCGCGCAACTTCCAATGTCGATTCCCGTCAAAACAACGGGTTCACGATTCCTTGTAATTGCTTGAATATCCTCGGTTTTTGGCCGGTGCGAACGCAACACTTTTGCAAAGTGGTGTGACTTCTCCTTATTAACCGCTCTTCCTCCACTCTCCATCGACTTCTGATGCGACGCTTCCTTTAGACCCATTTTCATCGGTGGTCGCAAAACGACGTCGTAGACTAGGTGCCAAACTCTCGGTGCATATTTTTTCACTTTTTCGACTTTTTCGATTCGAGCGATCCAATTCGGTTTCACTTGTTGCATCGCGGCGAGAATTTCTTCGCCTTTTTTCTCAAAGTCACCTTCGTCGACGCATTCGTGAACGTGGCACACGCCACCTTTCTCTGCTTTCAAACAATCGACAGCGATATGCCACGCGTCACGAGAGGTGGGTAATAAACCAAGTAGCACGCGATCGGCAACATTCTTCGGAGCTACTTCTCTGTTATCGCCTTCTAAAACATCGCATCTGCTCGCCTCGATGTTGTTCTTCTTCAAATTCCATCGCAAATACTCGCACGAGTTCGGGTTCCATTCGCACGCGTACACTTTCTTCGCATTTCCGTTTTTCAGCAGCTGTAAGGTGTAATATCCAATACCGGCGTACAAATCTACGATTACTTCGTTTCGAGCGCGAACTTCAAATCCCATGCGTTTCTTCTCTGTGCCGTTTCCGGAAGAGAACATTACTTTCGAACAATCGAATCCGTAAGTCACGCCGAGTTCTCTGTGTTCGACCCATCCGCTATCGTTTCCGTACAGTGACACCGCTCGAGATTCGCGTTTGGGACCTTGGCTCACGGCATCTTGTCTGAAAATACGTTGAACTTTTAAGCATTCCGTGACATGTTCCCACGGCGGAAAGAATTCCCAAACTTCTCGGTATTGCGCAAAGGCTGATTTCGGGAGAAGCACGAGATCGTCGCCGAGTTTCTCCCATTTTTTCGGTACGTCAGCGCTTATGACGGTTTCTATGAACTTTTCGGTGCACGTGATGCCTTTGTCTTTTTGATTTCTCATCGTGGTTGCGATCCGCGATGCGAGCAGAGCGGCTGGAGGAAGACTTTTACCGTTACCACTGCTACTACTACCATTTTTCGCGTTCGCGCTAAAATCCCCTCCATTTGCGGGCGCGTCTACATCCTCGACAGTAAACGTGGCTAAGTTCGACGATATGGCAGAATGTATTGGAACCATGGAAGAATCAACTGAACTCGCTTTTTTGTCCATGAGCGCTACAAACGCATTCGTCTCGATGACTGGTAGTTTCACGAAACTCTTTTTTGGTGGGAGCGCTTTCTGCTTCTTAATTTTTTTCCCATCCCCGCCAGCATTTTCTTTACTCCCTCCAACGTCCGTGAGGACGAGAGGATTCTGGAGTAAAGCGCTTCTATTATCTGCAACGTGTAATGTTGTTGATGATATTGATGATGCTGGTATCATCTCCTCAGATGTTGGATTATCGACGACCAAGTGTCTCCTCTGCGCTTCTTCGATTGAAGCGGACACCGATTTTCGACTTTGATCGAGCCATCCGTTGCGCTTTAACGCGTCTTTACAAGTCTTTGCACACAAAGAGTCCACCAGCAACCAACACTGCTTCGCTTTTTTCGTCGCCCCGCTATTACTACTATCACTATTGCCGCTAATGCTAGTGTTATTTTCATTTTTAAGAGCAACACCGTTCGTCTTCTTTTGATCACAGAATCTCTCCGTAAACAAAGTCAGAAACCGATCCGAGCGTTCCCAATTCGCCTTCATTTTCTTGTTACATTCTTCGACGAGTATACGCAACCCCTCGTCGCTCAAAAGCATCTCGCCATCCTTAGCGACCAACGTTTCCATTCGAATCGAGCACCGGGCGCTCGCCGTGATCCTCCCGCTCCCACTCGCGATGCTGTCACTATTTTCATCGTTATGCATCGTCGACACTACTCCGCTCTCGCGATATCCGGCGTCTCTCGCGCACTTCACAAACATTTGCGCCGTGCGCTCATCCTTCGTCTCCACGGCTAATATGAACGGCTCGAACCGTAACGTCAACGTTTTCCCGCGCTCTCCGACGCCTATCCTTGCCCCGTTGCTCTTTAAACTTTCCCTAATCTTCTCAATCATCGAACTCGCGTCGTCCTCGACGAGTTCGTGCGAAACAAACACCCACTCGCCGCCTTTCCTGTGCTCCTTCACGTCTTCCTCCGTCCTTTCTGCGAAGACAGAAATCCTCCCAGAGCACGAACTCGTCGTAAAAATATTCTCTCGTTCGTTCACGGCTTGCACGAAATCCCTCGCGCGTTCGTCCACGCGTCCCGCTCGGCTCTTGTCCTCTTCCGAAGAAGGAGCGGCGGTTAGAATCAAATTGGAAAGCGTCGTTTTTTTCCTCGCGTCGAACTTAGCTTTTTCCATCGTCATCATCCTCGCGTATCTTCTTTTTCCACGGGCCACAAACCGACACTTCTTCTCAATCTTTCTTCTTCTTTTCTCTCTGTGTGTCTCTCTCTCTCTTTGCGGCGCGTGTGTGCGCGTCGTGTCCTGCACGCGTTGTTGCGTGCTTCTTTTTTTCCCACAAAAGCAAACATTTAGGGTTTTCATCTAAACCCTAAACCCTTCGGATTTCTCGCGCTCGATACCAAACGCGTCGTCAGAGAGAGAGAGTGCAGAGAGAAACACGTATGGAACAATCGATCAACCCGCACGCGTACTGCCGCTTGCGGTTCGACGAAGCCGCGGAAGAGGCGATCGAGAATCTCGCCAACGTTCTGCAGTGGCACCGGAACAGCGCGCACGAGGGTTTGTTCGTGGCGCAGAAAGATGCGAGAGCGGGTACGTCACTCGCGCGCCAATCTTCTTCTTTTCGTCGTCTTTGAAAGAATTCGTTCAATCTTTTTTTTTTATGCGCGTGTGTGTGTCTCTCTCTCTCTCCGCGCGCGCGTTTTGATGAGCGCGAAGGAGAACGCCGCCTTTCGTCGTTCTCTTTTTTCTCTTCTCTCCGCGGGCGTGCGATTGCGCGCGTCGTTTTCGAAAGCGAAAGAGAGAGAGAGAGAGATGGAAAATTTTCTCGAAGCGTCGCTCTCCTTGTGGAAAAAGAATTTGGAGATCTCGTTCTCCGCGCACCAGATAAAGACACAGAGAGAGAGAGAGAGAGCGACCGTTTCGATGAAAGAGTCG
>Ga0181599_1002054_pt1 | contig 18589 bp, 4 predicted proteins | sample 041ome_3_FD_148658 | JGI IMG/M metagenome (GOLD analysis project Ga0181599, IMG submission 148658) | Coastal salt marsh microbial communities from the Groves Creek Marsh, Skidaway Island, Georgia - 041405US metaG (spades assembly) | ecosystem: Environmental > Aquatic > Marine > Intertidal zone >...
CGCGCTTTATAAAAGTTTATCTATCTCTTCGCGAGTGAATATTTCTATTCCCTCTTTTGTTTCTCTCTTTCGTACTCTCTCTCTTCTCTCTCTCTCTCTCTCTCTCTCTCTCTCTCTCTCTCTCTCTCCTGACGCTTCGGCAGCCTGTCGGGTAAAAGGATGAATAGTAATGTGAACATATTATTTCTTATTAATAATCTCCTTCATCTTCGGCAACAATTTCCGAAGTTTCTCGTAAAGTTCGCTCTTGTCCTTTTTTAAAATCTTCTCGAGCTTCTCCTCTCTTTTCGCGAGTTGGTCCAGATCAAATCTTCGCTCGAAACATCCGCGGCACGCGTCGCGTTTTGGTTTTGGTTCTATTTTCATCTTGTGCCTGTCCCAAATTTTCTCCATATCGTCTAACGATTTCACGGAGCAGGTGAATTTCCTTTTACAAAACGCACAGCCATTTGGATCTTTAAAGGGAAACTGAAAGCGACACGCTTCGTTTCTGCACGCAAACATTGGATTCCCAGGGGTTGAACACCGAAGATTTTTAAAGATTGTGCGAGCGTCAGCTTTTTCACCACAAAAGCTGCACGTTCTCTCGAGACATTTTTGATGCACAAACTCACCCGGCGTCGTCGGCGATTTCAAGCAAATCTCCAGCGCGGTTCCCTTTTCTTTACACACGTCACACGTTCTCTCGAGACATTTTCCATGCACAAACTCACCCGGCGTCGTCGGCGATTTCAAGCAAATCTCCAGCGCGGTTCCCTTTTCTTTACACGCGTCACACGTTCTCTCGAGACATCGTGGATGCACATTCTCACCCGGCGTCGTCGGCGATTTCATGCAAATCTCCTTCGCGGTTCCCTTTTCTTTACACGCGTCACACGTTCTCTCGAGACATTTTTTATGCACAAACTCACCCGGCGTCGTCGGCGATTCCATGCAAATCTCCAGCGCGGTTCCCTTTTCTTTACACGCGTCACACGTTCTCTCGAGACATTGTGGATGCACAAACTTACCCGGCGTCGTCGGCGATTCCATGCAAATCTCCCGCGCGGTTCCCTTTTCTTCACACGCGTCACACGTTCTCTCGAGACATTTTCTATGCACAAACTTACCCGGCGTCGTCGGCGATTTCAAGCAAATCTCCTGCGCGGTTCCCTTTTCTTTACACGCGTCACACGTTCTGTCGAGACATTTTTTGTGTATAAAAGAGCCAACTCTATCGGGTGCGCCCACCATGATTTCATTGACGAGACCTTTGCACTTGCAATCGTCTCCAAGTACACACCCCTGTTTCTGCTTCGCCCCACGAAGAATCTTATCATATTCTTGCCTCGCGATATCCTTGCCAGTTTTTACGTCAACCAAACTTTTCACGACTTCATCAGTGCTTCTCGACTTCTTCAGCTTCTCTTTCTGTTCGGTCGCCTTTGAGTCAAACACCGCGTACGCGTTTTTCCATTCGTCAGAGTCTTCTTGATAGTACTTGTTGATATACGCACCAATCCTACCTCCCTGTTTAGCATCTTTAATTCGTTCGGCGAGTACTTTACCCGATTTCTTATAAAAGGCGCATTCTTCCTCGAGCCCGCAGTTGCTCGCGACGTGATACAGTTTAGCGTACAGTTCTTTATTTTGTTTCCTCGCCCCGATTTTAATATCCTTGAAAATAATTTTTTCACTTTTCACAAAACTGTCCCTCGCCTCTTTCTTTTCGTGCGGTTGTTTTTGCGCCCAATCGAGCATCCATTTTATAACGCTTTCCCACCGAATAATTTTATCGCCAACTTTGCAAGTATCTTTGATACCAACCATTTTATGTTCTCTCGAAAACTCACGACGCTCGGACTCACTAAGTCAATTCTTCTCTCAACCACCACCCTACGATGACGATATAAACATTCAAAAGAACACGCCAAACTAAAAGGTCAGTTTTTTGGGATCGCATTTCGTGTAAACTCCTTAAAAGTGCCCAAACGAACCCGGACAGCGAAAAAAAAAGTTCTTCCCCACCCGTCTTCCCTCTCGCGCGCAGGAACAGATAATAAAGAAGGCAACGTGTGATGAAGAACATACCGTGGCGAACTACTACTTTCACTTGAGTCCAGAAAATATAATGTCGATATGATGTCGCCAAACACAACTTGCTGGTAGAGCTGGAATACTGACGCGCGAATCTAATTGATTTTACGAGTGTAGAAAAGAGAAATAAAAAAATCGTTTGACCCACACAGAAGAAAAAGAGAGAAAAAAGAACAGAAAATACTAATACGGAGATGAGTAGTAATAGTACACAACTTTATGTTCAAGTTCTTTCTGTTTTACAAATACCCACCACTCGTGAAAATCCCGCAGACGAGTACACTGACGACGCTTCCGAAGGCGATTCCAGCGGAGAGCATGGTGCCGAGAAACGCGCCTTCTTCGCTTTTCGCGACATCTTCTTTTTCTTCGTCCTCGTTCGTCCTTTCTGTCGTCAAAGAGGAGGACACCAACGACGGTGGGTTTTCTATTTCAATGTCTTCGTTTTCGATTTCGTCTGAGCGCGGCGAATGGTGGTCAGAAGAGAGCGTTTGCGGTCCTAGCGCCATGCTGCATGCGGCGTTGAAACCGTTGGTGAATCCTAATAAGAATACAAAGAGGATTGGAAACGAGTCGAAGGAGAAGACTCGAGGGATGCGCCAGCCGGATCGATTCACGTTGCACGAAGCGAGCAAAGGAACGAATACTATTCGATACAGACTTCGACGGAACGCGACTTGGCCGGTGACGTTTTGTAGCCCTCGACTGTGAGCGTACGAGGAACCTTCAAAAACGCGTCCGGCGAGGTCGCCGAGATTGAAGAGGAGGAAGAGGAAGGAGGTCCAGTAGTCGCCGTCGGTGGATGCACCGTTACTATCATCGCTACCGCTGTTGTTATTCATTTCCGCGCGAGTGACTATGGACGAAGTGATTGCGGGAAACGCGGTGAGCGTGACTGTAAACGTGAGAAACACGGCGAACCGAAAGAGCCACGTCTCTTTTTTAATCGGCGGCTCATCGGCGGCGCCTTCGGTACCTTCCGACGCTTCTGTTGTTGCGTTCGAAGAAGACGACATCGTAGAAGCGCCCATGAGTCGCGCGTTTGACCTTTCGTCTTCGACGTTGAATTCCAAGTCGTTCTCAGACAATGCATTATTCGATTCCTTCTTCTTCTTCTTCTTCTTCTCCTCCTCCTTGTCCTCCTCGAGTATCGCGACTGGAGCGTATTGCTGCGTGCTAATGTTCCCACTATTAATACTATCGTCGCCCATATTTGACGTCATATTTTCCTTTTTCATCTCCAAGACTAACTCTCTCCCGCCTTTCGCGCACAGTAAACACGCCAATCCGCTCAAACCAAAATACAAAGCCGCGAAATTAAACCCGCTACACGTCAACGCCACGAAACTCGCGAGCACCCCGCTCAACGCTTGCCCACTCACCACCGACGTGGAAAACTTTCTCTCTCGCGTCGCGGCTAATGCAAACGATCCGGACTGCACCAAACCAGTGAAAATACCGAACAAAACTAAATTAAATGTCGCGAAAGAGACGACAAATGTACCTTTTATGTGTTCATCCAACGCCAGTAACGCCGTCGCGAAGAAACATACAGCGCACGCCAAGAGTGGATACGTCGTCAATCGGTCGTATAATTTACTCTTCTCATTCACATCTTCTTCTCTTCTTCTTCTTGGATCATCATCCTTTCTTCTGCCCGCATCAAACACCCGCATCCTATTCATCGCGATTAACGTCGCCAAGTTTGCCATCGTGTACGAAAAACTAAACGCATTTTCAAACGAATCTTTCGTAAACGTAAACCATCCTTCGCCATTTCTCGCAGCCGCGGCGGCATCCCCACCATCGTGTCTGAGTAAAGTCACGTCAAAATACTTCTTCGCGGTGATGAACACGTTGAACGGGAGTAAAGTCCCGACGCCGAGAAGGAAAAATCTCAACAGATTTTTATCCTTGAGAGAAGTCGTTACGCCGTTGTTGTTGAACGTCGTCATCGTGTTGTTTGCTCGTCGTCGTTCTCTCTCGTTATTCAAACATCAACAAGTGCAACAAACATCTCTTATTTTGTACGTATTTTGGAGTTCAATAATAATAATATTATTAATCGCCGAATATCAAAGGTAACGTTCTCTCTCTCTCTTTTCCTCGCGCTTTTGTTTCCAGAAAGTTATGAGTTGTGGTTCGTGTGAAATGGTGTAATTTGTTGTGTAAATTGTTTCATTACAAAGACAGAATGGTGTACTTGTTTCATTGAAGAAAAACGATGAGGACAAAACATGCGAACGAGGTTACGTGCAGTTTTAATCAGTAATAAAAGCTAGTAGTAAACTAATCATCATCTTCTTCTTTACAACACTACTCATCATAGTTCTTTTTCATAATCACAGATCGTATCTTTTGAAGTCTGCAAATGTTTCATCCTCTGGCGGCAAGGGCGCGTGACCATCGACGATTGTAAACGTATTGACTGTATTCAAAATTCTCCACAATGTAAAATCTGCTTTTTCTACAAATACGTATTCAGGGAACGCAGAGCTTCCTTTTTTCGTGATTTTGAACGGTTTCGCTAAATCTTGGCGAATGCATACAACACTTTTTCTCTTACTTGGAGCTTTTTTGCCTCTAACAGAGTATACTCCCAGAGCTACGTAACCTTCCGGTGGTACCGGCCAGAAGAAGCGTACATTCGATCCTTTTATTTTACCTGCGAGTTCAAATTTCACGGGATATGCAAAAATTGAATCTTCCCCGGTCACTGTTGTTTTGTTGACCACTGGCATAGGAATTGATGATGACGGGGCCGCATTGGTTCCTATTTGGAGTATTGATCCAAAAGTAATTTTCTTTCCTCCCGATACTGGATTAAATATCCCGAAAATTTTCGGTGCGTTTTCTTCTTCTGGCGCATTGGCGCTGAATCCTGCCGATCTTCTCTTTGAAGAGGAGTAAACGCACTTGTAACCGTCGCTAAATTTGAACGCTTTACCGAGCTTTCGATTATCAGTGGTATTAATTCTATCATCAAACGAGGTCGAGAGATTTAAGTGTTCAGAGTAGTCGCTCAACCCTGAGGAAGACGAGGTCGATGAATATGAAAACGACTGGTTATCGTCTTCTTCTTCACCAGCGAAATTGCCCCGCTTTCTTTCGAGACTCTTTCTGATCGACGATTTTGTGGACCTTCGAGGTTCAGAAGAACTTTTTTCGTTCTTACTCGAGAACAATCTCGACGATAAGAGAATCTTATCGCTCAGCGTATCTTGTAAAATAACGGGAACGCTGATTCGCTGGCATTGATCCAGGTAGCTGCTATTGGAATATATTAAGTCAACGTAGTCTCCTTCCCTACTCCTTTCCACGCATTTTACTGACTTCCAAAACAAATCCCACTCAATGCTTAAAGCTCTCTTGCTTAGGTGTTTTTTAACTGCAATCTTGAAGAGACGCCTACTAGTTGCGATGATAATGTTATCATGATCAATATTTATGACCCACGCGAAATCCTCATCATCAGAAATATGTCGAACGAAACGTCTTTGCTTTATTTTTCTCCACAACATTGACGCCGTTCCATCCTGCTCGTCATACGCTCTCAATACACCATCCATGGATGGGAGACGAGCGGGACGAATTCTCTTCACATGCTTCTTCTTTGTCTTTACTCCAAGAGCGGCAAGTGCGTTTGTGATAGATCCTTCTACTCCTAATGTGATGTGTCCAAGAAACCCAACGGCGCCTGCAATTGGCTTGGAAACCGTTCCTAACGTGGCTTTTTTCACACCTTTGAAGAAACCTGAAGCGCCATCGCGATAGCCATAGAGAACAGGCTTATAAAGAATTCCAGTAGCTCCTTTTACAACATTCAACGTAAAATAAGTGAGACCATCAATCGCACCAGTTGTAAAAGTTATGTAGTCAACCTCGGGTCTATCGTCTTGCATGTATATTTTCGAATGACTTGCTTTGGAGATTGATTTCCGAAGATTCATCCCGACGCCAATTGCTGTATGTCCACCTAAGATGTTGGATATTTTACCCAAGCCAAGTCCTACGGATGCTAATCCGCTAATACCTGATAAAACTCTGAATATTTGTCCCAAGAGTTGCTTCCCGTACGCTTTGCCCACGTCTAATTTGAATGTCGAGAGCTTCGTAAGTTGATGATGCAACGCAAAACCTTTTAATTTTACCGTAGACTCGGAAAGGTTAATAAAGCCAACTATGCCAGGGATGAGCTCCTGCGCGCGTCTCGGGCGAATTCGATCAAGACCAGCTGCGCGAAACGAAAAAGCGACTGTTATAGGGTCAATCGAGAAGTGCTGCACGTATATCGTTCGATCGATATTTCCAACGACAACTGAAACGTCGTCAATACCAACGCCTTCACCGCTTTTGCTCTTAGCAGATTTTGTCCCTGAAGAACTCCGTGGGACAAAATAGTCACAAAATAGTAAGACCGACCAAAGCGACGGTTCATTGATATTCACGTGGATCGGCGTGCGCGTGAAATTCAACTCTACGCGGTCATAGTGTATTATTTTATCGCGTAGATCTTCCCGAACTCGAATACGTGCTGAAAATAGATTATCCTGCGCAACATCATTGTCAATGCGACGCAGAAGAACCGGGTATATTGTTTTGTGCGTCATATCATCAATTTGTAAACTCTTTAATCGTACAGAAGTGGTTGTAATCACCGCTTCTGTGAAAGTTTCTTTCTGATCGTGCGATATGCTAAATCCATCGACGTGAGCTACCAGGATCTCGTTGATGCGTTTATCGAGTAAACTCAAAGTTATGTTTTTCAGAGAGAATGAATATCGAGAGCGTTTTGCGGTGATCGGGCAAAACATTCTTTCAGTTTCATTCTGTAAAGCTTCCTCCCGTGTTTGAGCAAAATTTTGGAGATCATCTTTAGATAGCGCTGACCCAAACCTAAGCTTCGATGGTTTTCTGTTCACATCATCTGCATGTGTGAAAGATACGGTAGCAAAAGTAAGCAAAGTGCTTTTAAAGTCATCTTGATTTGTGTTAGAGAGTCCATCTTTCAGTGCTTCAAAAGCCCAGTAACCTTCACCTCCAGAATCAAATATGGGCACTGCGAGACCGGGAAGCTCAGTCAAGCCTTTGCTATCAAATGCCCTGTATATGCGCGATGGTAATTTTTCAAAAAGCCTTTCTCTCTTCGTAGATGACTGAACATTTCCGACACGAATGAACTTTGCTTCTATAGCTCGATCAGGCTCCGAATCATTTAACCACGCAAAAGCTATGGAAGCATTTGGTTGGACCTCAGTCCAATCACTACCAGCACGAAGATTTTCATGAAACGAAGCTCTGTTAAAGTCAGTATCGTTTTCTACTCGTGCTAATCCGTCAGATAGTATTTCACGGAAAGCCAAAACGTACTCGTTATTTGTATTTTCAATAATGATTGGATTTCGTCTCACGGTGAAATTGATAGTAGAAGTGCACGTGAGAAGAGAATCGCGTTCAATATCAATGTTCAAGGACTTCACTCGCATATTCTGTCCCTCTTCTGAGCTAGTTGTATCGAGCAAGCGCACACTTAATGTATTTTTGTCATCTCTATCAATATTAAATTTTGAACTCCATGCCCCATTCTTGCGATGTAATTTTGCGAACAAGTTTTGCTCTGGGTCGGATAGGCGCCACGACCAAGGTACTCCCCACTTCGAGTGATCCGCAGGAATAGATTTCCACGCTGAAGCATCGGGAGAATCCGTGATATCCAAAATCTCTCCAGTTCTGTTCATCAAAGTAATAGCAGGTTCCACGATGACTGTCACAGCTTGACCAAAAATTTCCGTGTCAAAGAATCCCTCTTCTTTCGATACTTTACTGAGCAGACTTTGTCGTTCAAATCGAACAGATACTGGTAAACAGACTGACGTCACGTTTTGACCTGATATTTCCAATCCGTTCGCTTCAATTATAACTGGCCTGCTCAAATCAAACTCAGAAACAAGGACAGGCGGACTCATTTCAAGATTTTTTGTGAAAAAATTCGCGTCGTCGCTGTTTGATATCCCAAATTCAAGCATCAAAGTGCTACCTTCATCTATTTCTGTCGGCGATGCGTAAGAAATTCGCATTTCTGAGGTTGAATAATCGCGATCACCTGGGGTCCAATGTATATGTTCGAGCGAGGTGACCGGCGTCGTCTTGAGCGAATGCATGGTAGCAACTGGCATACGTCGCATAGAAGTAACATTGCCATCTCGATCAGATCTTCCATCGATACTTTTCTTTCTAGAGTCAAAGGTTCTCTTTCTGCTCGTATTGGTGCTGCTTGCGGGATCGCTCAGTCTCGAATTCAAATCGGCATCGGACCTGTCATCACCTTTTTGAGTAGACGTTCTGGTACCGTCACGGTCTTTGTATGTTGCACGATATGCTAACAAAGTTCCTGTTCTATTAACGATCATAACAGAAGCGCATATTGTGACTAAACGATTCGCACTTGAATCTTTCTCGCTAGAATCTCCAATGTATCGTCCAACTATAGTAGCAACTGCATTTAAGTAAGACTTTGAACCGTCTCTTCTTTCGAGTTCAAATGTTTCATTGACAGAATTCATGCCTCCATTTCTTGCTACTTTAGACGCAAATGCTGAAGGTGAAACAGGTGCAAATCGACCATTGTCAGAAATCTTCCATCCGCCACGTAATGAATGAATCGCGATCACGGTGTGGAATCCAGGATGAATGTTATAGATGGAAATGCTTTCATTTGATTCCAACGCTTTGACAAATGCGGCTTTATCCATTTTCATATTTGGCAGATCAAATTCAGAGGAATATAAGGAGATCTTGCAGCTACCTCCTAAAGTATTCCGAATTTTCAAAGGAGCTTTAATGATTAGTGTCCAATCGAAAGACGATCTATCTTCAGAATAATTTCCTTGTACACTAAGTCTGATTGTTTCAACGCAAAGAAACCACGAAGTCTGGCCAGACCCATCACATAGGAGTATTTCGTGTCCTTCCATTCCTGAACTCAAAGCTCTACATCCCAAAATTTCCTCGTATGAGAGAATTTTTGGGACAAATTTGTTTGTATCTTTAACCAAACTGCCCCAGGAGGAAGGGGACGAGAGGCTGTGAACCCTCATATGGATGCTTGAACGGGCGTCGGGTCCAATGGTGGAATACGGCAATGGTAGGAGCTCTCCTGGTTTGATAAGCCTCTTCATTATGAATAGATCGGAAGTGGGCTGATTATCGAACGCTAGAATGTGCTCCGATGCGTCGTGGGGATCCATCTCTTTTGGAGCTATGAGAACTTCAATCGGCAACTCTGTCGTGTTACGAAGCTGAACTCTCGGACTGAGAGAATACTCGAGCGAACCTGAAATATCAGCCGAAGTCGTCATTGTAAAACTCCTGTTCTCAAAAAACAGAACTTCCACGCTGCTAGAATCAGTTCGCGCACTATCACTTTTCATCAGTACATCTTTTCTAGGTCGCAACTTATGCCACGGCCCAGATTCAAACATTGAAATAGATGGCATATTTTTGCCTTTACGACTGAGGGAGGATTTTGTCTTGAGAAGGTTTCCTACTTGCCCTCTAACCTTTGCAAAAACAAGTCGAGCTGAGCATTTTACAATGCAAGGTTCTAAACCCTCACATAATAATGGAAACAAGTCGCCAGAGCTTGAAGAGTTGAGCAATGCTGCTGTTGATATTACAGACTCAGAAAGCGGCGAACCCGCGCCGCCGGAGCCTCGTAAATCAATGACGGTCACTCCGAGCAGGCAACTGTTGGGGTCTGCGTCAAGTGGAATACTTAACGAAAAGCATTCGTCCCACTTATACCATCTTTCTATTTCCCCATTACCTTTTGAAATTGAAATTGTCGATGTTAGTGGTCTGGTTCGGCATCTACTCGATTGCAACAATGATCTATCCTGATCCACTTTATCGTTATGAGAGTATATTCGAACAGAGCACTGCAACTCCGGGACTGATGAAGACAACTCAACAACCTCTGAAGCAAATTTACAAGAGTCGAGATGTAGTGTTAAGTGACACTTGCTCCGTTCTGGATAGTGTCTCCATGCGCGTTCGTTATTGTTTTCTATGCCCTTGTGAGGTGGATTGGGATATTCAAGTTTCTCGGAAGCGTCAGCAATCTTGAACGACTCGCCTGGATCGACCTTGTGAACCAAACGACTAGGGTATTCCGTTCGAACAAAGACTGGAAAGACCAAATTATTCGATATCAGAGAATTGACATCTTTATTAAAGTACTTGGAAGATAACGAAGGATCCACCATATTGACATCATACTGCAGGAAAGATGATAAATTTTCACCAAAAGAGCTGTGCACGTCACAGCAAATCGGCAACGGAATTGTGAGATTGTGCTCTTCAATCATCTTTCTCTTATTGTTCGAATATTCACCTTCAATTTTAAATCTTTGCAAAATAGGTTCCCACGAAGAAACGATCGGATTATAGAAATATACCGAGAGGTTTGATGAGAGCGCCCCATGTAACAAATTTTCCTCTCCATGCTCCGATACTTCTTCGCCATCTTCGTCACCTGTTATACCTAGTCTTATAGAATCGATGGCAACTGATGCAAACGGCCGTTTGGCTTCCCTGACGAATAATTCGAGGTGCACGTTCGGAATTAACACAGATATTGATGTATTCATATCTTCATTTTTTTCAACGCCGTCATCACTGCCGTCATAAATATTTCCATATGTGGATTGGGGTGAATTTAACAAGAGCGAATCGTCGTTCACATGTGACCTACCCACTCTTTTTGGGCTAATGTCCCAACTGGTCTGCGGCGATTCGTGTTGATGTTTATCAATCAGCGATGTCTCTACGTGAATAGGTAGGAGAGGATCGCGCAGTGCCGCAGGTCTCAAACTCTTACCCGTGTTCCCAACATTTTGCCACTGTCCTGCAAAGAATGTTTGAGACGAATTGTCTACTGTCCAGAGCTGCTCCGCATCTGTGCCACCACTGTATACACAATCTCTGAAAGTACTTTCTGTCAGAATCTCTTGTCGCACGCATCGATAATTTTCTGTATTGGGCATTTTATCTTTGGACGCTGTCACTACACATCCCATCGCGATGAATCCTTCCTTGGGGACGGGCCACCATGCGACACAATCGTTCGATTTAGACTCCCAAACTTTTATGAATCCAGTTGGTGCGGTGCATACGTTACTAGCAGCATTTATCGCAATGACGGATGTCGATGGAGAATGTTGATGCGCAAATATCAAAACGTCACCCAGACTAGCGTAACCACGTGGAGGGATAACGCGGAAAAATTTTAAGCCAGCTGCTCTCGATGCACAAATATATTCAAAAGCCCCGCAAGGGGCAACTGATGCTCCAAATGAAGCCGAGACAGCTTGGATGGAATTTGAAATTTTTGTTGCGTTTTCTAAAACATTCTGAAGAGTGACCGTGTTCAGGTGAATGTCCACTTCTGAAACATTTCCATCAAGCTGAATACTTCCATTCGAGGCCTCTTTGTATGTAAAATCTATGTTAGTCTTATGAAGCAGTCTATCGAAACACGCGCGATTATTTGCATCGCAGAAAAATGCTTCAAGATTCGTGATATATAAAGCAACCTCTGTGCGCCCCTTTTGGTCTAAAACTTTGAGCAAAGGTAAGCTGGCATATGAAAGATCTACACCCGTCTTCAACGAAATATATTCAGATGCAGCAATCTTTCCATCTGCGGCGTGCTGTCCAACATCGAAAATCAACAATTCAAGTGAACTTATCCGTACACGTGCGCGGAGAGATGATTGGTCAGCAGGGGTTGCATTGCTGGTTGTCCGTATCGAGGTGCCTTGAATGAGGTTCTTCATATTTGTCTTCACGATCCGAGCCGATTCATCCAGAACAATTTTCGAATTGGATCCGAACGAAACGTAGTCTCCAATGTTTATTTGCTCTAACCGCTCATTCACTGTCATATCTGGTAGCGGTATCTCAATCGTGCAATTCTTGAACGTGAGAATTTTGTTCCTTCCAAGAATAATTAACGGAATTTGATCACCGCGAGTACTTTGCCGATTTGGAAGTCTTATTGTATATCCATCTCCATCCAAGATGCACTGGTTTGAGAAACACAGGGGCCCATCGGCTAAGATTCTTCTTCCGCTGTTCAAATTCAAATCTTCTCTCAACTTTATAAGCCCGTTATCGCTACGATTTTTATCAAATTGAACGTCGGCGTTGAGACGCTTTTCTAAGGGAGACATTCGAATTATTTCTTTCGTCAACTCGTCAACAATTTCACTCTCTGAGAAAGAAAAGAACAAGGCAAGTTCGCTAAAGAATAATGGATCGACTTTTACACAGCAACGTGAGTGCAAGTTCATTTCAATATTTGTTTCATTACGAACGCTTTCAACGTCGAGGTGCAAAAAAGTCAGGTTCCGTTCATCCTGGTTTACATTGGATTCATCAAAATTGAAACCTTTTTGTATCATCTCAAAGTGACCTTTCCCGGTTCCAATCCGCTTATCTCGAATCTTTAAATCGCATAAAGATATATTCAAGCCATAATCAATATAATTTCTGTGCGAATAATAGTTCACGTAAAGATTTCCCATGTGTATCTCTGATAGCGGTTTCGAGCGATTGGAGCGTGGGGCATTCCACAGTCTCAGAACCGTATACGGTAACGTAACTATAATCCTTTGCCCTAAAGACTTTGTCAAAGGAGAAGTTTTTGGATTTTTCCATTCCAAATCTTCGCGATAGCTAAACAAAGTTTGGATTTCCCAGCTTTCTTCTCCAAAGTTCGTTCCAATTACATTACACAAGACACTGAATTCATAATTGTCAAGCTCTAAAGCAAAAACCCCTTCGGTCGAGATCTCGATTTCGCTGCCACATTTGCTATCGTGAGGATCCCACGTCGGGCCAGCGATTGTAATTGTGAGGGTTTCCATCGGTCGAATATGACGAAGAAACGACTGGTTACTGAGCACTATGTTTTCACCAAACACCAGAGATCCCTTGTTGTGTACATCAGACATTGCCATGGAAAAGTCATGAATGTCAATCGTCATCTTATCCATCAAAATTGCCTCCGCATCTAAATGGGAGGTTCCATGTTCCCATTTGAATTGATTATAAACATGTACTCGTTTGGAGTCTACTAAAATACATTCGGACGTTGCCGATGTGCTCCGGGGTAAAATCGTAGAAGAATTAGTTATGGAAACATCGTATGCAAAAGTGCCGACCCTCAACCACTGATCGCGTTCTATTCTCGCGGCTTCTTGCAAAGCTGAAGGCAAACTTTCAATGGGGATATAATCTGGTAAGAAGCCAGAGAAGAATCCTAGAACGTGATAATAAAAGAATCGCATCAAAAATGTTACCTCAGCATTATCCATATTGAGTATAAGTATTTGATCGTAACCTGGATATACGCTTTCCTGTCGATAATCAAAATTCTTGTACGCAAGCCTCGCGAACGAGGCACCATCTCGCTTTCGGGAGTTCACGAAGTGTCGATATCTGTGGCTCGGATCGATTGTTAAATCTTCCATCATCAAGTCTGGTAATGCGCACTCAACGTTCAAACCGGTATTGAGATTCATAATTTCAATTTGCGTTCCAACTCCTGAAATTATATTGAACGCTTCCTTCTTTCCGTCACTCTTGCACCAATCCTCTTCTTCAAGCACGGCATTTAGTTCAAGACTGTTCGTACATATAGTCAACTTAAAATTTGTCACAGAGGAGTTGACGTCAAGCGATTGCCAATTATCCAATCGACCAACAGCTTCGTCAGCCTGTATGTTTCGGTCGAGTAGGACATATATTTCGTCTAGCGCACGCCAAAATGAGCCCAACGTCGGACGTGACAAATTTGCTATCATCGAAGGACCTGATAGTACCATTTCGGTATAGATATCGCTCCAATAAGGCGAACGTGGTGATCGAGTGTACAACGAAATTGCAATTTCTGAAATTCTCGCATGTACGAACGTGTCTTCTTCATCATCCTTCTCTTCCGTTAGATTTTCGTTTTTGAACGATAGGAAACTACCGCCTCGGAGCAAATCCTTAATTTCTAAGCATCTTTCGCATTTTATCTCTGTACCTGAGTCTACATTCGAATTGGTTTGATGTATCTGTCCCCCGTCAATTACTATCTCTAAAATCTCTACTTCACTGTGTATAGCAGCAGATGTTGTAGGCCGATCTACGCCTCCTCTCTCTATGCCGTCAGTGCCATCATCATCTCTTTCCTTTTTATACTTTGTCAATCCCATTGGCTGCCCTAGTAATTTTATGCCTAAGCTTTGTTGAATATAAACATGATGTTCTGATTGAACTACTCGTGTATTGGAATCGTATTCATACTCGACATTTTTTGATTCTTCTATTCTCAAATCCTTTTCACCACTGTTGCTGTAGGGTAAAAACTCATCCGCAATTGCGAGTATCGTCATTAAACGACACGGTGACATACTCACACATAAATCTTTCCTTGCATCAACGGAAAGTATTTTTGGCGAAGATGCAATCTTCATTCCTGGACTTTGAGTCCCCGTGTAGGAAATAATTAAGTCCTCAACCTCGTTCAAGATATGAAAAACTGTGTTTTTATCGGCGTTTTCGTCTAAAATTTTTGCTGATAATCCAGATATGCCGATTTCGATCGAATGTAAGACATTCAAATCTTTTACTTTCGACCTATGAACGGAGATAGTACCTAAATCAATGATTAAAGTGTTTTCTTTTCGTGCATCAATGCGTATAATCGGAGCATCGACAACTACGCTAATAGTTTCAAACATTTCCAAACCAGATGATTTTTCAGTTTCGTTCGCACTTCTCTCGCCAAAATTTTTGGCCTTTGTCTCATTATTTGATGTTGTTCTTGAACAGTAGTCCTCGCGAACGTCTTCTGGAACATCCATAAAACATGTTATGCGCGTGATCGTGTCCTTATCTATCCTGATGATAAACTTCGAGACATTTCCTGTGAGTGAGTACCGAGAATCTTTGCGCGCAAACTTAATATCGGCACATGCCGCCCTTCGTTTTGGCATCAATCTGGATATTATCGGACGTTCCGAAATATCGTAACATTCGATATCGCTAACGTTTAAAAACGATTGCATGTCATCGACGTGCTTTACGAGTCTGAATTCAAAGTTGGAAACTTTGACCGATATTGAATTTTCTAAAATAGTTTTTGTTGGCAAGGGGTTGCTCGCTTCCGCCCCAAGAAATAACGATATGGAAACGCTTTGAAATGATATAAATACCGAGAATTCAGGACCTTTCCAACATTGTGAAGGATGAGGATGAGTGATATCTTTGCAAACCTTCAGAACATCATCCAATTGGCATAAATCATCGCTCGAAAGAGTTGAGACCTCCTCATTACTCGCCATTTCCTCCTTTTCTATTTCTTTCTCTTCTTCTTTTCTATTCCATTTTATTGTGTTCAACGCAACTTTTCTTGAGATTGCTACGACTGAGTTCGCACAATTCTTACATTTATTTCCGTCTTCTTGTAAACTATGAACTTGAGCAATACAACGCCAAGTTAACGCAACCTCAAAGCTCAGCGATTTTTCAATCTTGAATAGTTCATCGAGGACATCTTCTTCGTCTGCTCCATTTACCCGAGAACTCAGCTCCATGTAGCGCTGTCTTTTCCGATGCGCTTCGCTCACCTCTTTCGCACTAATCTTCATCAATCGGGGTGTTTTCGGTATTTTCGTTGCTTTACACTGTGCTAATCTTAGACGAGCGTAGTTCCACCAAAGTCGAGGATTCTCTCTCACACGTTCCGTTGGCCGGCGTATTTCTTTTTCGCGACCAAGAGCCGCCAGAACTCTGTTAAAGTTGTCGTATTGATGCTTACGTAGACCCACGCGGATACCGGCGTTGTCGTGCACGTTAACCTTCAGAGTAACTCGGGGAGTACCACCGTTATCAAGTGCATCCGCGTTTACTTTTTGCACGTATATCAAATCTAAAGATAACGGTTCTAAAACATTTGCTTCATTCATGTCATCGCTTGTGCCTAATTCATCAAAATACACCGAAAGATTCGTGATAGTCGTCTTCTTGCAGATTTCATGCGAGGCTCTATTATATTTCCTCTTGTGATCTCCAATGCTACTAACGGACTCGCACAGCAACGCATCCAACTTAATTCCGCACACAATTCCTACACCCATTTTGTCCTTATTAATCACAGTTACACTGTCTTCGAATCGAATGTGAAGATTGGAAATGCTCACAGAAACATTTGCGAGTAGAGTTTTCAAAAATCGCGCAACATAAGTGTCGTCATCCTTCGCGAACGTCTTCTTCCCATCTTTAACAAACAAACTCTCCATAATCTCTGTAAAATCAATGTTTTCTAAGTTTTTGCAAAGCCAAATCATCTCGGCCTGGTCGAGTCTTGCTCCAAAGTCGTCGTCGTCGTCTTCGTCTTTGGAACTTTCTATCTGTTCTCCTCCTCCTCCTTCCCCTCTTTTCTCCTCGCTCTTTTTCTGTCTCTCGTTTTGCCGGCGCGTCTCCTCCTCTCTCGAGAGCTTCTTTAAAACAACATTCACACCTTTCAAGGAAACATCGATTGTTGGTTGCATTCCGACAATCGATGTCGCAGACATTCGAACGCAAACTTCGCCCACTCTCGCTTCATCGACGCCGATATGTGTCGGTAAAAACTGTCCCAAATATCCATCGACGATGTCTTCCTCGTGTTGCAACTTTACGTTTCGTAGCGTAATTTTCGGACCGCCGCCGAAAAGTACAGACGCCGATACGTTGCTCGTGTTGTTCCCGTCCTCCTCGACGACCTCGTCGAAGCTCAGGAACGAACCCGCCGCGCGCAGCAACGCCTGATGCAATTGCTTCTCAAACATTTTTGTATGTAGCAAATTTCAAGATGGCGGCACAAAAAACCCCTAAAAACGAAAGAAAGAGAAGAGAAGAGAGCATCCTCGACGATGAGCAGCTTCAACAAAAAGAAAGGAGGAAAAAGCACCGTCGAGGTGAGCGGAGAGGAGTACGAATTGTTGCAAGAACTGATGCGCTTGAAAGAGAGAGCGAGAGTTTCATTACCGACTTCTAATTCTTCCTCAAATGATGTCGGCGGTGTTCTCCCGGATAGGACGACGACGAATACCACTTCTTCTTCATCTGCGAAGGGTAAAGATGAAAAGAAAGCATCGCGAAACGCGCCGTCCTCCTTGGTGGACACGCTAAAATCCGTCGGCGACGGCATCATGGACATAAAAGACACCGAGGAAAACATATTCACGACGCTGGCAAACTCCAGTCGAATCGATATTTTTTACCGAGCGAGTGGTTTTCTCACTCTGTGTTTTTCTCAATTTCGAAGCGGATTCGAGCGGTTACTGTTCACAAACGCTGTTAACCTGTGGATGTTGACGGTTTTGTGCATATTTCCTTTTTTGTTTTACGTGAGTTTACCGTATGGAAAGTTGAGCACGAGTTTGAGTAAAGCGATGATGTTGCCGGGAAACCAGTCGTTGTTCCTTCAAGAGATTGTGAGTCCAATTATGCTCGTATATTCGTTCTTTTACGGCGGGGATTGGTTTGATTTCGGGAAGAAGAAACCTGGTTTCTTGAAGCGAATGTGGCGGAAGTATCTTCCGTGGCCGTTTAACAGGAGCCCAAAACCCAACATGCGAATGTCCACGAAATTCGCCGTCGGTTTGTTCGTCGCGCACTATTTTAATCGAGCGGTGATCTATCCGGCGTCGCGAAATATCTCGCCGACGACGTATTCAGTGGTCATTTGCGCCGTCTTATTCAACTTAGTCAACGCGACGCTCGTTGGTTGTGAGCTAGCCCGGAATGGGGCGAGAAATTTAGAAACATTGGATGGTCAGTTGTGGATGATAGTGGCGTTTATCGGTTGGTTCATCAACGTAGACTCAGATAACAGATTGTCCAAGTTACGAGAGTTGCACAAAGGATACGTCATTCCGAACGAAGGGTTGTTCAAATATTCCACGTGTCCAAACTATTTAGGCGAAATGATCCAATGGTTCGCGTTTAGCTTTGCGACAAGATCGCGAGCGCTTTTCGCGTTTGCGTTGTGGACGGTGGCGAACCTGGCGCCTCGTTCAAAAGCTTATTGGAAATGGTACATTGAAAAGTTCGGCGATAAGTTCCCGAAAAAGAGGAAAAAGTTAGTCCCGTTCGTTTGGTGATGACGCGACTGAAATATTGCCACGACCAATTTCGGTTATTTTCACTACATAGTATGCATACCGTTGATGTTGTTCATGTAATTATTCTAAAAATCAATTCTTAATTAAAAAAGAACGAGAGAAGGCGAAGAAAACAGAAAAAGGAGGCGACGACGAGCCCGAGGAGGACGAAGATCGCCACGCAGAACCAGGCGGAGGATGTTGCAGTTGCACGATGTTGCAGTTGAACGGCTGAACGACGTTCTCGAGACAACTCGTGTTTTGTTGTTGTTGTTGTTGTTGTTGTTGTTGTTGTTGTTGTGTGTTGTTGTTCT
>Ga0181599_1002067_pt1 | contig 18525 bp, 9 predicted proteins | sample 041ome_3_FD_148658 | JGI IMG/M metagenome (GOLD analysis project Ga0181599, IMG submission 148658) | Coastal salt marsh microbial communities from the Groves Creek Marsh, Skidaway Island, Georgia - 041405US metaG (spades assembly) | ecosystem: Environmental > Aquatic > Marine > Intertidal zone >...
ACCGCATACGTCGTCGTCGTCGTCGTCGTCGTCGTCGTCGTCGTCGTCGTCGTCGCGCACGTCGTCGCGCAGTGCCGAGCGGCGCCAAACGTCGCCAGCGCCAGGTCGCCGCAGGCGCGCATCAGGTGCCGAGAGGACGTCGACGACGTGCGATCGCTGAGTCGGGTCCGATTCGGACAATCGGCGCGGATTGGACCATCGATGCGATGGGCCACCATACTATATATCATATAGTACTAGTACCATATATATGGTAGGTATACCGATAGCGGTAGACGCATCATAGATAGACAGATAGATAGATAGATAGATAGATAGATACTGTAGATAGATAGATAGATAGATAGATAGACAGACAGACAGATAGATAGATAGACAGATAGATAGCCGTACGATGACGTCTACTATGACGATCGTTCTCGCGTACGCGCGCGCGCGCGGCATCCATCCATCACCTGGACGACGCGTGCGCGACACGCGCCAATCGCCTCGGAACGCGATACGACGCGTTTGGTACGCGGCAGTGGACGACGCACGCACGTACGCACGCACACGGAGACACGGAGGGGACGTGACGCGACTGACTATAACACAGTCGTCATGTCACACGCGTGCGGTGTCGCACGGAGTGCGGCGAATGCGATGGCGACGACGTCAGCGCAGGCGCGTCGCTCGGGCGATGCGATAACGATGGATCGGTGCGGCGACGGTCGTCGTCGTCGTCGTTGTCCTCTGCGACAACGCATGGTGGCGTCGTGTGCGATGAATGCGTCATGGGATAGTAGTAATAATAATACCACGAGCAATACAGCGCTCATGGAGACATTGGCGCACAGGTTCTTGAGTCATCACGGCAAGAGGCGTTCGACGGCGTCTGCGACGGCGACGCCGCGAGCGTGGGTGCTAGACTACGATGGCGGCGAGACTGGTGGCGTTCCAGAGACAACGACGATCAAAGCGAAGGAGATGAGAGTGGCAGCGGACGTGTTAAAGTCCGATACCGCAAGAGGTTTGCAGTTCTACAACACTTTGCGTGCACACGAGCGCGCGATCATCGTGGCAAAGCTGTCTGCGCCAACAATTGTGAACGCCGGCGTTGGGTCGCTGCCGTGGGCCGTGGATGCCGACATAGATTTGGAAGGCAATACGTGTGATTTAGCGAACTATTGCGATTCGTGTCCACTACGTGAAGAATGTTACGGAGAATCTTCTGAGTCTGGAATGTGCGCCTTTGAGTGCGCAGTACGAGCCAAAAGCCAGTCTCCACGAGCGACGTATTACGCCGCGATGTTTCGTGACTCTCGCGGCTCATTCGAGGAGTACATCTTAGTTTCTAGTGATGTTGGTCATCGCGCACAGCGTGCAATGTTTTCTTCAAAATTACGTGCATCTTTAGGGCACACTGTATGTTAACGCGCGCGCGCGACTGAAAGTTGTCAGCGTCGCCGTAGCTTTGTAAAAAATATTTCAAGCGTTCAGTGTAAAATTTCGCATTAAAAACTAGTAAAACATTTGCGTCGAACGAAGCACACAAAAGATCACACTGAAGGAGATTATAGGAGCATAACTTTATATATTTTTTGAGATGAGCGCCTACGCACTCAAATCTTCCAAAAACTCTGCGCGCGCACACGCGATGTCGAGTCGCGCTCGCCAGGACAAAGGAGACCTTGTTGACCCTTTATTCGCAAGATTCCGGCGGCGGCGTCGATCCGCTTTGGATATTGGACGCACACACGGGGGTGAAGAGAGCAGCTTGAGCGAAGAATCCATCATCCGACGACGACTCGTAGAGAACCAAGTCGGGGACTTCCACGGTGCACGGCTGGCTGATTGTCGTAGTCAACACTACAGACGCATCAGGCTTCGGCACTTGATAGTAGGCACCAATACCCGCGGCGTAACCACTTCCGGAGAGCGTACACGAAGCGGGCTTGTTCGGGTAATCAAAGTCGGAGAACCCGGCTTGCAAGGTCGTTTCACCCTTGAAGCAGTCGGAAGGCGCGGCGCCCATAGCAGCTGCGAACGCGTCTAAACCAATTTGCGCCCCTTGGGCAAAGTACATCTTGGGACCGGCGCAAATGGCACCCGCCCAGCAAAGCTCGAGTTGAACAATTGGGATTTCAAGTTCAGCACCAACTTGCAAGTGCGCGGAGATGGATGCAGTTTCGCCATCTCTCGTGAGCACCGGCACCGGTGGATTGAAGAGAACTTGGAATTGGCCATTGTTCGCCGCGATTCCCACCTTCATATCGGGCACTGAAAGGGTGTATCCCAAATGAACGGCGCCTTCAGCCTTGGCGAAATATGGCAACTTGAAGCCAATACCGAACGCGTAGTTGACGTAAAAGCCGAACTGAAGCATTTGCGTTTTCGACATGATGTATGGGTTGTCGACGGGTGACTTCATTTTGCTCATAATCATGTCCATAAAGTCACCTTGCGTGAACGCAGAAACTGAAACGTCAACTTCGAGGGAGACTTCAAGATTCGAAGTCACAGCGATTTCGAATTCAGTGTTTTTCAACGCTTGCATTGCGTTCGACAAAGCGGTTCGTGCGGAAACGAGCTTGTCAGAGGCGGCGCCGAGGCTGGCCTCGTCGTGCTCTGCAAGAATCTTCGCGCGTCGCGCATCCAAGTTGGTCTGATAGTGCGGGAAGGACTCGAGAGATCTCGGATCCTCAAGAAGGGGATCTTGAAGAAGAATTTCACGAATCTTTTCAATCTGCAACAAGACTTGGTCTTCGATGCGCTTCATGTGATGATTGTAGGTGAAATCAGCATGTTCAGTCAGCATGCCCAACGTCGCCGCGTGGGAGGTAACCTTGGAGTGAAGGTTGTGAGACTCTTCTTCGGAAAGCAAACGACGACGTCCAAACACTGAAGTGGCCTGAGTGATCGCATCCTTTGCGGTGTTCACGTGTTGTCCGACAACTTGCACTTGTTGGTCGATAGCGTTGACCGGAACCATGACAGCGTTCTTCGCATCCGTGGCAAACTCCTTCGCGCCGTCCGTGATTGCATCGAACAACGCACCAAAGAAGAGCTTGAACGCTTTGATGAGCTCCGTGGCAACTTCGGTCTTGATGTTGAACTTTTCTAATCCAGCGCACGTGATCCACTCAGCGGTAGGAAAGCCGGCGGAAATTTGCGCGGGCGCAAAAGGAGAATCACCCAACTTTTCAGGCCACGGCATTTGGTACTCGGCGCTGAACGCTTCTTCCGGGAGCAAGTCGCGCATCGGCGCTTCGTAGCAAACCTTGGTCAAGCTGGAGATAGCAACGCACCCGAGTTTGGCAGCTTCGTGTTCAGAGGTATCCTTAGGCAAGCTCGAGCATCCGAGCTTGGCAGCGTGTTCATAGTGGGCGCCGAGTTGGGGAACATAGTCCTTGTACAAGCGCGCGCGAAGCTGTTCGCGAAGCACGTCTTGGTTCAAGTCGCGAACGATCGCGCCCAAACCCGCGCGTTCGGCGAAATGAGGACCTTCTTCGCCACCCAATTCCGCAGTAGCACCAACAATACCGGAAATCTTTTTCACGAATGCACCCGCATCAGTAGGGAACAACGTGCCGTAGACGTCTTCGACGAACCCCGAGACGGCGCCGCCGACGTCGTCAACCATGTCACCCACTTTGTCCTTGACGCTGACAACCTTGTCGGGCAGCGAGCCAACTTGGGAGACAACTTGATTAAAAGTATTCTTGGCAGAGTTAAACGGCGCTGTGGCCGAATTGAGAAAGTCTTTAAACTTGTTCGTCAAATCCTTCAAATCGCTGATGATGTCGCCGAGCGCCGCGGCATCCGTCGTTGTCGTCGATTTCGGCACGTCGCCGAGCGTAGCTGAGGCAAATCGCGCGCCGTACGCATCATCAACAACATTGTTCGTGTACCCGTATTGTACGATCCCCATTACGCACAATACCGCGACGAGCACGGCCACGGCAAACGCTCGAATGGCATTGGTGTTGGCGCGCCCCTCGCGCGTGGCGAATCGGGACGCCACCAACGGCGTCGATTCCGCCGCGCCCTCGTTCGCGCGTGCGTTCCGTCGCATCGCTCGTGATGCCATGGTGTCACACTTCGTAACCTCTACGTCGATCGTCTGTGCGATCACGCGCGCGGCGAAGAGTACGGCGTCGACGCGCGCGCGCGCGCCCCAACCATCGCCCCGCGCCTCCACGCTGCCACGTCGGTCGGAGGCCCGTCGTCGCTCGACGCGATCTCGGGGCGTAGCGCGATGGTGGACATAGTATATATAGGAGTTTCGCTTACATTATATAGCGTATACTCTATCCCACACCCACACACACACACACACACACGCGCCCATCGCGCGATAGGGCGATCGCGTGCACACTACGACACTACGAAGTGCACACCCAATCCCCCCCCGAGTGTCCCACCATGGCTGCTGGTCGTGATTGGCCGATTGGCCGAATTGGACCCCCGGCGATCCAACACCCTCAAACGTTGGCCCGTGGGCCACGACGCGAAACGTCGCGATCGAGACCATGGCGCGCGATCGATGCGAGTGATCGATCGATCGCGATCGCGATGGAGAGTCCATCGATGGACACGCGCCTCGATCGCGCGATAACCGCCCGGGACTCCCTCCGGCGGCGTTGCGACATTTGACTGACGACGCCATTCGTTGACGACCGAGGTCGTGAACGAGTGATCGCGTGACACGCACTGGTGTGTGTGACGACATGTCGTCGTACTATGCGTCGCATGAGAGCGACAGCGCGCGACCGCTTCGCGCGCGAGGCGACAATGCGAACGACGCCAAGCGCGTGGGCTGGGGACGCATCGCCGCCGTGAGCGCGGGTGTTGCTTTCGTGGCGTGCGGTGCGAGCGTTGTGCAACAACTCGGAGGTGTGCGTGAAACCGCACACATCGTTCGCGGCCACTACTTGTACGCTCGCGCGAACGCGGGTGCGTACGGCGAGCCCGACGCGTACGCCGCTACCGAGTTGGGCGCGGCGTGGAACTCGACGACGATGGATGTCGCCAGCCTCGGCGCGTGCACCGTCTCTTCGGGATCATCTGTGCCGCAGTATTGTATGTTTCCTGAAACGGCCGTTCGCACGTGCGATTACACGTCGAGATGTTTACCAGTTCCGGTGTGCGACTTCGGAGACATTCCCGTGGGTGGAAAAGGCGGGTGCTCGTCCCACCGCGTTTGCGCGCCGCAAATCTGCGCCCCGCGAATCTGCGCCCCGACCTTCTGCTGCGGGTGGAAGTGGGCAGGTAAATGTAGAAGACGTTGTGGTGGTGGTTGCTGGGGTGGTGGTTGCACTCCTGGTGCCTGCACCAGCGTCACCATCGCTTGGAAGTTTACGTGCAGACGCGCGCGTCCGGTTACCACGGGCAAGTGTACTACTTGCGCGCCGTTCTTCGTCGCTCGGAATTCCAACACGAAGTGCATTGTCGATCCCAGCCTTACTGCCGCCTACGATGCGTCGGTTGGGGCTGTTAACAACGCCAAAAACGCCGTGGAGAACACCATTGATGACATCAACGACGTCGTTTCTGATCTCATGACGACCATTCCGAACAAAGCGAATGAAATTACGTCCGCCGTGTCTAATACTATCACTGGTATTCCCGATCTTGTGGAAGACGTCGTGAACGATCTCATCAAAGCAGCGTTCCCCTCAGATGCAAAGGATGTTTTAAAGAAAATCACCAGCGTCTTTACGAGCGCGTCCCTCGGGGCTGCGCCGATGGGCAACGGCAAGCACGACCACTTCGGACACGTTCTCAACCAAGAGCGCGTGCGAAAGTTGCTTCGAAACAAACTTCGCGGTACGACCGAAAAAGTCCCTGAATACACTGCTCTTCGCGAAAACGCACATTTGGGCTCGTGCAGCGCTCCAAAGATGGAAATTTCGCTTCCGCTTGATGAAATCTTGCCAGAGTCTGTGCTCGATTTGTCGTACGACATGCCGTGGCCGGAAAAACTTGGTGACAGTCCGTTCGCGCCAGCGACGCTCAAGGCTGGATTCCCAGAGCCCACGTGGACCATGGGCTTTGAAATTCGCGACTTCTCGTTCCCGGAAGCTGTTGCGACGAACATTTTGGCCGCCTTCTTCGCCTTCTTTGAGCCGCTCTTCAACTCCATCGGCGACGGCGTGACCGACGTTGTCAATGATGCGAAGAATGCAGTCATGAGCCCCATCAATTCGTTGACTGGGGTGGTGAATGATGCGAAAAACGCCGCAAACTCCGTGAAGAACTCGTTGGACTCGGCGATGAACGCCCTCGGTGGTCGTAAGCTTCTTTCCACCGAAGAAGCCAGCCACTACCAGCATTTGCACGGTATCCACACGCAAGCCACAGCGCACTTCGCCTTGATCGAACAACAGCATGATATGCTTTTGGATAGAATTGAGAACCATGTCATGTTGCAGGTTGCCAAGATCCGCACCGCTTTGGCGGAAGATCCGTGGCTCGAGCGACCGGGGACGATGGCTCAGTTCCCGCACTTGCGTGCGCGCCTTGGTGATCCTCTTACTGACGGGGCGAATGCCGCCAAGACAAAGCTCATCGATGCGATGAAGTCTTTGAAGGATTTCACTATGACTGCTGTTCTTTACATGCGCATGCACATTGAGTTCAAGGTCGAAGCTGAAGCCGAAGCTTTCATGGCTGGTGACGTGCTCGACTTGGTGGATGGCGTGCCAAAGAGCGTGAGCTTTGAAGGTGAATTCCCGATTCCGATGACCCCGTTCACCATGAGAATGAGCATGGGGGCTGGTATTTCACTTCCTTATTTCTTAATGGCGAAGGCCACCGGGGTTTTCTCGTACACTGCGGACCTCACCGGCATGGAAGTTGGATTCACAGTTGCCAATGGCGGAATCTCCGCTGTGTTACCTGACCCAGGAGTGGCTCTTACGCCGTTTCTCGACGCCAATCTTGAAGCGCACGCCCAACTCGGTGTGGTTGCCGAAGTGACCGATCTTACAGCGCAGCTGTGCGTCGCTGGTATGGTGTGCAGTGGCCCGAAGACGACTGCCGAACAACGCATCTACCTCGGTGCGGACATGGCTGCGCAAGCCACCACTGGCGAAGCTAGTTGCGCGGCGATGCAAGCTCAATTCAATGACAACTTCGTGTACACCGATGCGTATATCGCTTCCAAATGTAAGACCGCGAACTTTGCTGGCGTTCAGTTTGCGATTGGCTTGGGTGCGTATGTTCAAGTACCAAAAACTGACCTCAACATCGTTTTGAAGACGGATGTCGACATTAATGGAGTTTCCATCTGCGTCGACGACGTGCAATTGTACACCTGGCCTCCTGAACCTGGTAACTTTTACCTCAAGATGTTGTAAGCTCGCCTAAGGATGAGTTCACGCATGCGTGATGAGCAGCACACGCGTCAGTTTTTTGGTTCTCAATGCTTCAAGAGCTGCTCAGCGCGTCCAATTTTGATTATATATATCGTGCGTATGAAAGACTTTTAGTTTTGTGATAAATAAAGTTACAGATCGAACTACAATACACTCATATGACGCAACATGAACAAGAGCTCTAACGTCTCTCACATGTTTCACACCAGCACAGGCAGAAGTTGATGGTGTAATGTCTTGATCTCCTCCCACCTGTCGAGGTAAGTTTGCGTGGATGGTTTGAACATGACCTAGGAAGCCTAGGTAGTAGCGCGCACATCTATGATACTAGTGCAATTTCAAGCGCTCCTGATGCTGCTGCGCACGCCGTGTACAGTGTGGAAGTCAGCTCACTCAAAAGTAGATCATGCAAGCGTGTTGTTTGTTCCACATTCGTTGCTTGAGGTATATCGACGTTTCCTTTCCGCCCCCTGGCGTAAAGCTGCTTGCGTAATATGAAAATCCTTCCTTCAATATCATTTCTGAACAAATCAAGAGTAGACGTAGTAAGGCGTAGCGCAAGGTTGCACGCCAAATTGAACATTCTTTCCCTCGTGACGGCTGCCAAAATATGTGGCATCAAAACGTCGCGACCTCTACGGTGTGTCAATACTAATGACACAACTTGATCACAAATGACCGAATCAATCATCACAATCGAAGCGATTCGATTTCTATATATGGCCAACATAATCATATCCAAATCTAGAATTTCCTTCAGCTCGCAAGCGGCGGTATCAATGCCTTGCGCATCTATTAAAAGCCTCAACTTTGCGACCAAGGCAGTGTCCACTCCCGACGTTTTCTGTGCGGTTTCTAGAATTTGAGCCACATCTGCCGTTGAAAGCAATCCTGGAGATGAGGTGCAGAGAATTTGCTCAGCCAAGAAACTCAAGATGTTCAATGCGTCATTGTTGGTACCGCCCAACAATGCGCGTTCTACGGCGGCCAGCCAGCAGGGTTTTAGCGCAAGCTTTGATTGAGTATAACCAGCCCACATGGTCAACAGCTGAGAAAGCACGTCAAAAGGTATGCAGTCCTGAGCGAGTATAGAATTTCGAAAGAATTCGCACATCGCGGCATCATCACGCACATCCTCCTCACAAGGGATCGGACATCCGACAAACGGAGCCAGCAATGCCGCTGTGCGCATGCTGACGATGTGGACAACGCCGTCACCGTGATTTGATGATGCCCATCCTGGCCAAATCCCATCACCAGACATGATATTTGACATCAATTCAAGAATACTTGCACAATCGTCTGAAATCGAAGAGCCATCGTTCGACGCGACGCGTTCTTTGAGCTTGGCAAATGCGCGCGTGCGTGCCGTAGCAAGAGCGTCAAGATCATTTTCTCCCCAAAGAGTCTTTTCCACTATATCAAAGACTTTACCAAGCTGATTTGATGAGCGCATCAGAGCTTTGTCTAGATTCTGCATGATAACATCGGTAACATCGATATCTACTTTCATGCACTGTAGTTCAGCTTGTCCAGCAATAGATGCGAGAGTTGAAATTTGACTGAATGTCGCGCCTCGACTTATCCATCTCTCAATAATAACTGATAATCTCTGATTCTCCCTAGAATCGCTCGTCAAGATTTGAAGTAAATGAGCGTCGAGCTCTGGCATTTTCATGGCTACAGTGTTGACGAAACTGAGACGGTTGCGCTCATCTAATACATCTGGAATCGCCTTTAACTTCGAGGTATCAAGCTTACCAAGCACATAATCCAGCGCCTTGAGTTGCAACGACGTAGAAATTTCGGATGCAAATTTGTTCAATTCCTTCAAACGTTGATCAGTCAGCGCGCAAGCACTTAGACATTGAGCCATTTCCATCGCATGATCTTCTCCAATTTTATCCAATGCGCCACTATCGACAACTCGTGCCCACCTTTGTGCAGAACTTAAACGACACACTCCAGCCGGCGGCGATAAAATAGAACAAACTGCGGAAAAATGTACGTTTTGTGAGTTCAGTGCTGCATTTGTGTCAGGTAAAGTATCGAGTGCCTTGAGAAGATTTGCCAGCATAAGTTGTGGGTAAGAATTTGTTCGATTACTTTCAGCACACACATCTCGCTTGATAGCATCCAAAACGTCAGTGGTATTTGTCTTTGATGCACGGCCGTGCGCATCAACGAAAAGTTTCAAGTCGATTTCCGGACACGCATCTGCGATCAATTTCATCGCTGCCAATAAATTATTATAATCTTTCATGTTGATACTCTTGCACGCATGCAGCACGTCAAAGTACGCCCGTATCGATTCAAATCCCCGATGTCCGTGACTCGGCAAACTTTTCCACGTTGACGTGTAAACTATATCCAAACTTTTCCCACGAAATGTAGGAAGGACTTCCTTCAAAGTTTCTGCAGCCTGCACTACGTCGTGCTTGTTGTCGGAAGCTAAAACAGCGCTGTATGCCGCGTAGACGTCGTACTCGTCTACTTTATACGCACGCGCAAGTCGAAGAGCATGATTGAGCGATTCACCAACTCTGACCAGACGTGAGCTTCCAGCCGCGAGAGCTAAGATTGCACGTTTGCGATAGTCTGCAGTATTTGACGTGAACGCACCGGCATCAATCTCCGGAATGGCTTTAGCGAGCCACTCAGCGTCAACAACCGAACTGAGACTGGAATTGAATTGCTTTGCAAAGCATACATCAGCGTCTTCGTCGAAATTTTCTCTATTTTCAACTTCCGACACCCGCGCCAGCAAAAGCGAGGTCTGAATCGGGAGCTGTAGGTGCGAATCGACCGATCGAAGTACACGCAACGCGTGCACGCAAGTTCCTAGATTCAAAACTGTTTGTAATACTAGACGCTCCTGAATTCCACTTGATATATTATCAATAACGTCTGAGACAGTGTGCGCATCTCGCATGATGAGCAAGATGGCAATTGACGGCCACAATGATGATGGAGGTGTGTCCACTGCCAGCTCCTCTATCGATAAGGACTTCACAACTTCTAAGATTGTCTGAGTCGCAATTATCGATAAAATTTTATCTGAGGAATGCACGCCATGAATGCCAAGAGCATAAGCCATCGCGCCAGCCACTTCCTTTGCCTTATCATCTTTCGTTTTGAAAATAACATCAAGAGCATTAGCCAGACATGGTTTTTGTGCAAACAAGTTCACAATTGGGCGCATATTTGCCTGCATCGTGGTAATATCTGTTATTTTGGCCAAAATTCCTTCGATATTTGGCTTAAATGATTGCGTGTCAGGGTCCGCGGGGCATTTTTCAAACTTCTTGAACATTTCCCACGCTTGCGTACTTTGCCAATCACTCAGTAGACTAGGAAGAACGTCTTCGTTGGCGTGCGCAACTGCAAACGCTAGCAACGTTCCTTTCTTATTGATAGACTCATCATCTAACGGTAAAGCACGTGCAACTTTAGCACATAACTCCCATGATGGCGCGTAGTTGCGTCTCACCAGTCGAATAGCTGTAGCGACGGATGCTCTCAAATCGCTACGTTCAAAAGCCTTAAGACCAGTCGCGAGCAGGATCGCATGTTGATTACCAGTATCTGTCACACCGAGCCGCAGTGCGATCGACTGTAGTTCGTCGGGTGACCGATATGACTCGGGAAACTGTACCAAGCTTTCAAGTACCATTTGCAGCGCAACTTCGCCACTGACGTCTTTTGGTGGTCGACGGACACCAAACACTGCAAGGGAACGTAAAGCACTAATGAATTCTAGTTTTAATGAGACGGCGCCGTTCAGAGGCATTAGTTTTAGGCACTTTTCCGCATCCAAAGCATATTTATCTTCGATATCACGTGCTTGCTGCATAAATTGAGCACTGACGGCGCAAATGACGTCCTCGGCTGCAGACACGGGAAGAATCGATGAAACTGAGCCACTGAGCTCTTTTAAACCGCCTACGAGAGCACCTACTGTGCCTGCGGTACCGCTTGCTGGAATATGTGCTTTAGCGTGTGCCCAATCTTCATGCTCTAGTTGTGCACGTACTAGTAGGCTGAGAATTCCATCATGTGTGAGACAGCGATGAAACACCCCACTTTGCAACGACAGGAGCTCTTTCCATAGTATTGACCAGTTTGTCGTAGTTTCACCTTCAGAATTCTCAACGAAACTACTGATGAAGTTGCTGATTATATCCAAAGCTTGCGATTCGCTTCTTTCAGCGCTGATAATAGCCTCAAGTGATATATTTAGTCCACGTAGCCGTAACACGTGACACGCACGAAGTCGAAATAGTGCTGTTTTTGCTACCGGAACGCCTGAAACAGACTCTGGCAAATCATTTAGCATATCAAGCAATGCAGTCAAAGAACTGTTGTCGATGTCGCGCTGACAAAGCGAAGCTTCGGCAACGACGGCCGCAAGAGCCTCAGCGCCACCGACAACATCTATGGACTCCTTTGAAGATGAAAACCAACGCACAACGTGTGACATCGAAGAATATTGTGCATTTTCAGAAGCAATCAAAATCCACCTTTGTAATATCTCACATACTCTCTCATCAGAATTGTGACTCGCGTGATCAATAAAATCGCGAACTGCTCCTGACATGATACTCGTCACGTTTTTCTCGCTCAGCAAAGCAAAAAGTACATTCATCCTTTCAAAAGTATCACTTGCCGAGAATTCCTCTAGAGAGCTTTCAACAACCACGCCATCTTCAACAAAAACAGTCATCACAGCAGCTTCCAGAATCGATGCTGCGAAAGCATAGTCTATCAATGTTTGTGACTGTAGCCCTGTTGCCGCTGAGAGTAAAATTTGACGAGCGCTTGTGATTTGACCTAATGCAGTGTCCATCTCACAAGCTCTTCGTATGACCCACGTCTCCATATCTCTGGATGATGGCACTTGTGATCCGTGAGTTCGTTGCCTAATAAGACATAACTCCTCCGTGGCTTCTTGCAGCCAGCGTTGTGAAACGTTCTCTCTTTGCAAAACGTCAGTCACTGCTTGGCACACATCAGCCCTACGATTTAACTCCTCGTCATCGTTAGCTTGCGCTGAATCAATATGCTGCAAGTAGTATTCCGACTCTGCCCAATCGTTTTGTCTGAGTTTTGACGAATGAAAATCTCGATCCGAGACATAATTGTTAGACCAAGGCAAGAGAGTTTCGTAGGACGAAACGGAGCATGTTTCTGGCAGCGCGTCAAGTACATCAAATATTCGCGGCATCAAACAACTCGCATGGCGCTTGAAAATAATCTTCAGCGAAAACAAGTCACTGGAGTATGCTGCGTTCATGGCCGCATCCAAGATTGTCGATTGCCGCAAAGTTTGGTACATATTTGGAGAAAATCCACCACTGCAAATCTCGTGGACCGTATCTGCTCGATCCAATGCACCAAGCAGAGCCAAACGCAACTTCACCCACCAACTCCACTCCGGCTCGTTGCTTATAGAGTTTTGTATTCTTTTCGCTTGCGTGTCGGTTTCTTTCAAACCATAAACCAAAATGTGACGCTGCGTTTCATATGATGTCGCACACGCGATTAGACACTGCACCACTACCCACGGTCTGTCGCTTATGCGCGACAACCAATCAGACATACCTTCGATCGATGCCGGCGAACTAGTCCACCTTGCTTTGTAGATTTGATCCGTGTCTAAACCATGCTGACGTGCTAACATCAAGGCTGAGCCCCACTCTTCGAGATCCATGTGGGCGTGTACTAGTTCAAGTGGAGTGCGCTCGTTGAGTGAAATAAGTCTCCAACCACCTATTTTAGGACGTTCCATCAATAAAATTCTAGCACTCCGAGTGCCGTCGACATTCCGTGGAACGGAAATCATGCCAGCAACCGTCTCAAAGCATTCTGGTGCGTCTCCAAGTATGCGCCGTCCGGTGGATACGTTCTCGACTATCACTTCACCGTTACGTAATGCAATAGCGATAGCTTCGGATGACCACCATGCAGTGGCGCACACGTTGTGATAAAAATTGAGTTTCGTGGCATACTCGCCGTTCTTTGAAATTTGAACTACGCTCAATGCGCCCGTTTCAGATATTATGGCTAAATTCAAACACTCGCCGCCGTCATGAAAAACTGACAGCGACAATAATGCACGCGGAGTTTCAAAGAAACTTCGCCTTGGGGTCAAGTCAATGCCGAAATCTATAGTTTTCAAATGCATCAGCGCGGCATCGCTTTTGTCTGAACCGTCAAAATACTTCCACATCGTCACTACTGTTGACGACAGAGATTTTTTACGACCAATAACGACGAGCGTACGATCTTTTTCCAACCAACTTGCGCAGTCGATCTTTTTCAAACCCTCACCAAACATTCTAGATATAGTTTCACCTACCGCGGCACCATGAACGAGTTCGACGCGTTGAGTAACCAACGCCGGTGTTCCCACAAGGTTGACGCTTATTAAGTCATACGCTTCTTCGTTGAGCAATGCCAGCGCCGCAAAGGCAACTGGTGCAGCTGACACATCGCGCTCGTATACAATTTCTCCTACGCGTGTGGCTACGCTTAACTTTGCCGCTTGAACAATGACGAACGCTAGACCATCGGAAGCCCAAGAAATAGACTGAACTTGCGCTCTGTGAACACCTCCTTTCGGAACGTGCCAGTCATCATCCGCGCGGAAAATTTGAACGCTCCTTCCAGCAACAACGCTTAACATGTCACCATTCGACGTCGATGCGAGAGCTGTAGCTCTCATCATTTCCCGTTCTCCATTATCGATTTCCTTTCGCCGTGTGAAAGTCTGAGCTAGCGTCTGCAAGTTAGACCAACTCCTGGTCGTTGCTGGCGAGGCATCTTTGTCCACTTCGGCGTCGTTATGAGCCTCCGTGACGACACTCTCCGTGTGTACGTAAGCGTCATAAAGACAACGTTCTAGGTCTGGTTCCCGTGCGAGTCCTGACATGTGCACCGGTACCCGCGCGCCGCGAGCGTCAACCTCTGCGGGGCGCGTTTTTGTCCCGTAGTCCAGTGTTGCACAAGCACATCAACTCGAAGCCAGACGTGCATGTAGCGTGACAATCAAAACTTACGCCCGTCGCGTTATGAAAGTGAATGTGCGATTACGAGCGAAGTGCAGAAGTGAGCGCATGGACAACAATCGTTTCTTTTGTCGTTTTCGGATTTGCGAATATGCATGCTACAAGACTAAACAAGGACTAAAGCTAATCCATCATTTCCCAAAGCTCATTCGCTACGTAGAACTCGTTCCCGGGTCTGATTGGCATGTCAATTTTTCGAACATCTCGGCTCGCCTTGGCGTTGACGTGTCCAGAGATACGATCGACGATTTCATAGTGCCAAGCGATATTTGAGATGTGCGCATATAAACTCACTTCTCGTTTCGTCGAAGGAATTTCTTCATTTATGACCGAATCAAGATGCTGTTTCTGAAGTTTTAGCTCTGCCGCTCGCTTCGCTAACTCTTCTTGTTCACGTTCGAGTTGTTGTGCCTCTCGTTCCATCGTCGACAGGTACTCCCCAGCCGCCCGTTTTTCCGCTTCGAGTTTCAACAACCGTTCCCGTTGCGCCATAGCCGCAGGTGGTAAAACCGCTTTACGCTCAGCAATCTGTACTCGTCGGGCCATTTCCTTTATCACTCCCGCCATGTGTTCTTCCCTCGCCTGACACGTTCGTAGTATTTCTTCTCGAGCGCTTTCAATCTGTCTCACTCGCAGCACATCCTCGTCGCTGGCGTAAATTTTTGTCATTTCTTCCACGAGTTCATAGCACTCGCGAAACGCCGCTTCGGTGGCATCGACGCTGTGCTGCTGGGCGTGTCGAGACATGTTTCACCGTGCGTTTCGTTCGTCGACTGTGTCGTATCGTCAACCCACGCTCTCTGCGCGCGTGGTCTCGTCGTCAACTGCAGTGGTGGAGGTGCACAGAGTCGTTTAAAACGGTGCGTGAGAAAGTGAAATCCGTCATTGTGTCTATCCATGTCCCACCAAAACGTCTCAAGGCGTGCCGCCGCCGCCATTGCTATTGCGCGACGACGACACTGTACGACGACACTGTACGACGACGACACTGTACGACGACGACACTGTACGACGACATCGGACGACGACGATAAAGGTTGTGGGTGACACCGAACGAACACGCCAGAGTGCGATATGAGAACCAGACGGCGCGAGGACGAGGACGAGGACGAGGACGAGGACGAGGACCCATCGGTGTCGACGTCGGGGGAGGAAGACGACGGAAGTGACGAGGACGATGGCGCTGACGATGATGGCGAAGATGAGGAGGACGACGAGGAGGAGGAGGATTCCGAAAGTGAAGGGTTTGATGACGACGAGTTTGTCGTGGATGAAGACGACGATGGCGCGGAGGACGCAGACGACGACGCAGACGACGACGACGACGACGACGACGACGACGACAGCGTAGACGATGGCGAAGACGACGATGAAGAGAGCGATGAAGAGACATTAGCTCGTCCGGTTTCAAGTCACGTGATGGGAATGTCAAGAGCTTTTCAAACATTAGTTGGTGACAAGGAGTCGAGCGCGGCGGCGGCGGAAATGTTGCCGAAGTCAAAGAAACAGCGACAAGATGAAGCTGAAGCCAAAGCTGAGGAGAAGGAAAGACGTCGGATCAAACGAGCAAAAGTAGAACTCAAATTTCGTGGTCATGTCATACCTCAACCACGTGGACGCGATCTCGAGAGTGACACGCTTGAACGACGTTTGCATCACACCGCGACCAAGGGCGTTGTGCGGTTATTTAACGCCGTTGGGAAGGCACAACGTGATGCAGAAAAGGCTAAAACAATGCGTAGAAAAGATGCACTTATTTCTAAAACAAAGTTTCTCGAAGAACTCCGAGGTGACAAGGCGAAAACTAAAAACGATGAGAAAACAGAGGCTGACGGAGCGACAAAAGCGAGCTTTTTGCAAGACGACTTCATGCTTGGCCGTGGGAAATTGAAAGACTGGGAAAAGGAAACAATAGCGGCGCCTCAAGAGGTTGAGTATGATGATGATGACGAAGATGTTTTCTAGGACTAGGATCTATGTAGTACTACTTTGCCACCTTGCTAAGAACTTTTTGCGCATAAGAACACGTGGCTTCAACATGAAAGTCACCACTGACGTGGAGTTTGGCGAACGTTTCAACCGCACGCACGACCTCTTCGCCTAACCCCATTCCGCGAAGATTCACAGGAGTCCATGTGTGGTCAATAGAGAGTGCACCACTATTAACACCTGGCTTTCGAAGGTCCCATACGCGCACGTAAGGCGACATGACGCCCTCATCCTCCCCACCCTTCATCAACTCCTCCGCCTTTTCCTGGTCCCATTCGGACGTATATTTGACGATCCACCATAAGTCCGTCTCGCATTCAGGATAATTTGGATGTTTGACACGTTTTTTATGAACGCCGAACTTTTCCGAGAATGCAGCGTCTGTCATGGACCAGTGCCTAGGCTCGCCCGCGAGTCGGTGAGTGTGGTAGCTCAGGCGTGGCGAATTCGTGAAACGTCATATTCGTGAGACTAGTGTGGTATTTATTGCAACTCGTTACCGTACATAAATAAATATATACGAGCTAGGAAAACAAGCGAAAGATGAGCTCATCTACAGTCTTTTCACTGTTGACTGAATGACAACGCCGCCTCGCTCAAAACAAACAACGCAACCACTACGGCTCGTCTACCTCCGCCTCTGGGTTCGCATTCGATGTACCATTCGTATTCCTCTGGTTCACCGATTGTATTTCTTCTTTGCCGTGTGCAAAGTGACAGTTTTCCCCGAAAGAACAGGTTCCTGTGGCTTCCCAACTTGCGCACATTTTCGTCTTGAAAGCCTTTGGCTGCCCACCTTCTTTGCCGTTACGATGATCTCTAGTGTGTCCACCCACCTTGCTTCGCATTGTGATAGAACTTAAACGACTATATATAAGCTGTTGCGCACGCTGGACGTCGAAAGGACTCCCCGCAATTCGCAACAAGCGGTTACCATCGGGATTGATATGCTCGGCGCCCAAAAGTGAAACCTTTGCCCCCGAAAGTGAGCTCACCTTTGCCAAATTTGATCCAGCTTTGCCGACGATGATACCCACGTGCGTGGGATGGACTGGAACCAATATCGAGTGTTCTGTTGAAATAACGCAAAACATGTTAGTGGCGTCGGTGGTCGTTGTCACGTATCAAGGTAAATCAGAAATGTGTGTCTTGTTTTTTTTCGAGGTGGCTCGACGCGCGCGTCCCGACGTACCGTAATGGGGCATCATGAACCCTCCCATGTTACCCATCGCCATCGTGGTTTCTGCTAAAGCTATATTGGTTTCTTCACTCCGTAATTCCTCCTCACCATGCGCAAAAACACACCGATCACCAAACCTACACCCCTCGGGTGAATTGAAATTGCGACACAATCGAGTCTTCATCTTTTCATTCCCCGCGCTCTGGGGTCCACCCATCGCGTACGCGTACGGTAGCGGTGCGGGTGGAGGCGGAAGTAACATACCAGGGTAGTACACGTGTGAGAAGTGACAATCATCCCCGTATGCACACCCATGAATGGAAAAGAATTTCCCACACAACGCCGCTTCATGCATCATTCGAGGCTGCCCATCGTGGTGAATTGCATCGTTCGGCGTTGGCACCACCTGGGCGCCCGCGTCGTCCTCGCGCGCGGCTTCATCGGTGGACATCACTGTGTGCGGTGTGCGCGCGAATGAATATATGTGTCCAGTGACGCGCACGCGCACTGCAATGGATGCGTGTATGCGTGTGCGGTGCCCCTTCACGCGCGCCAACCCACGCGCCCAATTCGCGCACCGAACAAAAGAATTTCCGACGCCCAGTCTGCCAGTCTGGGGCGTGGCCCACCGGCGACTGGCGACCGGCGACCGGCCGACGACGATCGCGCCCATAGTGCGCGTGATTTTCACCCGTATATGTTCTTTCGTAGTCGGAGTGGGTGTCGATCGCTCCTGGTCGTGATTGGTGGGTTTCTCTACCCTAGAAAGGCCTAGACATTCGCGATGGCGCGCCTCCAATCCATCCACGTGCGATCCCCCGTCGTCGCGGTCGTCGTGGTCGTCTCCATCGGGTGGCGCGCGCTGCGGCACTGGGGGACGAAGGCGTGCGATAACGGCGACAACAATCACGCGAGATGACGAAACACACGT
>Ga0181599_1002087_pt1 | contig 18415 bp, 12 predicted proteins | sample 041ome_3_FD_148658 | JGI IMG/M metagenome (GOLD analysis project Ga0181599, IMG submission 148658) | Coastal salt marsh microbial communities from the Groves Creek Marsh, Skidaway Island, Georgia - 041405US metaG (spades assembly) | ecosystem: Environmental > Aquatic > Marine > Intertidal zone >...
ATCATGGAACTCTCGCGAGTGCTCCCTCCGACGCAAACGACCAAACGAGGCGAACGCGCGCACGTGCACGGCGGATTTATCGACGTCGTCGAAGAAGGAGAAGAAGAAGGAGAGGAGAAGTCGAGAACGAAGAAAAAAGAATCCGCATCTTCCCGATGCTTCTTCGCCATCGCGTACGTCAACGAGAAGAGCGGGAAAGCGTACGTCCGACGCGTCGCGAACGGCGACGACGACGATGGCGTCGTCGACGTCGTTTGCGAACACGCGCACAGGAAAATAACGTGCGTGCGGCCTTTCATCGCCACCACGAAAGAAGGAGAGTCAAAAAAGTCGTTTTTATTGTGCGCGTCTGGAAGCGCGGACGGTTCGGTGCACGTGTGGTGCTCGAAAACCGGCGCGCTGAGGCGTCGACACGAGCGGGTGTTGGCCGGACCGATCCGGGATATCGCGTGGTCGTTCGACGGGTCGAAGCTCGCGGTGGTTGGCGAAGGGAAAGAAGTTTCGTCGTCGTCGTCGTTCGCGAGATGCATAAACGCGGAGATGGGCACGACGGTGAAAGATCTCGGCGGCGCGACGAAAGCGTGCGGGACGGCGTGCGCGAGCAGAAGCGGAAAGCCGCACAGAGTAGTCACCGGGTCGGACGATTTCCGGGTGAGATTTTATAAAGGAGGGCCGCCGTTTCAGCTGGAAACGATAGCGACGACGACAACGACGACAACGAATGATAGCGAAGAAGAACAGAGACAGAAACACAAACGACGACAGCAAAATCACCGTCGTCACGAAAAGTACGTCAACGAAGTTCGAATGTCCGAGGACGATAAGTACGTACTCTCCGCCGCGGGAGACGGGATTGGCGTTTGGGACGTGGAGACGCTCGAGATGATTGGTGACGACGGCCGAGTTGCCGCGAAGGACGGGTCGACGTACGGCGTCGCGTGGTTAGACGATAAGGAGCATCGGTTCGTCTCGAGCGGCGCGGATAAGATGGTTAAACTTTGGAACGTGAAAGATGTCGCGCGAGAACGAGAAGTAGGCGTAGATGTAGAACTCGAGATTTTAACAGCAGCAGCAACAGCAACGACGGAAGGAGAAACGAAAAGAGACGGAGAAGAGGAGGCAAAAATTCGGTTGGTCGTGAAACCAAAGATGGGAAGATACGTCACGAAACAAGTTACGCGCGAGGACGCGTACAGTTGTTGTCGTACGAAAACAACGACGACGACGACGACGGCGGCAAAGCCATCCGTCGATGATATGCAAATAGGCGTGTGTGCATCTGCCAAAACGGTCGTTTCATGCGGTTTGTCCGGAACAATGACCGTGTTTGACGTCGTCGACGACGACGACAACGACGACGAGAAGAAAGAAGGGGAGAAAAAGCGGCTTCGTTTCCGAGAGGAGATTTTAGGACACTCGAGGCCGATAACGGCGATGTGCTCGGTCGACGTTTCGTCGTCATCGATGAAAAAGTATCAGATTTGGACGGCGAGTATACAAAGAGAAGACGATCCGAGACCGAGGATATTGGTTTGCGATTACATTCCGGAGAAGAAAACCATCGAAAACGTAGAAGAAGTAAAGGAGAATACTCCGCTGAAAAAAATCACGAAACTGGTCAATTGCGGGGATACGTACGTCGCCGCCATCGGCTTCGACGATCACTTGCGCTTCGCGAGCGTTGCGAACAAAGCATTCACAGACGATGGCGGCGAAGAGTGTCGCGTAAAATTTGAGCGACAGCCAATCGATGTCTGCGTCGTTTCGGTCTCTTCGGCTTCTTTCTCTCCTCCTCCTTCGACGGGAGAAGAAAAAGAAGGAGAAGAAGAACCGCGAGGACCCACGGTCACGAAAGTTCAGTGCGAACTTCTCGTCACGTTTGCAGACGCTCGCGCTCAACTCGTGCCAATAGAATACGAAAAATCATCGACGGAAGGAGGAGCTGGAGGGCTAAAAATCCTTTTCGATAGAATACAAAGGATCGACGTGACGTCGACGAATTCAACGACGAAAAGGAAAAAAGAAGTCGAATTGTCGTGTGGATGCGCCGTTCACTTTTTCGAAAGTGGTAATGATGAGGCGACGACGACGACGACGACGACGAAGACGAAGACACTCTTCGCTTTTGGCGCTGCCAACGAAGCCGCGGTTCACATTTTCGAGAGAAGAAATGTAGACGGGATCATTGAACGCAAGCAAACGCTCGAGCGAAGCAACGCGTCGTCGTGCAACATCACGTGCTTAGATTTTGCTCCAAACGGAAAGCACCTCGCCGTCGGTGATTCCAATCGCGAGATTATTTTGTATACCTCGGACAAACTTCATCAAAACATAGGAGTAGAAGAAGAAGAAGAAGAAGGAGAAAAGTTCCGTCTCCTGAAACCGCGCGACCGAAGGCACTCCAAATTCCTCCACGGCAGCCGCGTAGAAGACGTGAGCTGGTCTCGATCCTCCACGTCGCTCCTCTCGTGCTCTTTAGACGGCCACGCCAAAATCTGGCGAAACGTAATCGTCCAAAATACCACCGACAGCGAGGATAGCGTTCCGAAAATAGAATCCGTCGACGTGAACGCCGTCGACGGCGGCGCGCGGTTCGCGCGGCTCTTACACGTCGGCGTCGACGACGACGACGACGACTTTGATGAAAAAAGTAAAGAAGAAAGTAACGACGATTTGGACACCGCGCGAGCGCATCTCGTCTGCGCGGGTGCCGATTGTGCCGTCCGCTTCTTCTCGCCCGCATCGTCATCGCAGAAGAGAATTTAAAACGTTTTATTTTTAAACGAAGAGGCGTCGATCGTCGTCGATCGGTACGATATGGTAGATGAAAAGCAGCCGTTTTTCGCGCGAGCGAGCGAACGAAAAAAAGTTCGTTTTTGACGGCGGACGGCGTGTTTTACTCACCACAAATTGAGACGGAAGACACCCACGCCGATATAGAGTAAAGCAGAGTAATATTATTAGTACATTAGCAGCGCAACGCATTAACTAACATCGTCGTCGCCGTCGTCATCATGGCGAAGAAAAACAGCGCGAAGAAGCGCCAATCGCGCGTCGTCGACGCCATGCGTCGAGAGGAAAAACAAATGGAAAAACAAAAGTTGCGAGAGCGAGAGTTGAAAGAGCGCGAGGAAGAGCGGAAATCGATCGGCGCGCAGCAAAGAGAGAGACGAAAAATGATGGGAGATAAGAAGAGCGCGAAAGACGCGTCGTTGAAGACGACGCTGGAAACGGGCGGCGTTTTGAAGAAGAAGAAGAAGCGAGAGAGGAAGAATCAAAACAAAATCGTAAAAGGCGTGCGAGTCGGAAACGCGACCAAGATCAAGAAAAACGTCGTGTACAACGGCATCATGATTAAAGACGCGGCGTCGAAACAGGCCGTTCTGGACATGCTGAAAGCAGAAGATAGGATGATGTGAACCAGCACAGAAGAGAAGAGAAGAGAGAGCGCGCGCGCATTTGTATGAGTACTATGATTATTATTATTAAATTCTAACCGCTTTGAGAACGACGAGCGACTCCTCGTCCGCTTGCGTCCACTTCGCTTTCTCCACGAGCAAACCTTCTTGTCGTCGTAAGATTGACATCATCTCCTCGACGTCGTTTTGCGCGTACGCGACGACGAGAAAGGTCCCTCCGTTTGGTCGCAACCACGATTTGACGTCGTAGAGAATTCGGTCGACGACTTCTCGTCCTCGGACGCCGCCGGCCCACGCGGCGTTTATCGGCGGCGGCGGTTTGGAGGCGGTCGTCCCGTCGGAGGAAAGAGAAGGGTCGTAAATCTCTTCCGAAGGCGTCACCACGTACGGTGGATTGAACAGCAACACGTCTATTGGTTTCTTCTTTCTCCTCCTCGTTTCCTTGTCGTTTTCATCGTCGTCGTTGTCTCGGTGGTAAAACCGGTCGTCCTCTAACATGTCGCCGCGGAAAATCTCAATCGAACACGTCTTTGAAGACGACGTCGACGCTTCTCCTCCTCCTCTAGCGATGTCGTCGTCGTCGTCGTCGTCGTCGTCCCCGACGACTCTCAGTCCGTGTCCGCGCATCGTCTCTTTCGCGTGCTCCACCGCCTTTTCGTTCACGTCCACGCCGATGAACCGCCACTCGTCCTTTCGCTGACATTCGCGCTCGTTGTTGTTCCTCTTCGACTCCTCCTCCTCCTCCTCTCGAACGCGTCGTTGTTGTTCGAGAAAACTCATCGCGTGCGAACACAACACGTACCCAGAACCGACGCCAATTTCCACGCTCACGAACGCATCGTCATCATCTCCATCATTTTTATAGTCTTCTGAATCTAACGCGAGCCGTCGTTGTCGTCGTCGCCGCGATAGTCTTCGTCGCGCGTTCGACGTTTCCTTTTTCCAAATTTCGTCGACGACCGCGTCGGCGAGAAGAAACGAATCTTCGCTCGGTTCGTACACGCACGATTTATCGTACGAGGTGTCCTTGATTCTCGCCAGAGACATGATTTGTGCGCGCGCGCGCGAGCGAAGAATAGTCGAGAGAGAGAGAGAGAGAGAGAGAGAGAGACGGCGCGGGCGCTTCAAAGTTTTGAAGAAGAAGAAGAAGAAGAAGAAGAAGAAACAGTTAGCGAGTATTATTAAATAAAAACACGACTCTCTCTAGGCACTCTCTACATCTCTCTTCTACAAAGAAGCTAACCCTCTCCTCGCTCTCACCCGACTTTCATTCTCTCGCATGATCTCCAAAGCTTTCCACAAGTCTTCAAGTTTAACGTCGACTTGTTTATCCTCGTCTTCCTCGGCGTACTCTTCGGCGCGCAAATCTTTTATTCGGACGGATCCGTTTTCCCACTCCGACGGCGCGACGAAGACCACGTATCGAGCGCCGATGCGGTTGGCGTAATCGAAGGTTTGCGCGACTTTTTTCTTCGGTTCGAGGAGGACGTCGACGACGACGAGTCTTTTCTGGTCGTTTTCTCCTTCGTCGCTATTATTTCTATCGCCACCGTTTTTGTTACCACTATTTTCGCTCGCCGGAGGAGAAGTATTTTGCCTCAACAAACCCGCCGCTTTCATCGCCTTTCCTTGCATGTCTTTGTTGTACGCGCAGACGCAGAAATCAACCCTCTTTTGGACGTTTGGTAACAAATTTTTCTCCTTTAAGAGTTCGACGATGACGCAATCGCCAAAACCAAAACCGCACGCCGGCACCGGCGTCGTCGCTCCGTACAAAGATAAAAGCTTATCGTATCTACCGCCACCGGCGATCGCCCTCAATTCGCCGGCTTTATCGAACGCTTCAAAGACGACGCCGGTGTAATATGCCAGTCCTCTCACGACGGAAGCGTCGAATTGGAGCCAATCGCCGAAACCGTACTCCTCGGCCAGTTTGAACAACTCTTTCAACTCGCGTATGGACGAATCGTCCACGGCTTTTTTGTTTGCATCGCTACCACCACCGCTACTTTTCTCGATGGCCTCTCTCGCCATTTCCTCCAACTCTTCGACCGTTTTGCAACTCAACGTCTTCACCACGTTCTCCGCGGTGTCTCTCGGCAACCCCAACGTCTCCGTCAACTCCTTCACCACCGCCTCGGCGCCAATCTTGTCGAGCTTGTCCAAAATCACGCACGTCGGCGCAAAAATCTCGTCCGGCACGTCGTTAATCGTCAACATCGATTGCATGACTTTCCTCGAATTCACTTTAATCCCTACGTCCTCGCTCGTAATCCCGCAACTTTTGAAAAACTCCACCGCTGCGCTCAATAACTCCACCTCCGCGGTTATCTCCTTGCATCCAATGATATCCATGTTCCACTGGTAATGCTCTCGCTTCCGTCCTCTCTGCGTAGCTTCGAACCTCCAGCACTGCGGTATCGAAAACCATTTCAACGGCAATATCATCGACGCGCCGCGAGACAACACCATCCTCGCCAACGTCGGCGTCATCTCCGGTCTCAGCGTCACTTCCACTCCGTCTTTATCCACGAACGAGTACATCTGTTGCGTGATTTCCTCCCCGGCTTTTCTCTTGTACAACTCTTGCCGTTCCAGAACCGGCGCGTCGTACTCCTCGAAACCCGATTGTAAACCACACTTCCGGAACTTTTCAAACAACCACGACTGCAAGCGATACTCGTCCGGAAAGAAATCCCGCGTTCCAGAAACCGAATCCAAATCGACCGGAGGCGTTTGCGACGCTTGCACCGTGATTACATTCGCGCTCGTTTGCGCCTCCGCGCGTTCTTTTTTCAATCGTTCCTTCTCCAACTTTTCCCGTTTTTTGCGTTCCTTCTCCGCGATGCGCGCGAGTTGTTTTTCCGATTTTCCTTCTCTTCCTCCCGGAGGGTCACCACCTCCGCCTCCGCCGCCTCCACCTCCTCCTCCTTCGGCTGCGGCGGCATCGTTCTGGGTCGTTGACATCGTTTCGTTGCACTTTGGAAGTAAAAGTATATGTAGAGGGTGAGTCGTGGAAAAAAGGAGAAAAGCACGAAAAGAAGAAACGAAGGTTTTTGAGATGTTTGTTTAGGGTATCATTTTTTTTTTTTCGTGTGTGTGTGTTTTGTTCCTTTTTTTAAAAAAAAAAACGTTTTTTGTGGTGCACACTTTTTTGTCTCAAGAAGAAGCACAAAAGTAATAAAATAAAAGAAGCGGAGGAGAAGAGAGCGACGGATGGATGATGATTTACTTCCTCACCGCTCTCTCTCTCTCTCTCTCTCTCTCTCTCTCTCTCTCTTTATTAACTTAAGGTGAAACTCAGTATTTAGAAGATGGAACCTTTGTATCCAGCCTTTTCGCGCTCTTCCTTCATCTTCGCGGCCGCGGCGGCTCTTCTCGCGGCGGAGGCTTCTTCTTCCGCTTTCGCCTTGGCTTTCTTCTCCTCCGGCGTGAGTTCTTTCTCGCCAGAGCCTTCGTAGGCGTTCCAGTTGGACTGACCGGCGACGGAGTCTTTGAACGTCTCCGAATCGTCTCTCGGTGGCGCGGAGAAGTTGCCTCCAGCTCTAAAGCGCGTTTAGAGAGAAGAGAGTTAGTTTTCCTATGAGATAGACACAAAGCAGAGAGAGAAAAAATGAAAAAAATACGACGCGTTGACGTGTCTTCGTTGCGGTTGGAAACGTGTACACATTCACAAAAAAAAACACCCAGAAATTGAGCACTCGCGTTCCCCAAAAAGCTAAGTTCCTCTCTCGAGAAACGTCTTCTTTTTGACGACTTTTGCGTGTGCGGAGAAAACGCGAGCTTGTTTCGGCCGCGTCTCTCTTTCCTTCTCTCTGACGATTCCAGAAGAAGCAAGCGCGCGCGCGTTTTTTTTTTGCAACAACGAATTCACATTTTCACATTTATGTCATCACATGACGTGGAATAACGTGATTTCGTGAAGTGGCACCAACGCGCGCGAGGTGCTTCAGAGAGAGAGAAATAGAGAGCTTTTTGAAAACGACGAGAAAAAGAGCCGATGCGCGCGCACTTACCGACGGGTGACGTCTCTCTTAGAGGAGACGTTGTTCAAGCGAACGGATCGAGCGGCGATGGTCGTTTGGGTAACGGAGAACATATTCTTATTGTTGTGTACGTGGGTGTGTTTGTTAGATTTTTTTTTGTGCGAGTTTTTCGCGAATTTTTTTAATCAAAAAAACGTTTCTACTTCTTTCAAAGATGTTTAGGGTTTTTGTATTATACACGAGGAAAACCCTAAATATAAGTTTTTTGCGTTCAAAAATCATCTCTCGAGAGAGTCTTCCCACGAAACAAAAAACGCGCGCCGCGCTCGTTTTGTTGGACTAATAAAGCGCGACCGGAGAAGAAGAAGAACGAGAGAAGAAGAAGAAGAACGCTCTCTCTCTCTTTTCTTTTTTTGTGTTTCCCAAAACTTCCTCTCCTTCTTTTGTTAAACGAGGAAACGCGCATCATCATCATCATCTCATCGGAAGAAAGAGAAAGAGAGAGAGACAATTATATTTTTGCACGCGATGGCGACGACGACGACGACTTATAACAACAACAACAACAGCGCACACAAACAGTTCGAAACCGGACACGCGGATCAGATTCACGATTGTCAGTACGATTATTACGGACGGGTGCGTTTCTTTTTTCGTTTTCGTTCGGGTTTCTTTCTCCTCTTTGTTCGTTTTGTTTTTTCCCGGCAAGAGCGATTGAGTGTGTTTGAGTGCCTCTTCCAGAGGTACCAAAAGGAGAGAGAGACGCTGACGTTTTCTGTTCTATTCCACGACTGATTAACTCATTAATGAATCAATCACAGAGAGTGGCGACGTGCTCGTCCGACCGAACGATCAAAGTGTTCGACACCGGAACAACGACGACGACGAGCGGCGACGGTTTCGACCAGCAACAACAACAACAACAACAAGGCGGCGTTCCGAACGTGGAAAGAGCGAACGCGACGACGCTCACGGGACACGAAGGTCCGGTGTGGCAAGTGTCTTGGGCGCACCCGAAATTTGGCGCGTTGTTGGCGTCGTGCTCGTTCGATCACACGGTGATGATTTGGAAGGAGACGAGTTCAAACGTTTTTTCGAGAGTGTACGTGACGCCGAAAGGCTTTTTCGACGGGAGCGTGAATGCGATTTCGTGGGCGCCGCACGAGTTTGGGTGCGCCGTGGCTGCGTGCTCGAGCGATGGAAGCGTTGCGGTTATTAGTAATGTGTCGGGAGGAGGGTGGCAGAGCGTGAAGATTTCAAACGAAGCGCACGCGGTTGGGTGCACGGGCGTGTCGTGGGGACAGAACGACGAGATTGCGAGTTGCGGGTGCGATAACTTGTGCAAGATTTGGACGAGAGCAGGCGCCCAAGAAGGAGGAGGAGATAGTAGTAATTATTATAATCAAAATCAGCAACAACAACAACAGCAACAGCAACAGTGGCGACTAAAGAAGGAGCTTCGAGGTCACGCGGATTGGGTGAGAGACGTCCAATGGGCGCCGAATAACGGCGGTTCCAACGTCCAACAACTCGCTTCGTGTTCGCAAGACGGCAAAGTGTTCATCTGGACCGAAAGCAATAACAGCAACAACAAAGACTACCACTCGGTCCTTCTCAACGATTTCAACGCCGCCGTCTGGCGTCTCAGCTGGTCCGTCGTCGGGAACGTCCTCGCCGTCTCCGACGCCAACAACCAAGTCTCGGTGTGGAAAGAAAGCGTCGACGGCAAATGGACGCGAATTCAGTCAAAGTAAAAAAAAAGAACTTTTGCACCTATCGCGTCGTCGTTCCCGTTGTTAACGTGCGTCGAGATGTTGTTATTTCAGTTTCATTATTGGAGAGAAGAGCGATTTATATCCACACACAAACGTATATATATAAAATACAGGCGAGAACGAACAAACGCGCGCTACGAACACACTTCTCTTTCCTCTCTTCTCTTCTCTTCTCTCTCATTTTTTCTCCTCACGCGACTCACAAAAACCACACGCGTCGGGGATAAAAAAAAATTATGAACGCGAACGCATCAACCTTCGTCCCATCCAACTTCCTTCGCGACAAACAAGAACAAGAACAAGGAGAAGACATTTTCTTCGCCATCGACGTGGAGTGCGTCGCGACTGGGTACACGCACAACGACCGAGCGGTGGCGCAAATCGCCGTCGTGGACGAGCAGTTGCGCACTTTGGTGAACGTGTTCGTCAAAACGACGAGAAGGAGAAGAACAGATGAAGGCGCGTCGTCCTCGCGCGCTGAGGAAGAAGAAGACGCGAAGAATGTCATCGTGTCGACGATTGAGCCTTTAACCGGGATAACGAGAGAAAAGTTGGAGAAGGAAGGGATTCCCTTTGAAGATGGTAAATTTGGTTTTTCGTTGTTTGTTGTTCGTTTGTTTGTTTTGTTTCGACGGACGGACGGACCGGGGGGCTCACCCTCGCACGGGATATATACTGACATTTTCTCCTCTCTCTCTCTTTCTCTTTCTCTTTCTTTCTCTCTTTCTCGTTGTTCGTGAACGTAACAGCCATGGTACTCGTGCGCCGCTGTTTGCCTTCGCGATCGGCTATCCTCGTAGGCCAAAACGTCTCCAAAGACATCGAGTGGTTAGGTTTGCGAGAAGGCGAAGACTTTAAAGGCGTGGTCGATTTGTGCGGGGTGTGGAGAACGTGGAATCCAAAGTTTAAAACCTATTCGGTCTTCTCGCAAGATCACTTGGTCAGACGATTGCTCAAAGGTCAGCTGGAGTTGAGCGAGAAACACTGCGCGGAAGGCGACAGCGTGAAATCGATGAAACTGTTTCAACTGTGGAGAGAGTTACATCACGCGCCGGAAAAGTTGCAACAGGAGAAGGAGAAATTGTTGGAAGGCGAACCGGAACCGAGTTTCGCGAAGAGGTTTCCCGTGTTTGAGGGAGTTTGCATGGGGAATAGGAAGACGTGCACGTGTGGAGCGCCTTTTTTTGGCTGACGAAAGACGAGACGAACGAAGGGGAGATTAAAATAATAATAGTAGTAAAATACCGCATAGTAGAGAGAAAGAGAATCATCTCATAGCACCACCATTTAGCGACGGAGAGACATGTACAGAAAAGAAAGAAGATATTTTGTAATATACAACGATAGTTATGATGAAATGATAGCCTTTGATTACTCAATAATGTACCTCGGTATTCGTGTGTTTTTGTTATTATTATTAAAATGGAGATTCTCTCTCTCTCCTTCTCTCTCGCTCTATCTATAAGACTTTCTCTAAACTCGCCGCTCTTTAGTTCAGCTCTTTCATCAGCTTGGACAGTCTGTGGATGTGTCGGCTGAAAATTTCCGCATCTTTCGTGGGAGCGGCGGCCGTGGAAGCAGACAAAGGAGTCGCAGAAAAACTTTGCTCCAGTTGTTGCTGCTGAATTTGCGTGTAGTGATCGAAAACTTTAATAGTCTTCCCGTCCTCTTCTAACGCAATTTCGAGGGCATCAAAGTTATTCCATTGCGACGCCCCGCCAGCTGAAGTGGCGTTCAACTTGGACACTTCAACGCCGTCGAGAAGAGATTTGCAGTACTCTCTTCTGTACTCGATAACGTTACTACTCTTCTCTCGCATCACTTCGAGGTTCTTCTTCAATTCATCCTCGGTCACTTCCATAAGCTGCGCGAGCTTTTGTACCGAAATAGTCGTGTACAATCTCAAATAGCTTTTTAACTTGGGAAGCGGCGCTCGTTGCTGCACCTCTTCCATGAACACCGCGAGCTGTTTCTTGTACGCCTCTTGATTGTAACTGAGCGACGGGTCCGCGGCGTACTCTCCAGATCCCGTAGATTGAATGATTTCGTTCGTGGCGATGAACTTTGGACACGCAAAAGCGAACAAGTCCGCAAACGCGTCTACTTCTCCGTTATTCATCTTTGCCATCTTATCGCCGTACTTTTCGCGCAAAACAGAACGCGTGTGATCATCCAAAGATCTCATGACACCCCCGCTGGACGTGGAACCCGATCCACAGCTCATTGAGACCGCAATCGACAGCAAAGAAAGCATTTGTTCTGATTTTTTTCGCAAAAGTTCGATTCTTCCTCCCGGGGAATGCGCTCCGGTGTTTTTACCGCCGCCGCCGTTTTCTCTGCGTCGCAAATTCATTTGCACTCGCTCGACGTGCGCAACTCCTCGATTAAAAAATTTAGCCGCGTCTTTGTACCTGTTCAACATGAAATAGGCGAAACCAACGTGGTAGTTGACCGAAACGTGACATCCAGGAATTCTCGCGTGTAAACTTCCGCCGCCGCCGTGCAATAAATCCGGCAGCGCGTCGAAAGTTTTCAAAGACAACTCGTACTCTCCGGACAAGCACTGGACTCTCGCCAAACCAACGATGGAAAAGTATCCCAATGTATCTAAAACGTTGCTTCTCTTCGCCTTCTTCTCGTCCGATTCTTCTTCTTTTTCCCGCTCCTCCGCTTCCTCTTTCCTCTTGCTTTGCAAAGCCTCCAAATACGACTCAACCTTCTCCTTTTGCCACACGTCGCCTTCGTCTTTCAACTCCTTCAAACGCTCGATGTCCTTTTCCGATTTCGCCTGTAACTTTCCTCTGAATTGGCAAAACGACTGAAACTGATAGATGAACTCGTCAATCATATCCCACAACCACACGTTCGGCAAAACGAGTCCACTCGTAGTCATTCCCTTCAATATGCAATCAAACAATCTGCAATACGCTTTCCAACTTTCCACTCTGTCCTCGATCGATGGCGAAGCGCTGCGCGAGTACACGTGACGAAAGTAAAGCTCTTCGTACAACGCGAGGAAAATCTCGTCCTCGTCCTCCGTCTTCGCAGCAGCCCTCCTTTCTTCTTCTTCTTCTCTCTCTTTCGCGAGAAACTCCACCACCAAATCTTTCTTCGGCCAGTTCGCGTTCTTAAAGTACCTCTCGCTGATGACTGGAAACGACTTTTCGTACAAGTTACCGATTTCGTGCACCGCGGTGCTCGTCTTCCCGTCTCTCGTCGTTGTTTCACCAAAACCACTCGCCAGCGATTCCTCGATGCGTTTGTGCAAGAACGAAACGAATTGCCTGACGTGATCGTTCGGCAAAACCAACGCCGACGCTTTCGCGGACGGCGGCGGCGCTTTCTTCGACGACGCTTCGTCGACGTCGTCGACGCCGCCGACCGGGAGGACTTCACCCCCTCCGAGAGGAATTTCTTCTTCCTCGGTGTAGCCACCACCACCGTTTTGTTGTTGTTCCTCTTCCATGTTCTCGTTGCGTTTGCTTTCTTTTCTTTTCTCTCTCACACACACTCAGAGAGACTTCTTCTTCTTCTTCTTCTTCTTCTCGCTGTTGTTCTGGTGATAAAACGTTTTGCGAGAGCTTCGCGAGAACCGAGCGGAAGTTTATTATCGCGGCGGAGAATCAGGGCCTTCGATCGACGCGCATCTGAAAAGTTTAGGGTTTTGTTTGAAACCCTAAAACTTAAAATGAACGACGTTGCAGAGAGAACCGAACGACAACGACAAGAAGAGAAGAACGCGGAGCGTTTCGATAAGCACGCACGCACGCACGCACGCACGCAGTCGTCGTCGTCGTCGTCGTCGTCGTTGTTGTTGTTGTTGTCGTTGATAATAATAATAATAATAAATAAACGATGAAGCGCGCGGCAAAAGACGACGACGACGACGACGGTCCAACGTTGCCGGCGGCTTTGGCGAAGAAGACGAACAACAAGAAGAACAAGAAAACGAAGACGACGAAGTCTTTCTACAGCAGCGCGAGCAATGCTAAGAACAAAACGACGACGACGAAGAAACACTCTCGCGAGCACTATCTCCGCGAGGATATTTTCTGCGGGATTAAGCAAGCGCCGGTGGAGTATAAAGGAAAAGACGGAACGAAATGGATTTTGGATTTAGACGGAGGAGAAGAAGAAGAAGAAGAACAAGAAAAAAATACGAACGGCGGCGAGAAAGCGTCGTCGTCGTCGATCGTTTACGTCGTCGATGCGAACGTTTGTTTGCACCAATTGGACGTGTTATCGCACCCGAAGGCGATGCGTAATGTCGTCGTGTGCACGACGGTTTTAGAGGAGGTTCGAAACCGGTCGAGGAACGCGTACGAAAGGCTACGGAGACTGTGTCTGGCTTCTACTTCTGCCGCTGCTTCCGCGGATGCAACGACGACGACGACGAAGAAGAAGAATTTCTTCGTGTTTTCGAACGAATTTCACAAGGAAACGTACGTCGGGGAGCCAAAGAAAGGCGAATCAGCGAACGATAGGAACGATCGGGCGATTCGGGAGGTTGTCAAGTATTACGATAAGGTTGTCGGATTGTGTTCGACGAACGATAAAAACAAGATCAACGCGGAAGAAGGAGGGGAAACGAAAAGCGCACAAGCGGCAAAGGTAATTTTGATTTCCGACGATCGAGGAAACGTCTTGAAAGCGAAAGAGGAAAATTTGAACGCGATGAGCGTCAGGGAAGTGGTAAACAAACATTTCGCAAAGTCGTTTCCAGAGTTGGTCGATTTGTGCGCGACGAGGACAGAAGAGTGCTTCGGAGCAGATGAAAACGAAATTGCGAGAAATAATAAAGCGAAAAATGCAACAACAGCAGCAACAACGACAAAAAGAGAAGCTCTGCATAAGACGGGTAACTCGACTACGAGAGGAGGTTTCACCGCTTTTCCCGAGCACTTGACGAAATCGCAGTATGAAGAAGGCATCTCGTCTGGAAGGTACAAAGAAGGTAAAATCAGGTGCTCTCCTTACTCGCCGTTTTCGGCGTACGTCGACGTTGGCGACGACGCCTTCGACGTGAAAATAGAAGGACGTCATCGCATGAACAGAGCGATGGAAGGAGATGTCGTCGGTATTGAAATTATCGAGGATGAGGAAGAAGAAGATGTAGAAAAAGAGAAGGAGGATGGTAACCACGATGATAACGTCGTCTCACTCGCACCAATCGTAGACACATCAAACGACGTTGCTCCAGCCGATGATGCGGCGGTGAAAACAGGTGCAACAACGCCCTCTTCTTTGACAGAGTTGAAAGCAAAAGTCGTGAGAATTGTAAAACGAAACTGGAGAGATCGAGGATACGCGTGCGCTCTAGATATCGAATCCTGTGCAGATCTCGCGAGGATGCAACACGAGAAAAACAACGAAGATGAAGCTGAAGATGGAGGTGGTCGCTCGAGAAGAGTTCTTTGTGTACCGAACGATCGTAAAACTCCGAAGATTCGCATTAATACGCGACACGCGCATCAAATCGCTTCTCAGAGAATCGTCGTTGTCATCGACGCATGGCTCGCATCCTCGCCGTATCCCGAGGGACACTTCGTTCGCGCTCTGGGTGAAATTGGTGAAACTGCGGCAGAAACCGCAGCGTTGTTACTCGAAGCCGACGTAGACGATCGTCCTTTTGCGCCTGCTGTGCACAAATGTGTTCCACCGCTACCGTGGAAGGTCACTGAAGAACATGTGGCAGAGACAAATCGCGAAGATCTGCGGAATCTGCGCGTTTGTTCTGTAGATCCTCCCGGATGTCGCGACATCGACGACGCACTTTCTGCTGTCGTTGTGCCAAAAAGCGATGGCGTCGAGGGAGAAGAAGAAATCGAAATTGGCGTTCACATCGCGGACGTGACGACCTTTTTAAAACCTGGAACGCCCATGGACGACGAAGCGCTTCGCAGAGGCACGACGACGTATCTAGTTCAGCGCAGATTAGACATGCTCCCTAAACCTTTGACGGAAGATATATGTTCGCTGAGAGCGGACGTAGAGCGACTCGCGTTTTCGGTTTTTTGGCGCGTAGATCCAGCCACGATGCTCCCGAGAAAAGACATCAAACCGCGCTTCACGAAATCAATCATAAAGTCGAGTAAGGCGTTGACGTACCAAAAAGCGCAAGAAATCATCGACGACGAAGCGAACGATACGAGTGACTTGGCGAACGATTTGAGACGTTTACGAGACGTTTCGAAAGCGCTCAGAGCGAAAAGAATGGAACAAGGCGCTTTGACTTTAGCTTCGCCAGAAGTGAGGTTCGAATTAGACGACGAAACGAGTAATCCTCTAGACGTGAGCTTGTACGTCTCTCGAGAAACGAACAAAATGGTCGAAGAGATGATGCTTTTGGCAAATATCGCCGTGGCGGAGAGAATCTCGGAACACTACCCGTCCTTTGCGTTGCTGAGAAGGCACCCAGAGCCAAGGGAAAAAATGTTTCTTCCTCTGTTGGAAACAGCTAAATTGCTTGGTTTAGAGAACAAAATAAACTGCACTTCGAATAAAACTTTGGCGGAAAGTTTGGACGTGTGCGTGCGCGACGATGATCCCTACTTTAACACTTTGTTGCGTTTACAAGCGACAAGATGCATGTCCACGGCAAAATACTGTTCCACCGGATCATTTCCAAGAAACGAGCTCTATCATTACGGCTTAGCCGCTCCTTTATACACGCACTTTACGAGTCCGATTCGTCGATACGCCGACGTGATTGTCCATCGTTTACTCTCCGCGAGTTTGGGATTGATTTCCATCGACGAAGTTTTGGTCTCAAGCGTGGGGAAAAAAGTCGCCATCGACAACACTAATCTTTTCACCAAAGAGATTGCGGAGACGTGCAACGCAAGACATTTGGCAGGTCAACAAGCCGGCAGAGCTTCGGCAGAGCTTCACACTTTGAAGTTTTTCAAAGATCGAACGACGGTAGCAGAGGCGAGAGTCTTTCAGATTCGAGACGGCAACAAGAAAAAGACGAACAGCAGCGATAAAAACGAGCCAGACGAGAAAAAAGGAGAAGAAGAGGAAGAGGAAATCGTCGCGTTTGTTCCTAAATACGGCATCGAAGCGAGAGTGAAAGTATCGAAAACATTCAACGCTCGTCAGAACATGTTTGGGAAACTCAAGGTGAAAATAGAAGTGGAGCAAATGCCGTTTGGTCGAAGTAAGTTGAACGTTTCGATAGTCGAGTAGTCGAAAAAATAGAAGAACATAGTAGATGTATTAGATGCATACGTAGGTGCCACGAGAGTTTGCTCGTTCGTTCTTTTTTTACTCTCTTCAATTCAGTTATTACAATTAACGTACCAGTACCCTGGTACAGAGTTTTTAAAATTTTTCTTTTTACTCTTTTCACATTATATACATTTTATTTTGTACGCAGACGTCGTCGTCGTCGTCGTCGTCGTCGTCGTCGTTTAAATCTTTTTACATAAATAAACCACATATTTAAAGCGGATTCGGGATTAAGCTACCGAACGGCGTAACTTCTTGCAACAATTGCAATCCCAAGAACAAGTGCATGAACATCAGGGCAAAACCGTACGGCGCCAACATGGTCGGACAATACGAAATACCCGGAATCAAATAACCCACACCGAGGATAAACGAAGTGATTTTCTTCTCACCTTCGGTTAACCACACCAAAGAGGCGATGGCCATGATCCACGGCACGATTGGGTGTAAAAATAACCCACCAATCGGTCCGAGGATTCCAGGCGGCGTGAAGCCAACTTTGGCGAAGGTTTCAAACTCCATCGCTCTCGGCAACAACTGCAACATCGCCATGAGCAAACCGGGCCCAACCAATGCGATTTTCCTCGCCGAGTTCAAAAGTCCGTACGGAATTCTCTTCGAAACTTCCTTGCAGTTGCTTAAAATAGTTACCAATAGCGCGTAGTGAAAGGCGTACGCGTTGATTGCCAACACCGACGCAGCGCCGGCGGCGGAGTATTGCCACACCGCCGCCGCAGCGCAGAGAATGACCGCCGAGTGCACGTACGATGGAATATCCCCGCCAATCCCAAGAACCCCGGCGACGCTGGTAGCGACGCCGACTGCTTGACCCGCCGTGGAAAACAAGAGCGGTCCAGCTACGGGCGCCAACGGCCCTCCCGTCGCGCCCAACCCGCACGCCGCCATGCACGCGCCCATAGTCGGGAACAAACCAAGCCCACCCGCGGACATGACCGCGACCGGTGCATACTTCGACACGCGAATAGAGAGTTTCTTTAATCCCTGTGTTTTGTTTGAAAAATGCGAAGAATGTTGTCTTCTCGTTAGCGCACGCGCGCGCGTAATGAATAATTCCGCTAATTAAATTCTCTTTTGAACTGCGCGCGAGAACTGAAAAAAAGTCGCGAAGAAAAAAAGCTGACGAGGCAAAAAAAAAAGTTCAGACGGGAAAAATGTTAATCCTTTGGGGGTCTCTGCTCCCTCTCGACCACTCTCTTTCACGAAGCGATCCCAAACGGACGCAAGAAGAACGGAATGAGAAGAAGAAGAAGAAAAGAGATCGTTCTTTCTCTGCGAACGAACGCGTCTCTTCCCCCCCCTACCCCGCGCGCGCACAAAAAAAAGAGAGAATTTTTTTCAAAATAATTGAATTGGACCACACAAAGAAGAATTATTCCCAAAATTACGCACTTCGACCGATTGTAAATCTCCGAGCGTTTCTTTCACCGGACCGGTCACGTCAGCCGCAGAGATCGCGCTGATTTGAAGAAAACCACCGTTGTTATTATTACTTCGTCTGTTGTTGTTCAAAGAAGAAGACTTCCTCTTGTTGGTAAACTGCGCCGACGAGGGCGAGATGATGGTGCGCGATGAAGACAGTTGTAACATTTTGTTTTGCGTTGTGCGGTATAAAAATTTTTGTGGGCAAAAAAAACACAAAAAAGTTGTTGTTGTGGTTTAAAAAAAATCGTACAAAAGGTCTCGTTGCAAACAACGAAAAAGAACAAAAAAATAAAACCCTAAACAAACACGCATCACTGTGTGAGATCGGTCTCAAAAAAAAATTTTCCTCCACAGAAGAAGAAGAAGAAGAAGAAGAAGAAGAAGAGCGATGACGACTTTGACTTTGACTCTGACTGTGTGCGGAAGAAGAAGAAGAAGAAGCGTCGGCGGCGGCGGGGTTCCACTTCTTCCACTTCTTCTCTCTCTTCTTCTTCTTTTTTTACTTCCTTCGCACGGCGACACCGGGGAAATAATCGTGGAGGATTTAACCGACCCGAAGAAT
>Ga0181599_1002098_pt1 | contig 18355 bp, 8 predicted proteins | sample 041ome_3_FD_148658 | JGI IMG/M metagenome (GOLD analysis project Ga0181599, IMG submission 148658) | Coastal salt marsh microbial communities from the Groves Creek Marsh, Skidaway Island, Georgia - 041405US metaG (spades assembly) | ecosystem: Environmental > Aquatic > Marine > Intertidal zone >...
AGAAATCTTGAACTTTCGGCCGGAGGTGGACAAGAACCATCTTTCACTACTAATGCGGATGGTTCAATCAAGGTTTCTTTCACAGCTGTGGTAACCTCCCCTGCACAGTTGACGATTTCTGCAATTCGACCAGTTGATGGTGTGAGCACTGAGACTGTCATTGACTCACCTCCCAATGGTATTATCAATGTGAACGTCGATCCTGGGGTTGCGGAAGCTTCAAGTTCCTACACAAGAAATGACCGTACAGTTCCATTGACCCAGGTTGCCGTTGCTGGTGCAGAACACAACTATCAGATCATTGTTGCGGACAAATATTCTAACCAATTGACGTACAATCCGTATGGCACGCCCACGAATCTTACCTTTTCGGCACCGAACAAATACGGGCCTGAAGGTTACAAGTATGTCAGTGGTCCAGCTCCTGCTAAGTATGGTTACGCGCAAGAAATTGGTGCATCCGAACCAGGAAACTGGCGAGTTCGTTGGGCTGCGGAAACAACTGGAACATATGCTCTCAGAGCATATATTTCCGACGGGCTCGTCCTGGACGGCCCTGGTGGGTCTCAGTTACCTTTGAATATGGAAGTCATTGCTGCGGATGCGGATTATTCCAAATTTACGCTGACTGGTGCTGGCATCACAGCTTCAGCAACGGTCAACAGCAAGGTTACATTGACTTTGGAGGCGAGAGATTTGTACGGGAACTTCAAAAAGGATAGCGGCAATCTTGTAAATGACATCATTGATGGTATTTCACAGACCGTGTACTCGGATGCTGCCTTGTTGACGGAAGAATCGTCTATCCAGGAGCACTCCGTGACTTTTGACACTTCTACTGGGAAATACACCATCGAATACACACCATCGGCTATCGGTTATTTAGAGACATCGCTGAATATTCGTGGTGTGGATATAGCCAATTCGCCATTCACGCAGGAAATCGTTGCTGGTACTATCAGCGCAAGTTACACGAGTGCTTCTGGACCTGGCGTTGTTGGAGGCGCTCTTGGCATCCAAACTTACATAGCAATTGATCCCCGTGATTCCTCAAATTTTCTTGTCACAGCAGGGACAAGTGCTTCTTCGTTTGAAGTGACGGTCACCACTACTGCAGGATCAGTTGTTCAAAGCGGGCCAACATGGGACGAATCTGCTCAAGTTTATCGATTTGAGTATATGATCGAGGGTAGTACCGACGCTACGGTCGCCGTCGACATTACTTACGAGGGTGAAGCTATTGCGGGTTCTCCGTTCTCAAACATTCCTATTTCCTCGTCAGTAAGCACTGATGTGGACGAGAAAAGGTGCGTTATCTCAGGTCCCGGGATAACGTATGGAGTTGCGGGTGAATTGACTGCAATTGCCATCACACTTTACGACAGTGATGGCATATTGGCAGTACCATCCGTAGCGCCTTCTTTGGTGCTCACTGTCGAGAATGGGAACAACGATAATTTCGTTGAGTACACAGATTTTCAACCATTTGATTCCTCGGTGCTTTCTGGTCTGGGCCTGGATCCAACGGCTTTCGGCTATGTCAATGAAGATGCGGGTGGAACATACTTTGTCACTTTTACGAAGACTAGTGTAGCTGAAGCGCCCTTCAAGCTCACGGTTGCTGTTAACGGTTATGTCACTGGTTCCGTCGAATACGATAATCCAGGGGAGTTCACGTACGAACTTGTGTCCGGTGTCACGTCAAGTTCCACTTCCTATGTGCAACTCGGGAGCACAGATGGTGGCATCATTGCAGGCGATAGCGTACCTGTTTACATTTACCCCAGAGATGCATATTACAACGGCCAGGATTACAAGGATTCTGTGAGTAGAGAAGAAACCTTCTCTATTGCCCTCACTGGTCCTGCCGCTTACACGGTCACGTACACTGGCGCTGCAAGTGATGGCACAATGAAGCTGGTCAAGGATACAGAAAATGACTCGTACTATTATTATGGTTTCATCAAACCTGTCAAGGCTGGTGTGTACAAAGGCACTGCGCAACTCGTCCAGAATGGTGTGACATCGAGTGTTCTTACTCTCGCTCAAACTGCGCTTTCTCTCGATGTCAGTGCTGGTCCCCTCGATATTTCGAACTCAGTGGTGTCTGGGCAAGGTGTTTTCTCGAGCAAAGTTTTGGCTAAGGGTGCTGTGAAAGTACAATTTCGTGACGCAGTCTCAAACATCTTGACAGATGATATCGTTCAATCCTCGCTCAGCTCAGTGAAATTTAACTTGAAGAGGCGCGATGTAGAAGAATATGCGTTCGCAAATGATATTGAACTCGTGTATGTCAGTGCTCAATCTGCTTTTGTTGGTGAGTATATATCTACTGTTGCAGGTACACTTGACATGCAAGTAAGCGCATGTGATACTAATGGTGTTTGTGAAGACTTAGCCATCTCTGGATACACTGGTACAGTTATCTCCCCTGGTAGTTTCCTCTCAGCGATGGCTGAAGTCGTCGGTGCTGATACTACTTCTGAGTTCAAAGTTGCTGAAGACTCTCTTGTGTATGTTTTTGGGCGTGACTCTCAAGGAAATGCTTTGAGCACAGGTGGTGAAATTCTGAGTGCTAAGTTAGTCCCGATGCTCACCAGTGGTCAAAGTGAACTTCGCATCTCTCCTTCGAAAATCATCGATAACGGCGATGGAATGTACACTATTACAGTGCATCCAAAGCAATCCGGTGATTTCAAATTATTGATAACGAGATCTGGAGCAGTTGTTGGCACAACAGATGAGACGGGCTTCCTTATCACTGTTGAACCAGGAGTTGCTTCTACCGCATCAACTGTTTCAGGAACTGGATTTGGATTGCAAACAACTGGCTATATCGTCGCTGGTAACGAAGCTAAACTTACTTTGATAGCGAGAGACGCTTTTGGAAATGCAATTATGTCGAATGCGGACGAGTTCACGTATGAAGTTTCTGCAGGCGGCTCTGTAGTTGAGTTTGGTCAGTTTGCCTATGTAGAAGGTTCTGATGGCACATACGAAGCCAGCTACACGGTGGAAAAGTCTGGCGACTTGGTTGTCGAAGTTAAATTACGCGGTGACTCCCTCCTTTCTATTCCATCAGGTGGGAAGGTGCTTCCCTCGACTGTATCCTTGAAGGATTGCTTGTTGTATGGAGATGCTTTGACTGCGGGAGTTGAGGCGGGTGTGCTCTCAACGTTATCTTTGATCGCAAAAGATCAATACGGAAACGTCGTAACTGACTTGGAAAACAGCGGTTTGTTTGAACTTAAAATTGATACACTCAACAATCCTGGCTTTTTGCCGTTCGAAATCTCGGATGCATCCATTGGCTTGTTGACAGTTGACTTTACTCTCCCATCTGTTGAATCTACTCCAGGTTTAGTGACTGTCGTATATGACAACGACTTGGCCTTAAATCTTTATAAAAACTACGACACAAAAGAACAATTTACCGTTCAAGTTCACACCGGACAACCATCTGCTTCCACTACAACTCTTGTTGGAATTTCACCCACGATTCCGTTTCAGACAGACGTAGCTGCGACAGTTGAATTGTACGTTCGTGATGCGAACGGCAACGTCATCGGTGAAAGCAATGAGTTAACTTCAGTTCTTGATTCTTTGGCCTTAAACGTCTTCACAGTTCGAGGTACAACTTACGCTGTGGACATTACGTTCACGTCAAGTATCGCCGTGAATGGTGATTACATCACTATCCTAAACTTTTCGCCTCCTGCCGCGGGGTCTTTGCGTCTCTCTCTTTACATTGATGGTTCTGAGGTGATTGACCCCACAACGGAGAAGGACTACGAGTGCACGGTGTTACCTGGTGCAATTGGTGCCCCGTACTCAACTTACTCAGGAGCGGGTATCTTTTCTGGTGCTATTGCTGGAGTAGCATCTACAATTTACGTTCAAGCTGCGGATAGAACTGGTGGTATCATTACAACAGATAAAAGCACTGAGGCTACAGCATTCACGCTAGAGTTTGAGATTCTTTCCAATTCTGGCATATCTAATGCAACTGATAAGGCGAGCGCCATCTCTGGTGTTGAAATTATTGGGCCGACGTACACTGGCGCTGGCACGTACATGTTCAAGTACATTCCTTTTGACTTGGGGTATCCATATTCCATGTACGCTAAAATCGCGACTGGAAACGATCCGATCGGTACTTCAAATGGTCTCTCTGGTGGTGAAACTGTTCAAGTCTATGAGGCTGCCTCAACACGTGATTCCAGCGCAGAAAAGTCTGCAGCTTTGTTGGCTATTGATTCAAATGGTAATCTTGTGCCGGGTTCGCAGATTCCAGTTGCTGGCTCGATCTTTTTTGAGACGGTAGCGGGTGAAGCAATCACCTTTTTCATTCAAGAACGGGATGTGAATGGATTGGATGTCACTTTGAACAGTGCGATTGCTCCATCTGTGCAAGTATCTTCTGGCTTTGTGCCAACTGCTCCAACTGTCGTTAACGATGGATCTGGTGTATGGAAAGTCACTGTCACGCCCGAAAAGTCTGGCGAAGTTCCGATCTATGTTGCTTTTGATGGTGTTGAGATTGAGAACTCTCAAATGATTTTGAATGTAATCCCAGCAGCAACTTCAGCTCTGACCTCGACCATTGAAGGCACAGATCTCCAGCCAGATGAAATTAATTTGGTTCGTGCAGGCCTTCCGTCAACATTTTCCATCATAGCGAGAGATGCTTTTGGAAATTACGCCGAGTACGACGACGTAGCTGGGAACGACGAGTTCCATGTTGAAATAGCTTCCTTGGAAGAGTCTGAGACTATCGTTGTTGAAGGCATCATCACCAAGACTGACGGGAATGGGTATGAATATGAAGTTGAATTCGTTCCGCGTTACGTTGGCACAAACATTGTGAGTGTCTTCCTCGGACCTGTTGGGGGCAAGGTACTCGTCACCACTGCATCTGTTGAGGTTACGAACGGTGTGGTGAATGTGCAGGCCACGGAAGCGAGTGTTACAACTGAAGAACTTTCGGGTACCACTGTGAGTGCAGGTGAAAGATTTGAGTTCAGTATTTACGCCAAAGATATTTATGGGTACGACCACGCTACTCCAGCGCTACTCTGGGATGTGGAATTGATTCCGAGCGATGCGTTGAAAGCAACTGGTGCCACGTCAAGGACTGGAACTGTCACTGGATATTCTGGAACGAAAGAAAGCGGTGGTTACTCCGTAACGTTCACGCTGTTCAAGGAAGGAACTTGGTTCTTGTCCTTGACTGAAAGAGACGAGTCTGGTGGGTCAATGGTATCTTCCTTGTACGTTCCAATCACGGTCGTCGGCGGCACTGCGAACGTCTACAAAACGACGTTGTCTGGTGGTATCGCATCTGGTCTTGTTGCTTCTTCAACAGACCGAACAGTGTACATAACTACACGCGACGTGTACGGAAACCTTGCATTCAGTTCTGGATTGCATCCATCTAGCCTGGACGATGACTTGAACGACTTTGAGATTACCATTGATCTCGATGAAATCGTACCGGAAGGTGCGGAGATTCAAGGATATGATTACACCAATAATGGCGCTGAGTATGTTTCGCCAGGTGTTTTCAAGTTCACATATTCAACACTTTTGCCGGGTACTTACTACATCCAAGTAATTCAAAAGAAAGAAGCGATTGGTGATGGTTCGAATAAAGTTATCACAGTAAAACCAGTTCCTGCACCTGTTGTCACAGAGGTGCGATTTGCAAATTCTCTGTCAACGATTCAAGTCGTGTTTGACGTTGAGACAGATGAAGCCATGCAAGTGGGTGCATCTGACTGTTCGAACGTCCTCGACACAGCTACAATCAGTCTGTTGGGCACAAACCCATTGTGTAAGTGGACTAACATTCCGACTGATGATGGTACTGGCTCGAAAAGCCACAACTATTTGCAAATCACGCTCGGATCAAATCCTACGGTGAAGCCTCAAACGTCGCTTAATGCAGCGTCGTTTATCACCTTAAAGCAACAAACCATCCGCACGAAGGATAGAAATTCTTACTTTGCCGTTGCATCAACGGGTGTCCTCGGACCTCTTGTGTATCCAACTGTGAAAGCCTCCATCACTGGTGTTGTCAGTGTTGGTACGTGTACCCCACTCAACTTTGATGCGCTGAGATCGACCGGTGGTGGTGGTAGAGCCCTCACATACGTTTGGAGAATTACAAGTACGCAAGATGTATCTAATATAGATATTTGCGAAGTTGACACGGCTAACAATATCAATACTTGTACTGACAGTCTCTTCATTCCGTACGCGGACCTCGTGCCTGGCGGAACGTACACTGCTGAGTTACAAGTTACAAACTTTTTAGGAACAACTTCAACTGCATCTTTCGATACATCAGTTGCTGCTGTTCCTTTGCCCAAGATTGCAACTCCAGAAGAAGTAACCATTTACGCTTCTGATCGCTTAACAATTATTTCATATGTCTCTTCTCCGGACACGTCTTGCATGGACTATCCTGAGAATTTGAACGCTCTTGAGTACTATTGGGAATTCACAACGGGATCCCTGCAAGTTGAATCTTCTGATTGGATAAATACGCGAGCGACTCCGGAACTTACACTTCCTCCAAATTCTTTCGAACCGGGAGAATCATATGAATTGTTGGTCACAGCAACAATTGCTTCTTCTGGCAATACCGCTCAAGCAATAACATCAAGTACCAAAGTGAATGTTGCTTATCGTGAAATCATCGTAGAGGATAGGCTTGGTGGAGATAGAATTGTTTCACCGTACGTGGCCAACTCACTCACTGCATCTCCGTTCGATCCAGAAGACTCGCGCGATGAGGCTGGTGTGGCGTATCCGTGGAGTTACTACTGGTTCTGTACGAAAGCATGCGAAATTCCTGAAGGCGAATCGACTTGTGAACCAGTTGAACTTGCGGAAGGCGCTGATTGTTTCACTGATGCGAGCGCCTTATTTGCGACAGATACTAACACTATTACCATTCCTGGGAGTGAAGCACTCCAATATCTTGGAACAAATAACGTGTACGAGATAGGCTGCACCATTTCAAAGGGAGTACGTGGTCAATCATCGCTCTCTGGAAGAACAAAGACTGCATATGTCACGTGGACAAGTATCACGTCCGTTTCTGTTACTATCGGGGACGACGAAGAAGATTTCTTTCAGGGCGAATGGTCGCCAACCAGAGGCGGTACGCTCACGTGTGAGTCACCTTCCGCAACGGCTGCTGTTGGCTCTGGCGAAAAGGTCACTTATCAATGGGAACTCGTGTCAGGTTCGGTAGGATTCGCAGGAGGCAGCTTGGAATCGTTAGTCTCTACTTCCTACGGCGTAGAACCATCTGAAGCTGTCAAGCAAAGCTCTCTGACTATTGCACCAAATACTCTCCTAGCTGGTTCGGAGTACACATTTAAATGTACCGTGATTTTAGAAGCTACCGGAACTACTGGTGAAGCGAGTCAAACTGTCACGGTTGGAACACCGCCTTCTGGCGGCTTCTTGGAAGTTAGATACAATCAAATGACTTCGACGGTATTGTGTCCGTCAGCCATAGATGGTTGCGAATGCGGAGAAGATTCGTACAAGTCCGTACCTGTTGCTGAAAGTATCATTGATGACGCTACTTCACAGGAAGTCTTGATTGTGGATTACGGCTTCGAGGATGGTCAAACTGAATTTGAGCTTGTTGCAAAACAATGGTTGGATGGAACAACTGATTGTTCTACATCTTGTTTGTATCAGTTTGCTTACGCCCTGAGAGGTCAAGAAAGCGACGAAACAGCCATTTCGGGTAAGGAAACGACAAACACGAAAATTTCGGGCTTCTCATTGCCCTCAGCTGGTGATGGCGTGAACAGCGCTGATATCATTTTGATTGTTTATGTTTATGATGAACAAGGAATGGCAACGAGGTACGCGACAGACTACTATTTGAGAATCAATCCTCTTGCGGCTGCCATTGTCGACGAGGATACTACTCAGCAAGTTTCCTGTAACTTGGTCAGAAAGTTGACTGAAGACGCGGAGCAAACTTCCACAGCTGCAATTTTTGGCGACTCGACCTCGAGCTCATCCTCAACTCGCCGGCGCATGTTGGGAGAGAACTGGAGATCGATTGCAATGTCAGGTACCAAAGCTGAGCGCAGAGCTAAGTTTGATGCCGAATCTATCAAAATCATTCAGCGCATATCTAACATGGATATCGCAGATGCGAAAGACCCAGAAAGGACCGCGAAGGGGAGAAGGGTTCGGGCTTCTGGCCGCAGCTGGTATGCTGCGTCAGCAGAAGTGGCACAGACTTTGATCAACACTGATTTCAATGCCTACGTTGGGGCGAAAGATACAGCTCGTGCTTTATCATTCATCAATGTATGGGGTAAGACTTGGGGCGTACCACCGGCTACCATCAGCGATCAACCAACTCCGGCACTTGCGTGCAACTCTGTCGAGACGGAGTTCTTGGCGATGAAGACTCAACTCATCGAGGAGTTCGCTCCGTTGGATCTTTCTTCTTCTGTTGACAATGACTATCTTGAGAAGTATATTTGCTCCATGAATACTATCTTATGGAAACCAGGAGAGATTTCAAACGAAGCGTTCGATGTGCTGTTCAGTTCGGGGGCGACGTCGAAGATAAAGGCTGCGGTGTTCCAACACAGACTCTTTGTCGACGGTTCACTGAATGTGGACTTACAGTTGACGGACGCTGCAAAAGTTTGTGCCGCTGAGTTTCTGAGTAACATGTTAGTGCAGGCTTACGTAGGCTGCCATAACAGTCCAATCATTAGAGATCAAGACAAAATGAACGATGTGATTACCGCGACTACGTGGCTTGGACAGGCTATTGCGGATACCTTGGTTCCTGGAGAAGACCCGGAATCTGTTGAGGCGTTCTATTTCACAGTGACTGGCTTTGCCGGTCAAAGGCGTTCGGCTACTCAGATTCTTCGAAACGAACGTTCGACTGATTTGATGTTGACAGTACCGCAAATAACTAGCGACGTCACTGATATTTCGGGTCCGCTGTTATCGATGAATATTGACATTGATGACGATGGACCGTGCTTTTCTGAGCTTGCTGGATTTACATGCGGTAAGGACGTGACATCCAAGGACATCATTCGTGTCTCGTCGACGGTCTTTACGAAAACAACTTACTCCTTGAGTGCTATGGATACGATCAATCCATTTTCTGCGAAAGTCTTAATCGACGGTGGCGAGGAGCAATACGGTTACACGGCTATTGTCGTGCCACAGTTTGTGAAAGCTGGAAATGGACACTTTGCAGAGCAAATAAAAGCGTTCAATTCTCAACTCGGCGAGAATGCTCTGACAGCGATGATTGCTTCTACACCTACTGCAATGTTGGACTACAAGATTGCCACGGATAACTTTGCATACGCTGCGAGAATCCCCGCCAATGCTTCTTACTTCGACTTCACGATGCACAAGACGTGGGATCAAATTTTTGATGGTCAATCAAAAGATCAAGAAGATTATCAAACCGAAATTCGACAGTGGCCGTTGGGTGATGATGGATTTGGTGACTTTGTGACAGTGTGGTCAGACTTGCCGAGGAAATGGAGCCCGGATAACTTTAACGTTACCGACTCTACTTCTATCAGAGGATTCTCTACTTCGTTATATTCCGCACTCACATTTGGACCGTATTACGTTGAGAAAGTTTACTTCCCTCCACCACCGACTATTTACTCACCACCGCCGCCTGCGCCGCCGCTTTCGCCGCCGATGCCAGTGTATGTGGAATACGTCGAGGGTGACTTAGATAGATCGGTTGTGATTGTCCCCTCACTTGCTGTATTGACTGTATTTGCTTGGATGTTGTGGATGTTCTTCAAACGCCGACGCAACTTGCAGATGATGCACATTGATTTCATTGATGAGGACTACGACGGAGCGTTGGACGATTTTGATTCGAGCTCGAGCGATGACGATTCAGACAACGAAGGATCTGCCAACACTGGAAGCGGCGGTGGCCTCTTCGGATTTGGTCGTCAAAGACCACAAGTGCAAGAGAGGTATAACCGCTCTCAGCGCATCAGAGCTCTCGAGGAACGACTGCAACAAACTCAATCTCAATAAGTGATATGATTTTTCACACGAGATAATCTTGTTTGAAGAAAGCCTTTTATTAGGAGTCTTCATAGGATATAATAGCTGTGTACTTTTTTTCTTGTTGTATTAACGGAATACTCTGTTTGATGTACTCATTGCTATCACACAGAATGACTTTTTACCCGACGCAGTTTTTCTTTTTCGCCGGATCCCCCGCGTTTCTTGTCCCCCAAACCCACAAAGCTCAAAAAACACCAGAAAAAATAATTCTCTTTTATTTTCTCATATCACTTACTCACAAATCACAATACCATGCCTGACGACGATGACGATACCAAGACCCAACCCACCCCTTCGACTCGTTTTCTAGACTCGGACGACGACGACGACGATGAACGGTTGGGCGGAAATGGGAGGGAAGAAAACGATGACGACGCTTTTCTCGCGAGGTATGATTCCGACGGCTACGGCGATGAGGCCGATCGCGCTCGCTTGATGCAAATGAACGAATTAGATCGCGAAGAAGAGTTGGCGAAGAGGAGCGCAAAGCTGAAAATTTTGAAAGATCGCAGGCGGATTTTAGAGAAAGCGAAGGAAAGAGAGGAGAAGGAAAGGAAGAGAGGGATACAGCAACAAGGGAGGGAAAGGTTGAGACAAGGCGAGGACGAGAAATCGAAGAAAGCTTTGGAAGAAATTGGAAAGAAAGTGAAAAAGAAAATGGACAAAGCTGGGTCGTCTTCCGACGACGACGATTTGTCCTCTTCTTCGGGTTTATCCTACGATGACGAAGATAAGTTAGATTCAGAAGATGAAGAAGAAATGTTGGAAAGGAAAAAGAGAGGACGAACTTCAACGACGATGAAAGGGCGAAGAACAAAACAGAAGAAACCTTCCTCGAGAAGAAGAAGAGGCGCCTATTCAGACAACGAATCGAGCAGCAGCGATGAATTTGGATACGGCGATGAGATGGATACTTTCGAAGAAGCCACCGCAAAAGATGTGAGAGCGATCACGCTTCCAAGATCTAAGCTAGAGAAGTGGATCTCTGAGCCCTTTTATGAGAGTGCGGTGGAGGGTGCGTTTGTTCGAGTCAACATTGGCTTGGATAAAAACAAAGAAAGTCGTTATAGATTGTGTCAAATCGCCGGAATCGCGGACGGTTTATATCAAGGAACGACGCAAACGTACAACTTGAAAGCGTATGAATATAACGATGGCTCGAATACAAAAAAATCCACAAAAAAGTGGTTAATTTTACGTTGGGGTACTCACGAGAAGACGTTCCGAATTTCAGAAACATCAAATCGCATAGAGGATGCTTTTGCTAGGGGTAACGATGAGAGCAACGCAAGTGCAGGTGTGGGTAGTCTCATTCTTGATCATGACGATGAACGGTTCAAAGGTTCAGAGTTCGGAAAATGGTACGAGCACGTTAAGAAAACGGCGAAAAAATATCTTCCCTCAGTGGACGACTGCGATATCATCTCAAAGAAATTAACCAGCGCGGACGAATATCGATACACCGCCGAGGATGTCCAGAAAATGCTCGAGCTGAACAAGCAAAAACGAGGTGGAATCTCGACGAACTTTATCTTTGAAAAAGAGCAGATGAAGATACAATTGGCAAAAGCCCGCGAGGAAGGAGACGTCGAACAACAAGAAAAGTTGGAACTAGCCATCGAAGAATTGAAGGTGAAAATCGAAGATAAAATAAACAAACGAGGCGGTAATCAAAAGGTTATGGCGGATATTAACAAGAAAAATGAGTTTTCAAACGCAATTAAATTGTCTCAAGCGGCGGTAAAACACATCAAGAAAGTGAAGGAGGGTAAAGATATATCCGAAGATGATCCATTTTCGAGACGTCCGACGCGAGTGACGACGTATTGGTCCATGAAAACAGACGGCGAGAACAACGCAAAAGCTGTAGCAGAGAAAGCTGCGAGAGCCGCCGCAGTGAATGCAGCAGCGGCTACGGCAGGAAAAGAACACGGAAAAGAAGAGGAGGATGAAGAAGATGCGTTTGTTAACTACAAAACGATGAAGGAGAAACTTCGTGAGTCTTTGTATCACATTTCAAAATTGCACCAACTTGCGCAAAGTAAACTCCTCGACAATAATAGCAGTGAGATGAAACCATCTTTAACACACGCTAAAAGAGCAACGGAGCGCGATCCAGTTCTCGTCAGGCAGAGATTCGCTGCGGGAAGAATTACTTCAGCCTCCTCGAGCGGAGGATCAAAAAAAGCACCGGCTGGAAACTCGTTATCTGTGAAGGAATACCTCGCGAGACAAGAGGCAAAAGGTGAAGCGTAATAGTAGCAGGTACATTCAAACACTTAGACTTTTTAGTACTGTTTTCATGAAAATATCTTTTTTTATCTCTATGCATGTTACACGCTATGATAATGAATGCTGCTATGTATGGTACTGTAGTATGTGTGCTTCCACGAACACGCAACGCACACACACGTTTACTGCCCTTTTTCTTACGAGCGAATTTCGTGGGGCGATATCAGCGTCACCGCGTCACCTCTCACGAACAAATACGGGACGTTTCTCTTGTTGCTCTTGATAATCTCTTCGTACGTCTCCTCGTCCACCTCCCGAATCGTCGTGATTTCTTCAACTTCTCCCAACAACATGTTCAAGTGTTGATCGTACGAGTGCAATTTTCCTCTCAATTCTCGATCGTTTCTTAGTTTCACGTACACTCTTTCGTCTAAGGATAATCGAACTAAGTCTAAAGGTTCCTTCACCGTCGATTCGTCTATGTTCGTTTGCTGATAGGCTAATGCATTCGCTTGGTCTTCGTTGCTGTTATTATTATCATTAGCTCCACCGGAGGACGGCATTTTTTCTTCGCGGCGGCACTTTTCCACGCACGCACGCAGACGCACAGAGAAAAAGTAACGAGTCTTGGATGCTCGAGTGTGAATTTTTTTTACGCGTATGCGTGTGCGGAAGGGGTTCTGTGGCGTTCTCTTCAAATTTCTCTAACAATAATTTAATAATACCACCACGGTACTACTGGTAATAATAATAATAATAATAATAATAATATTACATCGAAGTTTGCACGACGCGCGAGGAACTCCTCTCTTTGCTCCTCTCGTCGTCGGCGCTCGGCAAAGAAAAAAGTTTCTCGCTTATGAAATTCTTTGAAAACCACTCTCTCGAGGTGAGGTCGTTGATATCAGACATGATTCGACATTTACCACCTCGTTCGGGAGTGTGACGCATACGATTTTCATCTTCATCTTGACCAACCTGCAATTCCCACCTCATCGAAGAGGACGAGAAGTTTTCCTTGGACAAGGCCTGAGGAAAGTATGGAGATAATCGAACGGCGTCTCCAATAAACAATAGCGTCGGCGACTGTAGCTGCGCATCAACGACAGCTTCATCGATATACTCTAACGTGGAGAATACGCGACGTTCCTTCAAAGTCGTTCCATTTTCGACGGCTAGACACGGCGTCCGTTTGTCTAGTGCACCCTCTTGTAATAGCTTCTTCTTCGTCTTTGGTAACGTACCTAAACCCATATAAATAATAAGCGTCGTGTCTGAATCTGCCGCCGTGACGGCAAAATCAACAGCGCCTTCTTCTTCTTTTTCTTCTTCTTTTTTCAAATCTGCCGGTGACTCCGACGACAACGCCACGTTCTCCCCCGCATCCATTTTTTTCTTCTCTTTCTTCATGAGATGACCAGTTAATAGTCTCGCCGAAGTTGCCACGCCTCTGTGCGTCAACGGTACGCCGGCACTCGATCCTACTCCACTCGCCGCTGTAATTCCTGGAATAACTTTAACGTCAAATCCTTTCTCTCTCAAGAATTCGCACTCTTCTCCGCCTCTACCAAACACCAAAGGATCTCCACCCTTCAATCTCACGACCGTCGCTCCAGCGTTGGCAAATTCCAATATCAAGTCGTGAATCTCGTCTTGAGTTCGGGTGTGAAAACCTGACCTTTTACCGACGAAAAGCATCAAACCTTTTCCTTCGCTGCTATTGTTTTTGTTGTCGTAGCTGTCGTTAATACTATCACTATTTGTGGTAGCACTAGCTGCGTACTCTAAAATCTCCGGAGAAACGAGTCTATCGTACAGAATAACATCCGCGGTGACTATCAAGTGGTACGCTTTCAGCGTGAGTAACCCGGGGTCTCCTGGACCACACCCGACTAAATACACTTTCGTTTCTTTACTCTTACGCGTTTCCTCTCGATCAATACCGTTGCTATTCATATTCTTGCTCTCTCTGCGACGGATTTTCTCTAGCATGATATCCACCAACGCATCGTTTCTTGCCATGACTTCGTCGTAAAAATCCATAGACGACGACGACGACGACGACGACGAAGAAGAAGAAGAAGAAGAAGAAGATTCACCACCACCGGCTGAAGAAGCTCCTACTGAGCGCAATCGCGTTGTTGTCGCTGTTGTTGTTCTTGTCGTTCTTCTTCTTATTCTCAGCGCCTGTTGTTGAGAATTCTTACTCACCAAACGATGATGATGACGGTACATGTGGTGGTTGTGCGCCTGCTCGACCTTCTCCTCTTCCTCTTCCTCCGAGTTGTTGCGACGGCTAAAAATCGTCGCGTGCCGGAAAGACCGCGAAACCGGCCGTCGTCGTCCAAAACATTGTCGCGCAAAAGAAGAAGAAGAAGAATTACTCGAGAAGACGCGGAGAAACGACGACGACGAGGACGGCGATGGTGTCGTCGTCATGATCTTCCTCTTTGAACGCCAAAAGCGCGCTTTTTCTTTTTTGAATGTCGTGTCGCGTCCGTCTTTTGGTCGCGCAAAAAAATTCTTTCTTTTCTCCTTATCTTTTATTACACACTAACACAATATACAAAAAATCAAACCTCTCTTTCCAGTCGATGAATCAATATCAATCAATCAATCAATCAATCGTCGTCCTCGTGTATGGAGACGGTCGGGACTAACCCGGCGTTACCGCTCGAGAAGACCGAGCAGAAAGCGCGCTCGGTGAGACCGGGCAACACCGGCGACGACGCGCCGGCGTCCATGCTATCGCTATTACTGTTATTCTTCTTTTTGTTGTTACTATCGCTAATACTACTGGTGTTTTTGTCGATGTCTAAGATTTCATTCATCGCTTTCTGTACCAGCGCGTCGATTTTTTCCTCGCTCAGAGTCGATCCGACCAACTGTCTCAGAATGATTTCCAAGTCGTTTCTGGATACGATCCCGTCGGCGTCGACGTCGTATACGCGAAACATGAATAAGATTTTAGCCTTCTCGTCGGCATTCTTTGAGAGCAGAGAGAGTAAGCGACAAAACTCTTTAAAGTTCACGTTCACGAACAGCTGGACTATTCTCGGCGCTAAAGGGTTAATCGCCAACTCTGGAATGTTCAACAGCTCGTCCTCGCTGATGTATCCTTTGTGCTTTTTATCGAGTTGTTGGAATCTTTTGTATAACGTTTGAATCTCGGCGGACGTGAAGACGTTGGAACAATACGAAGAAATCTCTGCGCGCGCGCACGTTTGTGTGTGTGTGTGTGTGTGTGTGTGTGTGTGTAAGAGAGAGAGAGAAAATGTTAGTTCTTCTTCTTCTACTACTACTTGTCGTCGTCGTCGCTTCGTTTGCTCTTCACGTTTACAAATTGAGAAAAAGAAACACAAAGAGAGAGAGAGAGAGAGGCGCGAAGGGACGCAGAAGCCCGCGCGGAGAGAAGTTTGAAGAACGCGAGAGGAGAGAAAAAGAAAACGACGGCTGCGCAAATACTCACGTTCGATGTCAAAATCGGTCAGATTTAGCGAAGACGCCGTGATTCCCATCGCTTTACTTTATACGCGAGCTTTTTTTATTACGAAAAGGGTGAAAACGTGTGACTTGTGGTGTACTGACGAGAGCTGAAAGAGCAAATCGGCAAAAGGCTGTGAAAACCGAAAAGTATACTTCGAACAAAAAATTGGATGATTTATTTGATTACGTGTGATTATTACGCGATGAAAAGGAGCAGCGACGCGATTGATTGCTACGTGAAATTATTCCTCGCTCGCTCCCGGCTTCGATTATTCTCTTCATCGTTTATTATCTTTTACTTACCGACGATGGACTCGATGAAAATCTGCAAAGAATCCACGTCGCGTCTTTCGCCGCCAAGTTTCACGTACCCTTCGCGTCCTTTCGGGAAAAACAAAATTGTCGGAAAAGATTTCAAGCTCAAGTTTTCTTTCGACCACTCTTTCTCGTCTTGGTCGGCGCGGAATTTCGAGTATCGCACGTTCTTAGCTTTGCCGTACGTTTGCGCCGACTCTGTGAAGCTACCCTCCATGGCTTGGCAAAACGGACACCACGGCGCGTACAGAACAATCATTTCGTTCTCTTCGTTTTTCCCGTCTCGAGAAATTCTTTTTTGCATCGAATCTCGCGTCTCAACCGAAATAGCCGCAGTATCGGTGAAGATATCCGCGGCGTCTTCTTCTCGCTTTTCCTGTTTTTCCTTTTCCTCTTTGCTCAAATTTCCCGAGTGCAAGCCGCACTCTTTATCGCTCGCATTCTCCCACCACCATCGACCTTCGCGCTCTTGTTGTCCCGGAGTTACCGGTCTAGTACACGGCGCGCAACCGATTGAAACGTAACCTTGGGAGTGTAACGCGTTCACTGGCGTTGACATGACTCTCAAAAAGTCCCAAACTTCTTGTGAGGTGGCGTTTGTCAATGGGTTGTATTTCACGAGTTCATTTCCGTTCAATATGCCTTGAAACGCCGGGTCTAACTGTATTGCCGGTACTTGCATTCTCGTCCCAGGCGATTGATCTTTTCTTTGACCAGTAATCCACGCTTTCAACGTAGACAACTTTTTCCTCAACGGTTGCACCTTACGAATGCCGCAGCACTCCTTGTGCCCGTCTTCGTAAAACGAAAACAACCCTTTCTCGTTGACAAACGCTTCCAATTGTTCTTCATTTGGGACGCAATATTCAATCTTAATGCCAAAATGCTTCTCAACCTGGTCGAATAATTCGTACGTTTCTGGGTTTAATCTCCCAGTATCTAAGGAAAACACTCTGTATGGTCTGTTCGTCAAGTGCGCGTACTGAATCAAAGCCACATCTTCGGCACCAGAAAACGCAATCGCGATATCGTCTCCGTACGTTTTCAAAGCGTCGTCCATAATCTCCAAAGGCGTCATCGTTTTTTCCAACACTTCGTTTTTGCTCTCCGTTTCCTGTTTCGTGTTGCTGCTGAACACTTTCAACGCGTTCCCTCTCCCTCCCCCATCTCGGTGAACCCCTCTTCGCTTGTCATCGTCAAAACTCATCGGTCTCAGCGCTATCTTCTTCCTCGATGCGAAAGAAGACGAAGACGAAGACGAAGAGGAGGAGGAGGAGGAGGAGGAGGAGAAAAAGGACGACGACGACGAAATAGTCGCAAAAGCGTGCGCGGCGTAACTTGCACCGGTCATTTTATTGGGGTTCGCGCGTTCGTTGCGGTTCTTGAAAGAGGCGTGTGCGGGTAAAAAAAATCATCAAACTCAAAACTACAAAACTAGAAACGCTCTCTCCTAAATACGAAAACATGTACACACTAACACACGCTACTATATGTGATTATTCTTTCCGCCGGAAGCGCGCGCCACCGTAGACTACATTCCCTCTCTGACTAATAAAAAAAAATCACCACACGTCTACTACCGCATAGATAACGATTTAACTTCGTTCAGCTGAAAATCGACGAGCGTCGTCACCTCTTTAAAATTGAAAGTGCCTTCGAAGTTCTGCCGTCGAAACACAAAAGGATACCAGTGTTCGTCGTCTGCCCACATCTGTCGAAAAGGTATGAGATCGACGGGAAACCACTGCGGACGCATTTCTTCCGTCTCCGACGGTTGGCCGCTGTAAGTATCAGCTCTGAAGATGTGAACCAGCCACGGTGGTTTTTCAGGTTCGTCTATCCAAGTGAAAGTTATGCGACCAACTTCTCTCGCGTCGAGAGCTTTTATGCACGCTTCCTCTTCCAGCTCTCTCAACGCCGCCGCGAGAACGGTCGGGTCGCTCTCTTCGACTTTACCACCAAATCCGTTCCAAAACCCCTTACCGAATCCAGTCTTCTTTTCTCCGAGCAGCACTCGATCGTTTTCATCGTCCACGACGAGCAGTAACGTGAACACTTTCTTCTTCGTCCTCTGCTTTTTTGTTTCTTCTTCGTCTCGCATATTTCTTCTTTTTTTGTTATTTTATTTCGCGTGGAAGCGCTGCGCGTGCTTTTTTTTTTTTGAAAAACTCCCCGTGTTGTTGTTGCTGTTGCTGCTGTTGTTGTGAAC
>Ga0181599_1002105_pt1 | contig 18306 bp, 21 predicted proteins | sample 041ome_3_FD_148658 | JGI IMG/M metagenome (GOLD analysis project Ga0181599, IMG submission 148658) | Coastal salt marsh microbial communities from the Groves Creek Marsh, Skidaway Island, Georgia - 041405US metaG (spades assembly) | ecosystem: Environmental > Aquatic > Marine > Intertidal zone >...
AAGCAGAATAAATTGGTTGAGTTCCGCCAATGCCGGCTTCGTGTGAGAATTGTTGTCCGACTTTCATTGCATAACCAAAGTTGAACTTTGGATACTTTAGTTCGACTCCTGACTGCCCCGATACAACGTTACCATCTTGATCAAAAGAGCCTGTTGGGTTGCCCAATGCTGATCCGAGGCTGTTCTTTGCTTGGTGGAGGTTGACGAGATAAGAGTATTCGAGAACGGCTTCTTCATAGTTAGCATAAACATTCTCTGCCTTGATCTCGATATCAAGAACATCGCCGCCAATCTTGCGATATGTGTAAGCAACCTGATCTACGGCACCAGAGATAAAAGCGTCTGATGTATAAATACCAAAAGGCAAGGATGGTAGAACATCACTTGCCGTTCCTGTTGGTGGAAGAATGATTGCTGATTGTTGTGAAGTTGGTGTTAAAGTTGGAAATGCCATGCATGAACCCTCCGATCATAGTAAATAGTTAAAAGAGGGGCTTGGTTCCCTTTTATTCTTCTGAAGACTTTGATGGCTTCTTCTTGCGTCTTCTTTTGGGCTTATCTTCTTTTGAATCCTCGGAAACTTCATCAGCCTCTGCGGCTTTTGCTGCTTCTTCTTTCGCTGCTGCTTCGGCTGCGGCCTTTGCAGCCTCTTCTTCTTTTCTTTTTGCTTCGGCTGCTTTCGCTTTGGCCTCTGCTTGAAGTCTTGCTTCTTCTAATTTAGCAAGTTTCGCTGCTTTCATTTGCTCTTGACGGCGAGCCCATAGTCGTTTTTGTTTTGGTTTCATTTTATCACCTCAATTATACAATAAATAGTTAAAATCAAAGAAAAACCCCCCGATCCGAAGACCGAGGGGCTGGGTAGTGAGAGAACACTAGTTTAAAAACTAGGCTCCAGACTCACCAAGAAGTCCACGTACAACAACAAGACCGTACATGTCAGGACGAACCATCTTCTTGCCGTAACGGGTCATTACACCCTTACGAGGAACGAAGTCCTCTGGGCCGAAGATAGTAGGTGTGGTTTGAAGAGGAACGTAAGGAGCATATACGTAACCGCTTTCAAGGAAAGAAGATCCACGACGACCAACGAGAACAACGTTACGTGGGAAGTAAGGATCAACCATTACGTCGAACTTACGGCTAAGAGAACCGACCTTAACAGCACCGATTTCGCCTTTATCAGCGTCAGCGGTAACGTTAGCACGGAATCCAGCGGTGAATTCGAGGATGTTAGCAACTTCTGGGCCGCAAACGATGAAGTTAGCGCCACCACGAAGTGTCTTTCTGTGGATTTGAGCAGATACATCATTGATGGTTTCAATGAGGGTCTCATACCATTCAGAAACGGTACCGGTGAAGTCAGGAGCAGCAGCGTTAGCGCCAATTTCAAGACCGGTAGCACGATCAACAAAAAGACCGGGAGAGCGAGACCAGTAGTAAGTACCAGCCTTGGCGCCTTTGATAAGGTCTTCAAGGATTTCACGATCGATTTCAAGAGCGATTTGCTCTGAAAGGATTGAGGTCAACTCAACCTCTGCATCCAAGTTGTGATAAGCGTTGAGGTCTTGTCCCAATTCTGGGGTCCACTTTGCTTTCAATTTCTTGGTTACAGCGGTGATTGCAATTGAATCAACCTTGATGTCGATTTCTGGAATGTTCTCGTTTGCTTCAAGTCCCCATTCGGTAGCACCAATAACAGAACCAAGAGCACCACCGGCTTGGATGTTGTCTTTTTGAGGCCAAGAAAGTGTGTTGATAGCGTCAAGAGAAGAAGAAAGGTCATCAGAACTTCTTGTTCCATCGTAACAAGCCATAACAACTAGAACAGTATCGGTTGAAGATCCGCTGAAGCGGGTCAAGCGACGGGCTTGAACATCAGAAGCATTAGCGCCACGAGAAAATCCAGCAGCACCACTGATTACGAGTTCAACCATATTATCAGCATTGAATTGGGTAGAACCAGCAGCCAAGATTGAAGAAATGTCGATAGAAGCAACACAAACTTCGGTTGAACCAGAAGTAAATTCAGGATCAAATTGAACCAACTTATCAAGTTCGCCACCAGCACCAAAGGTACCAGAAGCAATAATTGTGGTCGCAAACGATGAAGCAGAAGCAGTTGGAGAAGTATAACCGTTGTTAAGGTTATAAGCACCACGCTCTGCGTTAACACCAGAAATTTGAACACCGCCGGTTACTTGAGAAGCAATACGGTTACCACCGTAGATTGACTCTTCAGCACCAGTTGGGTTTCCATAACCAAGACGAGGAAGACCAGCACCATCGGTAGAAACGGTGAAGTCAAGGAAGAAAATGAGACCAGAAGGAAGGCTCATTGGTTGAACGCTAACAAGATCGTTAGCGATAAGTCCGGCGAAAACACGACGAACGATTGGGAAAGCAACAGCAGCGAAGCCTTCAACGTCGCCACCAGCCATGCTGGAAGATTCGCGAAGAAGTTCTTTTGCTTGGTTTTCCAAAAGACGGGCCATAGATGAACGCTGACGCTCATCGGTAAGACCTTCAAGGAGACCGGTTTGGCTCCACTTGTTAAGAAGTGCTTGTCCTTCTTTCGCCATATCGCGTTGGACAATACCTTCTGTAAGGGTTTGAACAATAGACATTTTTAATACCTCCATAAATGATTAATTAATGCCAGCGAGTTTTTTCATTCGGTCAGCAAAAGACATGGACTCGGTAACCACATTGTCTTTGCGCCTAGGCATAATTGCTGAAAGGTTAGATCTTCTGTTTACAGACTCGCTCAATGATTGCGGACCGCTCTTTGAAGAGGATCCCACTGTAGCAGTTAGAGTCTCGTGAAGAGTCTTTGCTTCATCAGCAGATGTTGCCTTAGCGATGGCTTCAACAATTTTAGATTTTTGTCGCTCATTCAGGGAGGCATCGCTTAAAGTCTTGTTCGAGTATACGAGACGGGCATTGGAAACCAATGCTTCATCAAGTTTCTCTTTGAGTTGTTCAACAACTCCTAAAAGTTTATTAGTATCTTTGTTTGTTTGTCTCAACGATTCTTCGAGTTCTTTGTACTTCTCTTTGTACATATCGCATTCTTCTTTTGCGAGTCGAAGTTCTTGGTCGAATTCTCTGGTGCCTTCATTGGTTGTGATCCAGCCGTGCTTATCTTCACCAAGGTCAACGATAAGTTCTTCGTTTAGTTCTTCCTCGGATTCTTCTTCTGACTCTTCGTCTTCAGAATCTTCCGCTTCTTCTTTCTCTTCAGTAAGAATATTGTTAATCATTTCCATCATTTCTTGGAGAGTTAATTCTTCTTCATCACCGCCGAGATCACCAAGGTCACCACCCAAGTCAAGGTCGCCAAGAAGGTCTTCTGTTGATTCTGGCTGTTCACCAGCAGATGTTGGATCTTCTTGGGCAGCGGCCTTGAGATCGTCAAGTTTCAAATCAAAGTCTGAAGGGTCAAACTCAAATTCCATTTCTGCACTAACTACTTGATTTGGGTCAACAACGGACTTTGGAGCAGAGGCCAATGGTGCAGAAGGAGCAGCAGAGGTTGCAACAGCACCCATTCCCATCTCTTCTTCTTGAAGCATTTCGGTTTCTTCTAGTTCATCCATCTCGGCAAGAAAGACTTGACCATTTGTTCCAATAACTTGAACACCATCTTCGTCGATTTGTCGAACTTCACCAACTTGATTAAGTCCGGTGTGACGAACATAAGATCCAACACCAATTGGTTGGCTGTCGCCCTCAAGAAGAGACTCGACCGCCTCTTTGATTTGAGGAGCATACTTTTCAATAATTGCCTGTTCGGCGTTTTTAAGAGCAGCCTCACGAAGTGCGGTTGCATCAACAATTGCTTGTTCCAACATTGAAGACATTCAATTTCTCCTAGAAATACTATATCACAAGTAAATAGTGTTTATGATGGGAAAAGGAAGATAATGATTTTAATCGTCTGAACCGCTAAGTTCAAATGTGATAGTCAATGCCGCATCATAACTTTGACCGAAACCTTGACCAGTAGCATAGCGATTAGTCATTTTTAAAATATCGCCTGGATCAAATGTATTTGATCCACTCCATTCACTATTATTTGTAATTGGAATATCCCAAATTAACCCTATGCTTCCGCTGGCTACAACATAAGTATTCGCAGATGCAGTTATATGCCCATATGGACTGGTTGAAGCATCATTAGCAGACGCATTTGTATCATTTTTGGCTAGACAAAAAATAACATCAAACTTGGCTGGTTCTACGTAACTATCGCCGATAACAGTCACCATCCTTATCCTTTTTAAAGATCCGGATGCCGGTGCATTATAATGTATACCGCCCCATCTTAAACCGCTGATTGTGGTTAATTGGTTTCTAGCGTTGGGATCTGCGTTAACTGGTATATAATAAACGGCTTGGTCGTAACTAAAAAAAGTAGATGTTCTCCAATGATCCTCGACAGTTGAGCCTCCGCCAACACTAGCAAAAGTTAAATTACCAGCGCCATCTGTCGTCATAACTTGACCGTTTGTTCCATCGGCGATTGGTAATTGATATTCTACACCACCGCCACCATCAGTAACAACAATGTTGGATCCAGATACAGTGCCGACATCAATCGTGTCTCCATAAAAGTTTCCATTACTATCAATAACCGTATCTTGTCCCGGAGGCGCTCCTGCGATCTTGATTGAGTCAGCAAAAGCGAATGATGAAGCAGAAACATAAGAGGACGCTGATATTTGGCCATTAACAGCGATCGTGCCTGTTACGTCTAATTCGTAACTTGGATTTAAGGTTCCAATCCCAAGAGCGTGTTGTATGGCTCCTGTAACAGATACGGCGAGCCCGCTTACGTTTGAGGCCACAGAATTAACAGAAGCCCATCTTTTTGATAAATCGGGAGACCCAAGATAATAAGTATTTGTGGTCTCGGGGATTAGGTTTGATGTGATCTCGCCGAATTGAGCGGTTGAAGCAGATACCGCTTCGAAAGATCCCGTCTTTGTTGTAAGCGTATCTACAGAAATATCAGAAGGCAATCTTGCGTTACTTAAAGTTCCTGCTGTTATGTTGGTTGCGCTTGTCTCAATATTATTTCCAACTGTTCCAAGAGTTATTTTGAAATGGTTTCCGGATGTATCCTCGGCTGCTATATTATATGTATCAACATAAGGCGTTGCCCCAAGTCCTCCGAAATCAAGTTTTATTCCGGAATCATCAGTTAAGCCGCTGTTAGAAGGAGCAAATTTCAATGTAAGATTGCCGGCACTATTAGTCAAAGGAGAGGAATGATCGATTTGTGAAGCGCTTAAAGTTCCGACAAGGTCAGCAGCATTTACGGTTGTTGAGACGTTTGTTAAGCCTGTTCCGTCTCCAAAGAAAGCGGAAGCAGAAATGTTAGCAGATGCTGTGATATCGCCTGTAATAGTTAAAGTACTTGAACCGGTGTTGAAAACAAAATTTGATGATGCTCCAAAAGCACCATCGGCATTAAATTGAACTTGCGTGTTAACGCCATCTGGATCAACGGTGACTCCGCTTAAACCGGTTCCGTCTCCGTAGAAGGCAGAAGCAGAAACAATGCCGGAGGCCGTAAGATCGTTTGAGACCAACAGAGTAGATGCCGTGAGATCTGTTATTGTTTTTCGTCCTGTGATTGTTTGGTTGGTGTGTATATCAACCATATCCTCAATCGAACCCGAATTGGATCCTTGGAAGGACGCTCTCTTATTCATTATGTTGTAAGACATCTTATTCCTCTGTTCTCGAAACTTTACAATAAATAGGTTTTTGATAATAAAAAGGGAGGTTGCCCGAAGGCAACCTCCACAGAATGTAAGGAATGAAAATCCAGCAGTAGGATTACATTACATGCCAAGCAGAACCATCAGAAATAACCATAACAGCAGCACCTGGAGAAGGAAGACTGATGCTAGAAGCACCTTCAACAGTTTCACCAGAAGCAGCGTTGATTACACAAGGCTCCGCAGCAGAAGCAAGACGGTCATAATTCTTGATCTTAACAATAACACCTTCAGCATCAGCAGCGGCTGGAAGGGTAACATTAGATCCCCATCCCATAAGGATGATCGAAGAGCCATCAGCATTTTCAGACGCTTCAGAAACGATTGTCTGAATGGCCTCAACTTGAACACCAACAAGGTTACCAATGAATCTTCCAGCCTTAACGTCTTGGAAATCACCATTTGAGTCGATAAATTCGAATTGGCCATCACCATTCCACTGCATGATTAGATCTAGATCAGAAGTATCTTCGAATCTGATACCAGCAGTTGCGCCTGCACCAAGAGTCCCGCCTTTGTTAAGGATGATCTCGTTATCAGCAACTTCAAGATTTGTGGTATCGATATAGGTAAGAGCACCTTCAACAGTAAGATCACCAGAAACAGTAAGATCTCCAGAGAAAGAACCACTAGCAAATGAAACATCAGAAGATGTTTCAACAGCCTGACCGATTGCAATAACACCAGTAGCAGCATTATAAGTTACGCCGGTTCCACCAGAGATATCACCACGAACCTCTGATTGAGAAATACCTTCATAGGTGAAAACACCGCTACCAGAATCATAAGAAAGTTCACCACGACCAGCAGAAGAATTATCAACAACGGAAAGGTGAGCGCGGGCTTCAGCAGCACTTGGACCTGTGTAAGAAATAACACCGGTAGATGAGTCATAAGAAAGTGATCCATCACCACCATTATCGGTTACACTGATAGCGCCACGAGCACGAGCGGTTGTGTGGAAAAGATTGGTTGAACCTTCCAATACATCATCGGTGTCTGGTTGTGCTACAGAAACAACACCAGTGCTATCGTCGTAGGAAATTTGCCACCCAGAAGCAGAAATTGATTGACGTGCACGTGCATCGGTGAAGTAAAGATTGCTTGCACCTTCAGAAAGATCATCAGTATCAGCAGCAGCCATCTTGACATCCCAAGCAGCATCAGCAGAAGCAGAGAATTCAGCAGCGTCAATTGCAAACTCACCAGCAGCATAATCAATCATATAGCCAGCAGAAAGGTGACCGCGAACTTCGTCAGCAGAACTAGCATCAGCAAGGATAGCCTGAACAGAAGAGGTGAGATTAGAGTTGATTTCTGCGAAATCTACAGCAAGAACACCAGCACTATAAGAAAGACCAGCACCAGCAACTGAAGCATCAAGTGAGAATTCACCAGCGTTATCATAAGAAAGGCCATTTCCAGCACTTACGGCATCGTGAACACGAGCATCGGTGTAGTAAAGGTTAGAACCTTCAGCAAGATCACTGGTAGTAGCAGCAGCCATTTTAGAATCAAACATTGATTCTCCACGTGCTACAGTCCAGTAAAGATTGCTTGAACCTTCAGCAAGATCATCGGTATCAGCAAGAGCAAGTTTGGAATCAAACATTGCTTCACCGCGGGCTGTAGTCCAGTAAAGGTTAGAACCTTCAGCAAGATCACCAGTGTCAGCAGCAGCCATTTTAGCATCCCAACGGGCTTCAGTGTAGTAAAGGTTAGAACCTTCAGCAAGATCGCTAGTGTCGTGAGCACTCATTGAGAAGTGAACAACACCATTGCTGTAAGAAAGGTCACCTGTAACAGAGATAGCACTCTTTGCTGATGCTTGAGCGCGAGCATCGGTGAAGTAAAGGTTAGAAGAACCTTCGCCAATATCATCAGTGTCAAATGTATGATTTCCACCAAGAGCAATTGATTGCCCGTTGATTTCAATAGAATCATTAGCAAGTTCAGCGTTATCAACAACACCAGCAGAAAGTTCAAGATCAGCGTCAAGTGTAACTTTCTGTGATACAGTCAAAGTATTGTCGAAAGTGGTAGCACCAGCAAGTTTGGCGGCACCAATTTGAAATTTATAAGCCATTTATTTATCCTCCTAAAAAAGTAAATGCTCTAACGGCACGATGTCGATAAACACGGGGTTTTCTCAACATCAAAAAGAGCACACTGTAATTAGATTTAGAAGAATCTAATCGACCATCAGTAGATGAAAAATTTATTGGCTCCATCTGTATACAACGAAAGAGCACCATAAGGAGACTGAATAGAGACTGTAGTATTGCCGTCAATTGTATCAGTACTTGAAGCAGAAATTGTAATCAAATTCAAGTCAGCATTACCAAATTCGTCTTTTATAACAAATGTTTGACCCGATGTTAAGTTGGAGGCGTTAGGTAAACTCAAAACTAGTTCGGCGCCAAGAGAGTTACTTACGCCAATATAATAATCGTACTGGTTTATTTGTACGCTTGAAGAAACCAAGATACGATTTAGAACGAGGCCAGTGCTAATCCTTAAAGCATTTGAATCTAATAGGACCTCGGATGATCCGGAGATCTCGCCCGAGCCGATATGAAACTGCAATGAGTTCAGTGGACCCTGACCTGTTGCTAGGCCTTCTTCTGCTGCTGATGATGTTAGGATAACATTGTTAGAAGCATCAAGAGCAAGAAATCTATTTGAGGTTGTTGAGCCAACTTGAGCATCAAGCAACTTCATAGATTTGAATGAACCAGTACCGGCAACATTAAGAGTCTTGGTCCCGTTCCAATCAAACGTGAAGTCTCCGCTTCCTCGAATGTTTCTTTCTCTTATTGGGCCTTGAGCGTAAGAATCATCAAAAAATACAATTCTTTGGTGTGCTGCATTTGCTTGTGTGATGTGACTTACGTTTAAAAGTTCTAGACCATTACCATTATAAGCACCGCTGAAAGAGCCCGAGACTTTTACCATTTTGCCCATAGGCTGCGATGTTGATCCGGATAATTGATTGTACGCCATTAGGCATCTCCTTTAAGAACCTAAATTAGAATACAAACCAGCAACCATTCCCATTGCTGTATAAAGAAATAGAAGCCATATTACCTTGAGCAATATCATAAACTCCGTTTCCTTCAATCTTATCACTTGAGCCAGCAGCAGGATTGATCATAATAGCACTACCGGTTGGTCGACCGCTTGGGTAAGGATATTCGTCTTTAATGACTAAAATTCTTCCTTTTGTCTCGGCTGATGCTGATGGTAATTCAATATCAACACCAGTGCTTGAAGTTACGCCAATGATATAATCGCTTGAACTTGCAGTATATGAAACAGGAGTTAGGTTTAGATAATTATAATAGATTGCCCCTGTAATATAAAGACTACCAGTGAATTGGTGAGTATCATCTAAAGTGTCGCCAAACTTTGTGTCTCCAGAAGCCGAGAGATTAATAACATCTTTATTAACTACGTTAATGTTCATCTCGTTAGCGTTGATTGCTCCACTTACAGTTAGTGTTCCAGTCAAAACCAAAGTATTACTTGAAGTTAAAAATAAAAGTTGAGCAACCCCATTCGTTGCGTTAGAACCAGTTAGAAACTGCAACGAACCAGTAGGTCCAGCCGCTTGACCACCGCCACCGCCAGACCCAGAGTCATTACATTCAATAAACGCCCAACCAAATTCAGCCATTAGCCTACTCCAACAGAGCCAGACCAGTTAGAGCCGGAAGGAGAAATATTATCAACTCGAGATGTTGGAAGATTTGTGAGACCAGCCGCAACAAAGACACCACCGGCTTCTCCGCCTTGCATATAAAGTTCCGTAACTTTTACTTCTAATACAGGTGTTGAAGTATTTGGAAGCACAAGCATACTATTTCCAGCCGAGGCACCGTTTTCGCTATAACCATAATACAGATCAGCAGATCCAGAGTTTGTTATTTGAATCCATCTCGTAACATAAGGAAAAGTCAAAGACCCTCCGCCTACAACATTGAGATTTCCGGAAAGGTAAGGAATACCACTGACTTGGTATGAGCCGACATTGTTCAAGCCTGCCGTATAAATATTAGACATCACGAATCTCCTATCAAATTAAATAGTTTAGCGGCGTCTTTTCGCCATTTCCTTGCGGTGTCTGGCGATTGCTCTTTTCTTTGCTAATCTCTTTTTCACAGAAGGTTTTTGATAATGTCTTCTATCTCGACATTCTTGGATGATTCCAAGTTTCTTACATTTTCTTGAAAACTTCTTAACGGCTCTCTCGACAGATTCGCCTTTTCTAATTTTGTATTCGTAGTTATAACCCATTACTTCTTCTCATTCATTTTAGCCCAAATGGCTGATGTTTTATTCATTAATTTTGAAATGTCCACTCCGGGATCATTTGGAGCAACGCCATCAAGGGCACCTTGTCCTCCGCCTGTGCTTGGAGCAGGCGCGGGTGTTGTTCCTTCAAAAAGATTGACTCCATTGTAGGCACCGTGGCCAATGGAATCCATTAAAGTTTTTCTTTTTGCCGCAAGTCTTGCTTTGGCTTCCTCATCGGTTTCCAAGCGAGCCTGTGGCTTTTGGTATTGTCGCTGCTCCACAATTGGTTGGGCAGGGGCTTGTTGTGTCCCTCTCATGACCTCGGCAATAATAGAAGAAAGAGTTCCATCTTCGAACATAACTTCTTTGATGCACTCTTTAATCAGCGGCTTCAATACTTTTTTCAATTCGTTTTTATTCATTAATCCCTCAAGATCTTATCGAAAAGATTATCGATTTTATTTTCTTTGTGTTCTCGCATCCTAATTGGATTCTTGTTATAATCCTTTGGATAAACGAAAGCATTTGGTGTCGAAGGCTCCGAGACAATGTCGAAACAGATCAATTGGAAGTCGTTTTCGACAACAGTCTGTCCTGCGGATTCACGCACAGATCCAAGTCCTCTAGAGGAAATGCCTAACTTCACTCCGGCATTAATTAGTTCTTTTAGAGTTCTTCCGGATGGAGTATCAAGAACTTTAATCTTTCCCATCACATCCTTGCCTTCCCACCATATATCCGTGATAATATGAGAAACATTTTTAAGATTCACGACGGAATCATCAGGATGGTCGAGTTCTCCGCAAGCACGATTATCTGCTACAATTTTTTTATAATTGTCCATTTCTCTTTTTAAAACTTCATAAGGATAGACACGGCCATTTCCATTTTGCTTGTCGGCAGTTTGAATACGACCGGTCAGATACATTGCTCCATTAGAGATCTCCCGCTTCTCTCGTTCGGTCAAGAGATCGGGGCACATCCCATCGGGGCATAGTTCGTAAAATTCTTGTAAAAGTTGTTTAGACATTTTATCGCTCTAAATGCTATTTTTGATAACGTCGTCTATCTGCGGCATATTTTGCCATTCTGCGAAGAAGTTCAGCGGTGTCAGCATCAACATTTTTTTCAAGCGCTAATATCTGGTCTGGGGTCATAGCAGCAACAGCACGAGTAAGTTGCATTCTTTCTTTGAAAGTTAATTCAGATCCACCCTGCACAGCACCTAGCGGGTTTTTTGGATATCCAAGATCGGCTTCGATATCACCTGCGTCAGGAAATCTTGATTCAAGGCTATCATCGTACTCATCACTCATTTCAGTGATTTTGCTCAATTCTTCTTTAATAATTTGCTTAAGTTTAGAAGTTGTAAGTTTCATTTTTTTGTCCTCATAATAAAAATTAAAAGCGGGCGCGACCCGCCCGAGTTAAGATCCGCTGCAACAACGACGAACTGGTTGTAACATCCATTTCTTATTCATTTTTTGCTCCTTGGTTAATCTTAATTCCATCATCGTTCACAAGCATACCAATAAAGTATGATGTTCCGGACGACAACCACCCGCAAATTAAAAAGTTTGCGAATGTGTATTCAAAAGTAAATAGTTCTGTGAAACCGTTTAGCGTAAATAAAAGCGCTCCAACCCAAAATCCCATACACATTGGGCAGTGCCAAACTTTACCCCATCCACGATAAGCGTCCTTCGCAGGGCGGATTTGATCAAAGATTGATCCATAGACAAGGATTTGAGTTAGGCCATAAGCCGCAAGGACAAACCATACGATATCCATTTGTAACTCCAGAAAGTTTATATTCATTTTAACCTCTAATAATAATAGCCGCCATAAGGATAGGCCCCAAAGATATAAGGGCGGATTGAGCCTTTCTTCTCATCTTGTGGAACCTCGCCAAGTTCAGTTGAATCTTCAGCATCAGGCTTGGTAAGAGAGTCATCGTACATTTGTTCATATTCTTGAACGGTCTCGAAATATGGTCTCTCGCTTTCGATCCATTCAGAGATCTGATTAAGGATGAGAGGATACAACTTATCGCTCATCTCGGGATTCTTCATTTCGAGCAATTGACCTTCAAGAGAACCGTAGACATTTCCACCTTGAATGGTCTCGTAAGCAATGACACCTTTCTTTCGCAAAAGTTCCATAAGGCGAGAAGATGTTCCATAAACAACATCGGTTGCCAAATCTTTAGCAAAAGTTACAATTTTCTTCTTCTCGACCATTAGGACGATATCGATATCTGGGTGATCGAAGATCATAAGATCACCGTTGTGGGCTTCTCTGATGTTAAGTTTAAACTTAATCTCATGAAGATAAGGGTTATTGATATTAACTCCAATCGTAGGAGTTCTATCAATATTAACAGAAATTGTTGTATCTCGAGGTGCGGGTGCCGGAGCACTTCCGATTTTAACATTAACCGCCATTTTTTGATACCTCATGCACTAAATCTTGGATGTAAAATAAATCCTTAAGCATTTGTTCGTCTAGACGTCTTTCCTTAAAACTATTGAGTTTATCCACGACTTTTGAGGCATTCTGGGCATAGGCACCTTCGTTTAAGGTCTGAAGGGAAGATCGGAGACGATGGATCTCTTCGTTGATAAACGTCTTAAGACCAATGCCATTGTCCGAGAACGAAATAATAAAGTTTGTTAACAATTCTCTTTGCTCTTGGCGAAGAGACTCTGCATAAGTATCGTTGAACTTGTTAACAAAGGTCTTGTATGTAAGATTATCGATATGCTTCATTTTGGACTCAACGAGAGTCTCTCTTCTGAACTCGACAACTCTGTGCTCGATAAGCAATCGCTTCTTTGCTGGAAGTTTCTCTTGCTTGAAGAACATATCGGCTGTGGCCATATTCTTGTAGTTTTGGATAAAGTTGTTCCAGATTCCAGAATTGAATGATTCATTCATTTGCTTGATAAGTTTGGTCTGTGCATTGAACACGGCTTTTCGATCAAGATTATCATAATCTTTCTTGATCTCGTAGATAACACGAAGAGACTTCGAGTACTCTTTCTGGTCGGTTCCTTCAAGAAGAGAATTATAAATATCAAGATCTTTCTTCAAGATTGTTCCTGATTTAAAGTTTTCTTTTATGACTTCGATGATTTTGAATTTGAGGTCATTATTTCCTTGAACAATTGCTTTTGTTAATTCTTTTACTAAACATTCGTAAAGAAAAGCGGTGTTTCTTTTCTTATTGTGCTTCATGCTTATCATCCTTTTTCACTAAACTTTCAAGTAATTGCTTTATATCATTACTCAATGTAAATAGTTTCTCTTCTTCCAAGTTCTTGTTTTCTTGGTTTTCTTGATACATGCCTTTGGCCAATGAGTACAAACCATCGGCACCTCTATATCCGGGCAACGTTGTTCTGGCTGTTGAGCCACGAACTTCGCCTCCTGTTGCAACATTTTTATAATTCTTTTTTCTCCCACCTTTATCATATGAAGATTGGTGTCTTTTATATGGGCCCCGAGGTTTTGCATCATCGTCTCTTTTCGCAGGAGGCTCGGCCAAGAGTGTTGTTTCGCCTTTATCGCCACCAGCCGGCTCTGCTGCTGGTTTGGGCGATTCTCCGCCTCCTCCGAGGTCTCCAAGGTCACCAAGATCTTCGCCACCGCCACCAAGATCGCCACCAGTATCACCACCGAGATCACCGCCCAAATCTCCAAGACCGCCTCCGCCTCCAGCATCGGCACCAGCGCCGCCTTCAGGTTGTGCGGCGGCCTCAAGAGCAGCACCAAATTTGCGATCATGAAACATTTCTCTTTGACAGCGAATAAACTCATCAGCAGACATTCCAAACATATGCTCGGCAATCCATCGCTTTGAGAAGAAGCCTTCGGTTGCATTACCAGCAACTTGAAACTTTTTATCCCAATGTTCCAACTCTTGGAGTTCGGCAATCTTTGATGGATTGTTTAGGGCCAACTTGAAGGAAAGCAAATCGTCTCCACGAAAGCCGAGGGTAAATAGATGGATGATTCCAATTTTTTCCAATTCTGAAATAACGACTCTCTGAAGTCTCTGAATGGTTCTGGCGAAGCGAATGTCCTTTTGAGCAAGAGTCGTCTTGTCCTCGGTTGCTCCTTCGCCCATTGACAGATATGATTGTGGAATCTTGAGAGCGGAGAACAACTTGTCTCGGAGATACTTAACATCATCAATACCGCCGTTGTATGAAGATCCGGGCAGACTTGTAATATCCGAGGCCGTTCCGCCACGAACAGGAATAAAATAATCTTCCTCAATTGAAAGCGGATTGTAGCGAAGATCGACACGACCGGTTGTTGGATCAACAACTTGGTGGCGCTTCATTTGTGTCATAACCTTCTGCATATATTGCTCAACATCTTCTGGAGCAATGTTTCCAACATCAATTTTAAAAAGTCTTCTTTCTGGTGCTCGGACGATACGGTAAGCCATCATAGCGTCCTCGAGCATTGTAAGTTGTCGCCAAATACGACGGGCCGGCTCAAGAACAGAGGTTCCATATGGAGCGAACTTATCGTTGCCGAGGATACGGAAGTGAGCGACCTGCCAGTTCTCAAAGGTCATACCAGCAGAGTTCCACTGGAATTGAACATAGTTGGGGTTTGTTTCATCCTCGCCTTCTAATCGCTCAACTTCTTGTGGAGGAAGGCCAATGCAATTTTGGATTCCTGATTGATCGTCAATGTCCAAATAAAGAAAAAGATCTCCGTACTTGCACATTGTGCGACACCAACCGAAAAGATTGTAGTCAATGTTAAGAACTTTGTGATATAAATTTTGAAGAAGATATGAGATTTCTTCGTTTGAGCACTTGATATTGAGCATTGGCTGAAGAGTAGAGTGTGTGGTCATCTCATCAGCATAAATGTCCAAAGAAGAAGCGATCTCTGGTGTGTACTCCATCTCGTCAAAATCTACATATCGTTCTGCTCGATTGCGGTTTGCAAACATAGCAGAGTTGAGTTGAGACATTGGAGCGTAACTTTCAACTTTCTTAAACTGCTTACCGGAAGCAGAACGAAACTTCGAAGCATACATATCAAGATGTCTACGACGGAGTCGTCTACCGGTCTGTGTTCTTCTCGTGGTGATTGGTCCGGAGAACAACCGAGTTAACGATTTAAATAATTCGCTTTCTTCGTTGTTAGGGTTCTTGCCCTTTCTTCTAATTCTGTTATTTGAAGCCATTTTCTATCCTCTAAAGATCCAAACGAAATCTTTTGCATTCTTAATTTCTTCTCGGTACTTCTCTTCGAATGATTGTGAGTATCCGTCTTGACCTTTGATGGTAGTGTTCATTCTTGTTGAGTTCATATACATACCATTCATCATGGCTTTCTTATATGCAACATCTCTTTTGTCGATCTCTAGGGCTGTATCTCTGACCCAGCAAGCAATTGATAGAGACATAACCAAATCATCATGGTAAGATCGCATTGCTTGGGGCCTCCCATTATGCCAGACAAAAGTTTTGAATTCGTGAAAAAGTCGAGAAGATCTAACAGTAATTAGTCTGTTTCTTATGTACTCTTCCATTTTGGCCACAATAAGTGGTCTTGTTTTTGAAGAGTTCGTGAAGCCCGGAACAGAATTAGACATATAGTCTGCTTTATGTTGTTCAACATATTCATGTGTTCCTTTAACAGAATAATATAAATTTGGATAATCTTTTCCAATTAACTTTTCTAAAACCGAAATACCAATCCCGTTGTTCTCAACAACTAGAAGACAATTGCCGTATTCTCGGCCTGCGTCGAACAAAATGTCCGCATAATGATCAAGTGTGGGCTTGCCTTGGTATTCTGCTGAAACTTCCATTGTATTAATATTAATAACATGAAATACAGAATAATCCGCTCCGTCTCCTCTCGCAACATCAGCAACGAGCAGATACTTGGAATTCTCTTGGTACTTCTCCCAAATCCAGAAGTTTCTATCAAATCCAGTGCGATAAACGGGATCTTTTATACATGCGTGAATCCATTCCATATCTTCTGCCTGTAGAACGTTCTCACCAGAAGAATTGAAATTACACTCTAATTCTTGAGCAATCTGTCGACGAGACATGTTCTTGGTCTCGTTCCTAAACCACGCTTGGTCTCTTTCTGGGTGTACGTGCCACGGAAGGTTGATTGCTTTGAAATCGTTTTGCCCATCAACGGCATCAACATAAGTTTTGTGAAACCAATTACCAACACCGTTCGGTGTGCTCAAGGCAATACAGCGACCACCAGTAGACAGTGTGGGATAAAGAGCGGTCCACAGTTCTTCTAATCCATCAACGAAAGCGGCCTCATCAATAACGAGGAGCGAGAGTGCTTCCGAACGACCCGCATCACCGGAGGTAGACGATGCTTTTACTTGCGAGCCGTTAGAGAGTTCAAAGGACGTTCTGTTGTCGATTGAGATGTCTGTAATACGAATCCAATCCGGAAGGTTCTTCATAATGTTCTTGACCTTCTTAACAAGATTGGCTGCTGTGTTAAATTTGGTCGCAAGAACCATTACATTCTTGTCTCTATGGAAATTAATGAGCCAAACAATGTAGGCGGCAGTGATCGTTGATATACCTAACTGTCTGGCTTTTAAAATTACAGAAAAACGAAAATCGTTGAAATCTCGGAGAAGATCATCCTGATAAGGGAATGTATCAAACTTGATAAGACCTCGGAGAGGGTGGGAAATACGGCAATAGTTATTAATAAAGTAAACCGGGTCTTTACCCGATTTTACAATTTCTTTTACAATCTCTTGCTTGGATAACTCAAATGCCATTATTTCCTTTGGTTGTCACCTTTTTTGCGTGTATCATTTTGTGGGCGCTTGGTTGAGGCTTGTTCCAAGAATTTCTTTGTGATGTCTCGAACACTTGGCTCGGAGGGCTGTCTTTCACCTTCGGCATCAACACCACCAATCTTGAATACTTGAGTTGCTTGAACCCAAGAACGAACACGCGAGGTTGATTGAACAAGAACTTTTGGCTCATCTGCTTTTGTAAGAGTTACAGAGTTACCGGTAATCGCTTTATATTCTTTTTGAAGAAACTTCTTGACTTCATTGATTCTTCTTTCAATCTCGGACTCGAAACCGCCGGCATAAACTTCTTTAAGTTGAATTTCAGATTGATATGTAATAATCATCGTTGGGCCTTGAAAGCGAACCTTAAAACCATCAATACAGCGACGATCTATAATTGGGTCGCCTTCTTCTCTTTGAAGACCAGTTTTATGGGCTTGTCCGTCGTGAGAGTATCTTTCGTCGTGAGCCCCGTCATAACCGTGGGCGGCTGCTTGAGCGAGGCCTTGAATAATTTCTAATGTTGTAGCCATTTATTTTCCCTCTTCTTTGCCTTTTTTCATTTTACCGATTTCTTCGGCCACTTTAGTCATTGCTATCGTTAAACCGGTAGCAGAGCCAGCAATTTGAATAAGATTCTTGAAGCCATTCAAAAGCACCTCAATTTGCTCTGGTGTGAGATCCGCAAGATGCTCAATGCCTTCGTTGGTAACTTGTTCCTCTTTCACGGGAGCACCAAGTTTCTTTGCAATATCTTTAACACTTGGTCTTTCTTTGTTTGCTTCTTCGATCTCTTCTCTAATAAGATCTTTAATCATCTTTGTTGTTAATTTCATTGTCGTGGTCTCCAGCCAGATTTCCATCTTTCTTCTCGACCCTCGACCCATTGAACATAACATTTAAAACAGCAATCAAACTTTGTAAAATAAAGGTCGTCTTGTGCCTTGGTTGTATATACAGAACAGACAGGACAGGAGCGATTAGAATCACTATTAAGTAGTTTTCTTGGTATGAAAACACCATTTACTTCTTTCTTGTCGAAATCCTCTTCTTGTTTCTGTTCTCGATAGAACTCTTTCAGTTGGGCAAAGTATTCTTTTTCTTTGTCCTCGGTCCAAGTCTTCTTTGGATTTTGGATTGCTTCTTCGCCGTACTTTGCTGCAATTGCTTGTTCTATTTTTACAGCATAATTTGGATCTTTATTTTTCATAATCCCACCTTTCTGCGTCTCCAAGTCTTACGTTTACTTCGTGTGTGATTCTCTCTGGATTATCAGAGTCTTTGTAAACCTTCATCCAATATGGAATCTCAAGTTCTTCAGGACAAAGACTAGAATCCAAAAATCTCATTTTATTATTCGGCCCACAGCATAGCACGCCTGTCTCATCATCAAAGAAAAAAGTC
>Ga0181599_1002135_pt1 | contig 18151 bp, 20 predicted proteins | sample 041ome_3_FD_148658 | JGI IMG/M metagenome (GOLD analysis project Ga0181599, IMG submission 148658) | Coastal salt marsh microbial communities from the Groves Creek Marsh, Skidaway Island, Georgia - 041405US metaG (spades assembly) | ecosystem: Environmental > Aquatic > Marine > Intertidal zone >...
GTCTCTGGGCTGGGCGTGGTGAGTTAGCATCATCGAATGCTGTGCAGGTCAAAAAAGTCCGCACCATAATTGAAACACTTGGTCTGCAGGTCGCAACTCCAGACGAAGCGCGTGAAATTCTTGGGCTCAAAGGTGGGGATCAGGTCTCTTTTTAAGAAATGCTGTTCGAAAATTTAATTTGTTTGAGATTGGTGGGTTTATTTGCAGCGTGTTCGGATGAGAAAAGTCCCCCATTTAAGTAAACTATGCCGCTGCTCTCGCTGAGTGGTGCCAGTTGTTGAGCGCATAGATTTAGGCTGCACCAGCAATCCGATGCGAGTTCTCATTTGTCTGATGGCACCCCTTAGAGATTATTCGCTGCTGAGATGTTTATAAATTGTTGTCCGTGATACACCTAATCTGCGTGAAACAAGACTTACATTACCCCCTGTTTCAAGCCATGTTTTTTTAATTAAAATACAGCTTTCTTTTCGTATAGGTGAATTGGAACATGAAATGCATGGTGTTAACTCTTCTGATTTAAGTTGAGTGCCACCTGAAATAGCCTCAGCTCGGATGATTGGTCCGTCAGCATTAGCAAGTAACATTTGAATTGTTCTCTTAAGTTGTTTGACGTGGCCCGGCCAGTCGCGCTTCTGTAAAGCATCCAAAGCCGATTTGGAAAATTTATGAGAGGGAGAAACCTGATATAAAAGCTCTGTTGCTAAAAGCCGAAAGTCTAACCTTTGTGAAAGATCAGGTAGAACAACTTGCGATCCCTGAAGGGCTTCCAGAAAGACTGGGTCTAAATCTTCACTGGCTTTAAGCGCTTTAAAAGACAAACGGCTTGAGGAGAATACAGCAGAAATTTCAGTTTTACCCTGGTCAATTTGAGCTTCTTGTCGTTCTTCCAGTACTTGTATGAGGGCTTTTTGTGCCACTATAGGCAGCGCTTCGATACCGTTTAAAAACAAGCTCCCATTACGTGCCTTGTCCAGAAGGCTTACAGAAAAAATTGAAGAAGAAGGTTGAAAATAGGCTAGTCTTCCCGACTCTCCAAACAACATTTCTTCGTAATTCTCTGCTGTTAACAAATTACATTTTATTTCAACAAAGGGCTGTTCGCAGAAAAGAAGTTTGTGTAATTCGGTCGCTGTAGCTTTCTTACCAGAACCACGGGCACCTTCGATAAACACTGGTAGCTCGTATTTCAGAGCATTTTTTGCCATCAGTAAATGCCGTTTTAAACCGGCATCTTCCGCTATGTAACTACGCTTGATTTTTACACTTTCGGGATCTTTCTTGTCTGTCTGAGAAACCTGCGGTAACAATTTTATGTTGGGCGCCTTTGAGCGACTTTGTAAATCCATGTCCACAATGCGTTTCGTCGTACTTTCTTTCATTGCCATGAAAACGGCAGATCCCATTACATCGTGGATGCGTATAATTTCATTAGAAGAGAGCCTGGTAATTATGCTAGAAAAAGGAATAGAAAAAATATCGCCAAAATGGCGTTTATGAGACAAATTTAAGCCATTTAACATCATTTTTGCATTGGTGTTTGCACCATCAATAAACCCATGCTCGTCTATGGCTAGCAATGCGGCGCTTGTAGTCCCAAGATATTCATGGCGAGCGTGAAAACTTATAATCAATGAGTGTTCAAACGCATCGGTAAACAAGCGATTTTCAACGTTTTTGCAAGCCAACTTAACTAATGCCAGAGTGTGGTGTTGCCGCGATGATGCATCAGATGTTGCATCAATCATTCCGACAATTTCATTATTAGGGTTGTAAATTGGTGCTGCAAAGCAAGACAAATTGCCAAGTTTGCGAAAAAAATGTTCGCGTCCAGCTACGATCTGTGATGAGCCCGTATGTAAGCATAAGCCCAATGCATTTGTACCACGATATTCCTCAGTCCAGATAGACCCTGGAATAACTGCTTTGCCAGCATCGCTGTTTTTGAAATCTTCGTCCCGCAGAGCGTTTATTACAACGCCGGCACTGTCTGCATAGGCTACCATAAAATTGGTGCCGGCGATTTGATTATATAAAAGCTCCAGTTCAGGCATTACAAACTGTGCAACGTATTCATTCTTTTGGTTTGAATAATAAAGTTCAGTTTCAGATATAACGGCGTCTACGGGTTTGCCATTTGGATCTAAACCAAAAGACGAGCTACGCTTCCAACTATCTGCGAGTGAAGCCTGTGAGATTTCAATTTCTGTACCAAGCGCTGTTTGAGCTAATTGATCACCTTGATCGCCACTCAAGTTGCCGTTGAATAAGGTCATATTTTTCTCCCGAAGTAAAATGTAGGACCTTTTTACCCAAACTGCAAATTGGCTAAGTGTTCATAAAGTGAACACTTTTGGGGCTATCTTGACCAGAAGTGAACACTTTTTAACCTTGCTGGAAAGCGCCAGCTTGTCGAAGCTTTATGAAGATGTAGGCAGAGATATTGGAAGGCTAATCATGCGCGCGCAAGTTCTAAAACAATACGACGATCACCTGACAGCACCGTCTTGGGTTGATCTGGAAAACGTTCCGGATCCTAAAATTGAGAAAGCTAGCGATGTAATTGTCCGCATCGGGGGCGCTGGCGTTTGCCGGACTGATTTGCACATCATTGAAGGTGTTTGGCGCGAGGCGACTGATGCTGATCGTACGCTTCTACCGCTTATCATGGGGCATGAAAACGCTGGATGGATTGAAGACGTTGGTAGTGAAGTTGAGGGGCTTAAAAGGGGTGATCCAGTGATTGTGCACCCAAAGATCACTGGTGGTACGTGTTTGGCATGCCGGCGCGGTCACGACATGCACGGAGAAAATGGAATGTTTCCTGGCGTTGATTGCAACGGCGGTTATGCGGAAGCGCTAAAAACTTCTGTGCGTAATATTGTGAAATTACCACAAACCTTAATTCCCAAAGAGGTTGCAGCGTATTCAGACGCAGGACTCACGGCCTACCGAGCTGCAAAGAAAGCGTCGCGGCATTTATTACCCGGCGAAAAATGCGTTGTAATTGGATCTGGTGGATTAGGACACATAGGCATCCAAGTTTTGCGCGCAATGTGTGCAGCAGAAATTATTGTTGTTGATCCTTCTGACATGGCGTTAGCGCTTGCTGAAACTTGTGGCGCAGATGCGTTAGTCAAAGCTGACGGTAACGAAGTGCAAAAAGTACTGGAATTGACAAAAGGCAAGGGTGCCGAAGCCGTAATAGATTTTGTAGCTGAGCGCGGAACAACTGCTAAAGGATTGGCCATGACCCGCGACATGGGAAGTTATTATGTCGTTGGCTATGGCGAAGATATAAACGTCAGTGCCTTTGAAATGATCACGACAGAAAAAAATATAATTGGAAATTTAGTTGGAACCTGGGCCGAGCTTACAGAGTTAATGTCCCTAGCGGACAAGGGCCTCGTGAATTTGGCAACGCAAGAATATAGTCTGGCTGATGCCAATCTGGCTTTGCAGGATTTGAATAACGGTAAGGTAAAGGGGCGCGGTGTCCTGATACCTTAAAACAAATCTACTAAATCAACATAAATGGGAGGAAGAATAATGAGAAATTCATTAAGAGTGGGCGTTTTAGTGGGGAGTACTGCCCTGCTGGGCAGCCTTGCGCATGCAGATCAATGGAGCGATCAGTTTCCACACATAAAAAATACGGGTGACATAGCGGGTGAATGCTCCTACGATTCCATGTCGAAAAAAGATTACAGTGGTCAAAAATTAACCATAAACACGCATGCTGTACCAGTTATGGGTGAGCCAACAGCGCTTCACGCGGAACAGTTTAGTGCGTTGACGGGTGCTGAAGTTAACGTGATCCATACGCCAGCCGGCGATTTGTATTCAAAGGCCATGGTTCCGTTTCAGGCGGGCCAAGCTCCTTATGACATCGTTTTTGGTTTTTCCAACTTTATCCGCGATTGGAAGCAATATCTGCAGCCCGTGCCAGCAAAATATGTAAATATGGCGCAAATGCAGGATGTAACTCAAAGCCATATTGACGTGAATTCTTGGGATGGTGAGATGATCCAGTTTCCAATCGATGGGGACCGCCACTATCTGAAGTATCGTAAAGATGTGATTGATAACCCTGAATATCAAGCAAAATACAAAGCCGAAACGGGGAATGAATTGCGCATTCCACAGACTTGGAAAGAATATGCTGAAATGGCTGCGTTCTTCAACGGTTGGGACTGGGATAACGACGGTGAGCTGGAATATGGATCTGCCGAAGTTATGAAGAAAGACGACCTGATGTTCGCAGCGTTTTTCAGCCGTTCGGTGGCCTATTCAAAGAACCCACGGGTCAAGGGTGGTTTCTTCTTTGACCTTGAAACTATGGAGCCATTGATCAATGGGCCAGGTTTTGTTGAAGCCTTGACCGATTGGGTCGAAGCGACGAAATACGTGCCGCCAGGTGGTATCAACTTCGGTCTTGGCGATGAAATCAACTCGTTTGGCGGTGGACAAACTCTGTTTAGCTTCTCATGGGATGATGCTTTCGTTAAGGCTATGGAGGATGACAGCCCAATCAAAAACAAAGTCGGCGCAGCGCCATTGCCAGGTGCAACTCGAGTTTGGAACCGTGATAGCGGAGCTTGGGAACAAGAGTATAATCAGGCACCCTATATAGTTTGGGGTTGGACAGCTGCCGTTGCAAAGAAAAGCAAAAACCATGATATGGCGTTTGATTATCTTTGCTTCTTTGCCAATGACGCCAATCACCAAGCTGATATTGGTATCGGTCGCTTTGGTGTGAACCCGTTCAAGAAATCAGACTTTGTGCCTGAGATCTATGTTGAGCGTCAGGGTTGGGATCCTGAGATTGCCAAGCAATATGCGGACACTCTAATGGAAATGGAAGAAGGCAGCACCAACCGTGTGTTCCCATTGCGGGTGCCAGGTGTTTTCCAATTCAATAGCGCAGTTGCAACGGGCACCTCTAAGGCGTTGGCTGGCCAGTTATCACCACAAGAAGCTTTAGATGAGGTGGCCGCTGAGTGGACAAAAATTGTAAAGCGTATTGGCGCTGATACAATCCGAGAAGCTTATGCTATTGGTGTAGCTCTGGAAGACGCAGAGTAAGTCGCATCATAGCTACAGATTACTAGAGCGCCCCTTTCTGGGGCGCTCTATGCGAAATAGGGTGATCACCAATGAACTTCAGACATAAATACATGTTCTTGCTTCCTGGGCTTTTGGTCCTGCTGGGCATTTTGATATTTCCGATTGGGTTTACGGTCCGCTTAAGTCTTTCAAGTTGGGACAGCTTCTACCCAGGTTTGGATTTTATTGGCATCGAGAATTATATCCGACTGTTTACAGATGACCTGCGGTTTTGGGAAGCGTTTGGCCGTTTGAGCATGCTTTCACTTACCACGGTTTTTCTACAATATGTCATCGGTTTTTCTCTCGCACTTATGGTGTGGAAGGATATTGTTTTTCAGAGATTTTTCCGAGTGCTTTTTTTGATCCCTATGATGACGACACCTGTGATTATGACGGTCATCTGGCGCACATTTTTCCATGAATCGCTTGGTCCGGTGAATGATTTTTTTAATCTCTTTGGAATGAATCCACTTTGGCTTAGCAGCGAAATATTAGCCAAATTTACGGTTATTCTTGTCGAGGTATGGCAATGGACCCCATTTATGTTTCTGTTGCTGTTAGCGGGCCTTTTGTCACTGCCCAAAGAACCTTATTTGGCTGCCTCTATCGACGGTGCTGGGCCTATTCGGACGTTTGTTTATGTGACCTTTCCATTGATGGCGCCGATATCGATTGGTGCAATCATCATACGGCTGATCGAAGCGTCAAAGATCATGGATACCGTTTATGTGCTAACTTCTGGAGGGCCGGGAACTTCAACCGAAACATCAAGTTTTTATATTTTTATCAAAGGTTTGCGAGAGTTCCAATTTGGATATTCTGCGGCGCTGTCTTTGACATATCTGATCATCATGATCATCAGCTTCACGATCATTGCAAAGATTTTGGTGAAACTGATGGTGCGGGGTAATTAATCATGGGCTACTTTTACACCACTCTTAAATACCTAGCTGTCACTCTGTGGTCCGTCTTTGTGATTGCACCCTTTCTATGGGCAATTTCGACCTCGTTTAAAGACTTCCAATCGGTTACCAATGGAGCGACTTACATCCCTTGGGTAGATTTTGAGCCAACATTGGAAGGATGGCGAGCGCTCTGGAAATCGCCGGCACAAGGCGGTGTGGCCATTGTTGAGCCATTCTTTAACAGTGTGTTTGTAACAGCTGCTGGTAGTGCGATTAGCATCCTTTTGGGTACGTTGGCTGCCTATGCATTATCACGGTTTACCTTCAAAGCGGGCCCTATTCGCAACGGTGATATAACTTTCTTCTTCATCTCGCAGCGTATTATGCCGCCTGTTGTTTTGGCGATTCCGTTTTTTATCATGCTCGGAAAATTCTCGTTGCTGGACACTCTCGTGGGGCTCATTTTGGTATATATTGTTTTGTTGATGCCAATTGCTGTTTGGATCATGGTTGATTTCTTCAACAAAGTGCCGCGCGAAATTGACGAAACTGCACTGATTGATGGCTGTAATCCCTATCAGGCGTTTTACAAAGTAGTGCTTCCAAATTCGATCCCTGGGATCGTTGTTGCAGGTATGTTTTGCATGATCTTCGGTTGGACCGACTTTTTCTTTTCATTCATTCTGACATTTACTGAAGTACAACTCCTGCCGGTCGCAATTGTGGCTCTAAATTCATCAATTACACCATGGTGGAGCCTATCAGCAGCAGCTCTGGTCAGTGTTGCACCTCTGGTTGTTGTTGCGTTCATCGTCGAACGATTTTTGTCAAAAGGTAACCTGTCTGGAGCGTTGAAATAAAATGTCACTCATTGCCTCGAACCTGTGTTTCAAGCCGGATACGGAATATCACTTGAATGACGTTTGTTTTGAAATGTCTAAAGGTGAAATTTATACAATTATCGGACGGACTTTAGCTGGTAAAACCACCCTGCTCAAAACTATTGCAGGACTAATCGCGCCTGAGAGCGGTAGCTTAACTTTGGACGGTTGCGATTTTGGCCGCATCCCGGTTTGGAAGCGTGAAGTGGCAATGGTGTATCAACAATTCATCAACTATCCACATCTGAGCGTATATGAAAATGTGGCTTTTCCACTGAAGCAGCGGCGTATGCCGAAGACCGAAATTCGTAATCGGGTTATGACGGCCTTGTCACAAGTAGGGCTAGATGGGTTCGAAAACCGCAAAATACAAGCTTTGTCGGGTGGGCAGCAACAGCGGGTGGCGCTTGCACGCTCCTTAGTAAAAGAGGCTAATATCGTGCTGCTGGATGAGCCCTTGGTGAATTTGGATTATAAATTGCGCGAACAATTGCGCGAAGAGTTCAGAAACATCTTTAGCGCAAAAGCCTCCGAAAATTCTATTTTGATTTATTCTTCGACGGATCCGGTTGAGGCGATGCAACTTGGTGGGCAGATATTGGTAATGGATGAAGGGCGCATCTTGCAGCAGGCCAGCGCCAAAGAAGTGTATGAGAACCCCAACTCGACCAAAGTGTCGCAAATTACCAATGACCCAGCAATGAACCTGTTTGACGGAACAGTGGCCGATGGAAAGGTTATTTTAAGCTCGGAAATTCACTTTGACCTGCCTCAGCATTGTCAGGCGCTGCCGCAGGGCTCCTATATTTTTGGTTTAAGAGCAGCGGCGATCAGCCTGGCAGATGGGGGCTTTCCCTTTACCGTTGAGCTTTCTGAGATCAGTGGCTCAGAAACCTTCCTACATCTCAAGCATGAGCATGTACAGGTGGTGGGCCTGTTGGATTCAGTTCAGAATTTCAATATCGGTGAGACCGTGTCAGCGCAATTTGATACCACCCATCTTTATGCATTTGCAACGGATGGAAGATTGAAATCTTCACCCTATGGCGGACTGAAATAATGGCTGAAATTGAACTGAAAAATATTGCGCACTCTTACAATCCGCAGGCGGCGGACATGGCCTATGCGTTGGACCCGTTTGATATGACCTGGGTTGATGGCGGCCGCTATGCAATTTTAGGACCCTCGGGCTGTGGTAAAACGACCATGCTCAACATTATGTCCGGTATCGTCCAGCCATCAGAGGGGAAACTGCTTTTTGATGGTGTGGATGTGACCACGTTGTCTACGTCTGAGCGTAATATTGCGCAAGTATTCCAGTTTCCAGTGATTTATGGCACAATGACCGTTGAGCAAAATTTGGCCTTTCCCTTGGTGTGCCGGAATTATGAAAAGTCTGTGATTGATGCTAAAGTCCTGGAAGTGGCCGAGGCGTTAAGCCTGCAGGGTTTACTGAAAAAATCGGCTAGCCGATTGACCGCGGATCAAAAACAGCTGATCTCACTGGGGCGAGGACTTGTACGCGATGATGTCGCAGCAGTTCTGATGGATGAACCGCTGACGGTTATAGATCCAGATTTAAAATTTCGCCTGCGTCGTCAATTGAAAGAAATTAATCAAAAATATCGTTCTACATTGATTTATGTGACCCATGATCAGAATGAGGCCATGACATTTGCCGAAAATATCATTGTCATGGATGCTGGAAAAATTGTGCAGGTGGGCTCCCCCGCTGAGCTGTTTGATCGACCCAAAACAACTTTTGTTGGTTATTTTATTGGTGCTCCGGCGATGAACTTTTTTAATTGTCAGGCTGCTGAGGGAAATAAGCTGTCAATTGGGAGTGCAGAGATCCTGACCGGCACGGATTTGTCCAAAGTTGGATCTGCGCCATTAAAGTTGGGTATCCGATCTGAGTACATCCGAATTGTTGAAACAAAAGGCGTAAATACGTTCACCGCTCAAGTGCAACGGGTAGAAGATTTAGGTAATTACAAACTCATGACTGCAGTGTTTGACGGTTATGTCATTAAAGTTAAGGTAGAGAGAGATATAATGGTTCCGGCGGAACATGTGGAACTACGTTTACCAGCTGAAAATTGCTGTGTTTACGCTGCCGATGTATTGGTCTCATAAAGTGGTGCTGTCAGAATAAATTTACTTTAAGCAGGCATTGCTTTCGTCAAGCATTATCGGCGGTACTGTCAGACAAAACGAGCTTGAGACGGGCAAGTCTACTTTGCATCCTTGCCGAATGACAAAACACTCCCCATTCCGCTACTTTAAAACCAGCCCTGAAGTCATTCGACTTGCAGTAATGCTGTACGTTCGATTTCCGCTTTCGCTCCGTAATGTGGAGGACCTTCTTCATGAGCGGGGTGTAGATGTAAGCCATGAAACGATCCGGTTTTGGTGGAACCGCTTCGGGCTAATGTTTGAGCCAACCCATTTTCACTGAAAGCGTAGCTATGATTCATCAGGCATAAGTCCCGCATCCTCAAGCCGGCGTTCAAGCTGTTTCAGCTTCCCCATAACCCGACGCCCAACTTTCGCCGCGTGGCGCTGAGCTGCAAGCTTGTCCTTCGTCTGTCGCCCGTGCTTGATATTAGCCCCTGAGATGCGCTGTAGGCCCTCTGGGGTTCGTGCGCCTGTAGACTTTCCACCGTGCAGCGCACAACGGCCATTGTGCTTGTAAGCGGCTCTCTGGCACTTGGTGCCCCGACGTGTCTTTGCGAGGCATCTGATGCCCGGCCAGTTGGGGCCAAAACGCGTATTCACTCCGATAGTTACGTTACCTTTTGTTAATCTCATAATATCTATAGCCCTGCGGCGCATTAAAAAAGGGCTGCAAAATATGCAGCCCTTTGTTTTATGTCGTAAATTCGAAGGTTCGAACTTAGCGTTTCGAGAACTGGAAGCTCCGACGGGCTTTGCGCTTACCGAATTTTTTGCGTTCCACGACCCGGCTGTCGCGCGTCAGGAAGCCGGCGGCTTTCAGGGCGCCGCGCAGGCTGGGTTCATAGAGTTGCAAGGCTTTCGAGATGCCGTGTTTCACAGCGCCCGCTTGGCCTGTCAAACCGCCGCCTTTGACTGTGGCAACCACGTCAAATTCGCCTTCAACACCGGCCACCTGCATCGGTTGACGCAAGATCAGCTGCAGAACAGGGCGCGCAAAGTAAGCGTCTTGATCTTTGCCGTTCACAGTCACTTTGCCGGAACCTGGTTTGATCCAGACACGGGCAACCGCGTCTTTACGTTTGCCAGTGGCGTAGCTGCGGCCCAAGTCATCGCGAACAGGTTCCCGAGGCGCTGCGATTTCAACCACAGCAGAGGTGCCTTCGGCGACCGCTGCCAGGTCTTCGAGAGATGTAATTTGATCTGACATCGCTTATACCCGTGTGTTTTTCTTGTTCATGACTTTTACATCCAATACGTCTGGGGCTTGCGCCTCATGTGGATGCTCGGCGCCTGCATAGACACGCAGATTGGTCATAATCTGACGCGACAGACGGTTACCTGGCAACATGCGCTTCACAGCTTGTGTCAAAACGCGCTCAGGATACTTGCCCTCCAGGATCGTGCCCGTGGTGCGGGATTTGATCCCACCTGGGTACCCGGTGTGCCAGTAGTTTTCTTTGTTGCGCTTGTTACCCGTCAGCTGAACTTTTTCAGCATTGATCACAATCACATTGTCGCCCATGTCCATGTGCGGTGTGAAGGTGGCTTTGTGTTTGCCACGCAGGCGCATTGCGATAATCGAAGCCAAACGGCCCAAAACAACGCCTTCGGCGTCGATCAGAATCCATTTTTTGTCGATATCTGCAGGTGTTGCAGAGAAGGTTTTCATTTTTTATACCCATCGAGGTTGGTGATGAGCGGGTTATAGAGATTGCCGAGATGCAGTCAACATCGAAATGCCATAAAAAACCGTTTAAAATCATTATCCTAAAAATAAGGTATTATTTTACCCCAACGCCCAGCCTGCCCCCCCTCACCCATCACGCGGAATGGCATAGGTCAGATTGGCGCGGGCCACCGGCTGGGTTTGGTCCGCTGAATAGATCATACTCTGACACACAGCCAGGGATCGGCCAAGTTTGACCACCTCATTTTTGCACAGTAAATCCGCGCCTGCGCTGGGTTTGCGCATGAAATCAATCCCGCAATTTGTGGTCACCGCTAAGGCTTTTGGGCCGATCAGCGCAAGAATATGCAAATAGGCCGCCACATCAGCCAAAGCGAACATTGACGGACCCGAGACGGTGCCACCCGGACGCAGATGCTTGTCCTGCACATGAAGTGCCACGTCCAGCCGCTCCGTGCTCAGGTCTGTAATTTCGAATTCATCCGCCACTTGCGGAAATTCGAGCAGCAAAAAAGCCTTCAGTTCCGCAGCGTTCATTTTAAGTGCCATTGTCGCGCTCCTTAGCTTTTGGTTATGGTGACGAGGAAGTTAATGGAGAGCAAGATGGCAATTTTGACACGCCGCGACGAAAACGCCGTCGCCTACCTTACAATGAATGCACCTGAGCGGCTCAATGCGCTCTCGGACGAGATGCTTGCCGCGCTTCAAAACACATTGAACGCATTGAAATCAGATAAAACGATCCGGGCGGTGGTGCTGGCTGGAACTGGAAAAGCCTTCTGCGCGGGTCATGATCTCAAGCAAATGACTGCGGCACGGCAAAATGCCGATGGCGGCGCTGCGGCCTTTAAGGATCTCTTTGATCGCTGTGCAACCTTCATGCAAACTGTGCAAGAAATCCCCCAACCTGTGATTGCCCAGGTTCATGGGATCGCGACCGCCGCAGGTTGTCAGCTGGTGGCCAGTTGTGATCTGGCCGTTGCAGCGGAAGGCACGAGGTTCGGAGTGAATGGCGTCAATATCGGCCTGTTTTGCTCAACGCCCATGGTGGCGCTCTCGCGCAACATTGCCCGCAAACGCGCATTCGAAATGTTGGTCACTGGCGAATTTATGACGGCCGATGAGGCCAAACACGCCGGCCTGATCAATCGCGTGGTGCCGGAAATTGAGCTTGCCCCCAGCGCCCGCGCCTTGGCAGAGCTCATCGCATCCAAACTCGGCTCTGCGGTCAAGACCGGCAAAACCGCCTTCTACCAGCAAATTCAGATGCCACTAGACCAAGCCTATGCCTACACCGGCAACGTCATGGTGGAGAATATGCTGAACCGGGACACTGAGGAAGGGATTGCCGCCTTTATTGAGAAACGCGATCCCAATTGGTCGCAAGACTGAGCTCTTCCCTTCTGCCGCGCATGCCATTACATCGCCTGCCATGACACAAAGATTAAACATCATCGGCGGCGGCATGGCCGGTTGCGAAGCGGCATGGCAAGCAGCACAGCTTGGCGTGCCGGTGACGATTTACGAAATGCGCCCAAAGGTGGAGACCTTTGCCCATCAAACCGGTGATTTGGGTGAGATGGTATGCTCCAACTCCTTCCGTTCGGATGATGACGAGCAAAACGCCGTGGGTTTGGTGCATTGGGAGATGCGGGCCGCGGGCAGCCTCATTATGGCCACGGCTGATAAGCATCGCATACCCGCAGGCGGTGCTTTGGCGGTGGATCGCGAACCCTATGCCAAAAGCATCACGGCGGCGATCCATGCGCATCCTTTAATTAACGTCACCTATGACGAAATCACCCATCTGCCCGATGAGGGGCAGTGGATTGTAGCCACGGGACCGTTGACCTCTGGCGCATTGGCCGAGGCGATACAGGCGGAGACGGGGTCAGAGGCCCTGGCCTTTTTCGATGCAATTGCACCGATCATCTATGCCGACAGCATCGACATGAGCCGCGCTTGGATGCAGTCGCGCTATGACAAGGGCGAAACCGAAGAAGAGCGCACAGCCTATCTCAACTGCCCGATGAGCAAAGCGCAATATGAGGCCTTCATCGATGCGCTGCTCGAGGCCGAGAAAACCGAGTTCAAACCAGGTGAAACAGCCGGGTATTTTGACGGCTGCCTTCCGATTGAGGTCATGGCCGAACGTGGCCGCGAAACCCTGCGCTTTGGCCCGATGAAGCCGGTTGGGCTGTGCAACGCCCATGATCCAGAGAATAAGCCCTACGCGGTGGTGCAACTGCGCCGGGACAACGCTTTGGGCACGCTGTTTAATATTGTCGGGTTTCAAACCAAGATGAAATATGGCGCGCAAACCCGCGTATTGCGTATGATCCCAGGCCTGGAAGAGGCGGAATTTGCAAGATTGGGCGGGATTCACCGCAATTCCTTCATCAACTCCCCCACCCTGCTCACGCCGCAAATGCAGCTAAAAAGCAAGCCCAATATCCGTTTTGCTGGGCAAATTACGGGCGTTGAGGGCTATGTCGAAAGCGCGGCCATGGGCATGGTGGCGGGCCGTATGGCGGCCGCGGAACTCTCAGGTCACACTCTGCCGCCGCCGGGACCCGATACCGGTTGTGGCGCATTGATCACCCACATCACGGGCGGCGCTGTGGCTAAGACCTTCCAACCGATGAATGTAAACTTCGGGCTTTTTCCACCAATTGATACGGTCAAGGGCGGACGCAAGCGGCGCAAGGAGCGCTACAAAGCCTATACGGACCGTGCCAAAGAGACGTTTTCAGCCTGGCTGGAGCGATAATCTCTTGCCAAAACAGCACCAAACTCTAGGCTATCGCCATGACGCAGGATCGCAATTTACCCACTAAATTCCCTCTCTGGGTGCCACGCCCGGTAGAAGAAACTTTGGAAATCTATGCCGATTGGGCCTCTCATTATGATGAAGATTTGGCCGAAGCCGGCTATGACACCCCGCGCCGCATTGCCGCGGCTTTAAAACCCTATGTGCAGCTGAATGACCGTATTTTGGATTTCGGCTGCGGCACCGGTCTGTCTGGCCTCGCGCTGCAAAATGCCGGATTTACAAATATTGATGGATTGGACATCTCAGCGCCCATGCTTGAAAAAGCCAGGGCGCGAGCGCTCTACACCAACCTTTGGCAAGGGCGCCCTGGTGAGATCACCGGTGTGACGGAAGGGCAATATTCGGTGATCATCGCTGCGGGCGTTGTTTCCCTCGGCGCCGCGCCGCCCGAAACTTTGAGCCTGATCATTGATCACCTAAAGCCCGGCGGGGTCATCGGCCTGTCCTTTAATGACCCCACTGTCGCCCATGGCAGCTATGATGCTGTTTTGACGACTGAGATTAACCAAGGTCGCGTCGAGCTGATGTATCGAGAAAATGGCTTGCACCTGCGAGAGCCCCCAATGGGCTCGGATGTTCTGATCTTGAGGCGCCTGTGATCCGCACACGCTTTGCCCCCTCTCCCACGGGCCCGCTGCATCTTGGACATGCCTATTCAGCCATCACGGCTCATGATTTCGCCCGCCGCCAGGGCGGCATGTTTTTGCTTAGGATTGAAGATCTTGATCAAAGCCGCGCGCGGCCTGAATGGGAGGCGCAGATCTTTGATGACTTGGCCTGGCTCGGCCTGACCTGGGACGGGCCTGTATTGCGCCAAGCCACACGCAGCGCGGCCTATGAGGCGGCTCTCACAGCACTTTTAGGGCGCGGGCTGATCTATGGATGTAAATGCAGCCGCCGCGATATTGCACAGGCTGCGTCAGCACCCCAAGAAGGTACACCGCCCAATTGGGGACCCGATGGGCTGGTCTATCCTGGGACCTGTCGTCCACATATAGCCGGCCATCTCCTTGCTGGGCCGGCGCGGCGGCTGGATATGGCGGCTGCGCTGGCGGGCTGCTCTAAGATCGCGTTTCAAGAGCTTTCAGATGACCTCATAACACCAATTGATCACATTAATAATGTCGATCATTTTATTGATAATATTGGAGATGCTGTATTGGCCCGCAGTGATGGTGCCGCAGCATATCATCTTGCGGTCGTGGTGGATGATGCGGCGCAAGACATCACCCATGTGGTGCGGGGTGCCGATCTGCTGAGCGCCACACCCATTCATGCCTTATTGCAACACCTCCTGGGCTACGCAAAGCCGATCTACCATCACCACGCCCTCATTCGAGATTCCAACGGTAAGCGCCTCGCCAAGCGAGATGACGCCAAAGCCATTGCAAAATTCCGAAGCGAAGGGGCGAGTCCTGACGATATCCGCGCGATGGTCGGGCTGCCGACACGCTCCAATTCATGATCTTATTGTAATATATTTCAGACAATTGGCTGACTTAATTCACGCGTATCACCCATGATAACCGACGTATAAAAGCAGCTGCGGCGATTGGTGTGGCAGGCCGGTCCTTCCTGCATCACGATCGCCAAAAGGCAATCTTGATCGCAATCGTACCGCAGATCGACCAATGTCTGCCGGTGTCCGCTGGTTGCCCCTTTCACCCAAAAACTCTGCCGTGACCGGGACCAATAGGTCACGCTGCGGCTGCGCAAGGTTTCGGTCACCGCTTCCGCATTCATCCAAGCCAACATTAAAACTTCATGCGTCTCAGCGCATTGAGCAATCACCGGCAACAGTCCGTTGGCATCATATTTTAACGTTTGCGGGTCGAACATGTCAGACCTCCTCTTGCATTTCACTTCTGCGGCTTATCTATTGGGTGCAACGGGGAATGTCCAAACAATGACTGAACAAATTGAGTTGATCAAACTTTATTCCACACGCATTCTCGCCCTCGCAGCGCAGATGCCGCATGTGGGCAGTCTGGACAATCCAGACGCCAGCGCCATGAAACGCTCGCCGCTTTGTGGATCGAAGGTGACGGTTGATGTCATTATGCAAAATGGCAAAATTACTGAATTTGCGCAAAATGTGAAAGCCTGCGCCCTTGGCCAAGCGGCGGCAAGTGTAGCGGCGCAAAACATCATTGGCCGCACCGCTGAAGAGGTGGTGCGCGCGCGCGATGAGCTGGCTGCGATGCTTAAATCCGGAGGGCCACCGCCCGGCCCACCGTTTGACGGTTTTGAGGTGCTCGCGCCCGCTTCTGAGTATAAGAACCGACACGCAAGCATTCTTTTATCGCTCGACGCCACAGCCGAGGCTTGCGCCAGCATCGCTGCACAAAATTCAGCATAATCCGATATATTGTTAACGCAGAATTAACCAGTTGAAGACACATTGACTGCAAATTTAATCAATTTTTTGATTAATTATCTTTATAACATAAAGCGCAGTCACAATGCCCGACCATACTCTGCATACAATCGATGGCACTGCACCCAATGTTTTGGGGGGTGGATTCACTTGGGGAAACACAGGATCGTTCACCTATGACGAGGCCAATACGCAAATCGAAACCCTCGTGTTTACCGATAGTGATGCACAGCTGACAATTACGGATACCAGCTTAGAGCTGCTAAAATCGCTGAATGGTATCATCCACAATAGCAACGCAAGAGTAGGTGGGTCTTGGACGGTCACTGGCTCGGACGGAACGAGCTTCAAGGTTTGGCGCATGCTCGCGCCGTCTCAAGTGGAGGGCTACTTGCTTTTCACGCAAGATCTAACGGATGGGGTGACCTACAGCCTTTCGAACTTCTCTTTGGGCGATCCTATGCCCTATGCGCAGATCGCGCAGCAAACTACGCCCTGTTTTACTGCGGGAACTTGGATTGACACCCCGGCCGGTGCAAGGCGCGTAGAAACGCTCTGTGTGGGCGATCTTGTGCGCACCCGGCACCACGGTCCACAAACCATCCGTTGGATCGGGAGAAGATCGGTAAAACTCGCACCCTATTTCCCCAAAGACAAATTAAGACCCATCGAAATTTCCATCGGTGCCTTAGGCCAGGGTCTGCCTCGTGAGCCCCTACGCCTTTCCCGCCAACATCGGGTTTTGGTGTCATCGCCCATCAATCAGCGCATGTTTGGCACGCAGGACAGCTTGATTGCCGCGGTAAAGCTCACAGATTTGCCGGGAATTCATATCGACACAGATTGCACTGAAGTGACATATATCCACCTCTTATTTGATCAACATGAGGTGATATTTGCCAATGGTGCGCCCTGCGAGAGCCTGCATACCGGCCCGGAGGCCCTGAAATCCATCTCCTCAGCCGCCCGCGCCGAGCTGTTTGCTATATTTCCAGAACTGATGACCGCACCAAGCCAGCACCGCTTGGCCGCGCTTTGCCCCGAAAATCGCCAGCAGCGGCAGCTGATCGCGCGTCACAAGAAGAACAAAAAACCTCTGCTCTGCCTTTAACACGTCACGCTTCCACCTTATTCAAGAGGCGCATTGCATCTGTGCCCTCGGCTAGAGGCTCGGGATAAACAGACCGATATAAAGCATCGCGATGATTGCGAATGCACCAATCGCATCCTTGATCGCCTCTTTGGTTTCCAAGCGGCGCGCTTCCTCGGCATTTGATTTACGGGCGTTTGAGAAAAAGTTGTCCATATTCTGCTCCCATTTATTTATTGTTGCCACTTTGTTCTCACAGGACTGCATGCATGTAAAGAACTTTTACGGAACATTTGCGAACAAAATATTTAACCTACTGATATTAAATGAACGGCCTGATCCTGTTCCATCAGCCAAAGCAGGATACGCGCCGCTTTGCCGCGACTGCTCGTAAGGGCCGGATCGCTTTGCAGCAGCATTCGCGCGTCTTGATGTGCTGTGGCCATCAATGCGCTCTGGTGTTCCAAATTGGCGACCTTAAATCGCGGCAGGCCCGATTGTGCGGTGCCAATCACATCCCCAGCCCCGCGCATCTTCAGATCTTCCTCAGCAATACGGAACCCGTCCTCGGTATCTCGCATAATGCCCAGCCGCCGCTCGGCAGATTTGCTCAACGGAGCTTGATACATCAACAAACAGGTCGAGGCGGCCTCACCGCGCCCCACGCGTCCGCGCAATTGATGCAGCTGTGCCAGTCCAAAATTTTCCGCACGCTCGATGACCATGATCGTCGCATTGGGCACATCGACCCCCACCTCAATCACCGTGGTGGCGACCAATACCTTTGTCCTCCGCGCCACGAAATCGGCCATTGCGGCATCCTTCTCTGCGGGTGCCAATTGACCGTGCACCAAGCCGACAGCCCCATCACCCAGGGCCGCGCGCAGAATTTTGAACCGCTCTTCTGCGGCGGTTAAATCCATGGTTTCACTCTCTTCGACCAATGGGCACACCCAATAGGCTTGGCGGCCCGAAGCAATGGCGGCCTTTAATTTAGAAATCACATCGGCCAAACGCGACAGTGGGACCGCGGCCGTGGTGATGGGTTTGCGCCCGGGCGGCTTTTCATAAAGTGTCGAGACATCCATATC
>Ga0181599_1002137_pt1 | contig 18145 bp, 21 predicted proteins | sample 041ome_3_FD_148658 | JGI IMG/M metagenome (GOLD analysis project Ga0181599, IMG submission 148658) | Coastal salt marsh microbial communities from the Groves Creek Marsh, Skidaway Island, Georgia - 041405US metaG (spades assembly) | ecosystem: Environmental > Aquatic > Marine > Intertidal zone >...
CATCAGATCCAGCAACTATCACAATGTCAATAAGATACGACAACGCAATCCAAACTCCAACAGGAACAGGAATTGGAACAGCAGTATCTAGAACGATCGGTACTCTAAGTACAGGTGGTGGACAGTAATACAAAAAAATTAAGTAAGCAATTATAACATCAAAAGCGTCTTTATAGGCGCTTTTTTTGTGGCCATAAATACGAGTATGCCAAGCATAAACAACTTCCTAAAAGGTTTCCAAGACGGATTACCGGGTATGAAAGACTACCAACACGCATCTAGATTGTACATAGACGACAATTACAAGTTGATGCCCAAACAGAAATTCCTTTTCCATGTGGTGTTCAACACGGACGAGACCTTGTTCGTTGATGGATTCAACGCCAACGAGAGATATCAACTAAACATGTTGGTCAAGCAGTGCGACCTTCCCAAGTACAACATGAGCTACGAGGAGAAGACACAGTACAACAAGAAGATGTATGCTGGCACCAGGATAGCGTACGAACCTGTCAACATCACATTCCACGATGACCATGCAGACACCGTGAACGCATTCTGGAAGAAATACTACGAGTACAACATTGCGGACAGCATAGGCATGAACTCGGACCTAACAATATCAAACACCAAGGACGACTACTACAACTACGGTGATGCTAGACAGACCACCAAGTTTGGTATGGACACACCGAGACAGAGACAGAAGCCATATTTGAAAGGCATAGAGATCTTCGTGTTACACAAGAAACGTTTCACGTCAATGACATTGGTCAACCCAGTTATAGGATCTTTCTCACACGACAACCTAGACCAGGCCGATGGTGCAGGTGTCATGAACAACACCATGCAGATACTGTACGAGACAGTGATCTACAAGTCAGGTATAATAAACAGAAATAATGTTCCAGGCTTCGCCACAATAAACTATGACAATTCTCCTAGCCCACTGACGGTGTTAGGTGGTGGTACCAACAGCATATTTGGCCCTGGAGGTGTAGTAGATGGCATAGGTTCAGTGATCAGGAATGTGCAATCAGGAAACATCCTGGGTGCGATCCTTGGTGCTTCCAACACCTACAACAACGCCAAAAAGATCAAGAAATCAGCCGTTAAAGAGGAACTGAAAGGCATTGCCAAAGACGGAATACTAGAAGTTGGAAAACAAGCGGGCTCGATAACCAATCCAGTTGCACAGTTCAGTGTGGGTGCGGCGGCCATAGTGGGTGCTTCAGCATTGGCATCAGCGAGGGGTACCGCGGACAACAATGATCAGGCCAACAACACAGTCATAACAAATTCAACAGTGGACACCGTGAACTTCCTGGGTGCCGACGAGGCATTCAATCTTGTTTCAAATGACACAAACGTTAAAGATGAGATAGCGGCCAGTCTATACTTCAAGGACATAGGTTCTCGTAATGGACTCACAGTGGCTCAGTCAAACATAGAGTATGAAGGATCATCGGACAATGTAAAAAACATATACCGTAGTAAGGCAATCACAGATATAAGGAAATTGGTCACGGAAGGATATATAAAAATTGAAAGACAAACACAGGATGTTGAGATAGCAACAGAGAAAGCAACAATATAATGGCTGAATTCTACACAAACCTACCACCAAAGGACAAGGACGAATTACAGAAGACCGTGGACAAATTGACCACTACACCTTATGAGACCGACTATGAATTCAATGTGGGTGACTATGATAGTACAATCGCATTCTTTGTGAAAAGGAATTTCTCAAGGACCGCGGCAGAGTCAACAGCATACGCCATACTTTCACAGGCCAAGATAGACAACATCAAACCACAACAGATACTGGATCAGTTGACATACGCCACACCAGCGTTGCTATCTGAGTTGATGACAATAATATTAAACGCCAACAGATACAAGTCAAGTAGGCTGGGTGTGAGGAAAACACTGGCCACTAAAGAGACGGTATCTAGAAACATCATAGACTAATGTTACCAAGATTTGCTAGGGGCAAGTTCTCTCCCAAGAATCAAGAAAAGTACGTGGGCACCAAAACACCAACATACAGATCAAGTTGGGAACATTCTTTCATGAGACTGTGTGACGAACATCCAAACGTGTACCAATGGGCGTCGGAGTCAATCAAGATACCATACAGGCATCCATTCACGGGCAAGTACACTGTGTACGTGCCAGACTTTTTCATAGTGTACCAGGACAAGGAAGGTCGTAAACACGCAGAGATGGTGGAGGTCAAGCCCATGAGCCAGACCACAATGGAGGCCGCGGGCAAGAGTATGGCCAAGAAGAAACAGGTGGTTATAAACATGGCCAAGTGGGAGGCCGCAAACGCATACGCCAAACAGAGGCGGATCAAGTTCAGAGTGGTGTCAGAAGAACAGTTGTTCCACAACGGCAAACGTAAGTAAATACAGCAATGACAAAGAAACTAGAGGATATCCTCAATTTACCAAATGTCAAAGAGGCATTCAAAGAGGTGGACAAGAAGGAAAAAGACAAGAAGATCAAGGAGGCCAACGGACAACACGCATCAGCCAAGAATCTAGATCCACAGACACAGAAGAATCTACAGAAAAGTTATGCGGAATTTGACAAGGTTGCGGCCGCACTACCCCAGGTAAAAGGGTTGGGTGAACTGTCAGACCTAGAGTTAGACAAACTAGCCATAGAAGCGGAAGAAAGTTACAAGAATCTAATGGACCTGGGCATGAACGTGGACTCACGATATTCGGGACGTATATTTGAAGTAGCGGGCAATTTCCTAAGGAACGCCATAGACGCCAAAAGCGGCAAGATCGACAAGAAACTTAAAATGATCGAATTACAACTTAAAAAACAGAAGTTAGATCAGGGCAACAAAGACGGTGGTCCAGTGGAAGAAAGCGACGGATTCGTCATATCTGATCGTAACGAATTAATGAAGAAACTACTTAAAAAAGACTAAATATTGCATATGAGCACATTCAAAGACTACCTAACGGAATCGACTAAGTCATATGACTATAAAATAAAGATTGCAGGTGCAAAGAAAGATATTGATATAAATGCTTTAGAAACAGCACTGCAAAAATTTGATCTTGCCAGCATGTCAGCGGGTAAGACTACACCTATCATGACACTACCACTTGATTTTCCTGCCTTAAGCAACGAGCAAGTGACGATCTTTGACGTGACAACGAACTATCCAGAGTCACCAAGAGTGATGCATGAGTATCTTTCAGACTTATTAAGGATTCCGGCCACACACATCGTTGTCAGGAAGCCAAATGAGCCAACAGAAGAATATCAGAACGACATGCAGGTTGCAAAGAAATCAGAATATGCAAACAAACTGCATGACATAGAATACAAAGACGCACCTAAAGTGAACGCAGAAGACTATCATTCTACAAAAGCAAACATGGGTCTATTAAAAGAATTACTTAAAGATAGAGAAGTGAACAAAGACGCTCCAAAAGAAAAAGAAAATGCAATGAGCAAAGAGGAAGAAGGAACACCAAGTCCTCTAACAAAATCAACTAACCCACACCCAGACCCAAAAAGGAAATAAGTTATGGAAATGATCGACGTGTTAACAAAATTAAAAGAAATAGCAGAATCAAAACCTGAATTGGTTAAAGACGCAGTGGAAAACGTTGAGAAGACAAATCCAAAAGCAGTCACAGAGGGTGGCATGAAAGACTACTTGCACGACGAGGCAGAGAAACTTTCAAGAGAAGAATTCATTAAGAAACATGGCGAAAGCCTAGCAGGTTTCTGGGACAGCATAAATGGAACAGAAGAAGCAGTTGAAGGCAAGATGACAGCAGGCAAAGAAGACAAAAAAGAAACTGTGAAAGAAGCAATTCAAATTTCAGCAGACACTCCACAAGAAGCATCAATGATGATGCAGATATTAAAACTTGCGGGTGTGCAACAAGTCGATCCGGCAATGATCGGTGCAGACGAACCACAAGCAGAACCACACGCAGAACCAGAAATGGATCAAGACGATGCGGCGGGTTCGATGGACATGGCTAGGATGAGAGACATAATCAAGAATCCAGAAGACGAGCAAAAAGAAGAAACGTTCGCAAACGAACCTGAAGAGAAAGTACAAGACATAGACAGTCTGGTAAACAAACATTCAGGTGGATTGAACAGACAAAAGCAAACTCATCCAAGAGTTTCTCCAGGCGACAACCCAATGACGGCAGAGGACAAGATAACGGAAGAAGAGTTGGCTAACAGTCTTAGAACACAGTACGAAAGTTTCAAAACTGCATATCAAGAAGCGGCAAAACCTGACTTCTTGGACATGGACAAAGATGGCGACAAGAAAGAACCAATGAAAAAAGCCATCAAAGACAAAGAAGCAAAGTAATACTTTTCCAAGTACCATCACAGCGTTAAATACTACACTATGGCGTATGTATCACTAGACAGCGACCAAATCAAGAAGGCGCACAAGAAACACAAATACAGCAAGGCTCAAGTTGAACAACTTGAGAAATGCATGGACCCAAAAACAGGCCCATTGTTCTTTATGAAAACATTCATGAAGATACAGCACCCGGTAAAAGGGTCAATGCCATTTGAACCATTCCCATACCAAGAGAGGCTGATCAACAGTTACAACGATCACAGATTCTCGATAGCCATGCTTCCCAGGCAGACAGGTAAGACCACATGTGCCTCTGGCTTCCTAATATGGTATGCAATGTTCAGACCAGATTCACAGATACTAATCGCGGCACACAAATACGCAGGAGCATCAGATATCATGTCAAGGGTGCGTTACGCATACGAGATGTTACCAAGTTGGATCAAAGCAGGTGTAACACAGTACAACAGGAACAGCATAGAGTTTGACAACGGATCAAAGATAATGGCGACCACGACAACTGAAAACACAGGTAGGGGTATGTCACTTACACTAATCTACTGTGATGAGTTCGCATTCGTGCAACCACCGGAGAAGGCCAAAGAGTTTTGGACATCACTGTCACCAACATTGAGTACAGGTGGTAAGTGCATGATCACCAGCACACCCAACAGTGACGAAGACCAGTTCGCATTGATCTGGAAAGAGGCAAACAAGAGATTTGATGAATATGGCAATGATAAACTTGTAGGAACTAATGGTTTCTATGCCATGAAAGCACACTGGTCAGAACACCCAGATAGAAATGAGGAATGGGCAGAAGCGGAAAAGGCCAGGATTGGTGATGAGAGATTCAGAAGGGAACACGAATGCGAATTCTTGATCTTTGATGAAACACTCATAGACAGTATACATTTGGCAGACATGGAAGCCGCGGCTCCTGTGGAGACAACAGGACAGGTACGTTGGTTTAAACGTCCAACACCAGGACATACCTACATGGTGTCATTAGATCCATCGATGGGTACTGGAGGAGATTATGCGGCAATACAAGTTTTTGAGTTGCCCACATTTGAGCAAGTGGGAGAATGGCATCACAACATGACACCAATGAACCAACAGGTAAGGATACTGCAAAGCATCAACAAACACATACACGACACTATTATGGAAAAGGATGCTACCGCAAGTCCACAGATTTTTTACAGCATGGAAAACAACTCTATAGGTGAGGCCGCACTGATGAGGGTCATGGACATAGGTGAGGAGAACATCATGGGCATGTTCCTGTCTGAACCCATCAGGAAAGGACACAGGCGTAAGTTTAGGAGAGGGTTCAACACCACCGCCAAACACAAGATAGATGCCTGTACAAAATTCAAAGAACTTATAGAGAACAATAAGATGAAGATCAATTCACAACTGCTTATATCAGAGTTAAAAGACTTTGTGGCTAGCGGCATGAGTTTCAAAGCAAAACCAGGACAGCATGATGACCTAGTCAGTTCGTGTTTGTTAATGACTCGTATGATGAAAGTATTAGCGGATTTTGACCCTAAAATATTTGAGAAATGGACAGATCGTACAAGTGAGATAACACCAATGCCCATATTTGGATCGTTCACAGGATAATAAATACACTATATGAACCCTAAAAACTCCGAAGATTTATTCAACAAGATAAGATCACAGTTCTCAAACATCAGACTGGGCGACGAGAATGGTGCCGCTACGGCGGATCCAAGCAGTGCTGTGTTTTTTGAGTTTGAATTCCAAGAAGACGCAGACACTTTTGGTAGCGTTAGCATCAGCCTAGCAGACGGTGAGAACATGAAAGTGTACTACAACAGGGATCTAGTCAGCAAGATCGACGAGGACAGCAGAGATGAATGGTATGCGTTCCTTAAGGAGTTGAAAGACTTCGCAGTGGAGCATCAAATGAGATTTGACGTGAGGGACATCACTAAAAACAACCTAACGAAGCAGGACTATGAAAATCTTGCAGATACGAACAAAACGGTAAATACTGATGAAATGTCAGAAGAACTAGCAAGAATCACTAAACTAGCAGGTGTTACAGAAGGCCTAACAGGCACCGCGAAACGTTCGTACGAGAACCTAGACAAAACAAAATTAATAATCAGACACAAAGGCAAAGTTGACGAGACTGTGCCAGGTGCAAGATCAAGACAGATACAATCACTATACATCGAAAACGAAGACGGCGAAAGATTCAAGTATCCGTTGACTCATTTGGCAGGTGCTAGAGCAATGATGAGACACGTTGCAAATGGTGGAAGACCACATGACGAATTTGGACAACACATCGTTTCAACTTCAGAAGACATCGCAAAATTAAATTCATTCTCAAGATACGTGACCAACAAAGACCAATTGAATGACAACGCTGGCGACATCATTGAGCAGACTAAATTGAAACTAGAGAACCTAAGAGGTTACATGAAGAACCTTTCTAACCAATCACACTATGAGAACGCAAGTAAAGATTTCAAAACATCAGAAGAGCAAATACTAGACGACGAAACTGTAAACAAATTGAGAGAGAAGTTCACCATGAAAAATCTAGACAACAGAGTTGAAGACGCACTACCACTTATAAACAGGATAATGAGTGAACTAGAAGCACCTAAAGAAGAAGAACAAGTAAACGAATTAGAGCCAGATGCAGAGCCTATTGATGCACCTGTACAGGCACCAGTAGATCACGGAGCAGTAGTACAGAGTTTCCTTAATGATCCGGACAGCAAATTGGTTTTAAGGAAAGACGATTCAGCAGACAAGATGTTGAAAGTAACAAAATTCACAAACAAGAACACTATGTTGAGTTCTATACTGTCAGACATAGCATCAAGACTGTTGACTAAATCAGGTGAGGAAGACAGGGTGGCAAACTTTGCTTCAAGAGTTGCAGATGAGATGGAACAGGAGAATTCAGCAACATTCAAACCAACCCCGGACTACATCAAGAACAAGAAGATAGCGGTACAGTTGGCTAAGAGATACATCGACGACTACAAGAAAATGCAGTCAGAACCAGGCTACACTGACCAAGTGAGAATGGATCCTGCAGACTTTAATCCCAAAAAAGATCTAAAAGGTAAAGCAAAAGAAACAGAAGCATTTGAATCATGGGTGGAAGAAACGGTTAATGAATACACGACTGGACCCAAGGATCCTGAAATAGAAAAAAAAGACAAAGAAAACGCTACAACACTTGATGTGACAAAAGCAGACAAGATGATGAACACACCAGCGTATCAAAAAATGAAGTCTGGTGATCCCAAGTACGCAGATAAAACTGAGGGCATGGGCGACAAGATAGCGGACATGGCACAGAGCATGACCAAAGACGAGTTTATGAGCCAGGCAGATGAACTAGGTCTTACACCAGAAGAGGCCGCTGAACATTACGAGAAGATGCAGGGCGGTGCACACGCAGGCAAGTTTGAGGGCAATCAATTTGCACAGGCAGTACAGAAAGCCAAAGCGGCGGGCATGAAAGCAGGTGACAAATTCAAAGTTGGTGACGACGAGTACACACTGAAAGACGCCATAGAGATGGCAGGACTAGATCTCAATGAATTCTATTCAGAAGAAGAGATCGCATACGATAACCAAATAGATCGTATCAAAAACCTAGCACTTTACCAATAATAGTAGTAGACATTAGATAAATATAGTTGTATATTACGTACTATATGTCTGATATACATTTAGGCAAAAAACAAACATAGGCACAATAAAGGAGGCTTACATTATGGCATCATTGGCTGAAATAAGAGCGAAGTTAAAATCTCAAGAAGTGAATCGCTCCACTTCCAACACAGGCGGAGACAACGCCATCTACCCACACTGGAATATAGCAGAAGGTTCTGAAGCAGTAGTCAGGTTCTTACCAGACAAGGACGAGACCAACACATTCTTCTGGACTGAGAGAAACATGATCAAGTTACCATTCGCAGGTATCAAAGGTCAGACTGATTCTAGACCAGTGACAGTGCAAGTACCGTGCATGGAAATGTATGGGAAGACTTGTCCAGTACTCACAGAGGTGAGACCGTGGTTCAAAGACAAGAGCATGGAAGACATGGGCAGAAAATACTGGAAGAAGAAAAGTTACATTTTCCAGGGTTTTGTCACAACGAATCCACTAGCAGAAGACTCAACACCTGAGAATCCAATCAGAAGATTCATCATTGGACCTCAGATCTTCAACATAATCAGAGGGGCACTAATGGATCCAGAGATGGAAGAAATGCCAACTGATTACTTGAAGGGTGTGGATTTCAGGATCACTAAAACAACCAAAGGTGGTTATGCTGACTACTCAACATCAAAATGGTCAAGAAGGGAAAGACCGTTGGACGAGGCAGAGAGAGCCGCGATCGACACACACGGGTTACACAACCTGGGCGACTTTAGACCAAAAGAACCAACAGAAGCAGAGGTTAAGATAATCGCAGAACTATTTGCGAAATCTGTGGAAGGTGAGGCTTATGATCTTGAGCAGTATGGACAGTACTTCAGACCAGCGGGAGTGGCTTACCAAGGTAAACCACAGGTAGCAGTACCAACAGCATCGGCTCCAGCGGCAACACCAGTGGCAGAAGCGGCTCCAACAGCGGCTCCGGTTACTGAGAGTGCAACAGCACCACAACCCGAGGCGGCTCCGGCGACGGCGGCTCCAGCGGGCGACAGTGCCAAGAGAGCGGAAGACATCTTGAAGTTGATTAGATCAAGACAAGCAAAATAATCTGACATTTACCAAGGCCTTGATATTGACTATTGAGGCCTTGTGTAGTAAAATTAAATTATGAAAAAGAAAATACAAAAGGCTGTCGAATGGATATTGTACAAACAAATACCTGCATGGATGTTGATTGTGGCAATTATTCTTTGGATAGTTCTATAAGGGAAATAAAATGACAAAAGTATTTGACGCAACAAAATTTAGAAAGAGCATCACAAAGTCCATACAAGGCTTAGGCATAGGATTCAGCGATCCCACAGACTGGATATCAACAGGAAATTATGCATTGAACTATTTGATGACCAGTGATTTCAACAAAGGAATTCCACTAGGCAAGGTTACAGTACTTGCGGGTGAATCTGGAGCAGGCAAGAGTTACATAGCATCAGGAAACATTATCAAGAACGCACAAGAGCAAGGCATCTTCGTTATCCTGATCGACACAGAGAACGCATTAGATGAACAATGGCTACAGGCATTGAATGTGGACACATCAGAAGACAAACTTTTAAAATTAAGTATGTCAATGGTCGACGATGTGGCTAAAACTATATCGGAATTCATGAAAGGTTACAGAGAGCAACACGCAGACAACAAAGAGGGTGCACCTAAAGTACTATTTGTTATAGACAGTTTAGGTATGATGCTTACACCAACAGATGTTAACCAGTTTGAAGCAGGAGACATGAAGGGTGACCTGGGTAGGAAACCTAAGGCATTAACGGCACTTGTAAGAAACTGTGTGAATATGTTTGGTAGTTGGAATGTGGGTCTCATAGCAACCAACCACACATACGCATCACAGGACATGTTTGATCCAGATGACAAGATATCAGGTGGACAAGGATTCATCTACGCAAGTTCTATCGTTATCGCAATGAAGAAATTGAAATTGAAAGAAGACGAGAAGGGCAACAAGATATCGGAAGTAAGAGGTATCAGGGCCGCTTGTAAGGTAATGAAGACCAGATATGCTAAACCTTTTGAAGGTGTACAGGTCAAGATTCCTTATGACACAGGTATGGATCCCTACAGTGGATTAGTTGACCTGTTTGAGAAAAAGGGTTTATTAGTTCAAACAGGAAATAGGTTGAAGTATGTTGACAAAGCAGGTAAAGAACATATCGATTTCAGGAAAGCGTGGACTGGTGATAAGTTAGATATGATAATGGCAGAGTTCAAAGAGGAAGCACCTAAAGAAGTGGAAGACACAGACGCCCCTATCGAAGTTGAAACAGAAACAAAACCAAAAGCAAAGAGTAAAAAAGAAGAGTAATGATAGACTTTACACACGAGGACATTGAAAGGTTATGGAACTCCATAACACACTACGTTCCAGAGAGACAGAAACTGGACTGTGCCATAGACTTCATCAAAAGCCTAGAGGACATAGGAGTGGAGCACGACGAGATCAAGGCGTCTGCTGAATACGATCCCAAATTAGAAGAAGCGATCAACACTGTGTTCGAGGAAGACGAAGAGTCAGACGGATACGGCGAAGATGATTAATTGGTACAACGAAGTAAGCAGGAACCTAGACAAAATACCAGACTGCGTGGCATACTTCGACAAGGAATTGTTAGAGGCCAAGAAGCAGTGTAAGATATACGGTAACCTGGAGAGGGCCAGTGCGTCACTGCCAGGCATAGTTGAAGAAAGATTCAGCCAACTGCAACAACTGGAAGCGATATTGGAATACCTAAACATAGAGTTGAGGAGACTGAGATCAAAGACTTTCAGGAAATATCTAGAGAACTACAATAGAGCTTTATCAAGCAGAGACGCAGAGAAGTATGTTGACGGCGAGGATGATGTGGTCGACATGGACAAGATCATCAACGACTTCGCACTAATAAGAAACCAATGGCTGGGCATAACCAAAGGACTGGACCAGAAGCAATGGCAGATCACAAACATTGTCAAACTGAGGGTAGCGGGAATGGAAGATGCCGATATCAAATAACAGGATAATTCTCACAGACGTTGATGGCGTGCTTCTAGAATGGGAACACCATTTTTCTAAGTGGATGGCGCTGAGATCATATTTTGATGAAAACGGAACGAGATATTATCCCTATAAACAATTGCCAGAAATGCTGGGCGAATATGACATGGCCATCAGGTATGGAGTGAGCAAAGACACGATCAGACAAGAGATTAGGGAATTCAATAGGAGTGCTTGGATGGGAACACAGAGACCTATGCTAGAATCACAGACCTGGGTAAAACTGTTGGCGGCGGAGGGGTGGACGTTCATACCTATCACATCGCAAACATCAGACATACCAGGACAGCAATTACGTAAGCAGAGATTGGGAGAACTGTTTGGCGATCATATATTCACAAATTACCATATACTGGGTACCGGAGCAGATAAAGACAGTGCTTTAGCGGAGTTTCACAATACCGGACTGTATTGGGTCGAGGACAAGCCAAAGAACGCTGTACTGGGGCTCAAATACGGTTTAAAGCCTATATTAATAGACCATCCATACAATCAAGACCTACAACATCCTGACATTAAACGTGTAAGTAATTGGAAACAAATACACGAGATAGTCAGTGGAAAAACCAAAAAATAAAAGCAATTTCTGTATAAGGCCATTCAACAGTGCTTGGATAGATGTCAAAGGTGACATCAGTCCTTGTTGCCTGTTAAACCCTTTACAATCGGAATACACGAAAAAAAATCAGTTCAGCATCAAGAAAACCGATCTAGAGACTTGGTGGAAAAGTGATTATCTGAAGCACTTAAGATCAAGTTTTCTCAAAGACAAGAGACCAACAGAATGCTCAATTTGTTGGAAAAAAGAGGATACAGGCCTTTCCAGTTTTCGTATGAGATCTAACACAGAACACGGTGCAATATTCAAAAACAAATATCAAAGAAACTTAAAATTGATCGGCAAAGAGGACCTACAATTTCCTGAAGATATTCAATTTAATATAACAAATTTATGTAATTTGAAATGTCAAATGTGTAGTGGTGAAAGGAGTTCTAAACTACTTGTTGAAAATAATGCACTAGGTTATGAAAATTTAGACCAAAAAGATTTTGATCTCAAGGATTCGGATTACGTAAAAATGTTGGAACTAGTGAAACATGATCTAAAAATATTGAAAGTTCTAGGTGGAGAACCTTTTATAAATCCCCGTGTAATAAAACTACTCGAGATGCTTGTGCAGAACGGACAGGCAAAAAGAATAAAATTACATGTAACAACTAATGGTACAATGTGCAATAACAAGATAATATCATTGTTGAAAAAGTTCAAAGATTTGAGATTAGTATTCAGTGTAGATGGAGTTGGTAGATGCAATGAGTATATGAGATTCCCATCTAAGTGGGAAATGATCAGTGCTAATATAACAAAGTTTAAAGAAAATTTAGTGCATGCCTACATAATGATAAACTGTGTTGCACAAAATCTAAATGTGCTTTATGTGGATGAATTATTAGAATTTGCTGAGCAAAAAAAAATATTTGTCAAATTTGATCTAGTCCTTGAACCAAATTGGTTGCATCTGTCAGTGTTGCCAAAAAAAGTTTTGAGTATGGCATACAAAAAGTTATCCAGGGTAAAAGAAAAAAACTTACTGCACACAGATGATGTCAAGGAGATAATAAAACTTTTAAAACACCACATTGATAATTACTATCTCGACGAGACCAAATATAAAAAGTTCATAGACATGGTTAAAAAAAGAGATACTTACAGGAACATAGAACTAAAAAATTACATGCCTGAATTAGCAAGAGCAATTGCCACGTAAAAATAACAATCTAAATATTTTTGGTAAAAATAAGTTCAATGTTGTGTTTTTTACCAATTCTGTTTGTCCAAACCTGATATCCACTGTTTTGATATTTTTCCACTATCTCGTCTAATCTATTAAAGTTTACGTCTGTGTTGCCTATATCCATTTCGCATTCAAACAGGATCACTTTTGCTGGTAAAGACAAATCCAGTATTTCATTCAGCATCTCATACCAACGTCCTTCAACATCTAGTTTTATGATATCTACTTCAACGCCGTGCTGATCGGTTATCTCTTTTAAATTTGTTGTCTGAACTTCTATCACATTCTCATATTTCTCCGGCTCGTCTAATTGAAAACATTTACCATCACCAGCAACATCGTAAAACTTCATTGTTTGGCCTGCAACTGTGTCATAGGCTTTGCTCGTATGAATAATATTATAATCACCTCTATTTGCACTGTCTGTGGTCTGTTTTGATAACGGAGTTGGATCAAAGGTCAATATCTTTGCTGTGCGGTTGTCTTTCCTGCAATTGACTTCGTACCTTATCTCTCTAGAGACACCAAAGTTCCAAAACATTTTTGCATTTTTCCTAACATGATCGGGTGTGCTGTACTGTTTGTACCTTGTCCATCCTTGTTGGTTTACTGAACCACCACTGGGCGACAGAGTAAACCTGCTTTCATACTCTCGACAACGTTGTGAAATCTGCATATGGAAATATTTATAGTTAAATATTGGTGTGAAAATATACGTGGGACACGACAGCAGAGAAGACATTGCTTACCAAGTCTGTGAGCATTCTATAAAAAGAAGAGATCCGTCGGCTGAAGTCATCCCCCTCAAACAAAAACAGATGCGAGACCAAGGACTATACACCAGACCTGTGGACAAGTTGGCATCAACTGAGTTCACATTCACTAGGTTCTTCGTGCCATATATGAATGACTTCAAGGGATGGGCGGTGTTCTGTGACTGTGATTTCCTATGGAAGGTTCCAAGCCACGAACTTGAGAAATTTTGTGATACAAGCAAGGCAGTTGTCGTTGTACAACATGATTACGCACCAAAAGAAACGACCAAGATGGATGGGCAGGTGCAGACATCATATCCCAGGAAGAACTGGTCAAGCATGGTATTATGGAACTGTGAACACCCCAAGAACAAAATACTAACACCCGAATTACTCAACGAAGAATCACCAAAGTTCCTACACAGGTTCAGTTGGTTGGAAGACAACGAGATAGGTTCCATGCCTGCGGAGTACAACTGGTTAGTAGGCTGGTACAAAGAACCAAAGGACGGAACACCCAAGATCCTGCACTACACGGAAGGTGGTCCATGGTTTGATGGTTACCGAGATTGTGAATATGCAGATGACTGGAAGAAAGAACTTATAAATTTATTCAGTTCGTAAAATCAAAAATAAATCTTGTCTATCTGATCGCCGTTTGGTTTTTGTTCTATTATCTCACTGTTATTGAATCCTAGTTGGAACATGTATTCATCCATTTCATTTTCAGATGGCATATCTGGAAACTGCTTATCCTTGTGTATGTTGACTTCTTGTATCACGTATTTGGCACGTGTGAATATATCTGGGGCACCGTTCATGACCATTATCTCAGCACCCTGAACATCTTGTTTGATCAAATCATACTGGGCGTCCTTGCCAACCAACTGATCCAAAGTTTTCATCTGTCTGATCTCATAATCTTTGAAAATGCCAAACACTGTGGAGCCTTTTGTGTAAGTGACCTTCTTCCTATTTCCTTTGTCAATTTCACGCAGGTACATTTTTATTTCCCTGTCACTGTCTCCAAGCACGGCGATATGATAATCGTCTGTCACTTCTTTTAATCTTTTCTCGTGTTTTTGTCCTGCTTCAATGCAGGTGTAATGAGCATCGGGCCAGATAGGTTTGACGTTTTTGGTCCAGAATCCATTCCACGCACCTATGTCCAATATCCTTGAAGGCATGAACTCTTGTTTTGATTTCAGTTCTTGCAAATATTTGTACATCATGCTTTGTAATAGATTATATCTGGCCAAGTTTTGATCAGCACTTTGAATCCCAAGGATTTCAAATGCTCCTTGATATCTCTCTTACTGCTACCGTATTTCTCACTGTTGCCGTTCAACTCAATCATCAAGTATTCAACATTTTCTAGAGTTTTTTCCGCACCCTTGAGCACTTCCATCTCCAAACCTTCAACATCTATCTTTATGAAATCCACCCCTTTTAAATCTAAAGAATCTAACTTGTTGATCTTGGTTTCACCTTTTTCCAACAACACCCTCGTGTTTTGTGTGGCGCTTTCCTCGGTCAATGTTACAAATCCGTCATCATTGCCTATTGCTTGATTGTACAATCTAACATGACTGTGAGCACTCATGTTCCTTGTAAGACATTCATAGTGCAACTTGTTAGGTTCATAACAATGAACGTTCTTTGCATACTGTTGCATTGCCATAGACCATGTTCCGCACCATGCTCCCACATCAACTATGAGATTGAATTTCTTATTCTGTGTCTTGCACCATTGGAGAAATTTATCGAGACAGGTGTCCTGCATGTAAGGATTTCCTGCTTGCCGCCATTGTTCTATCTGGGCGTCTGCGGACGGTACCCATAAACCTCCACTCAATTTTTCTATCTTCACAATATTCCCTTGTCCATCAATATCTCCACTGCTGTGCCGTTTTCAATTTCATCTGGTGTAAACTGCTGGTATGCCAGGCTGTACAACCAAGGTTCAGGCCCACCATAGTAGGGATCTTCTATATCTGACAGTTCAACATTTCCAACGTCAACTGCAAAACTCTTATCATCACAGAACACAGGTATGCCCTCACACATGGCCTCCACTGCCGCTATTGAACAACTAGTGACCATACACCATGCTTCCTTGAGGTCCTCGGATAGGGGTACCTTGGCCTCACTTGGTCCTGATGTACCCCTGCCCCTAGGCTTGTGTCGAAGTCGTATTGGTCTGTCCGTGTATCTCTTGACCTGTTCTATAGTTTCGTTTGTCCAATTGGGTCTACCTAGGTAGTCGTGTATACCTGTGCTACTAGGACAAACTAAAATGTACTTGCCAGCGAAGTTTGGTGCCTTGATCTTCATCCCGAACTTTTCAAATCTGTCTGCTTTGCAGTTTTTCAAGTAAGGAACGTGTATTGCATTTTTACATATTCGCCAATAATGATTGTCAGGTTTCAAGTTGTTGTTGTTGAATCTTCCAAAGTAAGGTGTGTCAGTGAACCAGTAGTTGTGATTACGTGCTTCCAACTTCTTGACCATCTCTCTGTTGTTGCCAACGAATCCCCAAAACATGCTATTGCTTACGGGATCTGTTTCCACAGCATTGTCTAACTTGGTAATCTGGTCTGGCCACGACTTTTCAACACCGTTAAAAACTTCCCATGCCTTGCTGTTCTTATTACTAAATGGTGCGTAGATCGTTAGCATCTATAAATTCCGTTAGTTGTGTTGCCCATTGTTGGTGTCCTTCTGTTGATGGGTGCGGATCGTTTGGACTCACTATCAAGTTATTGTCAGCGACAAATTCTAAATGACTTACCTTAGGACTGAAGAATCTATCCATGTTAATTGCGTTCCTTATCACTGAAAAATCTACTGTTCCGTTACCAAAGTCGTTGGGTAAAGAGTTGTACATAACATACGGTATTCGCTTACGTTCAAAATAATTTTGTAGATCAAACACATTCTCTAAAAAATTCATGGTTAAATTATTTTCAATATCCCACCCTTTGTGACTTCTAATGAAACTCACATTGTCCAGTGTCTTCCACGTACGCCAAGTGAGATCTGTCCCGGGTATGCGACCTTTTTTCCATCCGTCGTCGGTGACATAATCATTCCTGACTGCACTTGACCATCCTATCAGAGCGAACACATCCTTGTCCTTGTTCTGTTCGAGCCAAACCTTTGATGAGAAACTTATCCTTGTATTTCCCCGACCTCCCATTGCTATGTTGGCAAGTTCCATACCATACTTTTCAGCGATAATTTTACTGGTAAAAGTGTCCACACCGTCCTTGGGCCTGGGAGTTAAGAAACTGCAACCGTTTGAGAATAATATCATAATAGTGTATTATAACATAATTATTAATTAAATGCCAGTAAAAAACATTAGCTCACTGAAATATTTCCTCGACCGTTGGGAGATGGTGGACCCGGAATACAATTACACTGTGCCCTATCATGATTCAATTGATCCAAATTTTTCAAGTTTACCAACCTTTGTTGCTGAATTCCACAACTGTAAAATACACACCTGCCCATTGTTGCTGACCAGGGAAAACAAATTAATAACAGAACACGTATGGAAACTGACTCACAAGCGTAGACACAAACCTCAGCAGAGCCATGGCCTGTGGAAAGATTGGGACACCGAGATGGATATTACACTACCACCGGTCACAGAATCTTTCAATGAGACCAACACCTACGTGTGGTTGCCGGTGGATGATGAGAGCAAGGCAAACCCATGGCATATCTGGATAGACGTGATCTCGAAGTTCAGATTGTTAGAGAAGAGATGGTCTACAAACTTTTCAAGATACTGTTTTATATTAGCCAATCACAGTCCTTATTTTGAGAAAGTGTGCCAAGAACTTTTTCCCGATGTGAAGATTGTTGTGATGCCCAAAGGATCAACTTGGCAGTTCAAACATCTCATAGTGCCAAGCATGAGTAATTCTCATGATGGTGTGATAGTACCTCCGATGGCACCATGGCTGAGACATTTCAAAGGATTGAAAAATTTGAAAGGTGTAAAACCACATAGGAAGATAGTTGTTTTGAGGCCTGGAGCCAAAACTAGGAGAATGATTAACTCGGACGAACTGTTGTTGAAACTCAAAGGCTGGGAAACTGTCGCTCTGGAGAATCTAAGTATAAAGGACCAAATGAAGACCTTTGCAGAGGCATCACACGTGTTAGCGGCACACGGAGCAGGCATGGTCAATCTATTGTGGTGCCAGCCCGGAACAAAAGTTATAGAGGTCCAGGACAGAAACATGCTACACAAGAAAGTGTATCCATTGTTGTCGCACAATTTAAATCTAGAACACAAATTATATCTAGCAGACGTAGTGCCAATACCTAGAGAAAACGGAGCAAAGGTACACGGTGTCAAAAGATTCAGTGACATGATAAACTTCAAGATTAACATTCCAGAGATAATGGAGCATCTAGAATGAATCTTTCGATATT
>Ga0181599_1002139_pt1 | contig 18139 bp, 10 predicted proteins | sample 041ome_3_FD_148658 | JGI IMG/M metagenome (GOLD analysis project Ga0181599, IMG submission 148658) | Coastal salt marsh microbial communities from the Groves Creek Marsh, Skidaway Island, Georgia - 041405US metaG (spades assembly) | ecosystem: Environmental > Aquatic > Marine > Intertidal zone >...
ACAAAAGAATTTCCGACGCCCAGTCTGCCAGTCTGGGGCGTGGCCCACCGGCGACTGGCGACCGGCGACCGGCCGACGACGATCGCGCCCATAGTGCGCGTGATTTTCACCGGTATATGTTCTTTCGTAGTAGGAGTGGGTGTCGATCGCTCCTGGTCGTGATTGGTGGGTTTCTCTACCCTAGAAAGGCCTAGAAATTCGCGATGGAGCGCCTCCAATCCATCCACGTGCGATCCCCCGTCGTCGCGGTCGTCCATGGACATGGACAACAGATCGCGTTCGGGTCGTCGTCGTGGTCGTGGTCGTCTCCATCGGGTGGCGCGCGCTGCGGCACTGGGGGACGAAGGCGTGCGATAACGGCGACAACAATCACGCGAGATGACGAAACACACGTATGAGTCACCACCACCATGGGTGTTTACGGGCAAGGCGTTGTATCAGTTGCACTTGATACGCGCGCGCGACGCGCGAGCGCACGTGCCGAAAGATTTGCGTCTGGTTGAAGCGTTCGGGTACACGCTCGGTGGAGTGTACATGGCGCGATACGACTCATCGCCGTGTGGGAAACTAGACGAAATAGTCATTTTGGGTGGGTTAGTGTGGAATCCCCCGACGTCATGCGCGTGGGCGAGTCGTGTGTACGTCGATAGCAAGGAGGCGCGCGAGCACGGAGTGAAGACGTGTGGATTACCGTCTCGCATTGCCAAGTTTGACGACGCGGTGACGACGCAAGGGAAGACTAGACGAGGTGTGAATTGGTGGAGTGGGAAACCTCGTAAAGAAGCCGATCCTAAGGTGAAAATAATAGAATCAAAGAGAGAGTTGTGCGAGATAATAATGCCAAATGAACCGTCGTTGAAAGGCCCGCGAATTTCAATGTCGCTTCCAAGCTTTAGCGGGCGCACCAAGAAGCTCCCAGACTTATTGAAGTACTCGTTACAGATGCACGCAAACGTGCGATTAAGTTCTCCAATAAAAATTAGCGTAGAACCAAATAGCAGTGAAGAGATTTCGGTTGTGAATATTCTTCAAAGCAAACCGCTGTTATGCATCGCGTTTGACAACATGAGAATGGCGGTGGGCGCTCCGTCAAAGGTAACTAGTAAAACTTTATAGATTGGATTTTAAATTATAACGCAGCTAATATGGTATATACAAGAACACTCTAATCCATGTGTTCGCGCCCAGGGTACTCGTCTTTCACTCGTTGAGCGTCGAGCCGAGCTTGCTCAAGTCGCGCAATCGCCTCAAAGCACGACAGCAAAAAGTACACGACAAGAGATGTGACGAGATATCCCCATACTTTTGATGGTGACATTAGGGAAGTCGCCGCTTGCTTTGTCCTCCTACTAGACATGACTTTTTCTAACATCGAATTAATAGATTCGTTCATCTTCTTGTCAACTTCCCACGAAGTTGGAAGCCATCCACTGAAGAAGGCGATGATTTTCTCCCTGCTGTTCTTGTAAAACAGCGCACTTAAAACCAAACCTTGGGTAGGTGACTTGATGAATCCTTTACCTAACGTCGTGGCCGTGATAAACACCCAAAATGGCATCATAAAACTTCCACAGCACACTCCGCACAAATCAAACGCTGCGTTAGGCCACGACGCCATGGCAAGCAACCCAAAAAATCCATACTTCTTCATAAATTCAATCATCCAAAGTTTGAATTCATGAATTCGTCTCTGTATGCCATCCATATCATTCGCGTCAACATGGGTGATATCGATTAACTCCTTGTTCTCTCTACCAGCCTTAGCGGCGAAAAATGACACCCAGTACGGCGGTATTTCTCCAAATGCTGTTCCCGAGCCCCATATGATGCAAGCGGGTAAAACGTTGAACCAAACGTCGAAGTAACTCGCACTCGCACGTGGTTTCACCGTGCACTCAAACAACTCATCGGCCGCCATCTTAAACCATATGTTTGTTCTGGAATCAAAATCCGCGTGCCCACATCTTTCGGCAGTCTGACACACTTTCAAAATGTGCGGAAACAAGAACAACAAACCAGTATGCATTCCGCTTCCAAAGCCTACAGAGCTCGCAACACCTAGGGCGAGCCACCATAGTCCCCACTCTATCCAAAGCTCGCATTCATCTACGAATGCGGCGTGTGGGCCTCTAGTATCTTTCACCCAGAAACAAAACAATAAGGAAAGTAATAAAGGATACAACACACGCTTGCGACTAGTAATCACGCGTTCACCAAGCTTCTTGGTTTCCCTCCAAAGCACGCGACCAACGAGGTAAGATGTACGTAGCGGCTTGGTAGAAAATTTAATCTTCTGACGTTCGGCTTTGAGTTCTTGGACTAACCGCCCCCGTGCCGCCGTTCGCCTCGTCGGCGTCCCTGGCATGCTGACGCACTCAAAGGCGGACGTCACTAACGTTGAGTTTGGTGACGACCGCGTGGAAACTACGAGCGACTATGAGATTGTTGACGAGTGGCACGTGCACTTTGCGCGCAGTACGTTCCAGAGCCAAATTTCACACTACTATTTACGATGCGACCGATTTCGCAGAGCTTCGATGTGTGGGCTCGTCACGCGTGCCCACAAACGTTTCTTTTGTAGACTCTTCTTTAGAGACGCCCAGGAGCGCGAGAAGAAATTTGTAAAGGGGGTAAGTAAATGACACCGTGCTATTTTCTAAACAGAATAAAGTTAAATCTATCTCTTTCCAGAAGACGCTCCAACTGGCTCGGGGGCGACGGGCGCGGGAGCTTCAGTCGCAGGAGCTGGAGCGCCAATCGCGGATTCGATGACTTCTCGGTATTCAGATTTCATCTTGACCCCACTCAAAACTTTGAGACGCTCTTTCTTGTAGAATATTTGCGTCGTCGGTGTTCCAGCAACGCCAGCAGCCTCGGCAATTTCCGGGTCTGCCACGATGTCAATTTCTACGTAGTGTACCTTGGAATCGTACTCTTGAACAACCTTGTCGAGCATCGGCTTGAGTCTGCGGCAGGGTCCGCACGTGGGCGACGAGTACATCACCATCAACACGCGGTCACTCTCGTGATAAAGTTTACGGAGCGCGAACTGGCCATAATGCTTAGTGGCCTCGATATCGAACGTTTCGGAATCTTCAGCTTCAGGTTCAGCGTCTTCCGCAGTCTTCGACGCGGGCTGCGCCTTTTGCTTGGACTGATGATACTCGATGAGTAAATTATTTTCAGTGAGATAGCGCTCGACGGTGATGGCAGCCATGCATCCTGATCCAGCAGCAGTAATCGCTTGACGGTATTCCTGGTCGTGAAGATCACCCGCAGAAAACACGCCTTCAAGTGAGGTCTTAGAGCCATCTTTCACGACAACATAACCGGCGCTGTCGAGTTCAATTTGGTTGCCATAAATTTTGCTGTTTGGGGTGTGCCCGATGCCATAGAACAATCCCTTGACGTTTAGCCTACGTTCATCCCCGTTAGCAGTGTCGCGCAATTTCAGTGATCCTAACAACCCCTTCGAATTCGGTAAAGCGTCGACGCACTCGGTGTTGTAGTGTACTGTGATACCCTTGTGTTGAATCACGCGGTCTTGCATAGCCTTGGACGCGCGCATAGTCGGACCACGCACAAGCAAGTGCACGTGTTTGCAATACTTGGTCAAGTACACAGCCTCCTCTGTGGCTGTGTCACCCCCACCAACCACTGCCACCTCCTCATCCTTGAAAATCGGACTCGCTCCATCGCAAATAGCACACGCGCTAATGCCCTTACTCCACAACGTCTGCTCGGCTGGAATACCCAATCGTTTCGCCGTCGCCCCTGTGGCGAGAATGACTGAGTTCGCCTTGACTTCACGATCAGACGATCGAATGGTGAAAGGTCTGGTACTGAAATCCACCGTCTCCACGTCCTCGGTGTGCATGATCGCACCCCAACGCTCGGCTTGTTTCCTCATCTTGTCCATCAAGTCTGGACCCGTGATGCCTTCTGGGAATCCTGGAAAGTTTTCCACTTCCGTCGTCGTCATGAGTTGTCCCCCGGGCACACCACCGGCTTGGAATCCTTCAAACACTAATGGTCGTAAGTTTGCCCGTCCGGCGTAGATTGCCGCGGTGTATCCAGCCGGTCCTGAGCCAATGATCACCACATTTTCCACCCCTGCGTCATCTTGTGCTGACGCTGCCGCCCGCGTCGTCGTGCGTTGCGTGTGCGCGCGTGCGTTGTGTCGTCGTCGTCGTCGTCTCACATCCGTCGTTCCACTCAAGGCGTGTACCACCCCCGAGCGCGTCGTCGTCGTCGACATCGCACGTCGTCGGTGCCTCCTGCTGGAGAGTGACGATATCCACACCCGTCACCCGTCTCGTCGGTCTGCGCGTGGACGTCGTCGTCGTGGTCGTCGTGGTGGTGGTCGTGGCGCGTTCGGACCGACGATATGTGGATGGACATATAGTGAGTGTATACAATCCAACATTGAGCTATGTGTGTGTGTGTGTGCGAGGACGACGCTGTATGTATGTGCGTGTGTGTGTTATCATACTAGTATACCAACTATATAGGTACACAACGTACTGCTATACGACACTCTGGGCACATGGGCACACACACAAACATATCACACACACATACACATACACACCCCCCTCTCTGACGGTTTATACGCGGGACGCGACCGCGAGCGACCGAGACCGATGGAGGAGGATGAGGAGGACCAACGGTGCGCAGGATGACGCGAAAACAACGCACGAAGCACGCACACGGTCTCGAGCGCGAGTGATTTCGATAGAAAAGGCGCACACGCACACGCACACGCCGCACCACGTGGTCTTTGCGTCGACATGAGTCCCGCGGACGAAGCGCTCGACGTCATAAAATATGAAGTACGTCGAGGCGACAGACACTCGTTTGAGTGCGCTGAAAGCGCGCGAGTGAAGATGATATCGAGCACTGACGACGATTTGTGACACATAGGAATGCAATGTGAATGATTTTGTGATTGTTGAAAGCGGCGAGGCCGAGAAGTGGAAGGCAAAGGTGCGCACGCGTGCACAGACAAGTCATACACGTCACAAACTCATGATGGCTGTCTTTACGTAGATTATCAAAAAAGTCGAAGGTCGACTGCGTGTTCGATGGCTCAGAGAATGGACTCCGTCATGTGCGGAAGAGGTGCGTCAGTGCTGAACGGATTCGCGCGCAGAACACGATTGATGAAGACATGAACGAACGCATAACATGGATCATGTGACGCGAATGTGTATTTTTGCAGCACATCCAACTAATTTGTACTCTTCGCATAGGACGTTGGTGAAACTGATCTCTATGAGTGGGATCCTCACGATGCGAATGACATCGAAGTTGCAAACTTGATCGAGATTGGTCCTTGTTTATTTCACAAGGTACGTTTTACACTCTGGTTTTCCAAAAGGAATACACTGTCAAGCGTTTTTTCGCGCGACAACTCGCATAGTATTTTTCACTGCAAAGACTAAGCGAATCGCACGTGTTCGTTACAAACAGGTATCTCGTCCGGGCTTTCAACCTGCTGGTCAAGTCTTCTGCCGCGATGCAACGTGCGCTGGACGTTGTGTAGTCGCGACCAAGCGCAAGGTGCAAAGCACTCCTGGCTTGATCAAAACAAAGAAAGAGCGCAAAACCAACCCCGTGCCGGATGGATTCGTCGAATGGGAACAGAATGTGATTGCCGAGTCTGTGTCACGTGATATTGACTCAAATCCATTCGATTATATCAACCTGGTGAGTGTCGAAACACTTTCAAACGTACTATGCTCTCGATTTCCATGACTAACAAAATTTGTTTCGCGACGCAGCGTCAATCCAGCGGTACGTCGGAATCTCGACCGTCGTACGAGAAGACAACATGCGAGTGTAAGATTCTTGTGCCTCATTTGAAGGTACGTGCAAGCGATCGATTTACGAAAGAAAGCTGTTGATTTATGTATTTAATTCCAGGAACGACTCGCTCTTGAGAGTTTGAATGTGAATAAAATTCACGCGTTTAGTGACGGTGAATGCCCGAGTAAAGCTATCAAAGTATGAGATAATTAATTTATTGATTAAGTCCACACACTGAATTCATCATTTGCGCAGTGTGGTCGTATTCCACATGCTCTCGCAGTGCGACGAGTTGAGAATAAAGGATATGGGATTTTCGCGCGAGAAAACATCGAAAAGGGTGCTTATCTCTTCGAATACGTTGGGTACGTTTAGCGTCATCGGTGAATCACTACCGCAGAACTCAATCTGTGCATTTTAGGGAAATTATTAGCAAGAATGAAGCGAGCGACAGGGAGATAAAATATGCCGAGAACAGGTGCGAATTAATTAATTAATTCAACTCATGACATAAATTCACCTGGTTGCTTTAATTGTCGCGAATTAACAGACAATTTTATCTTCATGATATTCATGGTACGTGCGACACACGCTCAGTGAACCACAGTCCTGAAAACGACGCAAGCATGAAATGAATTAATTATTGACACTTTCGTGCCGCAGGGAAAAAAAATCACCCATCATATGAACGCTACGTCATTGATCCTACAACGAAAGGCAACCTCGCTCGCATGCTCAATCATAGCTGCGTACCGAATGTCACTACGATCGAGGTTGCGGCTTCTGAAGATAGTTTGGTGAGTATGCATGTTCGCGGATGAATTAATTTTACACGTGCTGACGAGTTAATTATTACTTAGATGGATTTCAACGGTAAACCGAGCCTTGTTCCACGTGTCGTGTTCTTTGCGGTCAGTGATATCAAGGTACGTTTACTTCGACTATGATTCGCGTGTTAATTCGTTGTGAATTAATTGCATGTCGTTGTTTGGTAAAAATAATTAATTAATTTTTCCAGGCGGGAGAGGAGCTCTGCATCGACTACGTGCCCAAGCGCGACGCAGCTGGGATGCGCAAAGAACTGGTGTGCTATTGTGGAAATCCCAAGATCGGTGAGGCCAACGCCACTTGTCGGGTAAGTTTTATTCATTCCAACGTTTCTCGCACATGTTGTCTGACGTGTGCGCTTGCGTTTACAGGGGTGGATTTTTTGAGAGGCGCTCCATTTGCACAATGCTCGCCAGTACACCATCAAAGATACGTAAACATCAATCATCTCATCGCTAGTTTGGCGGTTACGATTTGCATAGCACTTTAGACACGTTGGTAATAGAACGCTTCACCGTCCTCCATGCTGCGTCTTGTCGGTCTGCTCGGCGCGCGTCAACTGTCTCGCTACGTACCAAGCACCTCAGACTCCGACGCTTACGATTAACGTCATCGAACGAAGAGGTAGATATGGACGAGTCAGTAGCCCGTGCCGATCGTTTACGAGCCATGCGTGAGGCTGCTGCGGGATCGACAGCACCCGACGCCGCTCCAGCGCCAGCGCAATCGTCCCTGCCAGCGCCGTTTTCGGACGAGGCCACCAGCCTTAGCCAACGTCCTGGATTCTACACCGGCGCGGGCGGTGCGACGCCATCTGTGCCATCTGCGAATGCCACCCGCGCTCCTCCGCCACCACCACCACCACCCGCGCATTGGGTGAACGACGCCGCGGAGGAGCGCCCCAAGTTTCACCAGGGTGGTGTCTCTGGCCGAGGAGGGCGAGGTGGAGGTCAATTTCGCGGAAACAAGGCGGCACGAACGACGACGTCGGGGTACGTGAAAACAATCAATCCCGCAGAATATTACAAGGTATGTTACGAGGATACGTGCCGTCGAGCGCCGCGTCGTGCGTCTCGTATCGACCTGCGTTCGCCTGCGGCTACGCGTTTCGCGGTCAAGGACACTAACCAACCAACCGGCGCTCTTGCTCGCGCGCAGTCTTCGATGACGGCTGATCCATGGAGCGCGTTTTCGTAGCAGACAGCGCTGCGCGTGGTCGTAGAATTATACGTAGAACTTTCCATAGTTGTTTAGCACCCCATGTAGCACGCACGTGTGTAATAAGAGTCTGTAATAAGAGTCAGGCAACCGCATAGTTTAGCGCGCGACGGTTTGAAATGCGACACGTTGACGCGCGTTGTCACCACAGTGTGCGTGTGTAATCAAGGACGTGGACATGACTGTTGAACACACACCCGCGACGTTATTCGCGCGCGCGGTGGACGTCAAGCGCGCCATGCTCGCGGACGCTCGACGCGAGTACGAAGAAGCTCCATCGTTTGTGCAGTGCACGGTGATACACGACGAGTTTGATGCGCGTTATCGAGCGGTGAGGGCGTTATCGACGCACGAAAGGGCGGAATTTAGTCGTAAATACATTGCACAAGCGAATGAGGCGGTAGTAGACGAGTTGTATGATGATGCGATGGAGCATTACACCGACGCGTTGGCGGTGTTTTGTTACTTTGCGCGCGGTGAAGGCGCGTCGACGAGTACGCTCGCGTATACGGATTATTTAGAAGACGACGATGGGGATGATGAGGGTAGGGAAATCGTAAAGACTATTATGCTCAACGCATCGGCGTGCTTGATGAATAAAGATCTTAAGACGCATGCAAAAGATGTGGTGTGGGCGTGCGGGCACGCGTTGCGCGTGGACGAGCGCTCAGCCAAGGCGTATTACAGGCGTGGAAAAGCATTGGCAGCATTAGAGGAGCACGAACAGGCTATGAAAGATTTGAAACGTGCAGTAGAATTCGCACCAGACGATGCACAGTATGCGCGAACACTGGCGCAGTGTACGCGCGTGCATGTTCACCGCGAGCAACAGGCGCGACGCGTGTTTGGAAAAATGTTCAACGCCGGCGCTCCGCTCTACGACGATGCAAATAACGACGAGAAGGCATCGCCTTTGACATCTGAACGTTCGATGAGTGGATCGCTACCGTATGACTCGGAAGTTTCGAATGAAGTCGAGCGTGTGCTACGCGATGAAGACCTCATGGAGAAGGCTCGAGCGATGGGCTTTGACGTCGATGAAGACGCGTTTCGAGAGGAGCTCGTGGCGCGCGTGCGAGAGCAAATCCTTCGAGACAAACTCGAACGAGCCAAGGATCTCGGGATCGATTTGAACGATGAACGAGTCAAGCAAGCTATGGAATTTTTTGAACGCCAAAAGGCAAAGGCAAACGTACACGGTCGTCGAGACGCTTTGAATTCCCTCGCGTCGACGTGGACCTCGTACGTCTCCCCGGCGCTCCTCGCGCTCATCTTCTGTCGCGTCGCGTACGTCATCATCACTCTCATCACGTCGCCGTTGCCCCCATGACGAGAAGAAAGATTATTATTATTATAAAATTTGAGTAGAGAGTAGAGAGCAATAGTAGTTGTATTCAAGATGTGCCGCGCGCGCCATTCCTCGACTCTGCGCGGCGGCTATGCGTCGAGGCGTGACCCTCTCCCCATGCGCGTCGTCATCATCCAGGCCACGCGCCACGGATGCACGTGGTCAACGTACCCCTAAGAATGCGTCAGCATCATCGCCACCACGACGTCGTCGGGAGAAAACCACGGGTAAGGCGAAATACGCCAAAAGAATCGCCCAGCACATGGATATCGCCTTCATGGATGACCCGTGTGCGACTTTAGACCTTCCCCGGTCGTCGCGAGAGACCCCGAAACTCATCGTGTACGACTTAGATGACACCATATGGTTTCCAGAACTGTACATGATTGCCGGTGCACCATTCGTGAAAGATCCGGCGACGAAAATGACCACGGATTGCTCTGGCGTCGAGGTGCGCGTCTACCCAGCGGCGCGCGCGTCAATCTCCCTCGTGGACACGCACGAGGCGTTTTCCGGTACAAAAATCGCCGTCGCCTCTCGCACCCATCGCGGTCAATGGGCACGAACGCTCATGTCCATGTTCGACATCGCCGATGACGACGGCGCGCGTTCGCTCGCCCAGTGCGTCTCCTTTGTCGACATCGCGAGCGGGACAAAAAAGGCGCACTTTGCCCGCCTGCGCGAGGCGTCGGGCGTGGAATACGAAGACATGTTATTCTTTGATAACGAAGGCGAGAATTGCGTGGATGTTGCGCAGCTCGGCGTGATATGTGTCCATTGTCCCGGAGGCATGACCGCGGATGCCTGGAATCGCGGATTGGCCCTCTTCGCCCGCGTCCGCGGTTGAACGCGCGACGCCGTCGTCGTCGGTGGGTAGGTAGCTCTAGGTTGTATCTCTCTGTTGGGTACTGGTTGGTGTATATATATTGAGTCCATCATGCTATACAAGTACTACTAGTAGTCGTATATTCTCTATCGCGCTCTCTGGTCCCCCCAACCGCGCGCCGCCTACGAGTCACGCGCGCCCATTTCAGCCATCGTCGTGGTCGTTCGTGTGCATCGCATCGTTGTGCCATGCCATGCGTGCCATTGTGCGTCACTTTGTGCACCCAACGGCGATGGCGTTCGTGAAACGATTGATAGGACGAGGAGGGGAACCCCAATTGGGGATCACGACGACGACGACTGCGACGAATGCGAACGACGACGACGACGACGAATACGACGATGGTGGTGGCGATTACTACGACCACGGGGCGCGGCTCGATGGGACGAATGATGGATTATTTACCACGGAAGAACGAGATGATGAGAATGTTTTAGGACAATTACATGAACGATATGGACGACGAACGTTTGCGGCGGAGAGCGGGGTGATTAAACCCACGAGTGGGGGGTTTTTAGCGAAGAAGGCGTGCGCGGGGGAGTTGCACGCGCCGACGTCGCACGTGTGCGCATTCAACGCGCACACGGTGCCTGAGAATGATTTACAGCTCGATTTTGCGTATGGGTATCGAGGACATGATACAAGGCATAATGTGGTGTATAATGTCGATGGAAAGGTGGTGTATGCCAGCGCGGCTACGGGGGTGGTGTACGACGGGAACGAACACGTGCAACAGTTTTTTACGTTTCACGGGGATGACATTTTATGCCTGGCGATACATCCAGAGCTCGATATCGTCGCCACTGGTCAAGCTGGACGTGACCCAGTGGTGTGTGTATGGAGCACGAAGACGTGTGAGATTTTAGCCGAACTCAGAGGGTTTCATCAACGCGCCGTGGTGAGCTTGAGCTTTGATTCAACCGGAAAGTTTCTCGCCACAGTCGGTTTGGACGACGAACATTCCATCGCCGTGTACGACTGGGAGAACAAAAAGGTGTTGGCAAACTCAAAGGGTGACGTTAAACGGATTTTTAACTGCGAGTATAATCCATACGATGGGCGCATCGTCACTGTGGGTGAAAATCACATCAAATTTTGGGTCATGGAGAATGGCTACCTCGTCGGAAAGAATGGCGTGTACGGGCGTCTCGGGAAGCCGTCGACGATTTTATCCATCGCATTTGGCTCTGACGGCAGCGCATACACTGGTAATCAGCACGGGGTCATTTATCAATGGGCCGATGGCGGCGAGGAGTGTATAAAAAAGTTTGATAACGTCCATCAAGGCCCAGTGCACGACTTGTTTATTAGCGAAGACTACATCATCAGCGGCGGAAAGGATGGAAAGATAAATTTTTTCACGCAGTACATGGAAAAAATATTCTCTGTGGACATGGGACAAGTAGTTGAGAGCATAGTTGATGACCAAGGCAAACCAGTGTGCTATTACGACGGCAAAGCGGTGTGCGTAAAATCGTTATACTTGGATGGCGTGCAGTTGCTCGTCGGTACGGCGACTGGCGAACTCTTTGAATTCGATTTGAGCACTGAGGATGCGTGGAAACGAAACAGACGAATCATCACGCAAGGGCATGCAAATGTGTTTGATGCGAATGCTTCTCTATATAACGCTGAACTTTGGGGCTTGGACTGTCATCCATCGCAAGCAAAATTTATCACCGCTGGCGACGATAGAACGGTGCGAACGTACGACATGTATCTTAGACGACAATTATCCTCAAGGAACGTCGCCAGCCGCGCGCGATCATGCGCATATAGCCATGACGGTAAATACATAGCCGTCGGTTTCTACGGTGGAGGATTCATGGTGTACGAAGAAAAGACTGGTCAGGAAGTCGCGGCGAAGAAGCATCGTCGTTCAATCATCAGCGATGTCAAGTTTAGTCCGGATGGACGCTGGCTGGCCGTCGCAAGTCATGACTTCTTTATTGATATTTACGATACAAAAAGCCACTATAAACGCACCGGTGTGTGCAAAGGTCACGGTGCACCAGTGACGAATGTGGACTGGAGTGAGGATGGCAAGTACTTACAATCGGTGTCGCAAGATTTTGAATTGCTCTTCTGGGAGATTCCTTCGTGCGAGTTGATTGAGTTTGCGGCGGCGTTGAAAGACGTGAAATGGGCGACGTGGACGTGTACTATTGGCTGGCCCGTGCAAGGCGTTTGGCCAAAACACAGCGATGGGACTGATGTGAATGGATTGGCACGAAGTCGTGACGGTCGGGTGGTTGCTACGGCGAATGAAGACGGTGTCGTGCGCTTATTCCGTTATCCGAGTGATGTCGGTCGAGCTGACCATAAGACGTTCGTAGGACACAGTTTTCACGTCACCAAGTGTTGTTTCAGCTATAACGATGAATTTTTAGTCACCATCGGAGGGGAAGATCGAACAGTGTTGCAGTGGCGACACTATGAGCCCGACGAAGGCGATGAAGAAATGACGAGCGACGTTGAAGAGGAGATCTTTACAGCAGTCGAGGATTACGATGACTTTGGGATAACAAATAAGATGGAGCAAATGGTCTTCACCGGGCACTTGAAAGGTATTCCGCAGTACGTGCCGTTGAGTGTGTACAAGGCGACACCAATGCACGACATTCCACCAGACAGCGGCTTGGATGCGGGAAGTCGTCTCGCATTCTTGCCGTGCGCCAGTAGCATATACGCACCTGACGACTATGTGCGCGAACCAGACATTTTATCCGCTCCATTAGAAGCCGTGCAGCTTGAGTTCGCTCACGGATACCGCGCGCATGACGCCCGTGATAATTTACACTACGCAGCGTTTGGCGATGTCGTGTACAGTACCGCTGGCTTGGGTATCGTGTATAATAGAGAGGCACACTCGCAGGTGTTCATGGGGGAGAACCCGGCCTCGGAAGAAATATCCGGGCACACTGATGACGTGACGTGCTGCGCACGCCATCCCAATGGGGTCATCTTCGCCACCGGAGAAGCCGGCTGCAATCCTAAATTAATCGTGTGGAGCAGCAACGCAACAAAGCGTCCAGTCGTGATCATTCAGGGTTACTTCAAGAAGGCGATTGCATCGGCGACGTTCTCTCGAGATGGTTTGAAATTATGTGCAGTAGATTGTGACGTTGGTCACAAGATCGGTGTTTACAATTGGCAAACCGGGGAGCTTCTGTCGAGCTGCGATGGAAGTCCAGAAAAAATTGTAAACATTGCGTGGTCGCCGTTCCAAGACTACATCGTTACTCTAGGGGTAAAGCATTGTGTCTTTTGGTCATCAGACCCGTTGAAAGGACGCAAAGCTGTATTTTCTAAGAGAGGCACGATTCAAACTGCATTGTGTTGTGGATTTCCGGCGGCAGATACCACAGTCGTAGGCACTCAGGATGGAAGCTTGTACTTGTTCCGCGGTTACCAGCTGGGCACGAATGCTCGACGGGTGCACAAAGTTGCTCAAGCTATTACAGCTACGCGAGATATGATAATCTCCGCAGGTTCAGAGGGCGTGGTAAAATTTTGGACCGCAGACTTGAGCTTGTTACTGCGAAGTGTTTCGATCGAATATCCAAACGTCACCACAGCGTGTGTGAAATCTATGCACTTGCACGGAAAGATGTTGCTGTTGGGTACTCGTACGGGTGAAGTGTTTGAGATGAATACCACGTCGTATTCGTATAATTTACTCTTCCAAGGGCATGGGTATGGCACTATTTGGGGCCTCGACGCGCATCCGAGCGATCATCAAATCTGCACTGTCGGCGATGATTCAACGGTTCGAGTGTGGGACGTCCCGTCGCGTCGAATGGTGATGGTGCGTCACTTGGGTGCGAAAGCGCGTTCGTGTGCGTACCACCCAGATGGTACCCAAATTGCAGTGGGTTTAGCTGGTGGCGGAATCATCATCTTCAGCTCGGATTCCCTCGACACGGTGCACTTGCGCAAAGACCGGGGTGAGCCGATTGGCGTGCTCAAATATAGCCCGAATGGTCAGTACATCGCCGTCGGTTCCGATGAAAATATCATCGACATCTACGACGTCGGCAAGCAATATTCCCGAATTGGTGTCGCCAAAGGTCACTCCTCAAAGGTTATTCAACTCGACTGGTCCACAGACAGCGCGCTCTTACAATCCGCGAGCGCCAACGCCGAGTTGTTATTTTGGGAAATGCCAAACGGCGCGCAAGTCAAATTCCCAGCAGACTTACGAAACGTCGAGTGGTACACGTGGTCTTCCACCTACGGCTGGCCCGTACAGGGCATAATCCCCAATCACTCCCTCGGGGACGATATTACGTGTTGCGACCGCTCGCACACGAGGACGTGCATCGCCGTCGGAGACGCCCGCGGCGTCTTGCGCGTCTTCCAATACCCCGCCCATCAAAACGCCCAATCGCGTTCATTCGGTGCGCACTCTGGGGCAATCACTCAGGTTAAGTTTTTATTTGATGATTCCTACGTCATTACGGTCGGGGCGGATATGACTATATGTCAATGGCGCGTCGTCTTGGGCGCGGCGTAATCATTCCAGCGTGCGCGCGCGACGCGCGCCCACGTGGTCGGGGTATAGGACTGTCCGACCGACCAGACACCCACATACTATCCACCCTTGTAACACATTTGTAGCCAATAAACACACACACACTATACCGATTCGATTCTACTTTGTGTATTTTGTGGTTAAATATGGAATGGGCAATGTTTGTGTTTCGTTATATAGACATTCGATGGTTTGAATACTTATGTATGTCACGGTTCGTCTCGTTTTGGTCAAAATTTGTTTGCGTGTTACAAGATTACACGTTGTGTTACAAAATTGCGTGTGCACCCCCCCGCCCGGGGGTGCTTGTATTTTCTTTTTTGCTTTTATTCGACAACGACGCCGTAATAGTGTTCGTACTTGAGTGCCCACCTATCTTTTGGTGTCTTTCCACCGGGATAGAGGAGATTCTTTCGCATCGTGAGCTTGGGCGGGAACGACGACGAGAATTTGAAATAGTAGTCGTAACCGAGACATTTCCAGTCCGTCTGACACTTTGCATCGAGGGCTTCCTCGAATGATTCAAAGCTTTTGGTGTCGAGGTTACCGGGATCGACGCTTTTAAAGCCCGGCGCAGGATTTACGTACTTCTTCCAGATGCCCCTATCGTAAACGGTGTTGGTGTGTGTGTCGCCGTACGTGAGTAAGTCCCAAACTCTGTCTGACTTTTGGCCGTAGCCGATGCAATCAAAGCGTTTCCAGCACGCTTCTCGCACAGCGTCTCGATCTTCTGCATCGTCTGAACTGCTTTGTCCCCACTTTTCGAGAAACGCGAAACCTGAGTCTGGCAATACGTAGTTGCGAATCTGAGCTCTGTTGTATTTTGACTGCGTCGCCGAGGTTGACGCTTGCAGCAAGTCCCAGCATTTTACAGTATATAACGTCACTCCAAAAATTTTCTTTGTTCTTCCGTATTGCCCGAACCCTATGCAACCATTCGTCTCCATGCATTTCAGTTTGACTTGTTTGAAATCGTCCTCGCAACCAGCCGCCGCTAGAAATTTGCCCCCGACGACTCGTGAAGGAGGGACGTAAGTGTTCGGATTTTCGTGATAAAGCTGACTTTGCGTCTTCTGCTCGGGTGGAAGGACTGCGTTTACCGCGTTCTGAGCCGCAGCGATATCAGCTGCTGTCGGTGCCGTAAACAACGCAGACGCGTCGTATTCTGGCGGCGGTGCTGGCGCTGGCGCTGGCGCTGGCGCTGGCGCTGGCGCTGGTGACCTGTTGAATTTGATTTTGGGCAGTTTGAACCCTCCCAAATCACCAGAAGACTGCTGCATAGAATCTTCACCGAGCGATGACGACGAAGACGAAGCTGCCACACCAAAAGGTGTGTAAGTTTGCCCACTTGTACAAGGTTCGCCGTCGGTTCGGATGCAGATTCCGGTGTGACAAGTTCCTTGCGTAACGCCAGCGCTCGGCCAGGGTGCCGGATTGACATCAGAGCTCGCTGAGCTCACTTGTCCAGAGAAAGAAATGCCGTAAATTTGATCCGGCCTACTAGTCGCGTGAATGTATGAAACGCCAATATCGATACCCGCAGGAACGATTGGTAAGTCTACACCCAGATCGAGGGCGAAATAGCCCGCCGTTCCAGCAACAGTGCCAATGTCTTTGTACCCAGAGACGGCAATCGACGCGCCGACAGAACCTTCTGCGCCAGTCTTTGGCGGAATAGAATACCCACTTCCAACGCAAGCAGCGACGTAGCAAAAGCGCGTTCCATCGAGATCGGCACCAACTCCAATCTCTGTGGCGGCTTCTACTTTTTGAACGCCGCCTGTCAAATCTCCTCCTAAGACGACTCCGAACGTGAAGGCGGGTAGATCTCCACCCTTCAGAGCCGGGCAAGATGTCTTCAAACGCTCACCGAACGCTTTGATAATCTCAACGACTACCGTCGCTTGTGGAAATACCATGGCCCAGACCATGTTACACGCGACACCTGACATTTCATTGAAATACTTTGTCCTCGATTCTCCACTTTCTTGTCCTTTGAGAACGTCTTCGACGAGATCAAACATCCCCGTGCCTTGACCTCTCAACGCGTTGGCAAACTTTTTCAAGTCAGCCAAGCCTTCAAGGCACTCCAACTGACCCAACAACTGCTGGATCAGCTCGATGACATTCTCAATTTCGGCGACGGCTTCAAGCGAGGCTTCACGCATGGTTTCAACGGCATCCTCGCTCCAGCCTTCCGCGGCGCTGTAAGCGTTCTCGATTCCAGTATGCTGCCACGCGTCTATCGCGGCGGAACTGACGCCACTCACCACTTGTGTACTGAGCTGATGCGAAGTCTGGACGGCAATCGCTTGCATGGCTGTTCCCATATTATACTTCTTGCACGATTTCTTGTCGCTGGACAACGCGAACCCCACCATGCACTTGGAGCACGTGTTACTCGTCCCGACGACACGATATTTTCTGCACTTCGCCGTAAACTTGACCGGAATACTTTTACAACACCCATTCCATTTGCAACCACTGAGTGTGCACTTTGGACAAAAGCAAATCTTTTCCGTCTCGCACGCGCTGACGCCGACGACGATGGATCCCGCCGGACACGTCGCGGGCGCAATCACGGAGCAACCGTAGTCGAAATCGCACGACTTCATTTGCGGAGTGCCAGAAGGTATGAGACAGTGCGCTGGTGCGGGATCGGAAATGGTGCACGAACCTCCGAGCGCCGCGATCGCCGCCGACCCGAGCTTTGTTTCGTTTCGATGCGCGTACGCCGTGCACGTGACTAAATCATCATTAACACAGCCCGCCGACGCGGTGCGTTCCGGTGGACACTGTCGCGCGACAGTGTCAAACGCACCGAGCGACGACGGAAAACCCACCCAGATGTGCGTCTTGACCGCAGCCGCCGTCAAGACAAGCGCACCGAGCGACGAGAGCGTCAACACCCCATGATACCCACGGCGCGTCCTCGTCGTCGTCACGCGCGGCGTCACCAACGGCGTCTGCTCGTCGGCATCGCCGGCAGCCACGCGCGCGGCGACCGGCGTCATGTCGCGTCGCGTCGCGTCCTCCCCGTCGCGCCGCGACGTGCGGGTGCACCAGAGATTGATGTCGATGTGATGATGGTTCACAGGCACGACCAGGACACCGACCTCGGTCTCCTGGTCGTCATTCGCAATGTCGCCTCGCGCGCGAAGCGGTCGCGCGCTGTCGCTCTCATGCGACGCATAGTACGACGACATGTCGTCACACACACCAGTGCGTGTCACGCGATCACACGTTCACGACCTCGGTCGTCAACGAATGGCGTCGTCAGTCAAATATCGCAACGCCGATTGCTGACGTGTCAACAAAGGTGTTGGGCTTTTTTAGTGGTGGATCGCCATGATCTTCTTCTGATGATCGCGTCGTCACGACCAAGGACGATCACACTTTGGCATCACACCGCATCACACCACACACCCATCACATAACACTACCAGGTACCCAGTACGATGGTATAGCCCCCGCGAAGTTTAGATCGATCGACACTCACGCACGTGGAACGCTAATA
>Ga0181599_1002148_pt1 | contig 18080 bp, 16 predicted proteins | sample 041ome_3_FD_148658 | JGI IMG/M metagenome (GOLD analysis project Ga0181599, IMG submission 148658) | Coastal salt marsh microbial communities from the Groves Creek Marsh, Skidaway Island, Georgia - 041405US metaG (spades assembly) | ecosystem: Environmental > Aquatic > Marine > Intertidal zone >...
CTACGCGGTGCGTCGTTGTTGAAGATCGTCGATCTCGTTCACATAACAAACTCGATTCGTCAACATCATCTTGTTTACCCGACTAACGGAAACTCGATCGACGCGCAGGCGCTCGCGACGGTAAATATCTCGATGTGTCCAGAGGTAAAGGCTGGACACCGCCGGGCGAACAGCGCGGCGGACGCGTACCTGAAACGAGGAAAGGATGAGCTCGCGTTGGCGTGTTACGTAGCGGCGCTGAGTTCGAAAGCCAACTTTCCGCCGGCGCTGTATGGCATTGGAGAAACCTTCGCGAAGAAGACTCCGAGTGGTTTTGAATTGGCGAGAGAGAGTTATGAGCTCGCGCTGAAACATTGGCCCGAGTACGTGGACGCAAGGATTGCGTTGGGGGATTTGTGGGCGACTTCGCGCGGGGACCGAAGCCGAGCTGAGTCGTATTATCGTGGTGCCGTCAAGACGAGACCGGGCGATGCGCTCGCGTGGGAATCGCTGGCGCAGAATCAAGTCGAAGATGGTCGATTGGATGAAGCGTTAAAGACGTACGACGAGGCGCTCGAAAAGGTGAGAGATGCGCCGGGGTTGTATTACAGCCGAGCGAGAGTGCAAGAGAAGAGGAAGCAGTACGACGCGTGCGTGGACGACGCGTCGGCTGCGTTGAAGCGTGCGACCGAGTTTGGCCAGGCGTATCATGTCTTGGCCAAGTGTTCGGCCAAGCTGGAAGGGCCAGATGCGCCGACGGAATCGGATTTGGAGCTCTACTTTAGACAGGCGGTGAAGCTCGAACCCGAGTACGCAGAGCATCATCTCGATTTGGCTCGCTTTCTGTACGAGATGGGCGGCTCTTCGAAATTGCGAGAAGCGCGAGCCGTTTTAGATGACGCGCTCAATGGATCGCTCGATGAGAAGGAACAATCGATATTCGAAGTCGGGGCGCGTGAGTTTGAGGATTTTGTTGCGTCGCGAACGCGCGAGCTCTAAGTAAGTTTTGCATATGCGTAGTTACAACAGTTTGTCACATTTGTTCGCTAATGGTATACCTCAAATCCATCGTTTCTGGCTTGGCTCGGTTTGCACCAGCGCCCCACTTTTCGCTCGGGCGAGCGTAAGGCTTCGCTTCGCGTCCACCTCGTCGGTTACGTCTATCTGGGCCCCCACCTCCTCTGTCCGGTCCGCCGCCGCGTTGATTGCCATCCGGAACGACGTGCGCCCATCTGCAACGATCCCCTCGCGTGCATCGACCCACACTAAAGTCGTAGCATCTTTGCTTTTGTCCTCCGCCTCCTTTGTTACCACCACGATCACCGCGCTTGCCATTGTTGTTGTTCTGTTGCCTGTCTTCCGGGAAAGGGAGCCCATGGACGAGAACGTTTTCCACTGCTCTCTTGGCTCTGTCACGAGCGTCGGCGTCGTGGCTGTAAATGCACAACAATTCGGATCCTGGGGTCTCTGGGTCCGGCATGTTGAAGACACACGTGGCGGTCCGTTTCTCAATCTCGCGCAAGGTGTCTCCATTCTTGCCGTACACTCGGCTGATGCCTCCGTGTCCAGACTTTACGTGCATGACGGTGACGTCGGATCGGTCCTTGTACGCGAGGTGCTCGTGAAGTGTTCCTTTCATTTGCTTCATGATCCATTTGATATAGTCCCAACATCGCATGCGAGCTTCTTGAATGCCAGCCATGACGCCCAACATCCCAACGTATTCAAAGCTGCATCCAGAAGCTGCGGCAACCTTCTTTCTAGTGTTTCCCTGCAAGTACCGAAAGTACGATGAGAAAAGGTTAGCGACAGTCGCTCACGTGAAGAGCGTATAAAGGCAAGTCGGAAATAAATAGAGACGAAGAATGTACGGGTAGACATGAAAGCGTTCACTCACTGGACGGCATACTGGCCCACAGTGGCGAGACAGAAAACACCCGCATATTTCCATAAAGTTTTACTTTTCGCATGAGAGAGAGCTCGAGTGATCTAACGTTCGACATGGTTGTGCCCCGAACGGATCTACTCGTCATGCGTACGAGGAAAAAAGACAAAACTATAAATCGAAGAAAGACGCGGAAAAGGCTAGAAAACCTACCTGAGCGCCCACGGCGAATTTCACTTCCTCGTCGTTTGCAAACGGAAAGACATCGAAACCCCAACCGTCATTCAGACCATCCCCAGGCTGGTCAAACTTAACCTTGAGCTTCCCATCTTCACCGACGTACGTGCCCGGATCCCTCCTCTCCACAGAGCTCATAACCGAGAGTTCAGATCCTCTACGAGCCTTTCGCGATCCACAGATGATGAGCTTCTCTGGCGCGTCCTCCGGGTCCGTCGTCGGTTTACCGAAAAACATCAACGAAGAATTGTTCTCTTCAATCCGACGCAAACCGCTTCCAGCGTGTCCTGTGATATACGCCGTGCACGAAGCCGGTACATCCATAATGGTCACATCATCACTTTGCGTCGAAGTGTCCACCACGATGGTACCGACTCTCTGTCTGAGCACCCACTCGCAGTACCTCTTGGCTTTCGCTCGCGCAGCAGCTGAACCCTTGATATCCAACCGCTGGTTCCCATTCTCTGCGTTCGGATCCACGGCTGAAACCTCCAATCTCGCCCCGCTCACCTTGGCTAACTTTGCCTTTGTCGATCCCCTGGACCCGATCAAAAATCTCGCGTCATCGTGAGAGATGATGATCGAATCGACGACTTCTCCTCCCACATCCTCCAACGCCACCGGCGTCGCGTCCCTCATCCCGGTGTCCTCGCTCGCGACCGTGGCTGCCATCGGTTCCGGTTCCGGTGATCGCTGTCGGAACCCCGCGTCATCGAACGTCGCGCCACCGTCCATTTCCACTCGTATCGCTGCGTTTAAAACTTTTTAGGTTTTCCCCAACCGCCGCGTCGTCGTTCTTCGTCGTCAACGTTGTCGAGCGGTTTTTCGCGCGGGCTCGCGTCGACGCCTCTCGCGATTGACGTCTCGCGACTGACTCTCTCTCCTGTGGTCTGTGCCGTCGCACGCACTCGCCCGCGCGTCGACGTCTGAGGCGCGAGTCACGTCACAGTCAGACCCACTACTTTGTTCTCAGTTGGTTCTGCTCAAAGAGTTGGCGCTAGTGTTACAACAACTGAAAAGAATTCTACCTACACCGACGAGTGATTACGGGATGGAAGACGCGAATGTATGACGCCACGCGTTACCCAGTGACGTAAAAGTCCATCTCATCGACACCTTTATTGATTTCGTGAGAGTTGACCTCGTCCCACGGGACAAAGACAAGCGTGGACATGCCGCGGTTGGCGATGCGAACTTCTGCGGTACCGTCGAATTTGTGCGCTGAAATCCCGAGACCGCGTCGGTAAAGGTGTTCTTCATCGTCTATGGAGGCCCATTCGTCCTCGTCTGGGCTAGGTGGTTCGTTATCGCCGTCAACCATGGCGATTTTGACCATGTCGATGCGATTGGAAGCGCCCGGTTTCGTTTGTCGAAGTCTCGTCCAAAAATGCGTCGTGGACATTGATCCAGACGACGTGGTGCGTATGACTTGACAGTGCACCCTATCCTCGCGATCTATCGTGAACCCGCCGTGAGAAACCTCCGTCGACCGCGCACACGCGGCGGAATCCCTCAGAACCTTTGCCTCCACTCTGAGCTTTTGGGGAGAAGTCTTTGAGTAAAACGCTCCGTTTGCGAAGAACCGAAAGTAACGGAACCAGACGACGAGGTGTACGGGATCGACGTTTCGATCCATGGTCTTCGTCCCGGGCTTGATGTATGTGTTTCTCGAGACGTACAACCCATCCGTGCGTAGCCTCAACCGTTTCATGAACATGCCACGCCAACAACCTCCGTAGAGTTTGGCACAGAGCTCCCTAGTCTTCTTACCCAACTCTCTGTGCGCGAACGCCTCGAGACAAAAGTGTCTCCACACGTCCTCGCGGGCGTGAACAAATTGTCGCATCGCGTAGCACGTGCACGCGAGCCTGGCGAGCGCGCGCGGGCCAATGCGCTTGGCGATTTCAACGAGAGAGTTTTCATCGAGCGCGAGTAAAATGTCGGGCACTTCGATGACCCTCTGCGGCGCCCGTCGACCGTACAGAGCGAGCCATGGGCGGGAAAAGTTGGAAAAAGCGGCGACGCTGTATGATGTTGTCGGGCGTTGCACCGCGTGTACCGCTTCTCCGAGCGCCATGGCGGCTCGAAGCCGCCGTGACGAGACGAAGAGTGTGGCACACTCTTGCGGAGAGGCACGTACAAACCATGAAAGTGAATCGTCCAGAAGTCGACGATTCGCGGTGAGGGTGATTGCTAACGAATAAGTCTTCAATTCCAAGTAATCGAGCTAAAGGGACTGTTGGTTTGATTCGTGGAATCAATCGTCGTCATCATTCCTGTTTTGTCGGATCGAAAGCCGCAAAGGCATCGGCAAACGCGGTGGTACGCGCCGTTTCCTTTTCTTCATCCTCCATGCACGACTGCCAATTCGCTCGCTCTGGCGCCTTGATGAGATGGGAAATAACCTCACGACCGAGTTGCATCCAGTGCTTCTCACCCTTGGCAATCGCCCGAACAAGGATGGAGCCATCTGGTAGGTGCACCGCATAGTATTCACCTTCATCCACTGCCGCGGTGATGGCCGCTTGAGCGTCGAGCGCCGAAGCGGGCGCGTCGAGCTTAGTCCACGCAAAATCCAACCTTTTGGCAGCTTGATTGAAAATCTTCTCCGCGAGTTTGGCTCTGTCGTTGTTCACCAAAACACAGTTCATGTGGCAGTGGTTACCTCCCTTGTTACGCAGTTCGAGATGTCGCTCAAAGATGACGAGCTGTTGATCCTTCGTCGCAGCGTACCGACGCAGGGCGTCAAAGTAAGACCACATTTCAGACGCGGTGGATTCTGGCAAACACGCAAAGGACGGCAAGTGCTCGACGGGGATGACTTGGCAGTGTTCAGCGGTGAGACCTCCCTTGTCCATGCTCAAGAAGCACTCGTTGGCGATGCTTGCGACGAGGTGCACATCCTTTTCATTGGAAAGACAAAACCAACAGCCACCCGGAGGAGCCGCGGGCGGCCGCGCCTCTCGCCTCATTGGCTTACCCGTCGTCATTTCAACGACGATGTCGCGCCCGAAGAAGGACGCCGAGTTACGTTCGAGCGCGGCTTGAGCACCCTCAAGAGTAGCAAAGGAAATGTGACAAAATCCTCGGCTTTGACCGTCGGGTTTTCTCGCTAGTCTCACGTCGACGAGCTCCCCGCATTCGCCAAAGTACTCAGAAATTGCACCCTCGTCCGCTTTCCAGTTGAGGTTACGAACGTAAATCGTCTTATCGACGTCTCCCTTGATTTCCCTGGTCGTCGTCTCACGCTTTGGCTTTTTAGTCGCACCGGCAGCGCCATCTCTCCAATCCGGTTTTAAATCCTGCGCACGGCGCTTTTGCCCCGGCGCCTGCGTGTACGGATTTGGTCCTGCGTCGGGCGGAATTCGACACAACGCCGCTCGATCGATGACGGATCCAGGCTCAACTTTCAGGGCGTGCATCCACTTTTGGCCGTCTTCGTTAGCGCAAGTTGCAAGATTGATAAACCTCGTCACCCACGACGACGCGCTCGGATCGTTCTTCGCGTTGATGTAGGGTTCTCGATCAAAGAAAAATGGGTGCGATCCGGCAAAGTGATACCGCGGAGCGAGCGTCAGCGCCAACGCCCGACACGCTGGGCTGCCTGTGGAACTTGCGCTTTTTGCCTCGCGTCCAACCTCGCGTCCGTGCACGTCTAAAGTCCCCGCCGGCCAATCTCTCGTGAGGAAAATATCCACAACATCCTTCTTTTTCATATCCTCGAAGCTCTCTCGCATCGACGCCACGTCGTCCTCTGTGGTTTCGCCGTTGCGTTTCGCAGAAGACTTACCCAACGCACTCGCGTCTTCGTACGACAATGCATCAAACCTCCCCGGCATCGCCGCCACCTTTAACCCATCGCATAAGTCATAAACCCGAGATTCACTCAGCATGTATACGTTCGGCGCAATCTCGAGCACTGGCGACGCCCCACTGGCGTTCGCGTTTGCAGCGGCTCTCTCTCTCGCATACTCCAATCCTTTCTCTCCATCCGCATCGATGAAATACACCGGAATCGGCGCCCGTTTCTCCCCAGACGCGTACGCTTCCATCGCTTTTTCCGCGTCGTCCCCTGGGTACACCCGTCCGGCTACGAACACCGCGTCGAACGGACCTGCTTTCGGGTTGGCGTGCACAGTCTCCACCCGAGCGATGAGTGCGTCGAATGAGTCTCTCGCGTCACCCGCGATGATGACGCGCTTCGTCGACGACGCATCCGATGCCGCCATGATGATGCACCTTTGGGTTCTCTTGTGCTTTTTGCCGCGTCGCGGTCCGGTCTTCTTCGCGGCGTGAACTGGCGGTTGACTGCTTGTTTCATTCGTTCGCGGTGGCGGCTGAAATTTGGAATGTAAAGAAAAGTATGTTGTTACAACGTGTACACGGCTTGGTTGTGAAACTACCGACCGAACGGCGTCGCGACGAAATCACGCAATCATTTTCGGAGCGAGCCAGTTGAGCGCGGCGTCTATCCAGTCGCCCTCGCGACCGATGTCTTCGTTTTCGAAACCAGAGACGACGTCGTGTTGAACACCGGCGTCGTCGAGAAGCCTTGTGAAATCACCGAGCTCGTTCACCGTCTTCTTACCCGGGATTATGGCGATGCGTGGGGCTTCATAATTGAGTTGATCGCGCACCCACGGATCGTTGACGAGATTGGCGACGTCGTAGGCGTCGAAATCTTCATCCTTTGGAAAGGCGATGTTCCAGGAGCCCCAATTCGCGCCGCGATTGAGGTCTTCGGCGCCCCACTCGTGCACGGCGCTCTTAAAACCTCCCAGCACCGGGGCGTCGGCGGCGACGACGCTATCGAAAGTCGTCGGCATCCTCGCGAGCAAACTAAGCGCGCCCTGCGCCCCAGAACCGTATCCCAATAGGGACATTCTACCAATGTTGTGCGCCGCCAAAAAGTGCGGGAGGACAACCTTCAACAAATAACTCTCGTGGTTCACCGATGAAGAATCGTTCAACCACGTCGGGGTGTTGAAACCCAACTCTACGATCACGACATCGTGGTCATCGTTCCATCTCTTCTTCGAAACGCTCGTCATCAACGACGTCTTTCCGTCCCTCGGTCCAAAGCCCGCCTCGCCCGGAACACAAATCAATGCTGAGTACGGCTTTTCCCGTTTCGAATCGTACCCTCTCGGAAGCTTCACCCTATACCTCGCCGGTGCCGCCACCTTGGTCTTCACATCGTACGCGTACGCATTCGTAAACTTTTCTCTATGCGCATCCAAACTATCAAATCTACTCGAAAGGTGAAAAGCGCAAAAAGCGTCAGTGGTCTCTCTCATTCGACTCTCTCTCTCTCGCGCGCGATCGACAGTCGTTCCACGCACACCCGCAGACGTACCTCGAGTATTCCTCCTTGGCCTCGTAGCGATGAATCTCTCCCGCGAGCACGGACCGATGGCCCGGGATGTACGACGAAGTCGAGTCTTCCTCGGTCGCAGCCGCCAGCGTCGTTCGCCTCTTCGGGTTTGCGCGCGAACCGACGACGCGATGGGCCCGCGCGGGGTGTGATGACGCAGTAGAACGCGAGAACACGCGCGTCGTCGTCGTCGTCGTCGTCGTCATCGTCGTCGCGGCACAGAGGGAGGCTGTCGCCATCGGTGTCGGCGGCAACGGTGTCGGCAAGTGAGGCGGCGAGTGGTGAGGGTTTGGCGCTTTGGCAAACGAACACTGCTACGACGACGTTACAATTGGATGCTAATGACTCGACTAACTAACGCGCACGGGAACGCTACCAACGATGGTTAACTACGTGAATCTGCGACGCTTCGATGCAGCCGCGACGACGGCGTCGTCGGCGCTGGCGATGACGGCACTCGTACCGTTGACGAGCGATACCAGGAATTTGCCGTCTGGAGAAGCCGACACTTTGTTCACGCCGGCGAGCGCGGGCGAACGGAGCGTATCCGCGACCGTCGGACGGGAAGGTTCGGATAGATCAACGATAGCGATGGCACCGAGTGTGCTCGCCGCGACGTACGCGCGGTTTCCGTGGACGCTAACGTCGGTGGCGCCCTTGAGATTGACGTGGGCAACGGGGGACCATTCGGATTCCGAATCGGCGTTCGGGGCTCCGCCAGCATGCACGCCGACGAGATACTGCGGGGCGCCAAACTCGGAGCTGTTCAAGATGGAGAGCGTTCCGCCGAGCTTTTTCGGCGACACGACGTAGGTATACAACCTATCACTGCTGTCTCCGACGCCTACGCACGTCCCGCTCGCGCTTTCTAATCGACTATCCTTTGTGCTACCGACGAGTTGCAACGTCCCCGCGGGCGTGTACTTGAGCGTCGTGACTCTACGCGCCGCACCGCTCATCACTCGCAGCGTCTCCCGTTCCAAAGGCCCTAAAGTCAATGTATCAACCCCGGAAAGCTTGAAAGACTCCCCAATCACAGGCGGGTCTTCTTCGTTCGAATCCAAGCGAACCGCCACCACACGCGAGTGCGCCGCCGAAGCGATGAACGCGAGCGTATCGTTCACCACCACCAAATCCCGAGGGTTCTGTATCCGAGCCTCATTTTTAATCTCCACAATCCTCCTCGCCCCGCTCCCATCCGCATTGACAGCGTACACGAGAAACGAAGACGTCTCCGCGCACGTAACAGCGAGCCTAGTCCGTGAGACTCCTCTCGGCAGAGACTTCCGCCGGCTTTCAAACACAAACAACCCCTCACACGGCCCGACATCCGCGACGCTCGCAATGACTGCGCTCGTCGGCGTCGACGACACCGAGATTGCCGTCATATCCTTCGCGCCGACAGCGTACGCGGTCGAATACGACGACGCGCGAGCCGCGGATGTAAATTCAACCGTCAACGCATCGACGGGCGTCAACGGCGCGCCTATCGCCGTCAACGGCGCGGCAATCGTTGCTGTCGGCAAAACGAAAACGATCGCGAAGATGCGCGCGGCGATCGCCATCGAACCGGCGCGCATCGCCGTTCGAGTCGCGCGTTCGGTTGTGAAGATGGATGGACTGTTTGAGATTTATTTACAACTGTTTGAACAAATAATCCGACTCTGGAATGTAGCCTTTTCGATCGCTTCTCAGCGATGCGACCGGGCTGTCGAAGTCGAAATTGAGAAACAAATAGCACAGAGCATCAGGCTCGGCGCATTTTGCGCACGAGATCGGGCTCGGTGTAATCTACGCCGACGGATGCCGTTCGGCGCGGTTTGGACGCATAGCGGACGGATGATGCCGCCGATTCGGGCGCCAATTGCGGGATCTCTGCGAAGATTTCTGCGGGTGATTTCGGCCGAGAACTATCGGGACGGGTTGGAACGGTGATATTCGGGATGTCTTGGCGTCGCATTTTCACCTTGAGGCTCGGTTCGGTGTAATTTACCGCTCGCATGGCGTGTCGAGCACGGAGCGTTCGTCTCGCCGTCTCGCCCGCGAATGGTTGTCTCTTCACCACGCTCGATGACTGAGGGGTCGACGTAGGCGTGCGATTCACGTTTTGTAACGCCTTTCGCTCGCTCGCAGCATCGCACAGAGTGATGGACAACGCTCTCAGCGCCTCGGCGGCTTCGCGAAGAGTCGCCGAGTCTTGATCCTCCATCGATGCGTCGTCCTCGCGGGACGCCGACGACGCGTCATCCGCAAACACATAAATCGAATCTGTCGATACGCTCCGCGACTCAGCATCATTTGTCCGCACGCGCGCGAGCTCCACGCGCAACCGCGCCGTCTCGTTCCTCGCTTCTCGCAGTTCCTCGAGCCACATTCTCTTCTCCTCATCCACCGTTCGCCGAACGGCTTTCAACGCCGACGTCAACATCCGTTCCGCCGCCATCGCAGACTCTGCCCGCGCGCACGCCTCGAGCGCCGACGCTTTCAACTATATTTCCATCCGTGTGTAATCACCGCGAAACCACGCGGTATCGCGGCGATTAGATTGAACGACAACCGTCAGTCTCGCGCGTCCCAGACAAACGCGCAAATCCGACGAACGCGAACCGTCATCCATCACCCGTACCTTTGTGTTCGCCCGTGCCAACTCGGCGTTCGCCGACGCAAACTTTGCGCACATTACGCGCGGGTCCGTTCCCGGCTTTTTGGCCGTCCCCGTCCCCGTTGCCGTCGTTTTTCGGCGCATCGCGTCGACGTGTGACAGAAAGACGAATGTGTGTCGAGCGCGCCCTGTGTCATCACGTATAAAACTATTTACGCATACGTACATAGTCTCGTCTCGTCTCGTCTCGGAAGCATAAAAAACTCACGACGTCGTCAGAGATTTCCACGCCGACGTCCATACGTCCGCGCGTCACCGATCGGTCCGTCGCATTCGTCGCGCGCGGGAACGGTTGACTGGTTTTCACACTCTTTCCTTTTTCTTCTTCTCCTTGTTACGCGCGCGCGCGCGCGTTTTTGTGAAGCAAACGCGCAAAACAAAATGTTGTGCTCGGCGAAGCATCTACGATTCGCGCGCGCGAACGTCGCGACGACGACGACGTCGACGTCCCGCGTCGACGTTGCGGTGGCGCGAAAGGCTGTGATTCGTTCGCGCGGACGAACGGGACGCGTTTCGACGCGCGCGTCAGGGGACGACGGGGAAGGGCGGGGACAAGATGTACAAAACGACTGGGACGGGGCCTGGAGGGCGTTCAAGCGAGACTTTGTCGGCGAAGACGCGAAAATGCCCGGGGATTACGTCGAGACCAAATTTAAGAGCAAGAGGTGCGTTTGGACTTTTTCGTCTCCCTTCTTTTCGCGCGTGGGATGGATGATCGCGCGTGTTCGCGCGCGTCGACGAGAGAAGACTGACTGACGCTCGCTCGCCCGGGTTCCTTTGGCTCGCGCGCAGACGGTCTCCGGACGCCGACGCCAAGCAACAGATTTACGACGACGAGGATCGCGTATTAAATTTCGCCACATCCAACTCCTTTTCCGTCGCCGGCGTCATCGGTGTCGTCGTTTTACTCTTTCTCTTCGTCGTCGTCATCGGTCCGCCGCCCAGCGACGGTCGGTGTTCGCTCCCGTGGTGCGGCTGACCCGGGTCGCTCGCGTCCAGTCCGGTCCGGTCGTTTCTTTCGTCCCTCACCGATTGATTCCTTCCTCGCGTTGTAAAACCAATCACTAAAGCTCTAGGCTCACCCGGTTCCTCCCGGCGAGAGCGGCGCTCGTTCGGGACTCGGCGCTCGTTCGGGACTCGACGCTCGTGCGGGACTCGGTTCGGGACATCATCGGTTCGGCTGGCTCGTTCGACGCGCTCGCGAGACTGAGACTGAGACTGAGACTTGCGAGATATTTCGAGCGATCTGTGTGCGTGCGCGCTCGTGTACTAGTAGTGTGGGGTTTTTAACACCATCAGTACACCACACGTACGCATTTCCGTAGGACGTTCGTGGGCGGTGTGTGTGTGTGTTTCTGTTTCTGTCTGTGTTTCTGTCTGTGTGTGTGGGTATACACTCACACTGAGATCTCTCTCGAAATCAACGCGAGTGCTGACGTGGACAAGGACGAGTCGCGACGCGAACACGCGAGTCAGACTCAGATTCACGCATTCATTCCTCTCGACGGGAATCAATCGATCAATCATCACGTCGGGGCGTCGCGTCGACGGGGACCGACGGACCGGCGACACACCGCGTCGTTCGTCGGTGCGTTCGCGTTCGTCGTTCGTCGCGTTCGCGTCGACGCGTCCCGGTTCCGGGTAAACGTTTAAAGTCGACCGACGCGTTGAATTCTCGAGGAGAAAGATTGGGAGGCGCGACGTCGAAAAAGCGCTCGAGTCGGTTGTTCGTTCGGGGAACGCGCGCTTTTGGTGTTCGACGAATCGGTCGCGATTCCGGTTCCGGGTTCGGGTCCGCGGGCGATGCGAGACCGGTCGCGACGCTCGGGTGAACCGACGGCGGTGGGAGACGAACGGATGACGCGGGGCGGGGCGAAGGAGACGCGAGACGGGAAAGGACCGGCGGTCGGGATGACTGGGACGACTGGGACGATTGGCGGAGAGGCGAAAGCGGAGGAACAAGGTTCGGGGGGAAGCGGACGGTCGTCTGCGTCTGCGTTGGCGTCGTTCGCGCCGGTGAGTCCGGTGAGTAAACACCCGGTGTGTCCGCCGTTGACCGTGGCGGCGGTCGCGGCGCGGTCGAGTCCGAGCGAGAGCGAGGTTGGGACGACGCCCGGGGCGAACAACGGGACGAACGCGTTTGCGTGGAACAAGGCGGCTCGGGAGAAATCTCCACCGAGTGAGACGGATTCCGAGCAGAGTAACACCAAGGAGCAGCGAAGAAGGCAGAGTAAGCTGGTGCACAAGGAGATCGTCACCAATCTCAAGGCTCAGGCGCGTAAACACGATTCTCGGACGTCGTTGTATCGAGGCGTCTCGCTGCTCAGGCAGACGGGAAAGTTTCACGCGCAAATCAACGTGCAACGCAAGCAGCTTCACCTCGGTTTTTTCTTCAGCGAGGAGGAAGCGGCGAGGGCTTACGATCGAGCCGCAATTTTCAAGGCGTCCGTCGAGGGCGGTGCCATCTGTACCAACATGGATATCAACGATTATCGGGATGAAATTCCGACGTTGCAAAGCATGACTCAGCCAGAGCTTTTACAAATGCTGCACGAGATGAAGGTGAAGAGCAACGAGAGCTCGGCGCCTTCTTCGCCGAGAAAAGGCATCAAACCGCGCACTAGCACGAATGCGACCAAAATGGCAATGGATGGCGGACACAAGACGTCCAACAAACCGCCGTCGTCCCCTGGTGTCGGTGGCGCCAACGTCGTGACGGGGCACAAGACTGCCGCGCTCGCTCAAATTAAGACGACGGAGAAGCGTTCTCCCGCAAAGCGAGAAGCACCGTCGAGCCCAAGATTTGACGCCCTGAGTAGCGCCGCGGGCGCTTTCGAAAACAGCGTCGCCACAATTGCGTCGTCAGCCGTCGTCGTCCCAGCTCGAACCATCGAGGTGGTGGACATGCATATTAGCAAACGACGTCGAACGCACATGTGGCCTCGTCGCGCGGCGACGCCCGCCGCGTGAGAGGCGTGTAACTGTAGATTTTTGTTTCTTTTTTTGCTGTATTAGTCCTGAATGGTGCGTCAGTGGAACGACTCCGATTGCGATGCGAGAGATTGCATCGAGCTACGCGAGCGTTTCGGCGACGGAACATGTTGTAACAGTACATGAACTAAAAGTATATTCAATTCAACGCCGTCGCGAACAAAAACTCTACCGGTACACATCAATTGTTTTTACACACCGACTACAAGACTCGGATTTTACGAACAGCATCGTCGCACCTACTACTTCTTCGACTTTTTCGACGACGGCGACGGCGCCTTCTTCTTCCCCGCCGTTCCGCGCTTCTTCGTCCTGGTGTCCAGTTCCGCGTCCGAGTTGGCGGCTCGTTTGCTCGCCTCCACTAAACTCGCCTTGAGCAACTCCTCCGCCGACCCCACGCCCCGCCGTATCTTTTCCGCCGCCTCCTCCAACGAAACCATCTCCCGCTTCCCCACGACGCTCGCCCCGACGTCCCCGTCCCCGACTCTCGCTCGCGTCGCTCGTATCTTTTCCTCGAACGCGTCCAACCTCTTCAGCTCCTTCGCGCACGCGTGTCTCCCCGGGTCCACCCCGAGCGTCTTCAGGTACATCCCGAACAGCGTCGTCGTCGCCCGCGCCGCCATCAAGTGCACCTCCGCGCGTTCCAGTGGCCGAAGCTTGCGTTCCATCGCTCGCCGTTCGACGTTCGCGAACGCGTCCAGCGCCGTCTCGAGTTTCGCGACGCACCTCGTGAAATTTTCCAGCGCAGCTTCCGTCTCCTTTGGCAGCGTCGTCGTCCCGTCGTCCTTCGATGCCGACGACATGACGTCGCGCGGTGGTATCACGACCGTTCCGTTCCGTTCCGTTCCGTTCTCGTCGCGCGACGCACCACCCTCGCGTCGGCGTCTGACTGCGCGCGCGCATCCGCCTGGCGGCGGCTTTCACGACAACACTCATGTGTATGTGTTAACAGTACGGTATGTATATGTTTGATGTTTTCCATCGAGGAGGGCGCCTTTGCACCGTCACTCACCGACGCGACCGGGCGGACCCCGACGCGACCGGGCGGCGACGACGACGGAGGAGGGGATTTCCCGCCGACGCTTTGACGCGCGCGCGCGTCCCCCCGACGCGGTGATTCCGTTTAAAACAAACGAACAGAGGGTTTGAAAGTGCCGTCATCGAAGTGATAAAGATAGCGTTCGATGACGTCGTCGGCGTTGAAACTGGTTGGATGTAAAAACTTTGTCCGCGTCAACCCGATGAGCGATGCGTTCGAGTGCGTCAAGTTTCACCACGTCGAGTTTTGGAGCGGAGACGCGACGATTGCGGCGTCGCGGTTCGGGGTTGGGTTGGGGATGAGCCTGCGGTGTAAGAGCGACGCGAGCACGGGGAACGGACGGTTTGCGTCGTACGTGATGAAATCGAACGATTTGGTCTTCGCGTTTACCGCGCCGTATAACGTTGAGAGCGATGTGGATGTTGCGGGGGCGGCAAATGTGGAGGATGTGGGGCACCCTGGACACGATGCGGAAACGATGGTGACATTTTTCAAAAGGCACGGTTTCGCGGCGCGCGCCGTCGGTTTGGAAGTCGCAGACGCGAGGGTGGCGTACGAGGCGGCAGTGCGACGGGGTGGACGGGGCGTACTCGAACCCGTGGAGCTTAAACACGAAAAGGATGATGGGTGCGTCCGGGGCAGACAGATCATTTCAGAGGTTGAGTTGTACGGCGATGTCGTGTTGCGGTTTGTGAGCACGCACGACGGTTTCAATGGCGATTATTTGTGTAATTACGTCGCCACGCCCGAAGTGCCGCAAGTGTCGTACGGGTTGCAGCGACTCGATCACGCCGTTGGTAACGTGCATAATTTACTCGAGACGGTGGAGTACATTATGAATTTCACCGGTTTTCACGAGTTTGCCGAGTTTACCGCCGAGGACATTGGCACCATTGATAGCGGCTTGAACAGCATGGTGTTGGCGAACAACAACGAGTTTGTCTTGCTGCCGGTGAACGAGCCAACCTTTGGTACGAAGCGTAAAAGCCAGATTCAAACCTACCTCGAGAAGAATAACGGACCCGGTTTGCAGCATTTGGCGCTCAAGACGGATGACATCTTTACGACGGTTCGCGAGATGCGAAAGTACTCGTTTATGCGCGGCGGCTTTGACTTTCAAGCGCCGGCGAGTGATGATTACTATCGAAAGCTCAAAGATAAGATTGGCGACGCTCTCACTGAAGAGCAGTACGCCCTGGTTGAAGAACTCGGTCTACTCGTTGATAAGGATGACCAAGGCGTGTTGATTCAAGTGTTCACCAAGCCAGTGGGCGATCGCCCGACGCTCTTTTTAGAAATTATTCAGCGCGTGGGATGCATGCGTAAGAAACCAGAAACTAACGAACTCGAGCAGGCGGCGGGATGCGGCGGGTTCGGAAAGGGTAACTTTTCCGAGCTATTCAAATCCATCGAGGCTTACGAGAAGACGTTGAAAATTTAGTGGGCGCGGACTAAAACATAGCCAGTAGCTAGCTGCCGCACGTGAGAATTCCATTTATCTATTTGCGTTGACATCGAATCGTTATTTCTAATTAGTGCTAAGTGCGGGTCGCGCCTCGACCGATTTTCTAGAAGAATGCAAAAGGATTATCTGCACTGTATTGCGTCGCTGCCGCAGTCGCTTGAGCGGCGACAGGTTGCGCGGCGGCAACAGGAGGTTGAACCGGCTTGTCTACTACGCTGTGCGGCGGTGAATCTACCGGCGCAAACGAAAAGGAATCTCCCGCCGTATGATTCTTCATGTCTTCAAACATCATCGCCTGGTGCGCATCGGTCGCCGGCTCTGGTGGGCGAGAAGCGGGCAACGGGAATCCCATCGATCCCAGATTCGCTGGCTTCTCAGTCGGCACGGGCATCGGCATAGGCATCGGCATTGCGTTCACAGGAACAGCTGCGGGTTGCGCGACGGGTGGCTCCATGGACATCCCATTCGATGGTGCGTTCACAGGAGTCGTGGTAGGAATCTCCGCGAGTGGTTGTGCAGGCGGCTCTTGAATCGAAACGTTACTCACGAAATCGACCGGCGGCGGCGCGGTAGACGCTCCGTTCGTTTCAGGTTTCTTTGTTACTTTTGAAGGAATCCCGGTCAACGCGCCAAACGACGCGAAAGGATCCGGTTCTTCTGGTTCTTCCTCAACTTGTGCCGATGGCTGCGCAGGCTGTGGAGCTTGTGCGGGCGCGTGCATTTGAGGTGGAGCTCCTGACATCTGCATCCCCGGTATCTGCACGTGTTGCTGCGGCATTTGCATTCCTGGCATTTGCATTCCTGGCATTTGCATTCCTGGCATTTGCATTCCTGGCATCTGCATGTGTTGCTGCGGCATTTGCATTCCTGGCATCTGCATGTGTTGCTGCGGCATTTGCATCCCTGGCATCTGCATGTGTTGCTGCGGCATTTGCATTCCAGGCATCTGCATGTGTTGCTGCGGCATTTGCATTCCAGGCATCTGCATATGTTGCTGAGGCATCTGCATCCCTGGCATTCCAGGCATTTGCAACTGTGCCTGAGGGGGTACCCGTGGAGCCTGCGGCATACTCCAAAAATCCTCTTCGAGCGCGGCGCGCGACGGCGCAGAAGTACTGACTTCAACAGGAGCGAGCTGGGCAGCAGGCTGAGCGGCAGGGGTCTCTATAGTCAACCCACCAAACAAGTCTGGCTGAGCCGACGCCGGAGCTGGTTGCTGTTGGGTGGCAGGTCTAGGTGCCGCGGGTGGCGGTGCGAACGCTGGTACTGCACTTAGTTGTTCCGCTGGTGGCGCTGGTGGCGCCGGCGCGTCAAACGCGTTCCAAATGTCTGCAGTTGGCGCCGGGGCCGGGGCTGGCGCCGGGGCCGAAGCCGAAGTTGGCATGGGTGCCTGAGCCAGCGGCGCCGTCTGTTGTACGGGTTGCGGTGCATCGAACAAGCCACCAAAGAGATCGGGCGCTGAGGTTTGAGCTGCCGGTTGAGGAGCCACTGGTGCAGCCGTCGCCTGCTGCACAGGCGCAGCCGTCGCCTGCTGCACAGGCGCAGCCGCACTCGCCGTGCCGTCGTCGTAGTAACGTCTGTCGACGCAAGCCTCCTTGATGAACGTCTTCCCGCGAACCGTGTCACCGCAGGTGGGCAGCCGATCCTGATACCGCGCTAAGAACGTCCTTCTCGCTAGATCGTTTCCTTTGCTCTTCAACATGGCCACTTCATCGTTCGTGAACGTGGACGCGCTGATGCTCTTGATTCTAAAGTTGAAATCTCGACTGTTGAAAGAAAAGAAAACAAAATGTCTGGTTAGATCTCTACCCGCCTCACGCGAACAGGGCGAACGAGACGCGTTCGACGCACGGGCGAATACTCACAATATCCCAGAACATCTCGTGCACACGAAAACGCCGAGTTGCATGCACACCGATCGCGGCGCCTGTCATTCGTTAAAAATAATCTCAAATTAGTCAAAGCGTTTGCGCCCAAGTGTATCGTTTCGCCTTCCGAAGTTCGACCGAGTCGCGCGAGACGGCACGCGCGCCGATCGTTCGCGCCGCGTCATCATCGGTAGCATCCGACGTCACCACCACGCGCGAAATCGCGCATCAACGCACCAACGATCCCGGTCCTGTGCACGAAAAGCACGTCTTATTTCCAGGTTCACGCGCGAGCGCTGTCAGCTCGAGCTCGTTCCTGTCGCGCTGCATCGCTCAGAACCTCCACGAGTGGTCGCGCGCGACGCAAAGTTTCTTCTTCCGTGCTCTCGCGCGCTCTTCGAGTCGTTCACTGCGCCCTCGATGCGAGCGGTTGTGACGTACGTAGCACCTGGAACTTGTTCTTTTAATTTTAATGCTGAATTTCTTCGACGAGGTGCAACTCGAACAAATGCTGAATGTTTGGCTAATAATTCTGTCACAACTCGGCGCTAATCCTCGTCAAAGTATCTATCCTCGGCAT
>Ga0181599_1002150_pt1 | contig 18072 bp, 15 predicted proteins | sample 041ome_3_FD_148658 | JGI IMG/M metagenome (GOLD analysis project Ga0181599, IMG submission 148658) | Coastal salt marsh microbial communities from the Groves Creek Marsh, Skidaway Island, Georgia - 041405US metaG (spades assembly) | ecosystem: Environmental > Aquatic > Marine > Intertidal zone >...
GCTTCGTAACTAACTTGAATTCCACGTTCAGCGAGTAAATCTTCAATATCACGATGACTGAGGTTGAATTTAAAGTAGAGCCATACGGCATATTGGATGATTTCAGAAGGGAAGCGATGACGTTTATATAGTCTATGTGATGTTTTCATAAGTTGAATTATCAACTATAGGGAGTTAACTTGTCAGTACCCTCCCGGAGAATGCAGGCTTAAAAAATATAGTTGACAAAGGTATACTATCATTGAAAGAATAAGCTACCCCTTATTTAGTTAAAAAGGTATAGACAAGTTAACTCGTCAGTACGCTTGAGGCTGGTTCCGTTCTTTGAACTGTGAATAACAAACAGGAAATGAAATTTATGAAAATTTCAAAAACTCAATTAAATACAATATAATTTGATGAGAAAAGATACATAGCCCCCCCCTTTTATTTTACTTTGTTAAAAAAATTAACTTGTCACTGCCGAAAGTGGCAATTTTAACTTAAGAGGATTAGATGCATTATGGCGCTTGATGAAAATCTATCAACAGCGACAGCCACGGCCACGGCGAGTGCCTTGCATCGTTTTAACCGTTATGAAATAAAGTATTATCTACCTGAGTCTAATATTGCAGAATTTCGAGAAAAAATTCAGCAGCGCATGGGTGAAGATGCTAATAAAAGTGATAGTTCAAAACGTATTACCAGCCTTTACTATGACTCTACTGACCTTAGGTTTTATTGGGAAAAAATAGAAGGATTGAGATTTAGACGTAAATTACGCATACGTGCTTACGGTGAACCAGAAAAGATAAATGATGACACCATCGTTTTTGTTGAAATCAAACAACGTGTAAATAAGGTTACACAAAAACGTCGAATCCCTTTGACTTATAAAGAGGCAAAAATGCTGTGCGATGACAGAACAAATCCTGAAAATCCTGCTGTTCGTGATGCCTTTGTCAATGAAGTTCTGACTTTGAGTGAAACAGCTGACCTGCAACCTATGGTAATCACCTCTTATCACCGTGAAGCATTTGTTGGGGTGGATGCTGATTTAGGTTTAAGGATTACTATGGATCATCGGGTTCAGGGTAGAAATACTGATTTTGATTTGGGCACTAATGCTGCTAATAAATTTATCATTCCTTCGCATCTTTCAATCGTTGAAGTTAAAGCCAATGAAAGGGTGCCTACCTGGTATACCGATTTAGCAGCGGAATTAGGTCTGGATGTTGTGCGGGTATCAAAATATTGTAAAGCCATTGAAGCAAGTTCTATTCAGGGTGAAATGGCCAAGCAGGCAGTTTCATAAGAAAATACATATTATTAATTAACAAATGAAATAGGGAGTAAAGCTAAGTGAATTTTGATGTAGTCGATTTATCGGGAACTTTTAATACGCTGGATGTTATTCTGGTGCTTTCTTTATCCTTCGCTTTGTCAACTGTCGTTGCCTATGTGTATCGCGCTACCCACAGGAATATTTCCTATAGCCAGTCATATGTGCAGACACTAATAGTCGTTGCAATGATCATTGCAGTTTTAATGTTAGTGGTCGGTTCAAATATTGCCCGGGCTTTTGCACTGGTTGGTGCTTTTTCAGTTATCCGATTCCGTAATGCTTTGAAAGAAACACGGGATGTTGGTTTTATATTTTTAGCTATGGCAATCGGAATGGCTACAGGAACAAGATTCTACGCACTTGCAATTGCAGCAACTGTTTCAATTTGTGTGGTAATTTTATTAATGACTAAACTGAATGCCTTCGCCAGTAATATTCAGCGTCAAGTCGTTAAGGTGCACGTTCCGCCTGAGGGAGATTTCGATAAATTGGTTGAGGATGTGCTGATTAAATTAACTAAAAGTTTTGAGTTGGTTAGTACCGAATCAATCCGCAGTGGTGCATTGACTGAACTATTTTATACCGTAGAAATGGATAGGGGGGTTGAGCCTCGCGACCTGGTTAATAAATTAACGGAAGTTAATACCGGGCAACGTGTCACTGTTCTCAGTGGTTATGATCAAACTGATTTATAAAAAAATTCTGCTAACAAAATAACATAAACACAGAGTTACAAAACGTGACGAATATTATCAAGCGATCATTGTGGAATAGGCTATTGCCAGTTTCGATTAGGCACAATGCGCGTCTTATTTTTGGCTCTGTGTTTGTGCTTGTTGTCACAGGTTTTATAGTTGGAACTTTCCAAATTCGGCCTGTTGTGTTCACCACGGGAGGCACCCTAGTTACAGGGACAGTTGAATATATTGAAGGCTCTGTCGATTTCTTTGATCAGAGCCAGCCCCACTCTATTAGCCTTACAGTGAATGATTTCCAGTATCAAAAGATGCAAGACGATTACCTATCGTTCCGCGAGAAAAGTTGGATAGTAGCAGATGCCATTATTGATGGTACCTTTATCCCTTCTGTGGGTATTCGTTTAAAAGGGAACTCTACATTATTTCCTCTTGCTGGGCTTCCTATCCCTACTAGTAATGCCACCTTCTCAATTCCAACGACTTTACCTTTATTATTAAGTTTTGCTGAATTTTCTGAGGGCCGTGAGTATCAAGGTCATACAGAGTTGGCGATTCGCTCAACATTTACTGGCAGTACAAACGCTCAAGAGGCGCTAGCATTACAATTGGTTGCAGACTCTGGGCAAATTTCTCAACAATATTCTTACGTGACTTTCCAGGTGAATGATTCTCATTCGGCAACACGCTTGGTAGTTGAAAACCCTGATCAAGGCTATGCAGTAAGTTTAGACCAAGGTGAAGGTATCCTTTATAAGTCTCGTAGTTCTAATGCATTTATTTATTACGGCGAAGATCCTATTGATTATGAGGAAGATTTTGTTCAAATAAGCGCCGTAGGTGTTAGAGATCTTAGTCCAGTAATAGGTTTATTGAGGTGGTTAGATACCGTGACTCAAGAAGAATTTGATGCTGAATTGGGCGACTGGGTAGATATTCCGAGTTTTGCTAAATACATAGCTACTCATAGATTACTCGTCAATTTTGATGATATGTCAGGTCCTGGGCATAATTTTTTACTTTGGTATGACATAGAGGATGAAAAATTTACAGTAATCAGTTGGGATTTGAATCTTGCACTTAGCGAAATAGGAATCGGTTTTGGATTGAATTTTGGCTTTGATGATAAAGGTGGGGGAACTATGTCAGAAGAGAGGAGGTTGGAGTTTGGTGAAAATTCTCTCAAGGAGTATTTTATTGCCAGTGAAGTCTTTGCTGTAGAGATAGCAAAGGCTCGTGCAGAACTAAATGAATTATGGTTTGAAAATGAACGAACTATTGAAATAATTAATGAGTTCGCCGAAATTGTGCCTGTAACAGACACACTAAGCGCCGAAGAGATTGAAGCCGACTTGGCAATGCTAGAGGAATTTATTGTAAAAAGGCAGGCTTTATAATATCCGTAATTTTATATATCACATAATGTTCGCTGTTCAGCTAATAGAGAATTTTGCCTGAGCAACCTTTCCTCTAAAGAAGGGTGGATCCGATCGTCAATCTAGTTCATAAGTCCTTTAATTTCAAAGGGCAAACAAGAAGACTATAGACCTAATATATTTTGGCAAAATAATGATAAAACAATCCCTTACTTTCACAACAAAATATTTTATCGTTGTGAATCTTTGTGTTTCGGTTAATGCCTTCTCTCAGCAAGAATTAAGTGAACAAACAGCTGCAAACCCTGATCTTAAGCAAGTAGATATTCCTCGGACTGAATTAATTCCAATACTTGACGGAGTGCTTGATGATGAAATATGGGCTCAAGCTGCAGTTATCACTGATTTGCATCAGGTAAACCCGGTCGATCATGGTGAGCCCAGCCAGTCTAGTGTGTTTTATATAACTTATAATGAAAATTACTTCTATTTAGGGGCTAGACTTTATGATTCTAGCCCCGAAGAAATTAGAGCGATCTCTTTGATTCACGGAGGCGGCCAAATTGTAAATGATGATAGGGTCGCACTGCTTCTGGATACTTTTAACAATAGTCGTACTGGTTTTTATTTTATAGTTAACCCCAATGGAACTCGAATTGAGTCTGTATATGAAGATGCTAGTTCCAGAAATTTTAATTGGAATGGCATCTGGCAAGCTGCATCGAGTATTGATGAAGAAGGCTGGGTTGCAGAAATTGCGATTCCATTTACCACCTTAAATTTTGATCCGAATTCAGACCAATGGGGCTTTAACTTGAAGCGTGATATCCCTCGCACCAATGAAGATATTGCCTGGTCTTCTTTTAATCGTGATAGTGGTCCTTCCGCTTCCGGACTGATTTCAGGAATTCGTGAAATAAACCAGGGGATTGGCCTGGATATTGTACCCTCAATCACTGTAGCACAAGCTGAAAATCATGTTGCAAATACCACTGATAACCGTTTTGATCCTTCGCTCGATGTATTTTACAAGTTCACCCCAAATCTAACTGGTGCTTTAACATTAAATACAGATTTTTCCGCAACTGAAGTCGACAATCGCCAAGTTAACCTGACCCGTTTTTCACTTTTTTTTCCTGAAAGGCGAGATTTCTTTTTGCAGGATTCCGAAATTTTTTCCTTTGGAGGGTTATCGGCGAGCTTTGGGGGATCTGGTAATACTAATGGTATTCCGTTTTATTCCAGGCGTATTGGTCTTGATCCTGCAACGGGTAGACCAATTGATATTGAAGTTGGCGGAAAAGTTACCGGTCGAGTTGGCGACATCAGCATGGGAGCTTTGATAGTGCAACAGGGGGATCGCCCCGGTTTAGATGGTCAAGAAGTGTTTGTTGGCCGAGTAGCCTCAAATGTGCTTTCGGAGTCGAAAATTGGGGTCATCATGACTGAAGGTGATCCTAACAGTGAAATTGACAACACGGTTGCTGGTGCTGATTTTGCTTACCGTAATACTCGTTTTTCAGATACCCATTCACTAACCGGTGATTTCTGGTATCAACAAAGTGATACCAAAGGTATTGAAGGTGATGACAAGGCTTATAATTTGGAAATGCAATTGTCTACTTCAGGCACTGGATTTGGTACCAGTTTGAGGTACACCTATCTGGGTGATGAGTTTGATCCGGCAATGGGTTTTGCAAATCGCACAGGAATAGAACAGTTCAGTGGTTTCGTTAATTGGCGCTATTTTCTTAGAGATCATCCCTTAATTCGTAATAATTTTGGATTTTTACGATTGTCGCGTACCGATAGAATTGATACCGGAGAATTACAAAGTGAGAATCTTTTTTGGAGAATAATATCTATTAATACCCATAGTGGTGATGAGCTTGAAATTCAAGCTCAAAAAGAAAAAGAAGGTTTAGTGGTTCCATTTCAGATCAGACCAGGCATCGTGATTCCAGCAGGAGAATATGCATTTAATACTGTCGGGATTGCCTTGAATACAACTAACCAACGAAATTTTTCGCCAGACATCTCCTATGAGCAGGGAGGTTTTTTTAATGGCGATCGTCGCGAAGCAGAATTGGGTTTAGATTGGGCGGCTAATCGAAATCTGACAATGTCACTCAATTATAATTTTATCGATGTGGAAATGCCTGAGGGAGACTTTGTCAGCCGTTTAATTAGTATGGACATGAACCTTGCATTTAATACGCGCTGGTCTTGGGTTAATTTATTGCAATATGATAACGGCTCTGACACAGTAGGATTGAATAGCCGATTACACTGGGAGCCACAAGCTGGTGAAGATTTATACCTAGTGCTTAATTACAACACTGATTCTTTGGACGGTGCTTTTAGAGGACTGCAAGTACGCGAATCTGAGGTAGTGCTTAAATATACACGCAACTTTCGTTTTTAATGTACATGCAAGATGCAAATGAGGTAAAAAATGAATATTGATAAGTTAATGCTACTTTGATGATTCCCTGTTTTTCCCTGTTAATTACCAAGCGAAAAATTTAATTATTCCGCAATACTTTGAAAAACATAGATATATAGGGAGCTGTAAGGTAATGCAGGGGAGTTAAACTAGGGGAATCCCTGTTTTTTACCCTGTTATTAGGGAAAACAGAGCAGGTTTCGCAAGAGACTAGCTACACCGCCATATTTATTAGTTTCTCCCACTCGGGTCCTCGTGGTTTCGGATCGCTCCTTCACTACCAATCAGTCTAGTAAATCCTCTTAATCTCCCGTTAGGTCCCTGTATCTCTTTCATGTTTCTATCTTAAATTTCATTCTAATCAGACAATGTGACTCCGGTTTATTGTTTAGGCTCGTTATAGTATAGTTCGCCTGTCATTTTTAGTCTGATAGGGGGCTTTTATCTACGTTCTGCAGCAGTTGCAGACTAGAGTATGTACCGTTTCCTGGTTGGTATTTCTATTAACCGTTAGTTCCTCCTGCATTGCTGAAATCCGTTTAAGTTCAGATTCTGATATATCTCCTGAAGGTTATTTTGTCTTAAGCTGGCAGTCTGATGCCGGTAGACCATTAACACTTGAGCAGTCACAAACAGAAACTTTTAACGACATAAAAACCTATATTCTTCCAGCAGAAGGAAGTATTACCCTAACGGGTTTTGTAGACGGGAATTATTTTTTTCGTATCAGTTCTGATGTTGAAATAAGTAACACTGTTGAAGTGCTGGTTTCCCATCACGCATTGTCGCGGGCATTTTCTTTTTTCTTTCTGGGTTTGCTACTTTTTTTCATTTTGCTAACGGCCATTTTTATTGGTCATAGCAGGGTTGGTTTGCAGAATGATTAATGCTGTGGTTAGTCCTGGTGTCGCACTTTTTATTCTGCTGGTTTTTGGCATGCTATGGATTACTGCCGGTTATTATCTGGGACGAAAAAATAAAACGCTGGATGATCATATGCTGGCGGGACGTAATGTCGGGCTGGCTTTTGCTTCCGCAACGGCCATGGCTACCTGGGTTACCAGTAACACCACCATGACAGCACCACAGTTAACTTATCAGCTGGGTGTCTGGGGCATGATGGGATATTCTCTGGGCGCCGTTGGTTTACTGCTGTTTGCCCCACTTGCAGGCAGGATCAAGAAAATTCTCCCGCATGGCTTCACCTCTGGAGATTTTATTCGTGAGCGTTACGGTGTTTTGGCCTGGCGTGTATTCCTGATCATTTCTTTATTTTATGCCTTTGGCTGGCTGATCAGTCTGGGGATGGCTGGCGGCATTTTAGTCAATGCCCTAAGTGGTCTAAGTTATCACCTTGGTATGAGTGTTATTTTGCTGGTTTGTACTTCCTATACTTTACTGGGTGGTTTACGGGCGGTTATTGCAACTGATTTTGTACAAACTCTCATCATATTAATGGGCGTTATTATTATTGCTGTACTGGTTATCAATAATATCGGGTTTGAAACGCTGCATACTTCTGTTCAGGAAAGTAACCCCATGCTGTTGAGCTTATTATTTCCGGCAGCAATTATGTTTTTATTTAACAATTTGCTTTTTGGTGTAGGTGAAATATTTCATTCCAATGTCTGGTGGTCTCGTGCTTTTGCATTCAGAAAAAATATTGGGACGAAAGCTTTTTATATCAGCGGCTTACTCTGGTTGCCGATTCCGATCGTTGCGGGATTTATTGCTTTATCTGCTCCATCGCTCGGTTTAATGGTGCCTTCAGCTGACATGGTTGGTCCAATGGTTGCCGGCAAGATATTGGGAACAAGCGGAGCAGTGATAGTGTTTATAGTTATATTTTCAGCCTTAGCATCAAGCCTTGATTCGTTGCTTGCGGCAACATCGGATCTGATTACACAGGATATCTACAGAGGGCATATTAACAAGTCAGCAAGCGATGAACGCTGCTATAGATTTGGCAAGTACATTATTGTTGCGCTTGGTTTGGCGACCTGGCTTTTATGTCTGCCACGTCTGACTACGCTGGCTTCCTTGCTTTATTTCACGGGAGCATTTGTAGCAAGCGCAATCTGGCCAATTGTATTTGGACTTTATTTTCGTTGGGCTACTGGGCCAGGGGCTGTAGCAGCCATGCTTGGTGGCACTGTTTCTGGACTGTTTGCGTATTTCAATATTGGTTTTTATGTTGCAGCTTTGGTTTCCTGCGCAGTTTCACTCTTACTGATGGTTAGTATCAGTTTGCTGCAAAAAGCTGAATTTAAATTTGAAAACATTGCAGTGGATAAGGGAGTAACTTGATGATTTCACTTAGTGCTTTAAGTGTTCTTGTTTGGTTGGCAGTAGGGGTGAGCGTATTTTCAGTAGTGTTTTTGATTGCGCTGTTAATTCGGGATTTTAAAAGAGGTGTCCTATGGTAACTTCACGAGAACATGAAAGTGTGGCTGACTTGGAAAGTATAGAAGTTAACAGGGCAAGACCAGAAGTCTATGGCGACTCGCATCCGAAAGAGCTATTGAGAATTATTGTTGAAGATGGCGAGCATCTTCAGCCGCTTGAAAATCAGCATATCCTATCAGCCGACCAGTTCGACCAGCAGACTTTATTGCAGCTATTCAGGCTTGCTGCAAAGTATGAAAGCAACCCTGAGCGCTTTAGCACGCCACTGCAGGGAAAAATATTGATCAGTGCTTTTTATGAACCAAGTACCCGCACAAGGCTTTCTTTTGAAAGTGCCTGGCATCGTCTTGGTGGCGACATCATGTCAATTACTGACCGTTCCACTACCGGTATCGCCAAGGGAGAATCCCTGACGGATGTCGGGGAAATGTTTAATAACTACGCTGATTGTGTCGTATTGCGTGATACCAAAGAAGAATCGCTCAATGAAATGAAGAGTGCCTTGCGTATTCCTATCATTAATGCGGGTAATGGCATAGATGAACATCCTACACAGGCGATGGCAGATTTATATACCATTTTTAAATGGCGTCCCAATCTGATTAAAAAAAATGTCACACAAAATGAAAAAATAAAAGTCGGCATCATTGGTGTTCCGGAAAAAATGCGTACAGTAAGAAGCCTGTTAAAAATATTTTCTATTTTTCCGCAAATTTTTTCTGAGGTTCAGATTTTCAGTAATGATGACTATGCAGATGATTCTCCGATTGAGGAAGCTCGTGAAAAAGGACTGAATGTTTTTCGTACCAAGGGCGCATTCAAGGAAAAAGTTGCCGAATTGGATGTGGTGTATATCAATGCGATAGCCTGGGTAGGTGATGGTTTTGAAACCTATGGTTCGGAATATAAGCTTGATCTTAAAACTGAATTCAAAGAAGGTGCAATTATTCTTCATCCCCTCGCTCGAGGAGAAGAGCTTGCGACTGAGCTGGATAATACCTCTCATAATTGGTACTTCTCTCAAGCCAGAGGAGCAGTTTTTGTCCGTATGGCATTGCTGACTTGTCTGGTGCACCGTAAAGGTCGCGTTCTTGATGTCATCTGATATTTTTTATACGTTTAAAAGTAATGAATAGGTAGTTATGTGTGGAATAGCTGGTGTTATACACGCCAATAAAAAACAATCAATTAATCCCCAAACTTTAGTCAATATGGCTGCAATACAGCACCATCGTGGTCCTGATGGTTTCGGTTACAAGATAATTCAGGATCAAGCTGTGGGATTTTCTCATGCCCGCTTATCGATAATTGATTTAAATGAAGAAAGAGGAAAGCAGCCTTTTGCCAGTCATGATGGCAGATTGTTACTTACCCATAATGGTGAGTTTTATGATTACCAGCGTATAAGAGCTAACTTGACTGCACAGGGTGACAAGTTTGCATCCAAAAGTGATTCAGAAATTATCCTGCATTTATACCCGCGCCTGGGTATTGAAGGGATGCTGAAGGAGTTACGTGGAGAGTTTGCATTTGGTTTGTATGATAAATCAGATGAAACCCTGTTTTTGGTTCGAGACCGGTTCGGAATAAAACCTTTGTACTGGACAGAAGTAGACGGCAAAGTCATTTTTGGTTCGGAATTAAAAGTGTTGTTTTCGCACCCTGAAGTTAAAGCTGAGTTTTCTTCGGAGGGGCTTTACCATCAGCTGATCCAAACAATGGTGCCTGGGACAACTGCATTCAAAGGCATTCATCAGGTCAAGCCTGGTTATGTTGTCAGCGTCAAGAGAGTTTCCGGTAAACTGGAAATCACAGAAAGTAAATATTGGGATTTAAACTTTCCAAAAGAACATGAGCGAGAAGCAATTACTGAAGAAGATGCAATCCAAAAAGTAAGACAGGGATTGCTTGATGCCGTTAATCTGAGAATGGAAGCTGATGTGCCGGTTGGCAGTTACCTCTCAGGAGGAATTGATTCCTGTGCAATCATTGGATTGGCTTCAGCATGCAGTCAGGGCGAAGTAAAAGCATTTACCATTGGTTTTGATGACAAGGACTATGATGAAAGTGCTATAGCAACGGAAATGGCCGAGTCCTGTAATGCGGAACAGGACATTATGCGTTTATCCGGCAATGAGTTATATGGATATTTTGAAAAAACGCTTTGGCATACAGAAAGAACCATATATAACACTTTAGGTGTGGCCAAGTATTTAATGAGCCAGCATGTTAATAAAAGTAAGTACAAGGTTGTTATGACCGGAGAGGGTTCCGATGAATTGTTTGGCGGTTATCCGGCTTTCCGACGCGACATGTTTTTACATGGGCTTGATAGCCTTGATAAGGAAGAAAAAGCACATTGGCATTCCTTACTGAATGAAAGCAATGCGCTGTTCACTGGCGCCATGTTATCTAAAGACCAGATTGATGATCCTGACCTGCATTTTAAAGTTGGTTTTACTCCCAGCTGTCTACAGCCTTGGTTAGCTTGTGCTGATTATGTTCCTTCGCTACTTAATGAGGATATTGCAGAAGAACTGGCAGATTATCGTGCTGGTGCTGCTATTGCAGAAACACTTGATGAAAGTCAGCTAAGCGGCAGGCATGCTCTTGATAAAGCACAGTATGTCTGGTGTAAAACCATGCTGGAAGGGCAGATATTAACCTGGGGAGGAGACCGGGTTGATATGGCAAACTCCATGGAGGCCCGGCCAGCATTTCTGGATCACCATCTGGCTGAAATGGCGGTACAGCTACCACCTGAATATCGAATCAAAGGTAGAACTGAAAAATGGGTATTGCGTGAGGCGATGAAGGGAATCTTGCCGGAAGTTTTATATAAGCGGGAAAAGTTTGCTTTCATGGCGCCACCCGCACATACGGATAAAGTTAAATGGGAGCAAATGAAACAACTTGCAGATAAATATCTCAGCAAGGAACGTATAGAAGCAGCAGGTCTTTTATCTTTTAAAGGCGTCACTGATTTTTTTGCAAAGCATGAAAATCCGGAAATCGATGTAGCGGAAAGAGTGCAGATGGATGCGATTATCAATCATTTACTTGGCGTGCAGATATTACATGAACATTTTATAGATACCGATGTTCCAGCCTTGGCTGAACAACGTGCTCAGGAACTAGGCTGGGTGGTATAAAGGCGAGAAAATGGATCAATACAGCATAAATATTGAACGGGTTAAAAAAGATATCTACAGCATTGGACGCTTCGGCTACAACGCTGACGATCAGGGAGTTTATCGTCAGGGTTTTTCAGATGAAGATATGAAGGCCAGATACTGGTTACAGAAACAAATGCAGGGTATAAACCTGACAACCAGCATGGATGGAGCTGCCAATGTGATTGGCAGATATGGCGAAACAGATCATAAAGCCTTGCTGATTGGCTCGCATCTGGATTCTGTGCCTGCCGGTGGTATGTTCGATGGTGTACTGGGTGTGGTTGCCGGGATTGAATGTATTCGGGTTATCCAGGAAAACAATATTCCGCTAAAGCATGCCATTGAAGTAATAGCGACGAGTGAAGAAGAAGGGCGTTTCGGAGGCATGCTGGGTGCACAGGCATTAACAGGGAATCTGAAGCTTAACTGGCTGGAATCGGCAAGGGATCATTCTGGTGAATTACTGCGTGATGCCATGGCGCGACACCAGCTACCTTATTATTATGCGATGGACGCTGCTCGGGATCCGGAAAAAATAATTGGCTTTCTGGAATTGCATATTGAGCAGGGTCCGGTTCTGGAGCAAAAAAAACAGGCTATCGGTGTCGTTGAAGGAATATCTGGTGTCTTTAAATGGCTAATCAAGTTTATCGGCAAAGCTGACCATGCAGGTACTGCACCTATGGATTTACGCAGTGATGCTTTCATGGGAGTTGCTGATTTTGCACATGAAATTGCCCGTATCATTGACGAGGAAGGTACGGATAAAAGCCGACTTACCATTGGGAGTGTTGAATTAAAGCCTGGCTTTGCCCATACGGTGCCGGGGCAGGCTGAATTTACGCTTGTTGGCAGGGATATGTCGAATGAGGTGATGGAAAAACTGGCAGACTCCTGCCGTAAGGTCCTTTCATCGATTGCCAGACGCCATAAACTAATGTTTGAGTATGAGCAGATGAGCTGGCTGGAGCCAAAACCCTGTAATAAAAACATGATGGATTTACTGGCAAGACATTCAAAAAAATTAAAATATAAAACCCTGCTTATGCCGAGCGGCGCCGGGCATGATGCGCAGTTCTTTACAGATATTACACCAACCGGTTTATTATTTATTCCCAGTGTCGGGGGTATCAGTCATGCTCCTGATGAGTGGAGCCACTGGCACGATGTCGAAAAGGGCTGCAATGTTTTGTTGAATGCAGTGCTTGAATTGGTAGCCGCCTGAAATCCATTAAATAACATTTCACTTCTGCGCTCGGCTTTGAATCCCAGCCTGAAAATCTTCAAATAGCAAATATGGTTGCCTGCATGGTGATGGATAAGCTGGTTGGCGGGGACAGTACGCATGAGGAGGAAAAACAGCAGCAGCAAGACCTGCAGGAGCAACGTGAACTTTCGGCTGAAGATGTCATCATAAATTAAGATAGAATACGAATTTAACCATTACACGGTCTGTCAGAGTCAGTGGCCGGTCATACAAAATTAAATTACACCTGCTGAATATTTATGAGCTCACAAGCACGCCAGCATATCATTTTCCTTTGTGGCTTATTGTGCGACAAGGCGGTATGGCAAAGCGCTGCCAGTCAATTGCACGATGACTTTGATTGCAGCATATTTTCATTTGCAGGCTTTAGCTCTCTTACCGATATGGCGCAGTCAGTAGTGTCCAAAGCGCCTGACAGTTTTATTCTGGTTGGCCATTCCATGGGTGGACGCGTTGCTCTGGAGGTTTACCGGCAATGCCCTGAAAAAATAAACATGCTGGGACTGTTTAATACGGGTGTACATGCTCCTAAAGAGGGTGAAGCGGCAGGACGGCAAAAGTTGTTGGATATCGCAGATACTGAAGGTATGGCTGCGGCAGCTGATGCTTGGTTGCCACCGATGATGGCAAATGCGTCATTACAGGATCAGCATTTAATACAAGCTTTGTACAAAATGATTACCCAGTATTCCAGCGAACAGTTCCATGCCCAGATTCAGGCTTTACTGCAACGCCCGGAAGTAGAAAGCCTGTTACCAAGTATTGATATTCCCACTTTGTTGGTAAGTGCAGATGAAGACAGATGGAGTCCGGTTGAGCAGCACGAGGCAATGTTGGAGCATATTACGAATGCTGAGTTGTCCGTAATACAAGGCGCCGGGCATATGGCGCCAGTAGAGAAACCCCAAGAGGTCGCCACAATTATTCGCGAATTTATCCTCAAATATTCAGTGTGAACAAAGTAATACCCCTGGAGTAAGTATGATTTGAGAATGCTGGGTTCATAGCTTGAATTCTCAACTATGAGCAGGTAACTTCCAGATTCTGTTCTTCTAAATAATGAGTATTTAAGCCATGAAAAGACCAATAATAACAGCATTACTATTTATCATAGCAGTACCACTGACAGTAAATGCGCAGATGCCTGAGGACTTGCCGCCGGATATTGATCATGAATCCTATTCACGTCTGCCGATCATTTATAAAGACTCTTTTAGTGAAGAAGAGCAAATCATGTTTGAAACTATTAACGGTCCGGATACGAATATGCCTCGCCTGGGGCCACCAAACAGCTCAATGTACAGCATTGCACCGGCTGAGCCTTTTGATGTCTTAAACCAGCGCTTACGCAGGACCATCCTCGGCCGACAGTTTTTTGAAATCAGCACCCTCGTGCCGGCACGCGAATTCAATCAACAGTATGAGTGGACTGCACATGAGCTTGGAGCCCGTGAAGCTGGTGTCGATCAGCGAATAATTGATGTCATAAAATATGACCGTTCAGTGGAAGGTTTGCCAGAAAGGGAAGCAACAGTTATTGAATTTGGCCGTGCGATGCTGCGTGGTGATCATCAGGTGCCTTCCGAACTATTTGCCAAAATGGTGGACTTGTTTGGACGCCAGGGGACTATCGAAATCACCATGATCATGGGTGATTATACGATGACCGCCATGCTGCTTAACGCAGTGGATCAACATGTACCACCTGAGCGGGGTGAACCCTTGCTACCGATGCCTTAGGCATAGGCAGGCAAACCAAAGGCCGCATTTATTGTGATGCGAATCAAAACGTTAAGCCTGGGCTTATTGCTGATTCTGCTGTGTAGCTGTAGCAGGCAGGAAGAGGGTGCACTGCTTGTATCTGACCCTGAACCCGTCTTGGAGCTGAGCGAATCAGAAGCTGACAGAGGGAATGAGCCGCCAAATATTCTGCTGATAATTGCCGATGACCTTGGTGTCGAGCAACTGACATCCTTTGGTATCGGCACCCAGCCGGCCGAAACACCCAATCTGGACCAACTAGCTCGTGCAGGCATGAGTTTTGTAAATGTTTGGTCGCAACCTATTTGTTCACCGACACGGGCAACATTACTCACGGGCCGATATGGATTTCGTACAGGCGTGGGAACTGCTACACCAGGGAAAGTTCATGGTGAGTATCCTGAGATGGCAAGAGCAGCAAATGGTGGGCCTGATTTGTCAGGCTTCGGCAACCTTGCTGATAAGCCATTGGAAGTCTATGAAGACCTTGGCCCGGTGTTTGAGGTTTTCAACACCTATTTTGCCAATGACGATGACCCTGCAGACGGCCCGTTCCCGAGTGGTTACGGGCTGCCCATAAACGAATATACATTACCTGAAATCTTACGAAGCTCGGAGGCGGAATATGCAACGGGTGTAATAGGGAAATGGCATCTTGGTGATTATAGAAATGGCTGGTTACAACACCCTGGCAATGCTGGCTTTGATTATTTTTCTGTCAATATGCTGAATCAACCGGAGTCATTTTACGCCTGGTATGAGAATGTGAATGGTGAGCTGGAGCAGCGCACTGGCTACGCACCGGAACAGAAAGTTGAAGATGCAATAAGCTGGGTTGATGAGCATAAACAGGATGATAAACCCTGGTTGCTCTGGCTGGCCTTTAATCTACCGCACTACCCTCATCATATTCCGGAAGTGGAAGGGCTTGATACAAACGGCCTCGACCCAGCTGATCACAGGAGCGCTCTGGATGTCATGACCTCCAGAATGGATCAGGAAATAGGGCGCTTGCTGGTGGCTATCGGAGCGGAAGAGCTGGAGAATACGGTAGTGCTGTTAGTCGGCGACAATGGTACGACGGGCGAGGCAAATGATCCGCCTTTTCATCCAGAGCGGGGTAAGTTTACCCTCTATGAAGGTGGTATTCGTGTACCGTTAATCATTACGGGGCCGGGAATTCCTGCAGGTGTGCAATCGACGGCTCTGGTTAATACAACGGATATATTTGCAACCCTGGTAGAGCTATCAGGCAATGAATTACCTGAGGGTCTGGTGCATGATTCGGTCTCGCTTGCACCATATTTTGTAAATCCTTCAGTCAATTCAGTCAGGGATTTTGTGTTTGCCGATGCTTTTTATGCTGGCAGCGGCATTGAAGAAGGCGCCTTTACTGTTCGTGATGACAGGTACAAACTGATTCGCTGGTATGACCATCAAGAGCTTTATGATCTTGAAGCTGACCCCTATGAGAACGTTGATCTTTTATCGGATGGTGAGTCTGAAGAAGAGCGCGCCATCATTGGAGTCCTGGAAAGGCTAGTGATGAATATACGTTCTATTTAATCCTATAAAGTATATTTATATCATATAGTTATATTAATTAATTAAAGTTAATTATACATTTGAAAAATAAAACACTGAGATATACAAATAAAAAAGGCGGCTAAGAGCCGCCTTTTTTATTTGTCTGGGAAAACCTAATTGTTGTTGATTTGTTGCAACTCGTCAATTCCACCCACTGGAGTCATATGGGTTTCAGCTGGTGGAATCCTGGCTGCCAGCCTGGCCTTGATCTCAGCATAACGCGGATCATCAGCCAGATTAATATATTCATTGGGATCGATGGCAATATCATAAAGCTCTTCTTCGCCATTGGAATAAATAATGTAGCGATGTTTATCGTCCCGGACGGTAAAATTGCCGTAATCGCCATAAGTAGTGATTGCAACATCGTTCCATTCCATATCAGGGTTTTCCAATAAAGGAACCAAGCTGTTTCCATCAACCCAATCAGGGCGCTCCAAGCCAGTTAATTCCATTAAAGTTGCATAAATGCTTTGTGTGGAAACAACTTCATCGGAGCGGGAACCAGGTGTGGTGATTCCGGGTGCCACAATGATGAAGGGGACACGCGTGGTTTCATCCCACAGGGTCATTTTTCCCCAACTGTCCTTTTCTCCAAGGTGAAAACCATGATCAGCCCACAATACGATAATCGTGTTATCAGCCTGGCCACTTTCGTCCAGAGCATCTATGAGTTTACCCACCATGGCGTCGGAAAAACTGACACTCGCCAGGTAGCCCTGTACGGCTTCCTGCCATTTACGGGTGCCACGTTCTTTTATCCAGTCCATGGTACTTTCATCCAAATCGGGCTCGGCACCAGCCAGATCAGCGTATACAGCTGGCACATCATTTAAGTCTGTTTCCAGATAGTCAGGCAGGATAATGTCTTCAACAGGGTACATATCAAAATACTCTTTGGGAGCATACCAGGGGAGATGGGGGCGAAAAATGCCGGCAGAAAGGAAACGGGGGCTGGTTCGAGCTGCTAACAGCTGTTGGCTTATCCAGGTTGCTATTTGGCCATCAGCCATCGCCTCAGGGGTTGTGATGGTGGGACCAAAATCAAAATGACCAGTGGAAATTCCCCCTCCGGCAGCACCTTGTTGATTGGGGTTTACAGGAGGAAAAATTTCATCAGGCATTTGCCGATCAAGCGAAGGGAAGTAGGCATCCCAGGCATTGACATCCTGCTGGCCGCCAAAAGCACTGACGGCATAAGTATGGGAATGAAACAACTTGCCGCCACCTAAGGTTAAATAATCATTCTCTCTGAAATAACGAGGCAGGGATATTTTATCATCAAAGGTTGGATTAGTTCGCCAGTCGCCTAACTGAGTGTATACACCACTGCTAAAGGGGCTCATGCCAAATAAAATAGCAGTTCTTGCTGGCAGACAAGCCGCCGCCGGGGTATGAGCATTGGTAAAAAGCATGCCACGTTCAGCTAGCGCATCAATATTAGGAGTTTTGGCTTGAGGATGACCACCTAGTACGCCTACCCAGTCATTGAGGTCATCAATCGCTATAAAGAGGACATCAGGTTTATCCTGAGCATGAGCAGACATCAGATGAAATGATGTCAGGCAGAAAAATAAGGCATATTTTTTTAACATAGACTGTTTTCCAGTTTTATGGCTGTATTTTTATAGAGATAACCTTTTATATACCAAGTCTGGGTAACACGTAAACGTTTAAATACTGATTTGATTAAAATTTCTATCATGATTTCTGTCATTAGCCTTCAGAAGGCAAAAGTAGCTAAATTAGCAGACTTACTTAAGGTGGTTGGACTGCTATTCATGCAAACTTAAGCTCATTATAGATGTATTTAATGTTTGTTCATCAGGCTCTCTAAATTTAAAAAAACCATAAAATCAATAAATTAAGAAACTTTGATATGTGTCTTAGGCTACTTGCAATATGAATAAATCATGCAAAAAATGTGTACAAGCAATGTAAGTTACGCTAGAAAAACACTAATAAAGTAGTTATAGTTCTGGTGTGACATGCTAGTATTTATTTATTAAATAAAAATAGAAAAAATCCAAATAG
>Ga0181599_1002158_pt1 | contig 18012 bp, 13 predicted proteins | sample 041ome_3_FD_148658 | JGI IMG/M metagenome (GOLD analysis project Ga0181599, IMG submission 148658) | Coastal salt marsh microbial communities from the Groves Creek Marsh, Skidaway Island, Georgia - 041405US metaG (spades assembly) | ecosystem: Environmental > Aquatic > Marine > Intertidal zone >...
CGCGCGGCGCGTCGCGGATCGACGCGTCGCGCGCGCGACGCGATCGACGCGAACGAACGGCGCGGGCGCGATGACGCGTCGCGTCGAGGCGACTGACGGATCGACGCGACGCGGCGCGCGACGCGGACGCAGAACAAGTGAAGGCGATGCGGGCGCTGTGCGCGCTCGAGGGCGTCGACGCGCTCACGACGGATGAGCGAAACATGCTGAGCGTGGGGTACAAGAACGTGATCGGCGCGCGACGTGGGTCGTGGAGAATCTTGAACTCGATCGAGGAGAAGGAGCGAGGGAAGGGACACGAGGCGCAGGCGGAAAAGGTGAGGGGGTATCGAACGCGCGTGGAGAAGGAGTTGAAGGATATTTGCGCCGACGTGTTGGAGGTGCTCGACGGGCGATTGTTGAGCAAGGCGTCGGGGGATGGGGAGAGCGTGGTGTTTTACCTGAAGATGAAGGCGGATTACTATCGCTACCTCGCCGAGGTTTCGAGCGGTGATGAACGCGAAGAGGCGAGTAAAAACGCGGACGAGGCGTACGCGGAGGCGACGACGGTGGCGAACGGGAAGGGTTCGACCGATGGATTACCGCCGACGCACCCCGTGCGACTCGGTTTGGCGCTCAACCACTCGGTGTTCCATTACGAAATCGGCAACGATTCGACCAAGGCGTGCGAACTCGCCAAGACGGCGTTCGAGGAAGCCATCGCCGATTTGGACACGCTGACGGACGAATCTTACAAGGATTCCACCTTGATCATGCAGCTTTTGCGCGACAATCTCACGCTGTGGACGAGCGACGCGAACGACGACGACAGCGACAGCGACGAATAAGACGCACCGCGAAGCATACGCACTAATCTATCATCATTCCTAAAAAATGCTACGGAGCGCCGCGCCCCGAACGCTAGTGTCCTTGTTTCGCCTCGCGCGCGCGAAAGAATTGTGCCACGCGACCGTGCGCTTCACCGTAATTACGCTGCGGCACCACAAGTCGTTGTTCTATCCATTCTGGAAGTGCTTTGGCCGCCTTGGTGCGCGAGCCGTTCGTCGCGCTCCCAAACGCGCCCCATCGCTTGTCGCAGAGCAAAATGCACGCGTAATCGCCGACGTGACGAATCGCGCGCCCGATGCTTTGATTGACGCCTCGCATGCACAACGCTTCGTAATACGCGCGACCGCGTCCTTGGTTCCCAGGACCGGTATCGAGATGGTCCATGCGCGCCTTGAGCTCGGCGTCGGCGACGTTGGCGTAGGGCAAGCCGACCATGACGACGAGTCGACCGAGTTCATCCTTGAAGTTGATGCCTTCGCTCAACTTACCTCCGACGACGCATAACAACACCGCGCCGCCGTTTCGCGTACTCGCGCCTCGGCTCACTGACGCCGCGTAATCTCTCAAGCATTGCTCCAGAGTGCTCGCGTCGCGCGGTTCGCGATACACGTCCTTGACGCCGCGAATGGACGCCATGGCGCCCGTGGACTCCCATCTCGCGTACACTTCGTCGGCGTATTTGAACGACGGAAAGAAGACACACGCTCCGCCAGGAGAGACTCTGCACGCGTTGAGAAGGATTCTCCCGAGTTCATCAATAACGGAAACGTCAGCGCGAGCGCCGTGCGTGAAATCCAACGCCACGCCAGTGGGACCCGCGGAGAGGGCGATGGGTAACAAGTTGTCGCGGGGTATGATGTGCCCACACGTGAACGTCTTGAGCTGTCGAGCACCCGGTGCTGGAGCCGTTTGCGACTGTAAATCTGGGAAGAGCTGGGCGACGAGCTCGGGAATCGGCGCGAGCGTTCCGCCGACGAGAATCACCGAACGCGCTTGTTCGACGACGCGCTTGAACCGGCTGGCGGCGTCAAGCAGGACAAAACGAAGCGTTGCGGGATCACCTTCAGGCGTGGCGCGTTCGTAAATCATTCGACCATCACTATCCGCGCTCGCTAACGCATCGATGAGTGACGTCAACGCGTGCACCGCGCCCACGCGCGGGGCAGCATTTGGATCCGGCGCGACGGCGACTTTCGTACGTCCGATGGTTTCCATCTTGACGCCGTCGACGCTCATGTTCTCCCCCGAGCGCACGCGCTCGCCATACGACGCGATCTTATGCGCTACCTTACTCTCCTTCAAGTATCTTCGCAAGCTAAACATATTCACAGTGTCTTGTCCGCACTCAAACAAGAAATCATTCAACGTCGTCAATCGTTTTTGAGGTTTGCTCTCGTCTTCCGTCTCTTTCGCGAGGACTTTCACGAACGCGCGCGTTATGTTGGTCAACGTACGCAGATAACGCAAGTTATTCGCGCTCAAACGAGTCTTGAATCGCTCGACGTACTCGGTGAGCATGTCGTTAACGTCGCTTAATTGGTTGAGCGTCACCGCGGCGCCGTATGAATTGTGCACGGCGTCCACCAAGTTGTGCGCCTCGTCGAAAACCACCACCGCATTCTCCAACTTGACGCCTAAAATCTCGCGCGTGTCCGCGTGTAACAAAGATGCGTAGGGCATCAACACCAAGTCCGCTTCCGGTAACGCCGAGCGAGCGGCGTAATACGGACACGCCCGACTCGACTCGCCGAGCTTGGCTAAATCTTCAATGTCCATCGGCTTGGCCAACGCCGCTTCTTTAAGCTCGAGCATCGCCTTTCGACGCTTAGACAAGTACGGACACGCCTTGATTTTCGTCTTCTCCCCTGGCTTCGCCTTGCCTTTGCTCATGTCCAAGCAACGCTCGTTGATTCGCGCCGCCGAGCCTAAGCTTTTCACCGCCGGGTTGACGCACAGTTGCGCTCGACCGGCGACGGCGGCGACGGCGACTTGTTCCTCCGCATTCGCCACGCTCCCACCGAATACCGTCCTCTTAAGCTCACCAATCACTTGTGTGAGCTGAGAGTGCGTCCGCGAGCACAAAATTACCTGCTGTGCCGGACGCAACGCATCGTCTTCCTCCTTCGCCGCGTGCGCGTCGTCGTCGTCGCTCTCGTCGTCGCCGTCTCGCAGCAACGTTCGCAAATCCTCCTTCGCATTTTCCGCCCCAGAGTCGTACTCATCCGCTAAAAACTCGCGCTCTTCCGCGGTATGCTTATCGATCTCATCGTTCTTCACCGCGGAGTCCCTCGCGTCGCCGCCGCGAATCTTTTCTCTCAACCGCGTCTCCGCGTCTCGCCGCAACCGCGCGCGCGTCTCCGCCGTCTTCGCCCTCGCTCGCATCTCCCGCCGTATCTCCCCTCGTCTTCGTTCGACCTCATCCGCGTCTGTTTTCCTTCGCTTCGCGTCGTACTCTCGCAACCAATCCGGTTCGTCGTCCTCCGCGCTCTTCGTCGTCTCCCCCGCGCCGTCCCGCCCGTCGTCCTCGTCGTCCAACTTCGTCCCCGCCAGCCGCGCCCGTCGTCGATCGTCGATCCACGACATCGCCGCGATCAACACGCTCAGCGTCTTCCCCGTGCCCGTCGGGCTCTCGAACGCGCCGAACGTCGCGCGTCGCTCGCACGCGTCGTAGATGTGTCGCATGAGATCTTTTTGTATTCCGTACGCCGTCGCGTACGGGAACGCCGGGAACGCGTCCCGGCGCATCGTCGGCATGCGCGCGCGTTCGTTCGGGCTCGCGCCGCGCCTCACCGCATCGCGCGCGTCGCGCGGTGACGTTCGTTCGGTTTGATTCATTCGGCGCGTCGTCGGATTACTCGTCGCTCGTCGCTCTACTTTCCGCGCACGCTCAGCACCTCGATCTCGAACACGAGCGCGCCGTTCGGCGGGATCCCCCACGCCGGGAATCCTCCGGCGCCGTAGCCCTCGCTCGCGGGAATGTCGAGCTCGCGCGTCTCGCCGACGCGCGCGCCGAGGCAGCCGCGGTCCCAGCCTGCGGCGATTCGATTCGCGATCGTTCATCGTCAGTCGTGCGGCGTCGCGCGTCGCGGGCGCGCGAGCGCTCGGTTCTCGAGCGACGACGACGCGCGCGACGCACCGGTGATGACGCCGCCGACGCCGGCGGTGTACTCGAACGGTTTCTGTCCCGGGTCCTTGGTGGACCAGAACGTCTTTTGCGTCTCCTTGACGACGCCCTTGGCGTGGACGACGACGACGTCGCCGCGCTCGACGACGGGGGCGGACGGCGGCGCCTGGTTGAGGACGCGGAAGCGCGTGGCGCAGCCGGGAACGGGGACGAAGGCGGACATGGGACGCGGCGGGGAGTGCGGCGAGCGAAGACGACGACGCGGGACGGATGGTGGACGAACGCGAAGCGTGTGAGATGGCGTTGAAACGCTTGTTTTGATTTACACGTTCGCGGTGGCGCGATCGGCGCCGGTGGGGTCGCCGCGGGACTAGACGCCGGCGTCGCCGATGTGGAAACTGAGCGTGCACCGAATTTCGTTGAACAAATCGTCGATCCTGCTGTAGGATTTGTGCATGGCCTCTCGCAGGGCGTGACACTCGTCGACGAGCGCGCTGGATTGCATGATCGCGGTGGTGTGCACGTTGAGAAACACGTTGAGTTGGGCGTTGACCATCTCGTAGTACATGCCGCTCGCGATTGCGGCGGTGAAAAATTTGATGGCGCTCCGCAAAGTTTTCACGTCGTCCTCGGACATGAACTTGTGATCCCAAGGTCCGAGCGATCGCAGCTCGGCGTCGACGACGTGTATCGACGCATTCTTCAAGAATTCGAGCGCTTCGGTGTAGTCCTCCGATCGTTCTCCTCGAAGAATCAACGTCAAGAGCGGCGTCGCGGACGCGCCGGCGAGATCCGCGCCTTGACGCAAAATTCGACTCTTCGGTGCTTTGGAATCATCATCGCCGGTGTCGTCTTTGGCGTTGAGCTCGGATTCTCGCGCGGGATCGAAGACAGATCGACGCACGTCGTCGCTCGCGGCGGCTGTGGGCAGAAAGAACGGCGCCAATTCCGGTTCTTTGTCATCGGTCTTCACCTTACTCTTCGCTTGCACCGTCTCCAGATTCAGTAGCATTTCGATTTGCGTCTGAGGCATCATCGCCAGAGTAATCATGCCAGGGGCTATTTGTTTCGGGCCGGTGGCCATTTCTTTGAAATATTCTTCCAACTCTTGCAAATTGCGATGCTCTTCTTCTTCGTCTTCTTCGAACGGGTGAATGTACACGTCGGTATCGTTGGACTCCTTGTTCGTCTCCTCAGACGCATCGCGCACGCCGCCGTCTGCGTCGGATTCCGCGTGTTTTCTCGGAAGTGCGATGGAAACTTTGCGCCCGTACGCCAATTTGGTGTCGTAATCAAACATCGGCATGTTCACCCACAAATACAACCCGACCCTGTTCTCGTGCACGGTGGCTAAAAAGTCCATTCGCGGTGAAAAGCTCATGGCGGTGACTTTATCCGCACCGAGAATCATGTGTTGAATCAATCTCGCGGCGGGAATATCGTACACTCGTATCGTTCCGGTGGTGTCGAGGACGAAGATCCATTTACCGTTTTCACTGATTTGCACGCTCGTGATATCTCCAGCCTCATTTTCCTGACCGCGTGGCTTGAACGTGCGAACACGTTTACCCGTCATGGTATCGTATACGCGCACGTGCTTATCAGCGCATCCAACGACGAGCAATGAGTCCTCGTGCAAGTGACCGCACCGCACGCCGCACCCGACGTCGATTTCCAAGTCAATCTTCAACTCGCTAAATTTCCACACGCGAATCATCCCGTCGACACCCGCGGTGACGACGCTTCTATTCGCGCAGTGTGCTTGTATGCACGTCACTTCACCGTCGTGCGCGGCAACGCGCAATTTTCCCTCTGCGTTTCCACCGGTTTGATTCGCGAGAGCCCAAAACGAACGCTTGCCGCCGGGGAAATTGTACCCTTCGTTTCCGTTCTTCTTCTTCTTTGTGCGCATCACCTCATCAGCGTCGAGGACGCGCTCGAACGCGCCACGATGCGCGCCCGATTGCAAGTTGAATCGATGGATCGCCCCGTTTGCGGCACCGAGAAAGGCAAAGTTGCCGCACGCGCTAATCGCAACCGACTTGACTTCGCACTTGCCGTCGTCCTTCGGACATTGCAAAATGTGTTCACCGAGCGCACCTTTGGAAATACGCCACGTGTACGCCTTGTTTGAACCTTCGTGCGCGGTGACGACGTTTGCCCAATCGCGCTCGCGAAGCTCGCCCCACGCCATCTTCGTAACCGGAGAAAGTTTCAACTCTTCCTCCGCGACGCCGATTTTCTTCGCGCGCTTGCTGACATTCTTTTGGCTCAACTCGATGTTTTGCTGATCACGAAACGCGTGAAAAAATCGCAACGTTCGATCGCTCCCAGCCGCTAAAAGTTTCTTGCCTTCACCGTAGAACGACACGCTCGTCGGCGGCTTGGAGTGTCCGGCGCGAAAGCGCAAGAGTCGAGCGTCGCCGTCTTCTCTATCAAAAATCCACTCCTTCAACGTGTTATCGAACCCACTCGACACCATCACCGGTTGTCCATCGAGAAATTTCAACGAAACCACCGGACCTTCGTGACATTGCACGATGAGCGTGCGCAACGAGCGCTTTTCCAAATCCCAAACCGTCACGCGTCCCGTTTCGTCGCCGACGCACAGCACGTCGTCCTGATCATCCGTTCTAAACGCCAGCGCCGTCACCTTTACCCCACGCTCGGGCGTGAGCGTAAACAAAACTTTATCCTCTAATACGTTCACCAAAAGCACGCGCCCATCCGCCAAACCGACGGCGACGACATCCGTCGCCGGCGAGTTCTCCAGCGCCGTCACCGCCGACCCCCAGCCCGCAAATTCGTGCACCAATTTACCCGCTCGCACGTTCATCAGCGCCAATCGCCCATCGCTCGAACCAAACAGTAACTTATCCACGTATCCATCGGGATGACACACCGTCGTCGCCGCGAACGTCCGAGGCATCTCCATCGCTCGCGCGCCGAGCTCGAGCTCCGAGTCGCTCTCGCCCTCCGGCCCCGTCGGTTCTCCTCGTCCCACCGCCCACGCCCGCTCGCGCGCCCGCATGGCGTCATCATCGATGTCCCACATCTTCACCGCCCCATTTTCGTCCACGCTCGCCAAGTGTCGTCCGAACGCGTGCAGCGTCGTCACCCGCGCGTCGTGTCCCGAGCCGTCGTCCCGCCCCAGTCCTTCGCAGCACTCCGCCAATCGTTTCGCGCACCTTATCTCCCGTCCGATCGCGCAAAACGTGTAATCCTTCCTCACCGCCATCGCCCCGATCCCTCGCGCGTCGCTCGTCGCGAACCGCGCGCTTCGAAAGACCAATGTGAGTTTTCGCGCGTCGTACACCGCGAACGCGTCCTCCGCGCTCACCGTGACGAACGTCTCCGTCCCGCGCCGCTTGACGACGAGCGCGCATCCTCGCTGCGCGTTCACGAGGCCGAGCGCGCGATACGGCGCGAAGAGCGCCATCGCGCGCGTCGACGATGCGTCGCGAAATGGCGGCGGCGGCATTTCGTCGCGCTCGACGCCGCGCGCCGGCCGCGCGTCCGCGACGCGTCGCGACATGGCGCGCGGTCAGCGCGCGCGCGCGACCGGCGCGCGCGATCGGCGCGTCATCGCGCGCGCGTGCGTCGCGCTGGCGATTCTTTGTGGATTTCAGTTGGCGTTCGCGCGCGAGCGCGAGAAAACCGTCGAGACGTGGCGACGCGCGCTCGACGTCGCGCGCCGAGGCGCGGACGCCGCGGTGCGATACGCGCGCGACGCGCGGGACGCGCTCGATCGACGCGCGAGGGGCTGCGGACGCGATGGATGGTTTTGCGAAGAGGCGCTGTGCGCGCGGACGCGAGCGCTGACGACGCGAGAGTTGCTGGGGCAAGACGTCGGCGCGGCGCTCGTCGTCGACGCGGTGTGCGATCACGCGGAGAAATCGTCGCGTGATCGAGAGAAACCGCTGGTGATGTCGCTGCACGGGAGTCCGGGGGTGGGGAAGTCGTTGTTTCATAGGATATTGGCGCGCGCGGCGTACAACGCGACGCGAGAGAGCGATTTCGACTCGGGACGACGAGGACGACGAAACGAGGCGTGCCCGGGGGCGGGATGCCCGGGGTATAAGGTGATATTCGGTACGGACTACGTGGTGCGCGAACGCGAGACGCAGGCGAGGATGTTGCGAGACGCGGTGACGCGACACTTGGAAAAGTATCCCGAATCCGTCGTCGTCGTCGAGGAGTACGATAAGTTAGGGTGTCCGGCGCGCGGAATGTTGAAGCAGATGCTCGAACACGGCAGCGCGGGGACGGGGGCGAACCCGTTCGATCGAAACGTGACGTTTGGGCGATCGATATTCGTGTTGGAGGCGAATATGGGATTCATGGACGTGCACGACGCTTCGGCGGCGGGCGGCGGCGCGCCCACGGGCGACGAGCTCACGGCGTTGCAGCGCAAGCTGAAGGATGGGTTGTTCGAAAAGTGGACGAGCGATGGTTGCGAAGATCGCGAGGACACGCTCAAGGTGGTCGGCGCGATCGATATATTCGTGCCCTTCGTCCCGCTCGATCGCGCGGCGGTGAAAGCCATCGTGCACGCGCAGCTCGAGCGACGCGGTGAGACGAAAAAAGCGCGCCGCGAGCTCGCGCGATTGGAGTGGGACGACCGCGTGCTCGAAGCCCTCGTGAACGAGGTCGAGTTCGAGGGCGAGTACGCCATCGAAGGCGGCAAAGAGGTTGCCATCGTGCTGTCGCGATGCGTCACCCGCGCGTTGCGCGTCCTCGCCGAAACCGAAATCGCCCGCGCGGGCACCGACGGCGTCGGCGTCCGCGCGCGCGTCCTTCGCGATCGCGTCGTGCGTCTGAAACCATCCACCGCCCCGGCCACCGCCCCCGTCGTCGCGGTGCTCGCGTAGACGACGAATGACGAATCGCGCGCGCGCGAAACCAAAGCGTCCATGTCGTTACAAAATCGATCGAATCGAAGCGTCGAATCCACCTCTCTCACCCGCGCTCGCGCTCACTTCCCTCCCCTCGCGCGTTCGCGCTCCGCCCGCCGCTCGCGCTCTCGCTTGCTCTCGCCCTTGCCCTCGCCCTCGCTCGCGCTCGCGTCCCGCCCCATCGACCGCATCATCTCCTCCTGCATCGCCAACTGCTCCGCGCGTCCGTTCTTCAGCGAATCGCATATCGGTTCGCAATCTTTCCACCCGCCCGTGCCGTACGCCAGCGCGTCGTCGCGCGTCGTCGCCGCCGTCGCCAGCATCGTCGCCGTCATCATCACGATCGCGCGTCGCGTCGACCGTTCCTCGCGCGCGTCGTCGTCGTCGCGCGCGACGGCGCGCGTCGTCGTCGTCGTCGTCGCGCGTCGCGCGTTCGCCCGCGTCGCGCGTCGCGCGCTCGCCCGCGTCGTCGTCGGACGCGTCGTCGTCGTCGGACACGTCATCATCGGCATCGTCGCGATGTGCCGCGCGACGATTCGATTCGCGCGCGATCGCGAACGACGCGCGCGCGAACGACGACGCGCGCGCGGACGCGCGACGACGACGCGCGCGAAAAATAACCGCGACTCGCCGCGCTCGAGCGCGCGCGCGTCGTCGTTCGCGCGCGCGCGACCGCGACGTCATCGCGATTTTTACGCCGCACGCGATCGATCGCGGTCGCGTCGACGCGCGTCCGCGCGCGCGACGCGTCGGCGGCGATCGTCGCGTCGCCGCCGTCGACGTCGCGCTTGAAAAAAAAATATCGACGACGCGGGAGTTAAAGCGCGGTGCGGTGGATCGCGCGACGCCGGCGCGCGCGACGCGTCGAATCCACGTGCACGTTTCTTCGCGACGGGCGCGGACGGATGGATGGATGGATGGATGCCCGGGCGACCGGGACGGCAGGTCGCGGCGCGGCGCGATGTCGCGGTGCGCGGTGTGCCTGGAGACGTGCGCGGGGAAGTGTGCGGTGCGTGCGCGCGCGACGAACCGAACGACGCGACGCGACGCGACGAACGACGCCGATGACGAACAGACGAAGGCGCGATTTGAAACGAACGTTTGACGGATGCGACGCGAACGAACGACTGACGACGAGCGACGCGGGCGACGGGCGTCGCGCGACAGGCGCTGCGAGGATGCGGACACGTGTATCACGTGCGATGCATCTCGAAGTGGCACGACGTGGAGACGCGGCGACGGGCGAGGGAGGAAAGGGGAGGACGAGGACGACGCGACGATTGCGGCGAGGCGACGTGTCCGACGTGTAAACGCGAATTCGCGTACGACGATTGCGTGACGATATACCTGGATCATAAAACGATGGATGACGGCGTTGACGACGCGCACGGGGGGCGGAGTCAACCGACGCCGGGCAGGCGGCGGTCGAGGGGGGGGGAGGACGGCGCGCGAGGCGCGGACGAGCGGTACGCCGAGTGCGCGCGAGAGCTGAGGCGAGAGCGAGAGCGGATGCGGGAGGCGCTGGACGCGATAGAGACGTTAAAGCGGGAAAAGGATGCGATCGGGCGACGCGCGACGGAGAGCGATGACGCGCGACGGGCGTTGGAAAAGGCGAAGAATGAGTTGAGCGCGATTCGGTTGGCGCAAGACACGCTCGCGTCAAAGGTTCGCCGGGACGCCAGGGAGATGAAGACGTTGCGAGAGAAGAACGACGAGTTGACGCGGAGTTTGTCAAAGTTCGAAGACAAGGAGCGCATCGAGAGAGAAGTCGCGGCGAGCGCGTCGTCGCTCGGAGAGAGGGAGATGTTGAAGAGGCTGGAGGGGAGCGATCCGCGCTTGGCGATGACGACGCTCGTGCGAAACTTGTGCGCGAAGAATAAACAAATCGCGTCGCAGCAAGAGCAATACGACGCGCTCGCGCGCAAAGTTCGCGAAAAGGAAAAAGACGTCAAGGCGCTGGAGGCGAAATTGGACGCGTTTCGCGACGTCGCGAAGACGCAAACGGCGGCGAAACCAAAGCCGGCGGCGCCCGCGCCGCCGACGTCGACGGGCGATTTCCAGCTCGGCGGTCGCGCCAATAGCAGGCACGCGTGGGGAGTGGATGATCCGAGCGAGTTCGCGTATCCGCCAACGCAACGCGTCGCGGACAAGAAGCGCGTCGTGAAGAAGTCGTTGCGTCGAGGCGACGACGAATTGATGAAAAAGTTGGCGCCGCCGCCGCCGAAGCGTACGTCAAACCGCGACGAAATCAACTTGGTGAGCGACGACGACGACGATGGCGTCGAAGACGACGTTTTGGCGAATATTTTAAACGACGTCGACGCGCGCGTGGAGCGCAAGCGACAAAAGATGGCGGCGAGCGGGTCGGCGGCGACGAACAAGACGAGACGCGCCGGGTCATTTTTGAAGTCTTCGCCGCGAGCGCCGTCCAACTCAAACGGCACGTTCATCAAGCACGGCGCCGATGGGCGAGGTGGGCGAGGTAAGTTTTTCGCGATATGACATCATAGCTAGCTGTTCTAGTACGTAATTTGTAGAAAATCACGTCGTGTGCGAATCTTTGTAAATCTTCGACCCCCATCCGCTCGGGTTGGCGTCGATCGCCGCCTTGCGACGGCGACTCTCGGAAGATTGCTTCTGCGTCGATTGCGTCGATGCCTTCGCTCTCTCGCGAACGCGATCAGACACGACGCGCAGCTCGTCGACGTCGAGCGGACGCAAGCCGCCGATTTCCAAGTCGCCGAGCTCGAGCTCGGCGATGCGCGTTCGATGCAATCGCGTAACGTCGTACGACAAAGCTTCGCACATCTTTCGAATCTGTCGATTTCTTCCTTCCTTCAAAACGAAACGCAGCGTCCTAGGTCCGATCTTTCTCACCTCGCACGGCTGCGTCGGCGCCGTCGTCTCCGTCATCGTTCGCTGTTGAAGCGTCGTGATGACGACCCCCGCGGCCAGACGCTCGACGTCGGCCGCGCTCACGTCACGATCGACATCTACGTCGTACTCTTTCTCCGCCTTCCTGCTCGGATCGAGCAAAGCATCGCTCACGCGTCCGTCGTTCGTCAACAGCACCAACCCGCTCGAATCCTTGTCGAGCCTACCGACTGGAAATATTCGTATCTTTTTCATGCGAGCGCGCTCGCGTTCGAGCGCGAAATGCAACGACGTTCGTTGATGCGGTTCCATCGTGCACACGACGCCACGAGGTTTATTATACAACAAATACACGAACGACGACGTCGCGTCGTTCGCGATTTCCTCTTCGACGCGTCTCGCGTACGCCTCCCAGAGCATCACCTTGCCGTCCAGAGTCACCACGTCTCCCGCCTTGACGCGCTGCGACGGACGCACGAGCTCACCGTTCACGAGTACACGCCCCGCGCTCACCGCGGCGTCGGCTTCGCGACGTTTCAGGTGCGGCATGCACCGCACGAGGCGAAACCCGTCGCCCTCGTAACCGCCGCTCGAGCCGCCGCCCGCGCCGTCCGCGCCCTCGGTGTGCTTCACGAGCGTCCTCACGAGCGCGCCGACGGCATCGAGATTACGCGCGACGACGCCTTCGTCGATCGTCGGCGCGGGCGTCGTCGACGGCGCGCGCGCGACGTCGGGGGACCGACGACCTCGACGGCTCGCCGCGCCGTCGCCGCGGCCGCCGGCGCTCGAGCGCCCACGGCCCGCGCCGCGTCCGCGCCCACGACCGCTCGCGCGCGCCGCGACGCGCAACGCACCGACGCACGTCGTCGCCATCTCGTCGCGGCCGCGCGCGTCGCGCGATGACGTCCCGGCTCTCGGGACGCCGGCTCTCGGCTACGACGCCGCCTTGGACGCCGCGAACGCGCCCAATCCGTTCGCCTTCCAGACCCCTTCCGCGCTCGCGCCCTCAAATATTTCCTTTTTCCAAATCGGTACGCGCGCCTTGAGCGCCTCCATCGCCTCCGCGCACGCGTCCTGCGCGTCCTTCCTGTGCGCGCTCGCCACGGCGACGACGACGGACGTCTCGCCCGCGCCGACGTCCCCGACCCTGTGCGCGATATCGATCGCCCTGATCCCGTGCCCGCCGCGTCCGTCCAAGGCGTTTCCCTCGTCACCGTCTCCCGCGTATTTCACCACCAGTTCGTCCGCGATCGCGCGCAGTTCTCGCAGCGCCATCGGTTCGTAGCACTCGTAGCTCAACTTTTGCACTTTTTCGCCTCGAAACGTGTCTCGCGTCGTCCCCACGAACACGGAGATCGCCCCCGCGCGCGCGTCGCGGACGTATTCTATGTGTGCGCGCTCATCGATGGCGTTCGGCGCGATGGCGACGCGCACGCGCGCTTCGGGGACGTCGTCTTTCGACATTTAAAGTCCCAGGCGGTCGCTCGGGACACGTCACGCAGTGACGCGACGGACGTCGCGGCGATGTCGACGGCGACGTCGACGCGCGCGCTCGGCGCCGCGCGCGCGACGACGACGAGAAACACCGCGCCGCGCGCGACGACGACGCGGCGCGCGCGCGCGCGCGTCGACAGAGTCGAGGTCCTCGCGCGCGCGGAGAGCGTGGATAGCGACGGCGCGAACGGCGCGAACGACGCGAACGACGGCGAGCGGGGCGCCGTCGACGGGCGAGACGCGGAGTATTACAAAGGATTCGTCACCGAACCCGTGGCGGTGGATCTGGAGGAGCGCGACATCTGGACGCCGACGATTAATTTGGTGACGAGGAGCGCCGTCGTGTTGGCCGGGTTGTTCGCGGCGTTTCTTTGGAGTAACGGGCTGCCTCCGTTCGCCGGGTGAGATGAATGAAGGATGTGAAATACATGAAAAAATTGCGAGCCACTAGTTCCCAGCCGTTGTTGTTGTGCTAATTCGTCTACAGCGCCGCGCCGCCGCGAAAGACGTTGGTCGCCGCGCGGGTGGCTAAAAATGATTCGTGTTGCCAGTCTAAACGGTACACCACCGATGCGAGAAACGAACCCGCCATCCCGACGCCGATCATGAGTCCCACCCATAAACCCTTCACCCCTTCGTCGCCGACGAAGGTGATTAAAGCGCCCGAGGTCAAACCGCACAACCACAGAGAGGCGAGATTGCTCTTCGCGATGAACGCCTGTTTCCCGCACGCGCGAAGGATGCCGTTACAGCATCCGAGCGAGGCGTCGAATATCTGGAAAGCGGCGGCGTAAGGGGCGATCTTGATGAGGGTAGCCGTGATCTCGGGGTCGTTTCCAGTGTACAGCCTCGCGATAGGTTTAATCGCGAAGAGTATCATAAACGAGCACCCCGCCATAAACGTGAGAGACATCGACGTTATTAACCACGCCGAACGCTTCGCTCCGCGCGGGTCTCGCATACCTAATAAATTTCCAACTCTAATCGATGCCGCGGTGCCGAACGACATCGGTCCCATCATGAAGGTCATCGTACAAATATTGAGCATCACCATGTGCGCGCCGAGGGATACTTCGCCCAGTTGCGCAGCCAAAACGACGGTGACTTCAAACGAGAAAGCCTCGCCGAACACCATGATGACGCCTTGAGTCGACAAGTGCGCGACGCGTGCGACCATGTCCCTGGTTATCGCCGCCTTCGCCGAGCGCCATTCGTCAAGCGCACCCTTCGCCCACCATCGCTCGTCCACGCAGACGTACGCGAGCAACATCGCGAGGTTCATCGCCCGAGCCGCGACCATGGCGATCGAGCTACCGATGACTCCCATTTTGTGCTGCTTGACGAGGGCGTGATGAAACGCGATGTTTACGAACAGCGTCGCCACCGAAGTCAGCCCCACGGCTCCGACTTTCCGCCGAACGCTCAAGTATTTCTGTAAACCCAGAGTCGCCGCGAGTGGATAAAAACTCCCGCACATGATGAGCGCGCAGTCGCGAATCTCTCCAGCCCTAGATTTATCAGCCTTGAACACCCCGATCGCGATCTCTTTCCCCGCCGCTAAAATCGCGTTCGCGGGCACGCAAAACGCGGTGATGGCGCACGTCGTGAGCAGCGCCCACGACTTGACGGCGCGCGCGTCCCCCGCGCCGTGCGCCTGGCTTCCCAGCGTGTCCATCGTCCCTCCGGCGCCCGTGATCGCCATCCAGAGCATGTTCCACATCGTCGCCGCTATCGTCATCGTCGTGAGCGCCTCGCGCGATTCGTTTCCGCAGTACACGAGCTGCGTGGCCATCAACAACTGCTGCGACCCGAACTGCGTCATGATTGGTGGACAAATGTGCGCCACCGCGCGCAGTTCCTCGCGCCACCACGACGCGCGGGCGTCGTCCGCGACGTCTTTCGTCGCGTCGCGCGCCTCGAGCGATTCATCGGGCGGCATCGCGCGGTGACGCGTCGCGACGTGACGCGCGCGCGACGCGAGCGAGGAGGGGGCGCCGTCGGCGAGCGCGCGCGCGGGCGGTGACTTTACATGCGTTGTCCGTCTATTCCGCGTCGTCCGCGTCTTCGGGGTTCGCTAAGACGTCTTTGAACGCCTGAAGCACGCTGGCGGGCTTGTACGTGAAAAACGCGAGGAGCATCGGGATGGGCGTCAACGCGACGCCGACGTCGGGGGCGAAGAGCGTGTTCCACCGGTTGAGCGCCATGAAGAGAATGACGGGTACTAAAATACTCGGTGGACCGCCCTGAACGCTCTCGGATTCCGCTTTGCCGCTGAGTAAGCGGACGTACACGATCGCACCCGCGGCGCCGAGAAGCCAAGAGTAACCCATGTTCGCGCCGCCGACGGCGAAGGCGGCGACGGCGCCCGAGCCCGCCATGCCCGCCGTGGTGAGCAATAAGTCCTCCTTAATCTTCGCGTACTTGACCTGATCCGCCGCCCGTCGCGCGGCTTTCTCTTCATCCGTTAAATCCGCGAACGCCTTGACCGGCATGAACGTCGCGTCCTTAATTTTCGATTTAATCGCGATTCCGCTCTGCGGTCTGTACCCGGGCGTCTTGAGCGCCTTGGCGCGTTCCGCCTTTTCCCACTCTCTTTGCCACCGCCCTTTCTCCGCTCGCGTCGGCGCGTAATTCCAACCGCGCAGGTTATACTTACTGTCTCCCTTCTTCGTCGTCGCCAGATCCAACGCCGTCGGTTCGCCCTTGACGCGTCCATTCTTATCGACGTATCGCAGCGCCGGATCTCGCGTCGCGTCCGCGAACAACGCCGACGCGCCGTCGCTCAATAATCGCGGTCCCTCCGCATCGCGTCGCCGTCTTCGTCGCTCGCCCTCCGCGTCGTCGTCATCCTCGTCCTCCTCATCGTCCTCCTCATCGTCCTCCTCATCGTCCTCGTCCTCGCGCTTTCTCAACGCCGCCGACAAATCGACGTTCAAGTCGTCCAACATTCTCGCCCGTCCGAACCCCAACCCCGCGTTCGCGCGCGCCTCGCTCTTCATCTCCCGCTCCCGTCGCGCCCGTTCCACGCGATCGAACTCGGCGTCGATGTCCATCTCCCATATGGGTCGTCCGTTCGCCCCGTCCCGCCCCGCGCGCGCCCACGCCGGTTCATTCGCCGCGTCGCTCGACGATTTCGAATCCTTCCTCGTCGACTCATCGTCGCCGTTCGCGGACGACGCGCGCGCGCGCGTCGCTCGACGACCGCGCCGCGCGATCGCGGACGACGCGTTTATCGCGCGCGGCGCTCGCGCTCGCGCGCGCGACGTCGACGTCGCGCGCATCGTCGTCGATGAGTGCCGCACACGTCGACGCGAAAGTCGCGAAAGACACCGCGTCGCGAATGTCCGGGACGTCCGTCGCGCGCGCGGGCGCGCACGCGCGCGTCGCGCGCGTGCGCGTGAGCGCGCGTCGCGCGGACGCGACGTCGAGGCGCGACGCGACGCGCGCGCGGGCGTCGACGCGCGACGAAGGCGAGATGGTGCGCGCGATGCGGGCGCAGGCGCTGGCGACGAACGCGAACCCGAGCGTGAAAGCGATCGTGGACACGCTCGCGGAGCTCGCGGAGCAGGAGTTCGGGCTGGCGAACGTGAAGTTTCAGGAGGTGATGGCGAAGATCGACGAGTGCTTTGATTTCGAGCCGACGGCGTACGCGAGCGGCGTCGGGACGTCGCGAGAGACGAGGAACGCGGCGGGGACGAACAGTGGATCGTGCAAGACGTTTTATTTCGCGAAAATGCGAGGATTGAGCGAGGGCGCGGCGCTGCGGTTGTTTTGCGAGCACTACGAGGACGTGGCGAACGCGCCGAGCGGGGACTCGCACGCGAACATTCGAGCCTTCATGGAAAACGGATACGACGGATTGACGTTCGAGGGCGAGGCGTTGAGAGCGAAAGGCGCGGGCTCGGCGATGAATAACGACATTTAATCTCACTTCAACTCGGTGGAACGCTCACGCGCGTCAGCGTGACGTCGAACTCTACGTCGCGGTCGGGGTCGATTTTACCGCCTCGCGGAAAATCCGCGCCGTCGCTCCCGAACGCCAATCGCGCCGGCACGCGCACGACGCGTCGCCCGCCCTGTCGCATCCCGGCGACGCCTTCCTCTAACCCTCGACACAACGGCGGTCCGAGCTTCCCGCCGAACGACCACACGATTTCCCTTCCCGCCGACTCCGTGTCGTACGCGTACGCCTCGGCCTCCTCCGCCGAAACCGCGCGCGCGCGCAGTTTCGCCGCGCACAGGTACTGCTTTCGCACGCCCCCCCCCCCCCCCCCCCCCCCCCCCCCCCCCCCCCCGCCGCTCGGCAGTTCGACCGTCTTCAAATCCTCCCTCCGCACGTCCTCGGTGTTCTCGATCGCCTCGCGCGTCTCGCGTCTCGTCTTGAGCTGTTCGCTCAGCACGCCGAACGTCAGCGCCCCCAGCCACGCCAGGCCGCCCTTGAGCCCGAATCTGCGCGTCATGAACGTCGCCACCGCGTCCGTGGACTCCGCCCGTCGCCTTTTCCCGCGCGCTGGAGTCGCGACGCGTTTCAGCGCGTCGTTCGCGTCGTCGTTCGCGTCGTCGTCGTCGTCGGCGTCGTTCGTCGTCGTCGCGCGCGCGACGACGCGCCGCGCGATCGCGACGCGCGCGCGACGACGCGGTGAAACGCGGTGTCGCGCACCAGCGCTCTGAGCGCGCGTCGCGATCGCGATTCGCGTCGACATGGCGCGTCGAGGCGTGCCGTCGACGCCGCACTTCGCGATGCCGACGCCGGTGACGCGCGCGACGCGCGCGACGGTCGCGCGCGCGACGACGACG
>Ga0181599_1002163_pt1 | contig 17989 bp, 21 predicted proteins | sample 041ome_3_FD_148658 | JGI IMG/M metagenome (GOLD analysis project Ga0181599, IMG submission 148658) | Coastal salt marsh microbial communities from the Groves Creek Marsh, Skidaway Island, Georgia - 041405US metaG (spades assembly) | ecosystem: Environmental > Aquatic > Marine > Intertidal zone >...
TCAATATCTGGCTCTAAACTTGGTGGCTTAATAGAATCTGTTGATGAATTTGTATCTTCGTCCATATAATATTATCAATAGATTTTTTATAATATTATATAACGTTTATTATATTATAAATACTGATATAAACATTACACATCATACTATATGTATAAAACTTATTATGAATCTATATCGGGTCGTTATAGTTGATCGGAACTACTCAAATCATGTATTCTATAGAGTAGAAGATAAGAAAGAATTAGATATTAATCAATATCCAGAGCTAAAAAGTATTAATCCATTAGATAAGAAAATGTTTATGGATGATATTTTTACAGTTGAAGATGATACATTCAATCGTGTTAGTTCTATTGTAAGAACATGTAAACAAATTGCTGGTGTTCTTATGTTGGAAAATAACAAAACGTTTGGTAGAACGAAGAATAAAAAACGACTGTTGTATAAATGTATACCGGATGACCGTCATTTACCTGCATTTTTAGTACCATATGATGTAAAAGTTGGTTTTTCAAAAGTACAGAAAAATAAATTTGTAACATTCAAGTTTGATTGTTGGAACGATAAACACCCCCGTGGGATTTTAACTGAAACTATCGGGGATGTGGATAATCTTGATTGCTTTTTTGAATACCAATTATATTGTAAAAGTTTACATGTATCATTAAGCGAATTTACTAAGAAAACTACTGATGTTCTTCGGCAAAAATCACAAGCTGAATATATTGAATCCATTTATAAAAATACCAATTTTCATATAGAAGACCAACGTGATAAATATGTATTTACGATTGACCCTATTAATAGTACAGATTATGATGATGGGTTTCATATTGAACAAGAATTTGACTATGATGGAATACAAACAGGTTGGATTGTTACTGTTTATATTGCTAATGTATTTTTCTGGATGGAAACATTAGGTTTATGGAACTCATTCAGTAAACGAGTTTCTACTATTTATCTACCAGACCGAAGACGACCTATGTTGCCTACTATTTTATCTGATACACTTTGCAGTTTACAACAAAAACAAGACCGATTTGCATTGGCAATGGAATTTCATATTACAATGGATGGACAAATGGATAGAGATAAAATGCAATACAAAAATGTACTTATTAATGTAAAAAATAATTATCGGTATGAAGAACATCGTTTATTAAATCCATCAAATCATCATTATCAAAATTTATTGCAATTGTCTATGCAAATGGATACGTCTGTCAAAGATAGTCACGATGTTGTTGCTTATTGGATGGTTCAAATGAATGCATTTACTGGATTAAATATGATTGATAGAAAAATTGGGATTTTTCGTGCAGTATCTTTTCATGACAGCGAAAAAGATGATTTAAGCTCTAATGTTGATATAAATGAAGATACTTGTAGAGTCATTCGTACTTGGAATAATACTACTGGTAAATATATTGTTTATAATGATGTTGACAAAATAACACATGATTTAATTGGTATTAAAAAATTCAAACAAAATGGACATAATAGTAAAGGAGCATCTTTGCCTTATATTCATATTACCAGCCCTATTCGTAGGTTGGTTGACTTATTAAATCAAATACAATTATGTAAAGAATATAATATGATTGATAATATAAGCAATGATGCAAAGGATTTTTGTAATAATTGGAACGGAAATATTGATTATATAAATACTACGATGAGGTCAATACGGAAAATACAAACAGATAGTAATGTTTTATATGAATGTGTTAATAACCCGTATTATATTGATACACCGCATACTGGTGTTGTTTTTGATAAAATAACGAAAACAAATGGATTACATACTTATATGGTTTATTTAGACAAGGTTAAAATACTATCACGTATTACTTGTCAAAATAATTTACAAAATCATAAATCTTATTTATTTAAAATGTTTCTTTTTGAAGATGAACATTCATACAAAAAGAAAATACGATTACAATTATGTGATGAGTAAATAGATATTATATAAATTTATTTCAAAAAAAATGGTTTAAAGAAATATATACAGATATTATATATCATGTCTGACACTGAAAAAGACCCCATCACGTTAACCCCTGCTACTGAGGAGGAAACTCCTGCACCTGCCCAACCCGAAACCAGAGAAGTACCTATTGTAGATATTCCTGTTAACAGTCACAATACTGCACTTAATATTCTTGTAGCTCTTGTTGGTGTTGCCCAAAAACGTGGTGCCTTTAATATCCAAGAATCTGCTAAGTTGTGGGAGTGTATTCAAGCTTTTAACACTCCTGCCACAGCTGCACCTCCTGCCGCTCCTGCTGATGAACCCGCCGCTGCAAGTGATTAAACAATTATATCCTCATAAAAATAGTATTTGATATTCATATAATAATAACCAATCTTGTTATTATTATAATTAGGCATTTCTTCTTTTTATTTCATTATTATAATCAGCATTTGTTAATTTATACCCCCAATGTTGTAAAACCTGACGTATTTTTGGACTGATGGTTTCATCGTTCCATTTTGCACCTTTCTTTATTATTTGTGTTACTAAAAAACGCATGAACCGACCCCTTGGTCCTGCTAAGTTCTTCCACCTTTGTATTTGTCTCTCATCATCTGGACAACGTTTTCCTTGATAGAAATCACAATACCATTGTACCCAACCATATGGATGTAACTTGTTTATCCAATTTTTACTTTCCCAAAATTCTAATGAAGTACCCACACTTACCTTATATTTATTGATAGATACATCACACTTATCACTTGTTAAATGTTCTTCGGGTATATCTTTCCACCAACTGTTTGGATACTTTAAATGTTCATTTTTGTGGGTTTTTCCTGTTACACCTGATTTTATTGGACGCCAATATGTTCCACCAAAACTACCCAACATAAACATATCACGAGGTGTTAAATTTGGACGGAAATCTGGATAATCTTTGAATTTTATTTTTATTTTTCGGGTTTTATTTTTTCCATATTTGCAATGCTGCTTTTGAGAAAAACCTTTGGGATTTTTACAATCTATACTTTTTTTATATTTTTTACTCCATTTACCACCTGAGTATTCGTCTGAATCAAATACATAATCATTCAAATCCAAATTCAAACTATTATCACTCTCCTCAACTATAAATTGACTTAATCTTTCTTTTATTATTTGATTTACTTGTTCTTCTATTATTTGGTTGATTAAATAAATACATTCCATCCTTTCATCTATATTGTCTAAGCGTGACCTCAACATATGTTGACGTATTTCATTTTCATCAAGCGGATTTATATGGAATTCTACCGATAATTCATTTAATAATTCTTGTAATTGTTCTTCGTCCAAACTATCAAATAAATCTTCATTGGCATTATAATGAAAATTAGAGAGACCATCACAAAAATCTATTTCTTCATTATTTTGTATATCTTCTAAAATATTTTCAAGCTGTGTGTGTTCTACTGATAAGTCTGTATATTGAACAAAATCTGTATGTTGAACATTCATTATACTATTAGATTTTTCATAAAAACAATCATTTACATTCTTAATATAGGCTCTTTTAAACTCGTTAAATTCTGTTCGTGGATCATCTATAAATCCTCGGTTCAGCTCGTTATCACTATCACTATCACTATCACTTTCACTATCAATAAATTCATTATCGTTAATATATTTTTCATCATCACTATCATTATCATCATATTGTGGCGGAACCCATCTATCCCCACCTGATTTTTTTTCTTTTCTAAAACGGTCTATACGTCCTTTTCTATATTTCTTTACACGTGCCTTTTCTATTTCTTTTTCTGTTAATTCGTCATGAGTTATTGGTGTATCATCTGTTATTCTTATTTTTGGACGATATACATCATTCTTGTATTTGTATCCTACTTCACCTCGCTGATTTACCCACTCTTCGTCAAACCATCTTCTTAAACCTTTCTTTTTTGTACGATTTCCCTTATATGGTTTTTTTCTTGTATTTTTATATTTATTCTTAAAAGCCTCCTTGTATTTTTGTACTAATATACCACTACGATATGCACTATGCTTGGGTATGTCTGCATATACTTTCTTTTTTATCTTTTCGTACAATATTTTATCTGTTACTTCCATATAAAATATATCATTATTTTTATTTCATAAATTATTTTGTAAACTAACTTAATGATTATTGTCTTTTGTAATATATATACCATGATGTATAAAATCCTTTCTGTATTGATGATGGCATCTGTTGCCACGGCTGGCAATTTACGTAACGGGTTCAGTGACAAATTTGAACAATGGGTTAAAGATTTTCGCATAAATATTCATGATAATTCTCACAAAGAACATCTTTTTATTAATTGGCTGGAAAATGATAAGATTATTGAGCAAACAAATGCACGTAACTTGACATATACCCTTGGACATAATCACTTGTCTGGTATGGATTCTAATGAATTTAGCGAGTATATGGGATTTCAAGATAATGCTAATACTCTTGGATCTCATATTAACATTGACAAAATTAAATTAAGACTGGCTGAGGTCAAGTGCTTGAAAACTTGTATTGATGATTATGATTCTACACATAAACTTTCCACAGTTACTTGTGTTACTGATTGTCTCCAGGCTAAGGTTGGACTTTCTTCTAACAACTTACCCGAGTCTGTTGATTGGGTTAAAGCTGGAGCTGTTACTCCTGTTAAAAACCAAGGACAATGTGGTTCTTGTTGGAGTTTCTCCACCACTGGTGCATTAGAGGGTGCTTATTTTACTACATACAATTCACTTCCTTCCTTCTCTGAACAACAACTGGTTGATTGTGATAACCGCAAAAACGGAGGCAAGGATATGGGATGCAATGGAGGACTCATGGATAACGCGTTCACCTGGATTAAGAAAAATGGAGGTTTATGTTCCGAAAGCGAATACCCATACACATCTGGTGATACTAAAACCGCAGGTACTTGTGAAACAACTTGTGAGATTGTTTCTAATAGTGCTGTTACTGAATTTACCGATGTTCACTCCAGTAGTGATGTTGATATGATGACTGCTCTTTCCAAACAACCCGTTTCTATTGCTATTCAAGCTGACCAAAAAGACTTTCAACTATATAAGTCTGGTGTGTTTACCGGTTCTTGTGGAACACAACTTGACCATGGTGTATTGGCTGTTGGTTACGGCTCTCTTGATGGACAAGACTTTTACAAAGTCAAGAATTCTTGGGGAACCACCTGGGGTGCTGATGGTTATATTCTGTTGGGGCGTGGTGATGAGTTCAATAAGGGACAAGGACAATGTGGTATGTTGTTACAAGCCAGTTATCCTGAAGTATAATTATTTCTTGGTATAAAACGCTTCTTCCTATAATATAATTTTTTTCTATTTCCTACATAATAATTTATTTCTTTTTTTATGTCATTCGGCAATGGTAATGAATATATGGCTTGCACTTTTGCAAATTCTAATGGGTCAGGTTCTAATATTTCATAAAATTTATTTACAGAACTCACTGTTTTAATCGTTCCATTTATCATAAACTTTGCTTCTATTCGGGGTCTTGATAATAATATTTCTAATCCTGTGTCAAATGACATGGAACGACCTCGTTTAAATTCAGATTCTATGTAAATACCTTCTAATATGGTTGATGTTGGCATTCTTACATTATTTTCAATATTCCATTGCACTTCTATTAAATACCTCTTGTTTGGAACAAGCCGATGAACACTTATAGGTTTGGATAATGGCATATATAATATAAATAATAAAAAAACAGTTCTTTTTATTATTTTTAACAAAATATCTATAATTCTGCTATGTTATCTACTTCCTTAAAGGTTTCTTCTATTGTTTGTTCCATATATTCTTTATAATATATATGACAAACATGACTATGATGACGAAATGGTGGAGCATGACTATTATAGCGTTTCGTAAAATAGGATAATACATCTTCCATTGTTACTCCTTTATCTATCAATCTTTTTGCAATATCATCCACACTACCTCTCTGTTTATTTTCTACCGTTTCTTCGTAATTATTATTTAATGGATGTTCTTCTTCTACCTGTATATTATTCGTATTACTTTCTATTAATGATTGGTTACAAAAAGGACATTTCTTTCTTATTGATGCTCTACTAAATAAACATGATAAACAAAATCTATGACCACATTTCGCGGTACAATTGTTTGTTATTGATAATTGTTTATAACATATAATACAAGTAAGATTAGTTTTGTTGTTTAATAAGATATTTGTTGATTGCATTGTTTAAATTATATATAATATACTATATTTGTTTATTAATCAATTTTCCATTTAATTATATTTTTCGTAGGTTATTTTTTAACATTAGATTATATAAGAAATATGATTTGGAAATTATTAATAACTGATTTTGCAAAAGTTCATATATGGAAATTTATTGTATATATAGTATTAATTCTTTTATTTTTTCCTATTGAAGCTATATTATTACCAAAAGTATATGGTAAAATGTTCGACCAAGTGAAATCTATATCCAAATTTACTGACATATTTAATTGGAAAGATAATTTTAAAAAAATGAATTTCCAAGGGTCTTTAGGTCTTTTGGTTATCTTGTGGTTTTTAGTTATCTGTTCTTATACTGCTAAGAATTATATTGAAACCCATTTAGTACCTAATTATTATTCTCATATCAGGGATGTTATGTTTAAAGAAACTATTTTAACCTATCAAAATGATTACAAAGATATGAAAACTGGTGATTATCTTGCAAGAGTTTTGGAACTAACACGTAACTTCAAAGATGTTGCACATCATTTATTAAGTCGCTTTTTACCAGAACTTATTGTATCGGTTTTAATCATTTGTTATATGTTTTATCAACACAAATATATTGGAAGTGTTCTATTAATAGGTGTTATATTCTGTGGAATCATATTGTATTATGGGAGTAAAGAACTCATTAAATTAATTAGTGAACGTGAAAATTTTTTAAATACAAAAATTAGTGAAAATATTAGAGATACATTAGATAATCTTATGAATGTTTTCTTGAATAATGAAGTTAACGGGGAAATTGATAAAAATAGAAAGTTAGAAAAAGTTGCAATTGATAAATTGAAATGGATTATGATGGTTCAAAATATGGTTATTTTTAGTAGTCAATTAATTACATTAATCACATTTACTATTGGAATTTTTATTTTATACGGACTTATTGCTACCAACAAAATTAAAACTACACAAGGTATTGTTCTTGTTATTATCTTAGGACAGTTTTTAAATAATTTCTTATATGTTAGCAGTGGATTTATTCATAATGTTGTTTATAGATTAGGCGTTATTCATGCCTCTCAAGAATATATGGAAAATGTTTTTAGTAGAAAAAACAAACGAAAACTGAAATCTGGCATTACGGAAGGTAATGTAGAATTTAGAGATGTTTCTTTTAGATACAATAAAGAGAAAGCAAATTGGTTATTTGAAGAATTTAATTTAGACTTAGAAGCTGGGGAAAAATATGCTATTATAGGACAATCTGGTCGTGGTAAAACTACTTTGATGAAAATGTTGGCTGGATTATATACACCTGAAAAGGGAGCTATTTATATTGATGACACTGATATGAAATCTATTGATTTGGAATATTTACGTGAAAATGTGAATTATGTAAATCAACGTACAAACATGTTCAATGAAACTGTTATGTATAATATGTTATATGGAAATCCAGATGCTACTGAAGAACAAGTTCTTGCATTGTTAAACAAATATGACCTTATGAAAGTTTTTGAAGAATTACCTGATGGATTAACATCAAATGCTGGAATTAACGGAGGCAACTTATCTGGCGGTATGCAAAGAATCACTATGTTAATACGTGGTATGATGAAACCATGTAAAATACTTATTATGGATGAACCTACCACTGGATTAGATAAAAAAACTACGGCTAAAGTCAAAGACCTTATCGTAAATGAAACAGATGGTAAAACATTAATAATAATAACGCACGAGTCGTCGTTGTCGTTGTTGAGTGGATTGAGTATCATAAAAGTGTAATTAAACAAGGTCAAGGTCAAGGTCGTTGTCGTAGTGGTTTAGGTTTAGGTTTAGGTTTAGGTTTAGGTTTAGGTTTAGGTTGTCGTTGTGGTCGTCGTTAGTGAAATGAAAATCGTTGTCGTATTTAGTAGTGTTGTAGTCGTCGTTGGTAATGCGTGTAATAAGGTTTGTAATATTAATAGTAGGATTTTCCCGTAGTTGAGAGATATTGTAGTCGTCATAGATAAAAATGACATCAAGATTTTTATATGGTTTCTCCCACTCTCTGTAACCACAGAGAATAATGGATTTTTTAGTAATAAGATTGGCTCTCTTATGCCGTCCCTTGAATTTGTTTCGTATGTGGGCAATAAACTCTTCACCAGCATTATTGAATACCTTACACATGCCATTACCTAACATCACTTCAACATAGACAATAACCTCCAACTCATTTTGAGGCAAACGTAACGCAGCATTTCCACCCCCCGCTGACTTGACATGCTTCCTGGCTAAACCCTTAGTCTTAGTTCCTCCTGATGTATTCTTTACCATTGCTTTGCTTTATTATTGTATATAAACCGATAAAATATATTTGTATTAATATTATGAATATTAATTCAATTTTTTACAACAAATGAATTTCAATAAAAAAAAGGTATTTACACCCCTTTTTTAATTATTTTTATACTTATTTTGTTTCTATTGTTTATATTGTTGTAATTTGTTTCGTGACACAATCCCATGTTCCTATCTGGGCATGTGACTCACTATCATATAAATTATTTGCTTCATCTATCAAATACTGCTTTTCCTCTATTGTGATTATCTTCACATCCAATTCCTCCTCTTCCTCTTCGTCTGCTTTTACTTCCTCTTCGCCATTTGAGTTCGCCAATGTCACCAAACTTGTCACCAAATCTACTGGCTCCTTCTTTGACTTCTTCTTTGTTGCACCCCCCTTCTTCTCTGCCTTTGCATCTGCCGCTGCCTTCTTCGCGGCTGCCTTCTCGTCCAACTTACGCTGCTTCTCCGCGGCCTTATCATTCAAGACCTTCTGCTTCGCCGCTGCCTTATCCGCCTTCTTTTTATCAGCTAAGTGGGTACGCATCTCCTTTGCGATTCCCTTGTTCTCCAAAAATCCTTCCACAAATGCCTTTTGCACTTCCACTTCACCAAACACATGACACACTTCAAACATCTTGTCTTCATCAAACAACACTTCGCCGCTATTCTCCAATTCCGCATTGTTTAATGTTCTTAACATATAATATGTATATTGGATAAACTTGTTATACTTCGCTGGAAGACTCTTACGAACTGTCTTCTCCTTTACTTCCTCTTCCTCTACTGCAGCAGCCTTCTCCACCACCTCTTCCTTCTTCTTCTCCACCTTCTCCTTCTTCTCCTTCACCACCTTCTCCTTCACCACCTTCTCCTTCACCACCTTCTCCTTCTTAGGAGCCTTGGTGGCCTTGGGAACGGTCTTCTTAGGACTGGGGGTATTGACTTGTTGACTTGACATATTGATTACTTTTAAAAACTTTGGGTTTTATGATACATACCACTACTCTTTTACAGATTAATCAATTTTTTACATTTTGTTCTTTAAACACTCTCTTTTGAGAACATATATTGTTTTCTAATACTTTTTTGCTATATCACTCGTTTTTCAATATCCTACTCATTTCCCGATATGTCACTCATTTCCCGATAAGTATTTATAGGGGGTTTTACACTCTTTTTTTCATTATTGGTCGTGCATCTTTGATGCACCACCTGATTGCCCTGACTACTCCACCATCGGTGAGTAGTCAGGGTAATTGAGGAGAACCTACTCACTTTTTTTCATTATATACTACTATATTCACGATTTTACTGTGTATACTGTGCATACTATGTTAAAAAAAATGATTATACTCTACACTTTTTATAAAAACACTCTTAATTCGGGTGTTTTTATAACATTCCTACTATGGTTATTGTTAGGTTCTCCTCAATTACCCTGACTACTCCACCATCGGTGAGTAGTCAGGGCAATCAGGTGGTGCATCAAAGATGCACGACCAATCACTAAAATAAACTCTGTAAATATATACAAAATTATATACATGACTTATCTAACTTCACCTTAGGCAATACCTCTTTGTAAATCTTCTTCTGCAACACTTCACTGTCTACACTATTACCGAGAGCATTCTGTAATGCCTTGTTTTGATATTTATTCTCTGGCGTGTCCATTACCGCCGCTTGGGGGTTTTCTCGGGCATATTGTTTTACCAAACCATAATGTTTGTTTTCTATATCTGTTATCATGCCACTCATCAACGTTTCGTCTTTTGCACTGCTTTTATTCCACTCATCATGATCTTTTATGTATATTGTATCACGTTTTAAATCCGTGCAATGTAAAGGACGGTCGGTGATTTCCAAATCGCTCAAGGCTTTTATCATTATATTACTCACACTATCCACATAACCTTTATCTGTTATTGCATTCAAATGACTCATGTTTAACTCTATTGATTTGATAAAGTCTTGAATACTCATTGCATTCTTACATTCATTGTTAAGGTACATCTGCACATTGAACGTGTTATTACAATTTGTGTTGTGACTATTGTTCGTGTCACCGATTTTTGGCATGATTTCTGCCATTTGCTTTATAATAGTCAGCATTAATTGTTTTTCGCTTGGCTCTTCTTCTTTTTCTTTTTCTGGGACAAAGGTATTTTCTTGGAGTTTTTTGGCGTTTTTTTGGCATTTTTTCTTATGCCTTGATAACCCTGACGCAAAATTATATATATTTCCACAATCACACTCATATGCTTTGGAACTTTTTGGAACTTTATTTGTAGTATTTATGTTACCATCTGTTATCATTTTATGTTTTGCAGTCAATAAATGTCTATCATATTGACTTAACCTACTCGTATGATAGTCACAAGTTTCACAAGAATATTTTTGGAACTTTTTGGAACTATTGGAACTTACCATTGTTATCTATATAATGATAACAAAAAAAGTTCCTAAATCATTTTTCAAAAAGTATAAAAAAAAGTTCAGTAACAAATAAAATCGCGGAAAATCGCGTTTCGCTGCATTATGCTCTGAAGTGGTTTTTTGTGTTTTTTCTGAAAAAAAAGTAGTTGCACTTTTGAAAAATGGACAAAGAAAGGTATGTCCAAAAATAGAAAAGTAAGAATAGTTTTTATTTTGTGTTTTTGTGGGGAGGTAATTCAAATACTTATTTGGGGTAAACTCATTTGTCGATATCCCACTCATTTCCCGATATGTCACTCATTTCCCGATAACTATAAAAAGGGGGTTTGAGGAGACCTCGGGTGAGAGGTATTCAAATACTTATTCGGCGAGGATGGTGCGACCGTACGGCGCGGGGATTCGCGGGGGCAACAGTACCCGAAAAAAACCAGTGCAGGGGTCTCAAAAGATAATAGCCGTTAAATAAATCAACAATATATTGTAAAAAGTATTTGAAATAATATGTTTTCAAAACAACGCAAATATGTAGAAAATTGATAATTTTATACACATTGTAAGGGATACAACAAACTAATAATGAGAATTAAGGAATCACACAATATAATTACAGCATTAAGAGATAATTATTGGCGATATGAAGACGTTTAAGCTTAAAGGTTATTCCACATGGAATGATGTTATGAACAACAGTAAAATTACTGATATTCAAGATCCAGTTCTAGAAATGGAGATTGATAAATATGAATTTGAACAAATGTATGGTAATATTGTATGCGAACTACAGGGTAATGATGACGTATTGGAGTCATATACAGATTATTACTTTACTGTTAATCCCATGAAATCGTATGTTTTATCTTTTAAGAGTCAAAAAGAAAAAGATGAATTTTATGATATTGGATTAAATAAGGAATGCGTTGCATCTTTAACTGAAGTTTGCGAAGGAGAAACAAAAGAAGAAAAAAAGAAAAGAAATAAAAAAAGAACAAAAAACATTGAAGAAGACAATAATGATTATATTATTGTCTTTGAATAAAAAGAAATAAAAATCCCTGTATTGCATTGCTCCCTGTTTTTTTTCAAGTAAACCAATAAAAACAGCAACATATTATGTAAATCAAATAACATAATATGTAAGGTTCTCAAAAATGTTTGATAAATTACATGTTATTAAAAGTATAAATAATCCAAGTAGTTAATGCAAATAAAATGCCTCCCCATACGGTGTCCATAATAGCAACGTTCCACTCGTAATTTTTAAATATAGCCAAATTAGTGGAGTCAAAAACACCATATATAATAAAACCAAGCAAAAATGCTTCTAAAATAGTTCTATGTGATTGTAAAATAAAATAATTCAATCCAATGACCAAGAAGAAATAACATAAAATCGCAGGAATTAACTTAACGTTCATTACGCCGTGTTGAATTTTAAAAACTTGTGTTTGAAAAACAGATTTTGTCAAATTTAAATATATAAAATCAAGAGTCAACAAAATGACAGCAGAGAATAGTAAAATGTTTATTTTGTTCATTATATAATATTATATGAAAAAAATAGTACACAATGTTGATTGAGACAAAAGAAAGTATTAGTGAAAAAATATAAACATAATATAAATGAGTTATAATTCATTTGCGACTGAACGAAATATGTTGATAAATACATTAGCATTGTTGAATGAACAATTTAGTGCGGAATCAAACAGAACAGAACGTGGTAGTATAGGTAGACAAATAAGTAGTGTAGAAGATAGATTAGAGGTAGTAAATAGAGTTATGGATAACTACGATTCTCCACCGTATGCACCAGGTTCTCCACCGTATGCACCAGGTTCTCCACCGTATGCACCAGGTTCTCCACCGTATGCACCAGGTTCTCCACCGTATGCACCAGGTTCTCCACAGTATGCACCAGATTCTCCAACAGGGTCTGTAAGAAGCTTAGATTTGAGTAATTTAAACATATCAGATGTATCACAACCCGAGAGAATAGATGTAGATCAAACTCCGCCAGGTTCTCCAAATAGAACTCCACCACCAGTTCAAACCCAAACACCGTCTGCCCCCACACGTAGTAGACGTATTAGACGTGGGGGAACAAAAAAAAGGAAAGGAAAGAAGAGAAAGACCATGAAGAAGAAAAAGTCCGCGAAAAAAGGGAAGAAAACAAAAAAGCGATAGACACACAGGCTTTTTGTAAGGTATTTGTAAGGTGTTGTTAAAAATCGTAGTATAGCTTGGCCCCAAGGTATCCCATAAAGAGTATAAATACTCCAAGTATAATACAAGTTTCGGCAATGACTGACATAATATCGTGTTATTATTGTTAAGATTGATGTAATAAAATAAAACTTCCAAAAAAAATCAATTTTCTACATTTTTGTATGGACTGGAGAACAAGAAGGATTTGAAAAAGTATTTTCAAATACTTAAATTACTTAGAGTGAATATCACTATAAGGATAGATAAATTTGCAGGTATCGTTAGGACAGTCACAATTCCGTCTGCTGTATAATACCTGGTAGGTCTTGTTAGGCTTGATACATGGGTCGTAGTTTAATTTTTTACATTCGGGGTGGCAGCTGCACACATTGAATAGGTTAGATTTATGGACAGTATTGAAGCATTTTAATCGGCAGAAAAGCTGATGAATTTCGGGTACAAGATAAGAACGCATAGTGAGATATTATAGCACATAATGTTTATATTTATTTGCACAGAATAAAAAGAATGATAAAAAGCATCAATATTGATAGATATTATGTAAAATAAATAACATAATATGTAAGGTTCTCCAATGGTAATATAAAATTGATGAAAACATATAAAAATAAAAAGTACTAACTAATAACTAATAATAAATAATGGATGTATCATTAACACCAGATTTATATACACCAAGTGTGGATGACAATGGAAATTATATAGATAATGTACCAGTAATAAGACACGGTATAATATGTTCTTGTGGTTCAAGAGCAGATAAAACTTACGACAGTACAACAAAATTTGCAACACATATAAAAACAAAAAAGCATAAGAAATGGCTTGTTATGTTAAATCAAAATAAAGCAAACCATTATGTAGAAATGTTACAAAATAAAGAACTGGTGAATGAACAACGCCAAATAATAACAAGGTTAGAGAACCAGATTCAATCAAAGATTTTAACTATAGATTATTTGACGGAACAGTTGACAAAGAAGAATAATCCGGTAGAATGTGTAGATTTATTAGATTTAAATTAGAGTCGACAATATAAAATTGATAAACATATATAAAAATAAAGGGTTATAACAAAAATGAATCCAGTAATAGATAACGAAGATTATAGTTGGTATGGGGATGAGCGTATCGGTCGTACAAGAAGATATGGTAGATATAAAGAAGTAGATGAAACATCCTATATATTGGCAACAATACCAGTGATAGTAGGAGTAATATTACTCATCATATTAGAAATAATACGTTAACAGCAATGAGAGCGTGATAAAATAAATTCAAGATATTGTTGTTTCCATATATAATGGAGTTCTTGAATACATTGATTGTAAATATAACGATAAGTACTATCAAAAGAGTAAATATATATAATTAATTCTTTTGGTCGTTCAGCTTTGCTGAACCACTCACCAAAGGTGGGTAAACGGTTATACATAAATATATAATAACAAAGAAATTATACTGTATTTTTTGTTGAGCTTCTTGATATAAAAAGGTATATATTTATCGGGCAATACTTTTGGACAGAGCATATAGAACCAAAAATGTAAATAGGTGTGTGTATAAATTCATCCAAAATATTAATAATCATCCAAAATATTAATAATCATCCAAAATATTAATATCATCCACTAATGTAATATAATGTGCCAAAAGTTTATATAAATCGTTAATATCTCGGCGTTGAGCATATAGGTTGTAAATCATATCTGCAATTTGGTTAAAAATAATGTCATAATCACAATTATCGTCATTCCAATTCCATTCCACCCCAATAATGTGTCCTTGTTCATCACGGTATTTATCTTTTTCCAAGTAAGCATTATTATTGCGTAGAAATATATCTGGAGTAATATCGGTATCTTTAATATAGTGAAAATAAGCAAATACAATATGAAGACCATAATAATATTCTCCAAGAACGTGTAAAATATCATTCCAATCGTATTTATCCATCCAATAGTGAACTTTGACTTCATCGGCAAGAAACCGAAAAATATAAGGGTGTAGGTCTTGTGGCAAACGTTTCAAAATAGGCATAGCATCATTAGTAGCTAAGATGGTTTGTAAAGTTTGAATTTGAGTTTTGGTAGACATGTTAATAAAGTTAAATAATATTATGAATAGTTTGATAATATTATAAATATGTTCTCAAATAATATCAATTTTTTATTTTTGAATTAAAAATCGGTAGGCAGATGCAGTAGTAATACCAACAAAAACACATCCAGTAATATCATGAATTTTCTTATTAGTCATGTTTTCATCAACATAGGTATGTAACAAATGTTTTATAAACCAGGGGTTTTTGTTATTTTTATCCTCGTGAAATCTATTGCCAGGACACCCATCAAATACTAACCAAATAATGTAAAGAATGAATGGAATAACAAAGGTTTTCTTTAATAATTCTAAAGGGAATAAAATAGGCGAAAAAATAAGCGTTAATAAAGCAACTAAATGCAAATAATAAAAAAAATTATATATCATATATATATAAAAATCATAAAAAAATGAAAATATAAAAACACGGAATAAGGGTGTTTTTATAAAAAATGAAAAATAAAGGTCAAGGTTCTCTATTTATAGTTTTAATGATTTAATTTTGTTAATACCTTTGTGATATGCTGATGAAAATAAGATAGAAAAGAAAAGCAACAAGGAACCGCCTTTAACTTCTTTAAGACGCTTAAATTCAAAACCTTGAACATTTTCTAAGAAAAAGGGTATTCGTTCAATAATATTTCGCCCAAAGTAACATAGAATAGTAACACAAATAGTTAATTTTAAAATAAACAAAATAGTTTGAGTAGAAGTATATTCTTTGTCATCATCTTTGTCATCATTGAAGAAAAAATCAAGTATTTTTGCATTAATAGCTCCAAAAATAGAGAACAATAAAACAGCAAATATTAATCCAATAATTTTGACGGGTATAAATAATAATTTCATGTTTATATAAATAGCAATATATAAAAACACGGAATAAGGGTGTTTTTATAAAAAATAAAAAATAAGTATCAAGGTTCTCCTCAATTGCCTTTCAGGCAATCCGGTGGTGTAGCTTTGCTACACGACTATCCCTCAAAAAAGATAGGAAAATAAATAAAAAAATTAGTTAATGATATTTATTAGTAATAGGTTTGTTCATATAAAAATATTCATCATCTTGATGAGACATCAAAGAAAATCCATATTTTTTGTAATAATTCAATAAAAATTGTGGGTCACCCCCGTGTTCGGGTTTTTTTTCAACATATAAATAGAGTCCATTGGTTTTTTTGGAGGTTTTCATAAGATAGTCAGTAACAAATCGCTCAATCAAGTCCATCACGATAGACACAGGTGATTTGCCAGAAACATCTTTCATCTTAGCACGGCAAACTTCATTAATCCAAGGTTGTTGATATTGTAAGAGTTCTAAATTGCTTTTTTGTACGGTAGCGGCTCCGCCGTCAATAAAATCCATAATACCTTTGGAATTGGGTAAAAATCCTAAAGAAATGGCAACCATGAATGTTCTTTCACTTTTAGAATTTAACAATTCAATAATCCGTTTGGTATTTTCATTATGTAGATTTTTATCCTTGAAACAAACTTTTTGCATTTTAATAAGTATTTTGGTCAAGTCTTTAAAAGACAATTCCTTGGGAAGTAGTTTACAATTATATTCGGTCATACATTGTCTCATGCATCGTCGCGTAGCGACGTTTTGTCTGGAATTAATTTTGTAAATAGCGGATTCATAAGTAGGAGATGCCATAGTATATAATATACAATGAAAAATAAATAAGAAATATTACGGAGAATCAGGAGCAAAAAGATACATCAACATTTTCATTAAACAACTTCTATCATCGGTATAATCATCGGTATAATCATTGTTATCATGTTTGGGTTCTTGGTCTCTTTTAATAGTCTGTTTTTGAACAATATCATTAGTTTTAGAACCCTTCTTTTTTAAATGTGGGTTGTTGGCATAGATGGGTGAAACATCCATGGTAGGAATTTGATTGTTGGTTTCATTAAAGTCATTCCAAGTTTGAATATCAATAGAAAGGTGTTTGGTGTTAAGCAGTGTAGGATTAAAAACAGGTGTAGGAGGGGGTGTATCATCAATAGTATCGGGGTGTTGCAAAGAGAGTTTATTTGTAGTATTATTCATAATTATAATAGAGTGATGTAATTATGAATACAAAAAATGCAATGGTTACTGAGTTAATTGTTAAAAACTATATATGTGTTAAGGTAACCGGCAAGACCAAGCCATGCAAGATAGGGAAGTAAAAGGTAGGCAGCAACGGGTTTGATATTATAAAACGCACGAATAGTAAATATTAAAACAACAACAAGTAAAAGTAGGTCAACTAAAGCTAAACGAATAAGTTTGTATTTAAAAAACAAAGGACTCCATGCAAGGTTGAATACCATTTGAGTCATAAATAATAAAACGGGTTTGCTAAAAAAAGAAGTAGTTTGTAATACAAGTAGAAGAGAGATAGCCATGAGTGTATACAAAAAAGTCCATACAACACCAAAAACGTAGTCGGGTGGAGTGTAAGGAGATTTCTTTAAGTATTTATACCAAAATGGATTGTCGTACATTATATGTAATAATGACAAAATATGTACAATATGTTTTCAAAACATCGCAAAAATGTAAAAAATCACCTTTTTCAGTCAGACTAATAGTAAGTAGCCCTAAATGAAATACTTCATGACAACATTACAAGTAAAAGTATTTGAAAAATGTG
>Ga0181599_1002181_pt1 | contig 17909 bp, 2 predicted proteins | sample 041ome_3_FD_148658 | JGI IMG/M metagenome (GOLD analysis project Ga0181599, IMG submission 148658) | Coastal salt marsh microbial communities from the Groves Creek Marsh, Skidaway Island, Georgia - 041405US metaG (spades assembly) | ecosystem: Environmental > Aquatic > Marine > Intertidal zone >...
GTGATTCACAAAAGTACCACGGCCGTGGGTACCTTACTTCTTCCATATTCTCAGTAGAGGTTAAAAGAGAACGCGTATTACTCAACACGTATGCGTAGTAGTGATGTTTTTTTCATTCAGTGCGTACCGTACGAGAGCCTTTTTAATATCACAAAACTAAATGTACTAAGTTGATATTTTTTCAGCAAGCCACTAACATTCACTTGTATAATCTCAACCAGACGGCGGAGGGGTAGGAGGAGGCGCACGCGAAATTCCTGGAGGAGGACGCGAAAGTACTTTCACGCCAGGGGGCGGGCCTCTAGATGTGGGATTTACCTTGCTTCCTGTACTAACGCTCTTCCTCAGTATCGGCACCCCCGGCGGTGGACGAGATCGAGCGCTGCCACCGCCAGGGGGCGGATGAATCGTTTGCGCAGACATAGATTGCTGAGGAGTTATTACTGATCCTGGTGGATGGTGTTGATGTGTTGATGGCGGTTGGTATGTTTGCTGCTGTTCTTGCTGCGGTAGCGGCAGCGGCGGCGGCGATGACGAATCAATCTTTGATGGATCGTTGATCGAGGGTGGAATAGTGCCGACTTGCGCGCCTCGAGCATTTTTGGCCCACGCCGGCGGCTTTGTTTGCTTTTTCTTCGCGCCAACGGGAATGATTGGTGGAGGAGGCACAATCTCTCCACCTTTTATTTCTGCATCCACGTCCCCATCGGTGTTGTTCAATCTCTGCTCTTGCATCGGAGAAGTCAGCGTTAATGCTCTGTCAAGTTGCTGTATTGGAGGATTCTGTAAGATTGGTACAACAGATGATGATGACATATTCGTTGCCGTTGCCGTCGTTGCGTCCACGCCACCACCACTACCACCGCCCATTGCTGTCGCGCGAGGTGAGGTAGCTGGCGAGGGTACGAAAAGGTTTGCGCTCGGAGGAATTGAGCCTGCTGTCGGACTAATCGCCGTGTTATTGATTTCGCCGTGCGGCGCACCAAACTTCGGCGGAGCCTTATACGCGTCGTCGTTATCCCTCGATGATACGCCCGCAGTCGCTAAATCTCCCATCATCGTTGGCGGTGGATGTTCGCCTGAGCCGGGTCTCCCGATTAAAGTGTTGCTCGACAAATCATGCTTCATTCCACCTCCTGACATACCATTCCCACCACTGGCGGTGCTGTCGCCAGAATTATTACGATCCAGATGATGATTACCGGCATTCATACCTCCGCCACCATTGTTTGCAACAGTTGTGGATCCGGGAATAAAAGGGACACTTTGAGCCGAAATATCATTGCTGAGAGATCCAGCGACTCCTGCATTCGGTGGTATCATTGGATTCATAATCATCGCGGAAGCGCTCTGAGTTTGCTGGTACCGCTGTTGTTGCATTCCAGCACTTCCTCCACCGCCAACACCAATCGACTGTTGTGGAGGAGGCGCGGTGCCCATCTTTGTCTGATCGTTTCTACCATTCGTATCGCCACTGAATTTATTGCTATTGTTATTTACAGTCCCGGTAGATTTCTTCGAATCATTCAATCCCAGAAAGCTCGAAAAGAAGCTCATAAAAAAAATCGTCGTCAGAAACGGCGGCGCGAAAACAATGACTCTCACGCTTTGTCGTATGACTACCTCGTCACGAGCAAAGCTCGTCTTGAAAACCTTATCGACGTATCGTTCGAGGAACTCTTGAAGTTTTCCCTCGCACTTTTCTAGAATTTTCGTTAATTTTACTCCTTCCTTTGACTTCCACGCTTTGCTTGTGGCTTCGCTAAGCGCAACAGAGAGAATGTTCAAAAACTTACCGAGATAAGGTTCCAAAGGCTTGAGTGCGACTACGATTTTATCTTTAGTCGCGAGAACAGAGTCTGCAAAGGACGAGGACGCATTGTTCCCTGCGGTTTCTTCTTTCAAAACTTCATTCTCATTGAATTCTTTTTGCTCTCCGATTTCTTTCACTTCGAAATTATCGACATCGTTGTCGACGCCTTCGACTTCCTCAGCAATATCTCCTCTAGATTCATCATTTTCGGCGTGCTCTGTCTCTCTTCCATTCGCATTTATTGCATTCTCTTCTTCTTTTTCTTTACGCGCATACTCGGCGTCGTTCTTCTTCTTCTTCTTCTCCTCCTCCTCCTCCTCCTCCTCCTCCTCATAATCATCTTTCTCTACTTCTTTTTCTTCCATATTACCTACCTTTTCTTCCTCCTCTTCGTCCACGTCGTCGCGATCAACCTTGGCATCGGGCGATGCTGATGAAGGCTCACTTTCACGCGTATCGTCGTCGTCGTCGTCGTCGTCATCATCATCATCATCATCATCAACACTATAAAACCCGCGCATATTATTATCACCATCATCAGTGGAAATGTCATCACCAGTGGCCTCATCCGCTGTTTCGTCGACAGAGGACTTCTCTTCTTCGCGGGGTGCGTCTTCTTCTTCCTCCTCCTCTTCTTCTTCTTCTACTCCTTCCCCTCCCTTATTAGCGGCGATTACAGATCCAGACGACGATAATAACTCTTCCAACTTCCTCATCTTATCCTCGTATTCCACCTTTAATTCTTCCAACTGCCTGTCAAAACTTCCTTTCTGTTTCTCAGCTTCGCTCGCGTTTGCTTTCGCCTCTTCGTACAGTCGCGATATGCGCTCAATTTCTTCTTTCGAACCTTTCAGCGCTTCTTCGTTTCGCTCCCTCGCTTCTTTTGATTCTTTCGACAACGATCGAATTTCCATCAACTCTTCTCGCAATTTCTTCAACTCTTCACTTTGCTTCATCTCTTTCGCGTTTCGTTCTGTAAACGATACCTTCAAATCTTCCTCTATTTTCGTCTTTTCATCGACAACTGCATCGCGTTCGCTTTTCACGCGTTCAAGTTCTTTCTCGTGAGCAGCCAGGGTGCCTTCGATTCTCTTCTCCAGCTGTCCACTCTCCGATTTCAACTTATTGTGTTGTTCGAGCAGAATGTTGTGCTTTTCGTGAACTTCGGACATTTTCGTAGACGCTTCGTCGCGCTCTTTCTGCGCAGTTTTCAAATCGGAAATGTGTTTCTCAATTTCTTCTTCGTGTTGCTTCTGTAACACGGCGATTTGGTCCCTGTGCTTCTCTTTTTGCGAAGAAAGTTGTTTGTGGTGCTGCATTTTCATCTCTTGAATGCTACTGTCGTTGCCATCAACTTCGGCGGCGGAGGAGCGCGGCGGCGGTGACGCGTGCGTTGCTTGTTGTTGTTGTTGTTGTTGTTGCTTTTGTTCATTTTCGGCGGCGACCCGTGCGGCAGTTTCAGCCGCAGCCGCCGCCACCGCTGCTGCTGCCGTTTGTTGCTGCAGTTCTTGTTCTTCGCGCCGCTGGTTTTGTAACTTGATTTGTCGCTGTTGCTCCGCTTCTTCTTCTTCTTCTTGTTCTCGCCGTTGTCTCTGTGCTTTTTCTTCTCGTACTCGCCGCTCTTCTTGCTCTCGTTGTTGTTCGAGTTCGCGTTCTCCTTGTTGTCGTTGTCGTTGTTGTTGTTGTTGTAACAAATCGAGCTCTTGCCGTTCTTCTCTTTCGCGTCGCTCTCGTTCTTCTCTCGTTCGCACAGTTCGTTCGTTTTGCGTTGGCGCATTTTCTTCTACTTCTTCTTTGTCTTCTTCATCTTCTTCTCTTTCGTCGATGTTCTTGTTATGACCACCATCGGAGGCATCATCGTTCGCACTCAGCGTCCACCCCGAGGGTTCTTCCCATTGCGTTTTGCCCGTCGCTTCTTCTTGGAAGTAAAACTTTCCAGACTGATCGTCCGTCCAACGCATCCATCCGTTTGAACGAACAATCGTCATCATCGATTCTTCTTCTTCGTCTTCTTCTTCCGCGCTCGCGAAGAGTAAAAAAAAACCTCCTCCTCCTCCTCCTCCTCTTCGTTGTTTCTCGAACGCCGCCGCCGCGCCTCGTTCGTTCGTCAACGATGACGCAACGGAAGAAGAAGAAGAAGACAAAGACAAAGACGAAGAAGACGAGCGCGGAAACGACGTAAACGACGATTTTGGATTTTGAGAAGACGAGAACGAAAACAGAAGACATGAAAGTGCGAGGACGACGACGTAGTCGTGGTAAAGACGGACGAGGAGAGAACCAGAAACGATGATGGTGGCAACACCATCTGCGCCCCTTCCCGAGCGTTTCTTCCTCCTCCTTCTCTTTCTCCTCTCTCCCTCCTCTTCCTCCTCAAAGTTCATCTTTTTTTCTTTTTTTACGAGCTCGCGTGGAAAGTTCTATTTTATTATGAACAAAAGTGGTGTGATGGTATCGTTCTGCGACACTTTTGTGCGTGCGAGATGGTTACATTTTGTGTTGTTGTTATGATGTAGTAGAATAATAATAATTTGTTATTTAATAAATACTTTCTTCGCGTATTTCTCTTTCAATCGAACGACCGGGGTCGTGTTTAAATTTTTTCGTGTATGTACATGTTCACAATATGTATATTTCTTTCGCGCGCCGTACAGCCGACAAAGTCGCGAGTTTAATTGTTTGCTTACTCGCTCGCTTGCTTGTTTCGCTTTTATTCTCTTCTCAAATTACGGATCCATACGCTGGCTGTTCCGGAATGGTGGATTCCAATAACGGCTTTTTGTCTTCGTAGGGGCTATCGCCATCGATGGAAGTCACGATCGGATGCGATATTCTTCGCGCTATGGTAAAAGCGATCGTCGCAGAGACGACCGTCGTCGCGAGAATACCGGCGAGAAGTGTAGATGGAGCAAATGTAAAGAGATTCGACGTCGCGATCTCGTCTTTCACCACGCCTAGTTCTGACGATGCAGCGTTCTTTCCCTTCACGCGCTCGTTTTGGGTGTCGGTTTTATTCCTCCTTGAACGTTTAGAGTTGCCGACTGCGGCTGCAGATTTGGCCGCCACCGCGTTTGTTGAATTAAGAGACGACGAGACCACAGCCACAGTTGCACTCGCGGAGCAGAAATCGACGTCAAAGGTCATCTTCGCAACAACGTTACCTCCTACGTCAGTGAGACCGCTAGTGCTGTTTTTACCAACGATAATTTGATATTTTCCCTGGTTATCCAAATCGCTCGGTAACTGCATCGTCCACGCATTTATTTTGTCTTCAATGCATCGAAAGGAATATTGCAAAAGGATTGTTGTCCAATCGATCACTTCTTCGGTGGTATTCCCGTCGCAGTCTTCAATCCTCGTGACTTGATAAATCTCTTCGTCGGTTTTCAGTTGAGGGCAAATTACAGGTTCAGTGTACTCGACGACGAATAACTTGTCCATCACGCTGAGAGCAATTGGCTTTGGCGAAGTCACGTCGACGACAAGATTCAAATTTTCTTTCGTCGTGGATCCAAACACGGACATTGGGGCCGTTGAAGCCCCACCAGAACAGAATATTTTTGCCCGAATCTCCCACGATCCATCGCGAAGGCCGTTCATGAAGTACTGTTTGGTCAAATTCCAAGACAAACCACACCCGGAAGTCGAATGTCCGCAAGTCACATCCGCGGAAGCTTTGGAATCGTCCCAGGCGCTAATCCATTCACCGATACCAGGTCGTCGAAACTGCACGCGAACAAACTCGACGTTCGGGTGCACGAGATGGTCTTTGTTCACGTCCCATCCGCCTCTAACGGTATCACTGGCTTCGTATTTATCGGATGTCCAAATATTCAACGGGTTTGGATTCATGACAGATACGTCGAGAACATCTGAAGTTGCACCGCTCGCGATGTAATACAGATACTTATTAACCGTGGTTTCGTCCCATGCAATTTCGGGGCACTCGCGCTGCCACTTGATATCGTCGAGTGAATACGCGTCCGAAATTGGATTGCGATAGAGTAAATCTCTCGACATTTGCCACTCGCACTCGCTCACGAGTTTAAGGAAAATACCTGTATATTCATTAGATAGATTCCCTTTCTCCACGCTCAGAGTGAGTTTAGTGTTGATTGAATTGCCGGTGTCGTCCGTAGACGGCACGTCGTGCAAAGGTAACAAATCACCAAACGGACGCAACTTGGTGTTGTCGCCGTTGATGGAGAATTTCAAATCGAGCATGTTGCCGCCAGAAAAAGAAGAACCACCATTCGTTTCGGTCGAAGTTAAAAGTAAACCATAAATGTGACCTTCTCTGTAAGGCGAATCGTTGGTAATGATCACGTCGAACAGCGCAGGTTTTCCGGGAAGGACAAAGTAGTTATCAGACCCCGCGGCGTGTTTCGCCTCAATTCCCAAGCCCGATTCTCGCCACATCGTATTTGGTTCGCCCGGGCATTTGGACGAGCCACCGATTGTTCTGAACAGAGGAGTACCGAATCGCTTATCGTTGGAAACTTGAATCACAAACTTGTCGTAAGGATCATCGTCACCGAGCGTATACGTGACTTCCATTTCACCGTATTTTGCCCATGCCAGAACTTTCTCTTGCCCGATACTTTTTCCGTAAGTGTCTGCGAACTCCGCTTCAAGCTCCCAAAATCCATACGCCATATTAAAATCTGTAGAAGCTGAAACGCTCCCTTCAGCTTCCATCGACCACGAATAGCCATAACTGTCGATGTTACTCTCGATGGATGAAGAAAACTCGAGGTTATGGCCACCGCCAGAGAATGAGAGATACACGTCTTGCTTCTCCTGATTAGATATTGTGGGTGTAGATTTATAGTCTCCACTATCAAGGTCTCCGGTTTCCAAAAAACCAAATTGAGCTTGACCGCCAAATAAAGATGCATCAACCATGGAGGAGTCCATATTTCCAATAGAATCAGGAAAAGTCGCCTTCATCTCTTCTGTCTTGGCATATTTGCTCATGCCGCGACTCCAAAGACCTTCGTCCTTGTCAGGATCATCTTCGTTGGAGTTGAAAAGATTTCGACCGTCGTCGCCAGTTCCACCGGGTTCGTACGAACTCAGCCACTTATCGCTCTTCGTCGGGAACCATCGGCCGTTCGGGTCGTGCGACTCTTCACCAGTACCTTCGACGATGATCTTTACTTTGTCATCCAAGTATGCCTCTGGGTTAGGGTTCACCATTCGATCAGCTACTGTCCCCATCACTGCAGCAAGAGGAATAAGAGGCGCCATGACAGACGATGAGGCTAAAACCCCGGTACCACCAAACGCCGCCAACCCACCAGCCGTAAAGCCGGATACAAGCGCATATGCATTGGCTTCTTGACCTCCATCGTTCTTCCAAGCATCCGTTCTTCTTATTTTTGGAACACCGTGAAGAGGTGCGTTATCCGATGGAATTGAATCCCACACTTCGCTGAGTTCCTCCCAATCCTTCTTCGCGGTATAATCGGGAGAAAGATCATCGTTTTGGGTATACGCTCCGTAAACACTCGTGATGAGAGGTTTCGAAATTTGACCATACACGGAATCATCCGAGGTGAACGGTACTCTCATAGCATCGAATTTACTCTCGATTTCTGTTATTTCGGCTTCCTTGTCTTCTAAAGCGTTCAACCCTTCAGGATTGAAATCCGGAGAGGACCATTCAAGCGTTCGTTTCCAGTCATTTAGCGCATTCTCAAGACGCGATTCCCACGTTCGTCTAATAACAGAGTTGTTGGAGGTTGTGTCATCAATATCGGTATCGGTTATATCAGATGTCTCATTGTTCGTAACTGAAATCAAATTTATCAGTTCCGGTAAAATCTTGTACTCAATCGAGAACACCGTCATGACGTACGTTGTTGGTTTTCGACCTTTCCATTCGATGATTGGAACCACTCCTAAACAGTCAGAAGTGTCATCTTGGAAATCAACCTTATCGGACCTCACGTACACAATTTCGAATCCTCCGCCTAGGATTACATCTCCCGGACGTCCTGGGATGGCTGGGTCTTGAGAAGATTCCAAATTTCTGTCTAGAGTCATGTGAAAGTCCCAGCCGTTGTCTGTTTCGCCACTTATCGTTACAGTCGGGCCTTCTTGAGCGTATCCACCGTGTCCTCCGAATTCCACTCTTGCCCCATTTGAATCTGTCATTATTTCGCCGTTGAGATAGCCTGATCCTGCAGCAATCCCGCCTTTTAAACTTAATTCTGCATCTGCTCCAGCTGCAAAACCCCACTCGCTTGTTTTTTCCGCCGCTCGAGTGGTTGTCAAACCCATCTCTAAATCTATTTTCGTTCCTTTCGAGATGGAAGAGAATGAATTACCCCCGGGAGGGTCGTGTACGACGGTATACACTAAACCTTGAACCGGCGCGGTCGCGTAAAATTCAGAGTTAGATACGTATCGATCTTCAGGTTTACCACCCTCGCCGCGAGTCTTCGACGTCAACACGACGAGCTCTCGTTCGACGGTCATCGACGTAATGGCCCACCCGTCGTTCCGCTCAATGTGCGCCGAAAACGAGCGTCGATACGGCGTAACGAGGTTGGGAATGGCACTGCCTGAAAATATTTCGCGGGAATATTGCATATTGCCGAAATCAACGAATCCCACGTTTTCATCCCCAGTCGCCAAAACTGATGAAAATTTACACTCCTCCGACGGGGCTTTACTCGGATGGCACGCATTATCACCCCCCGTGATTCCATCCTTTATTTCCACCACGATATTTGTGGTGCTGCTCTGAAAATCAGAGCAAGTTGTGAAAGTGTCTCCTGTCGATGTGTAGTGCGCCTCGAAAACTTTTACGCCGACGCGTTTGCTCGCGTCGATTGTGTGTACATTATCTCTCATTGTTGTGCCAATTAAATAATTCGATGTTAAATCTCCTTCGTCTGGATCTGTATTCGAACTCAAACATGCCTCCGAGCTACTCGAAAGCGCGTGAAAGATAGTTGTAGGCGCATTGGTGGTGCCTCCTTCTCCTCCTCCTCTATCTTCTCTGGTGATCACACTACACAGATAACCGTGATACTCGTATCTGTTCGTAGCCACAGTTGTGCTCTCTAAATCCAACAATAAGACAGTTTGTACGAGCATGTCTCTATTTCTGAAATATTGCATAATTTCCGTACCCGCCTCGCACGTCGCGCCAGCTCCAACAGTAGTAGCACGAATAAACGCAACATCCATTCTAGAGACGTCCGGAGCCATTTCGATTTGAATGTAATAATCCATAGCGGCGTACGGCCAAGTTCGTTCATTACCATTACACGTACCAACCGAACCATCTACGCATTGCCAAGCTTGAATGTCATCGTAAGTGACGACGGCAGCTGCTCCGCAGCCGTTCGCCGGGGTAATCAAAAGTTCATATTCTTCATATTGCGAATCACATGAACCCGCGTATAAACCTATATCCACGGATCGCGTCGAAGTGTCGAGAAAGACCAAATTTTCACCGCCTACCGCAGCCGCTACTTCGTAATAACTCGATGAGGAAAAGGAACTACCTTCTCCCGGAGCAGGAAACTCTTTTGGATCTTGTGACACGCATTTATCATCACTTTCTTCGATATCTACTGAATTTCCAACGTAGCAAATTGTATGCCCAAGAACATCTTGGTCTCCTCCGTGGACGACAAACGTACGACCCTCACCTATCGGCACCCCAATTTCAAACCGACCCGATGTATCAGAAAAGTACGTTCCTTCGTGCACGTAACCTTGTTCACTTGTGTCATAACTATAGGCTTGAATTTTCGCAAACGGTAAACCGCACGCGTACCCTTGCGTTTTCCATGGTTCAAATATCACTATACCGTTGACTTTGACGGCGGAATCATCCGAGAAATCTTTTTCACAGACTCCATTGTTCGCGCAGGAAACGTCCTCGGAAGAAGATTGAGAATTCTCTTCTTCGGATCCGAGACGTGATATCGACTTGGATTTTCGGCCGAGCGAAGCCGGTTCTTCGTCATTCCCTGCTTGATTTTTTGATTTTTTCTTGTCGTATTGATGCACCAAATCCGACATCTGCTCCACGGCATTCACACTGATGGGATTGAACGCGACGCGCGAGATTAAGCTGGCAAAACTCAGCGCGTCACCTGATACTGATTTATCGAAGCGAACGCGTGTCACGTTATTGCCGATGACCGGGATTGCGTGTGCGGAAGATTGCGGAAGAATCGGTTGGGCACTGTTTGAAAAAACAATCGAATACAAAGCGTCTTGCTTCTGGAAAGTAGGTTTTCCGAGGCGAATTTTCTCCCCGCGCTCGGCGTAGCTTGAATACCAAGTATCCCACGATTGAGTAAGAACTGGCACCGAACTCGAGAACGTCGGTATGAAAGCCAGTCGATCGATTACGCCGTCGCGGTTGTAAAGCAAATCATAGTGGTTCGCGCAGTTTTTCATCTTCTTCATGTCCGTTTTTAACCAAAGCTTTACAAGATTCACACTGTCCGGCGTTGGTCCGGGGAATTGTCTTGTTTTGAACTCTTTGAACGCTCCAACTGCGTAATACCAGGTACTGTGGCCAATGCTTCCGTCGAGGAAGGTCGAGGAACCCTCGTTATATTCCAAACCTTTGAAGACACCGCCCGTTGCATCGGGTTTTTGCGAGTATAGATATTCGACTCCTTTCGAATTCAGAGCCGCTGTGAATCCCCGCGCGTAAGCCATTTCGCCGGTAAATCCACGAGAGGTGCTAACGTCAGGTCCATATGCTCTCCCGATGAGTAATTGCTTATTCGATCCGCTGTACGCGTATTTCCCTCCAGATCCACTCTTTTTCAGTACCCCGTCTACGTAGATGCATTTCGTAAACGAGCCTGAGTTTTCGTAGGTGAATACTAAGTGGTACCAAACGTCCAGGCTCGGGGTGAAATCGTAATTAAGATCATCGCCACGAAAACCAAAATATATACCTTTCCCAGGTCTTACTCCGATGTGAAGACCTGAGCGCGTGCTGCCCTTCCCGTGTCCAAAAATATATTGGTTGGACGGAGAATCGGTAAACATCACGTACGCTTCTAAAGTGAAACCGCGAAAACTCCTCAAATCGACTTTAGGAGTCTTGATGACGCTCGCAAACGAAGCTTTACTTCCGAAGTGTCCGCACAAAGATTCAAATACGCCGAATGTTGGTTCAGCTTTGATACAACCAGAACTGCTTAAATACGCGTCGCCAATGGAAGCGTCCGAGGAAGAAGTGTCTTTCACAACTGTTCCCGAGACAAAGGACGGGGCGTACTCAAACATTGCGTTGATAACTTCGCATGAACTCGCGGGACCGTCGTTTGCGTCCTCGCAATCGTGCATCGCTTGGAATGCGTGTGCGTATTTGAACATGCCTGCGTGCGACGTGACGCTATCATCGTTCCAACCGCCAACGAAACCGGTGAAAGCACGCGCGTCTTCAAACATTCTCGACATATTTGTAACTTTAGAAACGTCCCATTTCGAGATGTCCTGGTTGAAAGAGTGAGCTTTATAGAACATGTAGTCCATACTCGTGACTTTAGAAACGTCCCATTTCGAGATGTCTTGATTGAAAGCGTACGCTTCATAGAACATGACGCGTACATTCGTGACTTTAGAAACATCCCAACTGCCAATATCTTGGTTGAACTTTTTCGCTTGGCGAAACATCTGATACATGTTCGTGACTTGCGAAACGTCCCACTTTGAAATGTCTCGATTGAAAGATAAGGAACCTTTGAACATGCCTTCCATACTCGTGACTTTAGAAACGTCCCATTTCGAGATGTCCTGGTTGAAAGCGAAAGAATAATAGAACATGTAGTCCATACGCGTGACTTTAGAAACGTCCCATTTCGAGATGTCTTGATTGAAAGCGTACGCTTCATAGAACATGACGCGTACATTCGTGACTTTAGAAACGTCCCAACTGCCAATATCTTGGTTGAACTTTTTCGCTTGGCGAAACATGTAATTCATATCTGTGACTTTGGAAACGTCCCAGTTTGAGATATCTCGATTGAATTCGGAAGCTTTGTAGAACATCTTCCACATAGCTGTTACAGACGAAACGTCCCAATTCGAGAGATCGCCGTTGAAAGATGATTTTCCACTAAACGCCTGTCCCATACTCGTGACCTTGGAAACGTCCCAATGCGGCATTGGACCAATCTTATTATCTGCGCCGTACTGGTAACACAAACCATCGACTGGAGATTCGCTCAGACATCCGTTAACGTGCGTTTGGAAGTCACCGTTCGCTATCGCGCCGCAAAACTTTAAATCTCGATATGTAGTCCAAGACGACCAGCCAGTCAAACACCCTTTTCCACCTCCGCAGCCAGAGGTGTATCGTATCCCTTCACAGCCGCCTTTGTCACATTTGTGTTTGTAAGAAACCGCGGTGCAGCCGCTGCATGCGCCGCATTTCGCGACAGCTTCGTCGCTGGATATACCGGACGTAGGAAGTGTAACGCCGTCATCGCACGTCGGGACTGAAGGATTTTTGAGGGCCCACCCGTTCGCGCGATTTGAGCAATGCTTTTCTCTCTTCGTTGGTAAACTCTTCGTCGCGCCGAGAGACGCTCGATTTCCGTTTTTGAATCCGCTCAAAGTCTCAGAACCGAGAAGTCGCCTTCTCCCAATCTCGTCCGACGCGCTTGAATTGTTGGTGTCCGCATGAGGTGGATATACTTCTTTTGAAATGAAATGTGCGGAGCGAGTCGCCGATCCGAGCGCGCTTGATAGTCCCGAGCCGATTTGGGAGGAAGATTTCGAGGATGCGAGTTTCGACCACGTAAAATGCTTGTAGTTTTTTATGACCGTGGTTGAAATTGACTTATACCCATCCACGCCTCGTTTCGTACTCTCAGCCGGATTCGAAGTTTGGCGCCAGATGTACGATTGTTCTTTTTGCGGATATTCAAGTTTGAATTGAAACCCGCCGTATGAACTAGACTTGCCGTATTTCGAGATTTCGTCGAGCCTTGAATACTTTTTCTCCGTCGAAGGCGAGACGCCAAAATGTTTCGCTTCGTCAGAATTTAACCAAAAGTCACCCTCGGAACTGTCGTGCTTGAAAATTAAATAATATCCGTCTTTATCGACTTCCGCGTCGCAAGGGAGAAATGATTTTGTTTCAGCAGCGCCATCCGCGGAAATTTTGATCGGCTCATTTCCAGATACTTTCGGTCGAATAACGTCGAAAGAACGAATGTTTTTCATTTCCTTCGATGAGTACACGAGCCATGGCGTTCCTGAAACGTATCCATATCGCATCAAACGGTTCGCACGAGCGTATTCGGCATCGTCCAAGTCGCCGTCGCCGTTCGTATCGAAAGTTGCCCAAACTTCATCCGTAACGATAACTTTCGTATTCATAAACGCGCTTCTTTGCGTGCTCACGTACTCGGCGAACTCTAATCTGTTCATTCTTCGTTTCAGCTCGCACGACGATGGTGGACCATTTGTGGCGCTCGTGCAATTCGTGAATTTCGCTTGAAAGGATATCGCACCTGCAAAAGCGTCCTCGGAAGTTACCGAAGAAGATAATTTCCAATCTTTCAAGTGTTGATTGAAGTTCACGGCATCGCGAAACATCTCTCTAATATCCGTAACTTGAGAAACATCCCAATCGGACAAGTCAGCGTTGATTTCCGCGTTGCCTTTGAATAAGCCGTTCATAGTCGTGACGCGTTTCACGTCCCAACTCGGCATTGGACCAGTGTTACTGCTGAATCCGTACCTGTAGCACATTCCATCTTTCGGCGCTTCTGCGAGACATTCGCGCACGTGCAAATGGATGTTCTCATCCGTGATTGCAGTTGCTTTGACTTTGCTCAATTTACGCCAAAACTGAAAACCCGACCATTGTTTATGAGCGCCGTTCCCACCAATTTGTCCATTCGTGAATCTGCACCTCTTCGTCTTCACATTTCTGTCGAACCCGGCGCAGTTTCCACATTCTGTGCATAACTTTGCGCATATGTAAACGTCGTTTTCTGCGTCGTCGATTACTACTTCACGAAGTTCCGAGCCGTCTTTACATTTACAAGGTTTAATTGTGCTAAACGCGCCGTTTCCTTTGTCGTAGTCTCCGTAATACGGAGCAATCAATGCGCCGTCGTATACTTCCAGAGCGATAATGGCGGTTTCCGGTACCCTTATTTCCTGATTCTTAGAAGTGTCGTGCGAATGAAAAAAATCTTTGTGATAAATAGCGTCGTACACGTCTGTTTGGTACGCCTTTACGCTGACGTGCGTCTTTTTTGGCGTCAAGCCGCTCGCGTCCATAATTTCAATCTCGTAATGTCCATCCTCGTCCGTAAACGACGAATACGGACAGTCCATGATTCGTCCTTCGACGATAATTTCGGCGACTTTGATCAAATCATTGTTCTTTTGAAGGATTGTTACGAATTGGCCGTTAAAAGAGGTAACGGTCGTGCCGACGCACGCGTATTTTTTTTGTTTGGACTCCTCCTCTGCTTCGCCCGAAGACTTCACCGGTTTGCATGACGAACCTTTCGTGCCCACGTTTTTGTTGTCTTTCGGATCGTCGTAGTCGAGAATTCGAACATCGAGATTTGCCGCGTTCACCGCGTCGACGCTGGTTTCCTTCGCGAATTCCACCGTGACGGTGGAAACGGCGTAAAAACTCATCAAATCGATTTTAAAACTCTCCCCCGACGTCAAAGTAGAAAACGAGTCTGAAAATCCATCCGTTATTTGAAAGCCGGATACAACTTTATCAGGATTCGAATGTATAACCATCATGTGAGACGCGAGGTTACTCGAGGAGCGATGCGAAGTTTGCGCCGACGCGCTACTAGGAGAAGTAATCGTAGCGCACACGCGAACGTTGCGCACCGGAACCATTTCATTTCCAGCGACGTAAATCGAGCCCTCTAACGTGCTTCTCCAAGGCGACGTTATGGTGACGGGATCGGAAATTTCATCGAGAGTCTGTGTTTTAGGATACTTCGTTCGAATCGCGTACTCCCAGACGGCCCCCGGTGTCTCTATCGCTTCGTAGTCGAAGAATGTGATCGAATTGAATTTTGAAGCGCATCCACTCAAAGATGAGTCAATGAGAACGACGGAATCATAAATTCCTTTTGCGCTCCCTTCGGAGACTGAACGACGAAGAACTTCGAAACCAATCTCGTCCAAAGCGGTATCTCTGAACGAAAACAACATTCCTTTGTTTGATGGCGTCAGAGCGAGATCTATCGCTGCACCGGTGAAGAACAAAGCCGTCGCGCACGGCGGAACGGCTGATATTTCTGATGCGTCGTCGTCGTCGGCATAGTGAGCAACAATGCAATACGTTCTACGACTTTGCGGATTCGCGTATCCGAGCTCTGCGCAACCTTTGGTGCGACCGCATTGCGCGATTGCCTTTAGCATGGCAGGACTGACGACGCCTTGATAAATTCGAAAGTCGTCATACATTACCAACTTTGCATAAAACACTTTTGGTTTCTCTTGAAAGTGCGGAAAGTCAACCATGTTATGATCAAAATCTTTCATCGAAGCTTTTTCGTCACCGTCGACGAATACGCTCAAACCATAAACACCGTTAATTGTCATTGCGACGTGGTGCCACGTCCCGGATGCGATAGAATTCTTACCTGATTTTATGGTCTTTGAGTTATCCGTATACTTGTTGTCAAACAGCTGCTGATACCCTCCGATCACTTCATTTTCACCCGAATCATAAGAAAGAATCACTCTGTTGACGTAAGTTCCATCATTCGTGTTTCTCAAGAATAAACTTCCGTCTGACGATTGTTCTGTGCTCGAGTCCAATAAAAACCACATCATGATCCCGCTCGATGAAAGAGCGCGCCTTGTACCATACATAAATTGATTGAATCCATTATTCTTCCGTTTCGCGCACTTGATGCCGTCGCCGCACGCTTCAATCGTGAATCCGTCTTTCCATTTGTTCCCGTCGTACCCGTTGTTACCTTGAGTACTCATAAACGGTAAATCGTTGTCGTCAAAGGTCAACTGTGCGACCAGAGTCACTTTAGAATCTCCCGTTCCGACGGCTGGCCGAATATCCGTTAAAGTTCGAACGGCGGCGCCGTTGAACTTTTCGTATAATCTTCCGTCCGCGTACGCGCACTGATAGTCAGAATCGCCCGGTACCTTGGAATAGTCCCAGGAAACTGAAACCAATCCTTTTTGGGCTTCACATTGCGCCGCGGTCGTCTCTTCTCCGGCTCTCGAAGTTGGGTAGGTTGCGCTACGAATGTAAATCGGCGATGATTTGGCCGCGTTTGCTTCGGAGTCGATTGAAAAACATCGAGTCGGAAGCTGCGCGGATTGAATAATTTTCGATAAAAGGATTCCGCCTTGGTCGGAGAAATCCGTGGTGGTTTTCGCCACGTGCTCCAAATATCCCGTGTCCACGTCGTGCGCTGAGAACGCGGCGCGAACTTCGTCCAGAGAAAGAACGCCGTCCAAAGGATTCACGTCGAACTTTCGAAACAGTGACTCCTTGACCAGATGGATTTTGTCGCAATCGGCGTTCAAAAACTCCGGGGAGGATTGTAAGAACAAATCGCCGATGTGAATGCGCGAAGACGCGAGCCATTCGCTGCATCCCTCCGCGACTTTAAACGTGTGCAAAATTTGTTCGCCCGTATCCGTTCCCGTCGCTTTGCTCGTCGAGCTTCCTTTATTCAAAAAATAGCACCGATACCGAATTTCGATATCGCCAGACTGGATTTGACCGTCTTCCTTCGTGACGCGCAAAGTCTTTCTGGTTTGAGCAGTTTTCTTTGAATCGTAAAAGCTGTTCCATTGCATGCACGGTAAGTATTCGCCGTATTTTGAACACGAGGTTTGTTCTTTGGCTTGCACTCGAACATCGCATCGGAGACCTTTTTTCTGATTCGATTTAATATCATCTTCGCTCTCGAAACACGACTTTGAATTCGCGCACGTCGGATGAGAAACCGAGATTCCAAAATCAAACTCTCGATTTGAGACGACTTTTTGCGCGTTGAGAATTTCAACGGTGGGTTCGTCTCTTTGCCCGGGCGGCGGCGGGCTCGGCGGCGGCGGGCTCGGCGGCGGCGGACTCGGCGGCGGCGGCGGCGGCGGCGGACTCGGCGGCGGCGGCATAGTATTAAGATATATCTTGACATATGAGAGCGCCCAAGATGAGCTTTCGCAACTAGTCGTGCCCAAATTTGTTGAAATCAATAACTTAAGCGAATCGCTGGAATGCGAGAATTCGCGACTGTAAGTGTGTACCCCGTCTCTGTCATTCTTATGATTCGAGCTTCCGCCGCATACGTGACCCCTTCCGCCTTGGTTTATATCAACATTACCAAACCAATACGAGGTTGAACCGTATTGGAGTTTAAATTTTTTATTCGACCAATATTTTCCGTCAATAGAAACAACTTTAAACTCAACTTTAACCTTTTGATGGGGCGGCAGGTTCGTATACTCTCTTTCGGCGCGCGCATCCTTGCAAAATCTGCCGTACCCGCCAAGCACACGTCCGAGACTCCCGCAAGTTCTGTAGCACGCGTTCCCGTTACGCACGTGCGCCGTTTTCCATCCGTTTTCCATCTCTATTAAATCATAACAGTCGCTAGCGAAGTTGTCATAATTCCACTCATACAAGCCATCACTCCCAAGCTCAGCAAGTTCGTACCCAAGTTCGGCAAGGTTGTCTGGCGAAGTAGCGTTACCGCCGAGCTCGGCGATTTTACTGTCGCCATCGACTGCTGCACTTTTTCCAAACTCAACGACACCGTCTGTATCCGTTGTCGTCGCGAGAGCGAAAGGAAACGCTCGCGGAACAATTGCAACGAGTATTAGTGCACACAAAAGGAAACGAAGAAGGACTCGGTGCGGCCGCGCGCTCGTCGTCTGAATCGTCGTCGTCGCCGCCATTCTCGCGCGACCCCTTCCTCTTGGTTTTCAGTCCGTCAGTCAAAAGCCAACAAAAACACGCGATCGAGAACACGCGATCGAGAACCCGCGATCGAGAACCCGCGATCGAGAACTAAAAACTCTGTCCAAAATGACAACTTTTTTTCACTCACTTTTGTGTTTTTCTTTTTTGCTTCTTCTTCTT
>Ga0181599_1002191_pt1 | contig 17857 bp, 29 predicted proteins | sample 041ome_3_FD_148658 | JGI IMG/M metagenome (GOLD analysis project Ga0181599, IMG submission 148658) | Coastal salt marsh microbial communities from the Groves Creek Marsh, Skidaway Island, Georgia - 041405US metaG (spades assembly) | ecosystem: Environmental > Aquatic > Marine > Intertidal zone >...
CCAAAATTAAATTAGTGGCATAGCCATCGGGCGTAGCCCGACCCTACGGGCTAATTTAATTTTGGGCTAATTTTTAGGGGGTAAATTTTAGGGCACATTTTTTCACTCTCAATATATAGCTGAGAAAAAAAATCAGGAATTTTTCACAAAACTTCAGGAGAATGACAATTCTATTTTCCTGAAGTTATGCATTTTTTATCGGACATTTGGCGGACACCACTAGGCAAAATCGTAATTGTTAGAGGTTTGTATAATTACACACTACTTTCGGGTATATCAGCCGTCCATTTATTTGGAGGTAATGGGTGATCACATTCTACTTCGGATACATTATTGTCATTATAAACTGGCCCGAGTTCATATATTTGTCGCTCTTCTAGTTTATACTTTCTTTGGTTTGTCCCTTGATAACTTATATTGTACATTTCTCCCATTTTATATTTTATCATGTCGTTGGCAGTGTTATAATATGTAAGCGTCCACCCCACGAAACCACCATAATTATTTGTACGGGCTATATATACAGCAATTCTATTCTCATATAAATTTTTCATAATATAACCTTCCCCTAAATTATATATTTTATTGCGACCATCCACTCGTCCGGTATATTGCCAACTATACGTACAGTTTGGACATGTTTTTGTCTTACCTTGACAAGGTCTCCCACCATTTTGTGCAGGTATTATAATTTCTATTTCTTGAGAAACTTCACCACCATCGATTGGACACGGTGGATAATTATCGGAATAATCAAGAGTGAGACAATCAAATACTGTATCATAATTACCAAATACATGGGTATTTGGGTAAATTGGCTGACCATAGTCACGGATTTCATTAGATTTTGTTTTATCGAAACGACATCCACCACTCTCCATAATCAACGGGTTTCCAACTTTACGTTGTACTTCGTATTTTATTTTTTTATTATTAAAGTCTATTGTATACTCACCGGTAGGTATTTGGGTATATGTGCAATAATATCTTCTATCATAAAAACCATTTGTCTGAGGAACATAAAGCTCGTTGACCTTTACACTGTAATCATTTATTTTTATGTTTTCATTACGAAAAGTTGTGTAATAAATAGAAACATTGTTTATTACATTATCAAAGTATATAACTTTATAGATATTGCTTTCTTTGCGACTCGTGTAATTAAATACTTCACTTTTTATTAATTGATTATCATTTTTTAATTCAATAGTCCAAGATTTTATTATGTCATATGTTTCTTCTGGGAAAGGAAACTCGATGATGATCTTGTATCTTTCTCCAGAATAATAAGACTTTCTATAAATTATCGTGTAATAAAAAAGTATTAACAAAAATACAGAAATTATATAATACCATGTATTCATTAATATAAGCGAGTTTTTTATTTATTGAAGAAACGATTAACATCTAATATTAATGTAACTCTTCTTTGATATCCTCTTTTGACAACTTTGTGGTATCTCGAATGGTCAAATAGTATGTCGTCACCCGGGAAATGGGTATGTACACCACTTGATGTAAAGAGTTTACAATCTCTACCACTTTTTATAGTTAAGTGATATCTGAGTTGCGTGTTACTTTCTGCCTTATGCGGTGGAATTGACATTGGTTTATCCATAACAGCAAAAACAGCTGTGGTCTTGTCAATACATGGTATATCATCTATGATTTTTTGTATTTGTGGAAAATCACTAACTTTATAATAATAGTATTTTTCGTTTTTTGGAAACCATTTATCAAGTTTATGAAAATAATGTTTTTTGATATTCGAAACATTGTCATCATAATTTTGTTTTATAAACTCATAATTTGCTTCCACTTTCCAAAGCCCCGGAAAATCATAAACATTATATACACTCTTGTACATGAAAATATCAACTAGTGTGTTTCGCAAACCAATAAATGGTCTCCGTATGTTATTGAAATATAATACATCAATTGGTAGTTTCATGTAATCATATAAAATAAAAAGTAGAGGTACCCAGATAAACCACATTTATTTTCTTCGTATATTATAAATGCCCGGATATAAACGCTCAGAAAAGTATGCTCCATCGATCACGACTGAGGTTGACACTATGGAAAAACGATTTCTTTTCCCAAATGTTACCCTTGTTCAGTTAATAATTGTGACATTGATTGTATTTACAGCGACACGTTATAAAAACTTTAACAAACCTACATTGGCTATAATGACTATCGGTCTCGCTCTCCTCCACCTTTATGATCATATGTTTTTAGTGAAACGTGGTGGTGAAAAGTTTTTTTTAGACAAACGTGAAGGATATTGCTCAGCTTGTAAAATGTAAAAATAAATAGTTGTAAATATTAAGTATGATAGTCAAGGTCAGAAAAAGCCCAGACCCCCTTAAAAAGTTTAGAGTAACTCTCGAAAATGGTAAAACAGTTGATTTTGGTGCACGTGGATATTCAGACTACACCAAACACAAGAATCCATCCAGAATGAGATTATATGTCCTGAGACATGGGGGGCAAGTACCTCCGAAAATTTTAAAAGAAAACAACTCTAAAAAAATTCACCGAGAAATGTTAAAAGTAAAAACAAGTGACAAAGAAATATGGAGTATAAGAGGTATAGATACTGCTGGCTTTTGGTCGAGGTGGTATTTATGGAGTTATCCAAATTTAGAAGATGTTAAGAGGTATATGAGTATACGTTTTAATATCAAATTTAATTAATAATATCTTACACCAGCTCTAGATGCGGTGTCATCAATTTCATCGACAACTTCCCAAGCCCACCTACATTCATCTACATCACCATGATCGCATATATAATGTGCAATATCAAGCGCTTCATGTAAAATCAATTTAAGACGCATTTGTCTCGGAGTGATTTCATAATGTTGTTTCACACATGGTGAGGTATAGATGTGTTCAAGAGCAATCTGTGTTATTTCTCTTTTTTTCATCTCATAGTGAATGTCGTCGCTTTTGTGCGCCGCTACAACATTGTATCTTTTGTGTGATATAAGCGGGTAGTTATCACTTTTAAAGTAACCAAGACCTTTTAGAGTCCTCATTAAATATAATTCAATTTATATTTTTAATATCATTTCGGTGTTATCTTAATAATTAAAAAATGACTATAATCGATAGACTCAACCGATTATAAACCTAAGTGAAATGTATATCTATTATATTTTAATCTAAAAATGTTTGCACCTGTATATGACTATCGTTGGGGTTCCGGTACAAAACAATTAACTGATCATACAATTCTTAATAATTCGAAAAAGTTCATCATTAAGAATGGTAAAAAATTGGAAATCAATCACGTACCAAAAATAGGTGAAATGGGTATACATGGTGGGGTTCTTCAAGTCATTCGTGGATCGAGACAAATAACGTATCATTAGCAGCTAACTTGAAATTTAATATAATCAATAATTGTTTAGAAAATTAAAAGTAGACATTTAACCAGTTCACGATCGAATTAAAAAAAATTATCAGTTCTATACATTTGCACATTGTAAGTACCCATCTTACCCATGACCGAAACATTTTCATTTCCATATAATTCTTTGCATCCTATATCATCCATACAATCTCTATTTTCATGTGATACTGGTAACGGATATAAATTCTCACCGTCTGTAGTTGTGTAAAAATGATACCTATCACGTCTACCTGTGACTTCTTTTCCGTATAATGGGAGTGTTTGGTCGTTGTCACCGAGCAAAACACCCATTTGTTGAACATACCCTGGTTTATATTCTTTTATCGGTGGATTTCTAAATTCTGGTGTTTTTGTATTAATATCTTTATCATATACTTCCACTGGATATGGTACAGGTATATCGACTCGAACAACACTTGGGTTGTACATTTTATAAGAGATGTACCCCACAAGTAATATTATTATAACATATAACATTTGATTCTTTGTTTTGTTTTTCATTTATATTAACATGATATTAAAAAAATAATTGTTAACATGTTTATGAAGATACTTGCCATAGATATAGGATATAATAACATGGGAATTGTATTAGCAGAATGTCATGGAACAAAAATAAATGTAGAATATCTAAAAAAAGTAAACCTAGAAGATTATAAATATATTAAAAGTAACGACATTGTTGATTTAGTTCCTTTATTTATAGATGAACATAAGTATATATTTGATACAGCTGATAAGATACTTATAGAGCGTCAACCTCCGGGTGGATTTACTAATGTAGAAGTTCTCATTCATTATATGTATAAAGACCGTGTTATTCTAATATCACCGAATAGTATACACAGTCATTTCGGTATAAGACATTTAACATATGATGAAAGGAAAGTTAGATTAACGAACATAGCTACTAGGCACCTGACACAAGAGATACCATACGAAAGAAAACATGATATAGCTGACGCAATATGTATGATTGAATATTACAATTTTAAAAATTCTGTTCATTTTTTTGATAGATTTAGATATAAAAAGTAATATTTACTATTGTAGTTGTTTCTTAATGATATCGATTGAATTCACAATAGATTCGAACATACTGTATATCTCACTCGTGTCTCTTCTTTCAATAGCATTTCTAAGATATTCTAGATTGTAATCAATTGATTCCTTCTTCTGTTTTTCACTTTCTTGGTGTTTTTCCTTCATGTCTCTTAAACTTTGAATTTTGTTATTAATGTTATTAGTAAGAATACCAATTGCTTCATGTAATTTAGATAATTCATTTTCATAAAAATCAATCTTTGTCATAATAGCATGTCTTCTGCCATTTGTTATCTTGAGGTCTAGTTTTTGTTCTAAATTTTCAATTCGATCATAGATCGCTGTCGATCGCTGTGAAAATGCATCTTCGTGAAGTTTAAGGGTGGATTCAAGTCTCCGGATTTCGTGATCAATATTCATTTATATATATATATACAAGTTGTTAAATTTTTAAGTATGAAGTATTAATATGGTATATTTTGTATTTAAACAGAGTAATTTATTTCGTAAATAAATTCATTCTGTGTCTTAGGTTCTCTTCAATCCATTCAAAGTGTCCCAATCTATATTGTGTAAATCCCCATAGTGTAAACAGTAGGGTTTTTAACATGTTGTTAGCCGCTGTGTCGCTCATTTTATATATAGGACCGACTAATCGCCCCATAAATGTTTCATCTTTATTTTCACCCGTCATATACATCTCGAATTGTGTAAGAGCACATGTATCATCGTTTACACTCCAATGATAGAAGAGAAATGGTATCAATATACTGTAAAATTGTAAATGTTTTTCATTATTTCTGAAAGGAACAATAAATAGTGCGGAAAATAAAATTAAATGAATTGCAAATATTATGTTCATCTATTATATCATGGACAAAGAAAAAGTTAAGCTTCCAAAAATTTGGCATCCCCAGCATGAAAAGATTCTCAAGGATTGGGGTGAGGCTGCCGCTTGTTACAGATATATGAACCACCGTGCGTATTTATTATACAAAAAACTAAGCATGCGATTCACCCTCCCTGTAATTGTTTTATCAACTGTTACCGGTACCGCCAACTTCGCACAAGGTCAATTCCCAGAATCAATACGTTCTTCGGTTCCGAGTATTATTGGTGGTCTTAATCTCATAGCCGGGCTTGTGGCGACTATCATGCAATTTCTTAAAATTAATGAACTTATGGAAAGTCATAGAGTAGCTTCGTTATCTTACGGAAAATTATCTAGAACAATTCGATTAGAATTATCATTGCCATTAAAAGAAAGAACTAAAGATGGTAAAGAAATAGTTGAAGAGTGTCGTGCTGAGTATGATAGATTATTAGAACAAAGTCCTTCAATACCAAGTACAGTATTGATTGCATTTGAACAAGACTTCCCATCAGATGAATATCTCACAAAACCAGAAATTATGCATATAAAACCAATTGATCCTTTCAAAGCTATAACAGAGAATACAGTAATCTCTCAGCTAAAGGGGTTTTTACCATCAGGCGACAGAACAAAAGAAGATTTGCGTAGAGAACTTAATGTTATACAAGGTAAAACCGAAACACCAACTAAGTTTGTTGAACAAGCGGAGGTGACGAGAAGAGAACTAGAAGATCTTAAACAACGAAGTGTCATTAAAGAACTCAAAGCACGTGCGGAACTTCAGAAAGTTGTAGTCGAAGATCCGAAAGACGATACACAACATACAGAATGAGTAACATTATTAGAATGTTAAAAATAGCAACAAATAAAACATATGGTAAAATTTTGTACCTTAAAGGTTCTACGATACGTTCTTGTAGTGCGTTATTTCGCAACACTATATCTATTGCCTGATTAGTAAGATCATCGATGGACTGTTTCATTAAAATTAAAGATGAAAAAAAAGATGAACAACTTACCACAATCCATGTGGATGAATTAAAACAGATAAAAGACCATATAAAAAACAATAAAAATGTATTTATTTATGGGTGTGTCGGGTCTGGTAAAACACATCTACTGAAGATTCTATTTAACGATAAAAATAGTATAAATATAGAACCAGAAGATATAAAAAGTGGTATGTTTGACCTATTACGTGGTACGGAAAAACATATAATAATAGAAGACTATTCTAAAGATATTATCAATTTAAAAAAAGTAATAGAATCTGTGTCAGATGGTGAAAAAATAACAAATGGTTCTATTGTCGTAACAACTTCACAATTTTCATTATACCCAAACTTTGAGAATGTAAATATAATACCCAAAATTCCGGAAATGTTTGTAGAACTTGTGAAAGATAAAAAAGATATAGACCATATTACATCTATAGCAAAAAAAGCAAATGGAAATATCAGAGATTTCTTTGATTACTTGGGTGGTTCAGATATAAAAGATATTTTTAAAAACTCAAAGGACTTTATAGTAGATGTATTATGTACACATGAAAAAGTCGAAATGTTTGACCACACTTCCGAACATGGACACATTTGGGATGTTTTTCAAGAAAATTATGTTAATTCCAAAAAGGTAAACATCGCCGCATGTAGTGACTCGTTCTCTATCACGGATATTTTCGATACAGAAATGTACAAAGGTACATGGGATCTAATGCCTTATTTTATATTAAATTCAGTAGTTATACCCAAGTATCATATGGGTGAACTAATAAATATATCAAAAATTAGACCAGGTAAATGTTGGACAAAGTATGGAAACTATAAGATGAGAAGACATAAATTAGAAGAAATAATTACAGATTCTAAAACAAATATAGATATAAATGCATTAGGACTTCTTAAAAAATATGCCGAAAATGATAATATAGATATATTAAGAGAATACAATATAACACCACAGAAATTTGACATTATGAATCATCTCGCAATTACGTCACGACTCAAACAAAAAGATGTCACACGAATTAAAAAAATGATTAAAGCAAAAATTGATGATGAAAATGTACATAAAAGAGAAAGTGCACCAAATACTAAGAATGTCTTTTGAAAAAGAAAAAGATGAACCACAAGAATTTACCAAATCGGTGGGTAATGAAATGTTTTTTTGTGGTGAGATAACACCGGAAAGTACACTTGAATTTACAGAAAAATTCAAAAGAATGGAGATAGAACTATTAAAAAGATCTGCCGACCTTGTCGACTATGATCCAAAGGTCAATGTCTATATCATGAGTGAAGGTGGTGATATGTTTTCGGGTTTTGCCTTGATGAATCTATTACAAAAGTCAAGAATTAAAGTAACAACCATCGTACAAGGTGCTTGTTGTAGTGCTGCAACTTTCATGTTTTTAGGAGGGAGTCAGAGACGAATAGGAGCTAACGCATACGTTCTCATACACCAGATAAATACAGAAATTTGGGGAAAATATCAAGAACTTAAAAATGAAATTAAAAATTGTGATAATTTCATGAAAATGATAAATGGTATTTATTTGAAATATACAAACATTCCAGAAAAGAAGTTGCACAAAATATTAAAGAAAGACTTATTTCTAGACAAAGACAAATGCATTAAATATGGTATCGCTCACGTTGTTGATTGATATTTACATATCTAATATATAGAAATATGCCACATATCACGATAAACAATATACAAAATGTATTTAAATTCATAGGAAGAGAAGTATCTTCTGGGAGCCTAAGTCGTTCCATTCTACCATAATTTACAACTGGTAATAAAGACATCTATTTAAAGTTGAGAAATTAAATATACATAGAATGGAACGGCTTATCCGAAAAGACAAAAATAATCGAGATAGATTTACAGATATTTGTGTAAAAGACATGGGTGACGGTACAGCTGATATAGTGAAAACTACTGGTGTGGTTGGCAGTGAAAACGTAATAGTATCATGTACAAAAGTAAGGACTGGTTACGAAAAAGCTCTCATAAGAGCTAAAACTATGTGGAATAATGAGAAAATTAAAACCACCCATATACTTCCTATGTTGGCTAATAAATGGGAGGATAGACATAAATATATTTGTGAACCTTTTTACGTTCAGCCAAAACTTGATGGTGTACGTCTTCTTGTATCATGTAATGGTTGTTTTTCTAGAACTGGAAAGTTAGTAGAAGGTGTCGAACATCTTTCTGAAAATCTAAAGGAAGGAGAATGGTTAGATGGTGAATGTTATTCACCGGGTATATCATTCGAAGAACTTACTAGTATATTCAAAACAAACCCCCAAAAACTTAACTTTTATGTTTTTGATTACTTTGATATGAATGCACCAGATTTACCATTTGCGGAAAGACAGAAAATAATGAAACAAAAATACAAACTCATCGTACAAACGGATTTAGTTAATAAAAAATCAGATGTACCTTTATTACATAAAAAGTTTGTCGAACAGGGATATGAAGGTATTATGATTCGTGAGATAACGAGTACATACGAGGTTGGGAAAAGAAGTAATTATCTTCTAAAATATAAAGAATTTCAAACAGAAGAATATGAAATTATTGATGCTAAAACTGGTCATGGCCGAGACTCGGAGGCGGTAGTTTGGGTGTGCAAATCCGACTCTGGGCAAATTTTTACAGTTAAACCTGAAGGAACTATTCAAGAAAGGGAAAAATACTACAGAGAAAAAAACAAATTTATTGGTAAACTCCTCACCGTTCGTTTTCAAAACTTAACATCTCTCGGTGTCCCACGTTTTCCCGTTGGTGTAACAATAAGAGATTATGAATAATTTAGTGATTCTCTACTACCAAATGTGATAGCTAAATTTTTCTTATCAATTTCACTATTATAATAGTTTAATGAAAATATACCATTTTTTAGTAACAAACATACACTATTATCTGTGATTTGTCCCGTATCCGTAGAATACACGTGAAAATAGTCATCCGTTAAATCTTGCACATTATGTCTATATAATATATACTCAGTGACAAGTTCGTAATCGTTATTTTCGTCAATTTTATATAAGTAAAATCCACTCTCTGATGCTCTAGAAATTAGATATATTTCTTCGGTGATTTCATTGTTTAAGTTTTTCGCCGACCACGCATATGCTTCGACACCAGTGTACTTTACCGTAAGTGACACGTCTGGGTGACTTTTCATTTCTAGAAATTCAATACCATCAATTTCTAGTAGAAAATCTGTTATTTCGAATGTGACACGTGGTATACCAACAAATTCACGTTCATTTCCCGTAGAATCCTTATAATAAAATTGTATAGAATAATTACCCATTGATTCAAACTTACGCTCTATGTCATATGAAAATGATAAGTTCTGAGCCCGACTTACAAATTCTGTTGTAAATCGTCTATATGTTTTAAGTACTCTCTCTTCTTCTGTATCAATGTTCTTGAGTTTTATTATTATATCTTGGGTGTCATCTATAATCGTGCCATTTTCCCATGTTATTTTCAAAGTCGCTGGTTCTATTGGAACATCTCCTATATTTCTGTCTATACTTTCATCAGTATTTGTCTGAGAAGTGTTTACATCTGTACCAGATATTGTAATATTTTTTATAAAAATAGAAGAAGGTGTAATCGATGTTGTACTTTCTTCGTTGTATTCAAATGTTTCGTAATCCGCTGGTATGACTTTTTCTTTCACATCCGATTTATTTTTATTTTTATCTGAATAAAAGAAGAACACTATCACAGCCAAACTTAGACAGAAAAATAAAAATAAAATAATGAGTTCAATCATGTCTCTAATATAACTTTATTTTTTAATTATAACGGTAGTACTCTGTCATCGTGTATCCTTCTTGACCAGACGTGCTTGGGGCTGGTGCAGGGGCGGTGGCAGGTGCTGGCGCTGGCGCTGGACTTGGTGCGGGGACTTGTGATGGTGAAGGCGATGCATCTTCTTTGCCGATAATATCATTTATAAATTTGACAACTGGTTCATACTTAAAGTAATAAGCACCACCAACACCACCGGCGGAAATCAGCATAAGAATTAATATTATGGTAAACATGTTATATTATATCATAATATTATTATTATATTCATCGATCTGAATCTGTCCTGGATTGATATCTATTAGCTTCATGGGGAAGGCGATGATGATGGTGACGGTGATGGACTGAAGTCAAAGTTTGTACACGAATCAAAATCGAAATTACTCACATCCCATGTTCGTTGATTACAGTTATAATATAACCCAACTGTAGCAGCCACACTCGAACTACAACAACATAACAACATTAACAATATGAAAAGATCCGCAGTATTTGCCATTATTAATATATAAATATAAAATATTTCGTGGTCATTTTTTTTCTATATTTATTATAAATGGAAAGATCTATAAAAACTGTTACACTCGAAGCACTTGTAATTGGTGCTACAAATGCATTATTGTTTTGGCTTTTAAATCTTATCGGTTTAAAAATTAATAAATTATTACTACTTGTTTTAGTTGGTGCTCTTATTCACGTAATTTTTGAATATACTGGGGCAAACAAATGGTGGTGTGAAACAACATATAACTAATATAATATAAAAAGTGAACTACATTCCCTGTTAAATATATTATCCAGATAACAGAGTTTCCAACTCTGTACGTCTAGTACACGCCTCCTCCATAATCCTGTTGACTTCTCGCAAATCACAATTAAGATCATCAATTACACCACGTGTAATAAGATTCTGTCTTTCGAGATAACTCTTGTAGAAATTTCGTTCATCGGGTATTTGGTGTCCCTTTGCACGAAGTTCTTCTATGGTTAGATTTCGTAGTCTAAAACCAAGTTGGTTTGCCCTCTCACGGATTGCATCCCTTCGCACATTGGCGGTTATACGCTGTTTAATCTTGAGGTACTTGAGACGACTCTCAATCCTTTTTATTTCATAAATATATTGAAAAATATCAACACGAAGTCTCTCAAGCTGTCTTCTTTCATTATTATGATGATTTACCACACGAAATTCCCCATTGTCGTCATGTGAAGTCCTCGGTGGTATAAAAACTTCCGGTGAGGTTGCCCGTGGGACTTTTTTATATATATTTTTCATGTAATTACATGCTTTTAAATAGTCACCCTCCGGAAAAGATTTGGAGTTAAGGTCTATGATTGACATGAGCTGTATAAGGTCTTCCATTTTTGAGATACTATTTTATCAAACACACACGACTTAGGAATTAAATGTACACATATAATAAATGCGTGCATTATTACCTGCTACACTCATTACATTGACAAACGCTATGACATCGAAATATTGTAAAACACTAGAAAAATCTAGTGTAAATATTCCTGGTCGTCCACCAGGGTGGGTGTTTGCACTTGTATGGCCTTTATTATATATTACAACTGGTATAGTGTGGTCTAGAACAAAATTAGACGCATGGTTTTTTAGTATAATAGGTTTATGTTGTGCATGGTTATTTATTTATTCCTGTAAGGAACAAAAACAGTTGAGTACGTTAATATTGTTAACCACCGCTTTACTATCTTGGAAACTTTCATTCATGTTACATGGTGAAAATAGAAATTTAATGTTACCATTTGCATTGTGGACAACGTTCGCCACATATCTAAATTCACAAACGTAAATTATTCATATAAATCATCAATACACGTATTTAATTTCTGAATTCTCTGACGAATAGAATTTCTATACATTTCCCTATAATAGTTTTCAACGAGAATATAAGATGTATATAATTTTTTTATACCATCACTGAACATGGTATCAATATCACCAATAACAATCTGATTATCATCACAATATTTTTTTATATGTACTTCGTCATACTCTTCTAAAAGTATGTCATGTAATACACAATAATGTTTTATAGCTTGAGTTTTTGTAAATTTCGATAACCGTTTTATAGGTTTTATATCTTTGAGTTCATTTTGTAGATAAGTTATTTGTAATCTGTAAAAGTCCTCATCATTAGCCAACGATTCCTTATAATAATAATCATAAAAATAATCAGAAACATTATTGTCTTGATCTTCTATAAAAAAAATAAAATCTTCATAGTTAAAAAGTGTTGGTAATTGCTGTGAGTTTTTCGACTTATATACATTCTTTAATAAGTTACACAATGTTAAATAATCACCTTCGGATAAATTGTGTGAATTATCATCAATAACACGCATTATATTTTTTAAAGCATCCATTGGTCTTACCCATGTATAGGAGTTTATGTCTAAGTTATTTAATATCTATAAGTCTCTCCTCAATTGGATCATTCAAGTTTGAAAATATGTCGGCCTTAAACCTCACAAACATAGATCCATACTTTAATAGATTCAATGTGTTTTCAGAAAATTCAATTCCTCGACCATTATTTGTTTCAGAGATGGGTTTAAATGCATTACCCTTAAAAATTTTCATAGCTGTATTTATCTGTGAAGGGCAAATAAAATACATACATATTTCATTTGGATAAATTTCAGAAACAATAATATATTCTTCCCATTCATTTTCTAAACAATCTTTAACGTGTTGTTTAGCTATATTAGCGTTAGCCGTCCATTTAACTTTAAATGACGAAATACTCTCCGAATGTTTACTTGGCATTTTATGTTTTATCGAAACTGGTTTGTTTTTCACAAGTACATCGGCAGAAATACTGTTTGGGATATCCCATCTAATATTTTCACGACCCATGTATTTACATAAAATAGCTATCAAGTCTCGTTCACGATGAATTCCAACTTCCATAGTCGTTTTACCATCCCGTTGACACTCCATTTGCGATTTTCTCAAAAGATATATGTAATCCTTCTGAACACGCTTATGTCTAAACAGTCTACAAATATCATACCGGATACCCATTTTATTTCATACATATTGTTTAAAGATATACATCTTAGGTAATAAAATACAAAATGTTTAAGGTATTGTCATTGTTCACCGGTATGGGTGGTATGGATGTAGGATTTGCTGAAGAAATGCAAGTACATAGAAAAAGTATAGATCCACAGTTTGTTGACAGAGAATCAGAAATAAAAGATTTTGTATACCTTAAACGACTTCCATTTGAAATTGTTTTTCAAAATGATATTCTCAAATGTGCGAGAGATATATCAGATTGGAATAATTGGAGTCATAATTACGTATCAAAAGATATAAGATCATTATTAGATGAAGACTATAACTTTCCACAAGCAGACGTTGTATGTGGTGGATTTCCATGTCAAGATTTTAGTCATTCAGGTAAGAGAAAGGGGTTAGAAAGTAACAGAGGTACACTGTATCAATGCTTTGTAGAAGTTGTTAAGAGAACTAAACCAAAGATGTTTATAGCTGAAAACGTCCACGGACTATTAACAATGAAAAATGAACCAATAAAACAAATTATTTCAGACTTTTCACAAGCAGGTTACGATGTAAAATACCAACTTATCAAATGCGAAGAATATGGTGTACCACAAACGAGATGGCGTGTTATAATTCTCGGTATTAGGAATGATTTAAAACCGGAACTTCCCGATGATTGGAATATTATAAACTATAACAAAAGATGTACTACATTGAATGATTATTTTAGTCACTTAACCGAACCCGAAGAAACCAGTGATTCGGCACAAATGGTATATTCAAAAGCTGCAAAACTCGATAAAGGTCAGGGTCAAAAAGAAGTGTGCTTAAATCAACCGGGTCCGACAATGCGAGCAGAACATCACGGAAATATAGAATTTAGAAGATTACACGATGGAAAAAACAACGAAAATAATCTCAAACAAAGAAGATTAACAATCAGAGAAGCGGCATTAATACAAACATTTTCACCAAATGTGATACTAACAAACCCAAATAAAACACCTAATATGTCGGGTTACAAACCAATTGGTAATGCAGTACCACCCTTACTTGGTTATTTGGTAGCATTTAAGATTTATGAAATTTTAAAAATTATTAATCAATAATACAATTATTATTTCGTACGTGAGTCTCGTCGTTTTTTATCACCTCTATGCACGAACATTTTTTTTGATTTTTCAGTGGGTGGGTAACTCAAAATATCAGCTTTGCTAAATTTTTTGCGTGTTAATGGAGAAGTAAAGAATGGGTCATTCTTCTCCCGAACCCGGTTATAACGATTTTCAAATGATTTCACCAATCCATTAAGAAATCGTCGATCATACACATGTTTTATCTTACCATCTTTTGTCACGTCAACCAAGAGGAATACTCGTCTATTTTTAGGAATGTTGCTTTTCTTAGATTCTTGGAGACTGTTATTATACCAAGAAGCCACGTTCTTATTTTCAACGTTACGCTTACCATTGTCATTGGGTTTATTTTTATTCTCAAGGTTCTTCAGTTTCTTTTCATACTTTGATACATTAATAACACCCGGGGCTCTTGGTGGTGATTTGGGACGATTATTCTTTTCACCAAAACTAAGACGACGTGCAGTGAGTCCGGCATTCGCAAAAGACATGCGCATTGTACGCATACGTCTGAGGTTTTCCGGGTTTATTCGTCGTGGTCTAATGTTACCGACGTTATTTTCGTTTGTGTTTGAGTTGGTCCACACAAAGTTGTGATTATTTTCTGATTGGTCACGCATCTTATATTTTATAAAGATTTAAATTGACATATACATATGAAGACATACACATCCTTTGATGGTATTCAGATCAAGGTTGGGGAAAATGCAAAAGAGAACGATGACCTGACACTTTCAAGTTACCCCAATGAATGGTGGATGCATATAGATGGGGTCGCAGGAGCGCATATTGTAATATGTCATGAAGAGGACACTATTCCAAAGGAAACGAAAAGAGATGCGGCAACATTGGCGATTCATCACAGTAAGCCGACGAATACAAAAGCGGTTCGTGTAAATCTTGTTCGTGTTAATCAAGTTGTAAAAAATGAAAGAATAAAAAACCACGGACAAGTTTGTTTATTAGGTGAAATAATGCAACTTACAACCTTTCCAAATAAAGAGAAAGAGAGATTGAATAGACTTCTAAAAATAGGAATAATTAATTAAAATATTTTACATCGTATACATCTTTTCTAATTTAATTTTTTCGAGTTCTTTCAGAATATTATTTCTAGCATTATCGAGAATTGCTATCTGTTTCTCAATGTATAGTGGCATATTCCATGACATTTCTGATTCTTCATCTATCGCACGGTATCTCATAGATACAGTGTTTCCTCTTAAGACGAAATTGTAATAATTAATAACCGTTTCATGATCTTGTTCTGCTTGTTTAAGCTCATGAAGAAGCCACAATACATTGTCTTTGTTTATATCACCGGTTATCATTTTGTTTTTGTTTGTAAGATATTACAATAACTTAGGTATCTTATGATAATGATAATCTTAGAGTATAAGAATTAAAGAGATCATTACATTATAGAATATCAATGAAGGAATTTCCTGAACTTGTGAGTCTTATTCAAGAATGTGATGTTAGGATTTTTGAAGAAGGATGCACAAATACAATTGATATTATAAGTAAGTTCATGGAAAATAATGACGATGATAGTGCATTTTATATCGTTAATGTTAATAAAATCGTCGAACAATATGAAAAGTGGATGGAATATATTCCACGGGTCAAACCATTTTATGCTGTGAAATGTAACCCAAATCCGGTCATTACTAAAATTCTGAGTAGATTTGATATTGGTTTTGATTGTGCGAGTAAGACTGAAATCAGTCAAGTCATTAGTCATGGTGTCGATCCAAAAAATATCATTTATGCGAATCCGTGTAAAGCCAGTGGTCAAATTAAGTTTGCGCGTTCCGAAGATGTGGATCTTATGACCTTCGATGACGTCCATGAACTTTATAAAATTAAATTATACCATCCACATGCGAAGTTAGTACTTCGCATCAAGACCGATGACTCCAAATCAATCTGTAAGTTTAATTGTAAGTTTGGTATTGATCAAGAGAACATTAAGAGTGTGCTCGAAACTGCCAAAATCTTACAACTCAATGTAATTGGTATTTCGTTCCATGTAGGGAGCAATTGTCAAGATGCGAAAACGTATTACACAGCTCTTCAGGATGTTAGAAATGCTTTTGATATCGCAAAAGAGATTGGGTACGATATGAATTTTGTTGATATTGGGGGTGGATTTCCTGGGTACGACGTTCCGGATGGTGTACAATTTGAAGATATTGCCAAGGAAGTCAATCGAGGTATTGATGATTTTTTCCAAGATGAAAGTATTCAAATCATTGCCGAACCCGGTAGATACTTTGTATGCTCTTCACACACCTTGGTATCAAATATCATCGGAAAGAAGAAGAATAACGACAAGTTTGTGTATTATCTCAATGATGGTATTTATGGTTCATTCAACTGCGTGTATTTCGATCACGCAAAGCCTATTATTCAACCATACAATGAACGAGATGGAAAATTGTATGAATCTGTGGTATTTGGACCAACGTGTGATTCAATTGACGTTATTGCACAACAATGTCAATTACCAGATTTGGCTATAGGTGAGTGGGTCTACGTGGAAAACTTTGGTGCGTATACAAGCGCCGCAGCGAGTACGTTCAATGGATTCCAACAGACTAGATGTGTGTATTGTTTCGTTTAAACTTTGTGGACATACACCGGTCTTTCTGTCCGAATAATGGCGAGGGCAGTTCTTAAAATATTCTTTGCCAAATTACTTTTAACCATAATATTACTGTGTTCAATAAACTTCCGTGAGTTTTCCCGATGTTTATTAAGGACAGATTTCATTTTCATTGCGCGTCTAAGAGATAAACGACAACACTGCGTCGTATCAAAAACAAGTATAACTCTCTGTTGATGTTTCCAAATTTGGGTAAAATAACCGTCAAGGTCTTCCGGAGTTGTATCGTCAGTTATTCCGATACGTAATCGTATCATCTTATATTCATTGAGATTCTTTTAATCGTAATTTTCCTTCCATTCTCTCTATTTCACGACGACATATTTTGTAAAAATTTTCAGATCGCAAAGTTTCATCTATATCACGATACTGTTTGTATTTTGGAGAACGTGGAATCAGTGATCCTGCACAGCCCAAGCCTATCCCCAGCTCACAAGTACCGGGTAATTCTCCCCAACAAGAGAAGCATTAACTTTGGACATGTTGGTGTTGAGGATCTCAACGCATGCGTACACACCTCATCGAGAAGGGCGCTATTGTTCCAGAGACGCTACGACTGGAGACGGACATACACGAAATCCATCGGGGTATGCTCATGATTGATCATAGCACCCACGAGGATTGGGACGATTGGTATTCAACCGAATATTGGGAAAGGTGGATGTTATGGTCCTATCCAAATATTGATCATGCGAAATTGTGGATGGTGATGCGAAAAGGTATTTTATTTATGCCTGTGGCGGAAGATTTGTGGTACAATGGTTACTAGAGGACCTCAATAGATTACCACAAAAAATGTGAACCTATAGTATTATGGATTGTGCAATTAATCCCA
>Ga0181599_1002219_pt1 | contig 17721 bp, 12 predicted proteins | sample 041ome_3_FD_148658 | JGI IMG/M metagenome (GOLD analysis project Ga0181599, IMG submission 148658) | Coastal salt marsh microbial communities from the Groves Creek Marsh, Skidaway Island, Georgia - 041405US metaG (spades assembly) | ecosystem: Environmental > Aquatic > Marine > Intertidal zone >...
CGTCCTTACGTCCTTACGTGCTTACGTCCTTACGTGCTTACGTGCCGCAGTGCTCTGCTAGCATAGAGGGCGCTCTACCCTTAAGTTGATGAGACGCGCCGATCAGGAGGCTGAGGGGCTTTTTCCGTCTAACCTACCTTCTTATAGAAGGTTGAGAACAATGAGCTGTTCTGTAATGACTGGACGCAGTGCACCACCTCTGGCTGCTCTTTTGCTGAGTCGCTGGTAAATTGATAGGTGTACTGTCCCGCTGCGCTGTTTATGTTGACGAACGAAGCAGCATAGGGCTCGATGTCTTGCAATAGGGTATTACTGAAGCTGAGTTCATGGAGCTGACCGGCTAAATCTATTTCTTGGTATACGTATATAAAGTCGTCATCAATACCGGCGCCTATCAGTTCGAGCGAGCGAATCTTGGTACTGTCACAGCGCGGCCAGAGCCCGAAGTGCTGGTCTACATAAAGAGCCAAGTGCGCCAGAGCTTCCACGGATTCTATTGGTAGCTCTGCGGCATCAGGCCCTTTATTTTGTAGGATGTGAAGCCCGTCTTGGATGTGAAAGCGATGGCTTATTTCAATGAGACCCGTGTTGGGATTCCGCTCGATCTCTGTCCACACATGATGTTGTCGGTGCGCGAATGCTTGCGCACCGAAGAACAGAATTGCGACACCCAGAGTAAGCCTCAAAATCACTGATTGGTGCTCGCTTCCAGTTCGGCGGTCTCACCAGACTCGGCCTCGCTTTTGTCTTCAGACTTGAGCTTCTCGAGCATATCGGCCATCAGGTTGCGCGTTTTGCGATCCGATTTATAGGCGTCAAGCCGAGAGGTGTAGATTACCGGAGGGAAGCGATTATTGCGGTAATTTGCATCCGCGGTTCGATGCTCTGCATCAATCTCGATATGAGAGAGCGGTTTGTCCTCAATTAGAAGGTAGGTGACGCTCTCGTTGTTTCGACGCCATATCTCTGGCGGTAATTCTAGCTTCTTAGTGCTGCCGTCTTCGAAGTACAGGTCGAGAAGAATCGGGCTCGGTATTCCGCCCACGTTGTCAAAATCAACGAAGTAGAAGTGTTGCTTCTCTTCTAGCGCCCGGTCGAGAGCGCGCTGTTCCCAGGGTTCGAGTTTTTTGCGATCCGACACGTAGCTGTTCTTGTCTTTGTTTGATACGGTGAAACGATCGTTTTCGTTGTAGAAATCTTTCAGTTCAGGGTAGCGATCAATGCGCAGCGTAATGCCATCGTCGCGGTTGCGCGCTTCACTGATGGGAGCGGGTTTGTCTCTTTGCGTTTCTGCACGGTCGAGCGGGAAGTCGATCTCCGGATTGCCCGATTTGAGCTGGTAGGATCGTACATCGCTAATGCCGATATCAACATGATCGGTGGTGTAAAACCAAGCGCGCCAGAACCAGTCAAGATCGATACCTGATGCGTCCTCCATCGTTCTGAAGAAATCCGCCGGTGTGGGACGCTTGAATTTCCAGCGCTGGGCGTATTCTTTAAAAGCGAAATCAAAGAGTTCACGACCCATAACGGTCTCACGCAGTACGGTGAGTGCCGCCGCGGGTTTGCTGTACGCGTTCGGTCCAAACTGAAGAATAGAGTCCGACTGCGTCATGATCGGCACTTGGTTAGCTGAGGTCATGTACTCGGGAATATAGTCCAGTATGTTGGCGTCGTCTCGATAGGCTGGATAATTCTCTTCCCATTCAAGTTCCGCGACGTACTCGAGGAAACTGTTCAGACCTTCATCCATCCAGGTCCACTGGCGCTCGTCACTGTTTACTACCATCGGGAAATAGATGTGGCCGATTTCGTGGATGATTACGCCAATCAAGCCATATTTTACGCGGCGAGAGTAGGTGATGGGTGGTTCGGTAATGGAGGGATCTTCCCACTTGGTTTTGGCGCTCTTGGCTTTTTCCCACGGTTCGGGTCGGTAGCCATTGAAGGTGATCATGGGGTATTCCATGCCACCGCGCTCCCAAGTATTTACGGATTGCGCCGTTGGGTAGGGGTAGTCAAACGAAAAGCGGCTGTAGACCTCCATCGTGTGTACTACCGAGTGTGTCGAGTACTGCGACCAAATGGGCTCTGCTTCGTTGGGGTAAAACGACATGGCCAGCACACGGTCGTGTTTGGCACCGGGCTGTTCATGAATCATGGCATCCCAGATGAATTTGTTGGAGCTCGCCCAGGCGAAGTCGCGCACTTTATCGGCTTTGAAACGCCACGTAGACATGCCCGAGGCCTTAGTGTGCTCGTTGACGAGTGCTTCTTCCGGTGTCACTACAAAGACTGGGGTCTCGGTATTTGCGTTGGCTAATCGATCTTGCTGAGTCTTAGATAGAACTTGTTTTGGGTTCTGGAGTTCGCCCGTGGCTGAGACAATGTGGTTGTTCGGTACAGTCAGCTCAACTTCGTAATTTCCGAATTCGAGTGTGAATTCTCCTCGCCCCAGAAAGGCTTTGTTATGCCACCCTTCGTAGTCAGAATAGGCGGCCAGTCTTGGGAACCACTGCGCCAGAAAAAAGAGTTCGGTGTCGTTTTCTTCAAAATATTCGTAACCGCCACGGCCACCCATGGCTTCCTCATTGATGATGTTGAATTCCCAATCGACTTCGAATTCCATTTTGGCGCCGGATGTCAAAGGCTGCGGGAGATCGATTCGCATTAAAGTGTCGACAATGGTAAAGGGCAGGGCGGAGCCTTTTGCGTCAGTGACTTTCACATTCTGATAGCCATGCTCTGTATCTGCGGCGCTTTGGCGCATGCGAAGTTCGCCGTACGAAATTTGATCGTTCCCCGTTACCGTGCGCGAACGACGGTCCAGTGAATCGTTCTTGAAGCGGTTTTGGTCCATCTGTAACCACAAGTAGCGCAGAGTATCGGGCGATTCATTGTGATAGGTGATGTTCGATGTCGCCGTGATTCTGCGTGTTTCCTCGTCGAGGCTCGCCTTAATCTGATAGTCGACTTGCTGCTGCCAGTACTTTTCACCGGGTGCGCCCGATGCGGTGCGGTACACGTTGGGCGTAGGGAGTGTCTGCCCTAGCTGGTTGAACGCCTCCGCGCCAGAACTATTACCTGGGGCCGCGTTCGCCCCGAAGGCGACGAGAAGGCATGATAAAGCGATAACGAAACGAAACATGTTGGCATCTCGATTGTAAAAACCGGCATACTAACAGCAGAATACGGTTGTGTTGAGTGACAGAGTCGTTAATTTTGCACCGGGTGGGTGGCGTTTGGCTCGCGGTCGTGCGATCGAACAGGGCCCCATGATTGGGGCCTCCCCCGCTGATAGACTCGAGCGGTGGACGTTTAGACATTAAGTGAATGGATCTTTAGCTCTGTGACTACGGTTGTAATTCAATCACACACCTTGCCTCTGCCGAGGCCCTGGCTCGCACATTGCCTTGAAACGGTGCGCGCCTGGGCGGAGCAAAATGGATTCTCGTATCAGTTTCAGGGCGATTCCTTGTTCGATTTGCTTGCACCTTATCCTTTCCTGGGTCGATACAGCCGCGTAATACAGAGTGATGTGGCGCGACTGTTGTGGATGGAGCAATGCCTTGCCGATGGATATGAGCGTGTAATCTGGCTTGATGCTGATATGTTAGTGCACTGCCCCGAGGCGTTCACGGTACCCTCTGCCGCATTCAGCGTTGGCCGGGAGGTCTGGGTGCAAGAGACCGCTCCGAATCGCTATAAAGCCTATGTCAAAGTACACAACGCTTGGCTGCACGCCGGCAAGGGGAGCGTTGATTTGCCGTTCTACCGTGAGACAGCCTTGCGCTTACTCGCACGGAACTCAGCGGGTGTGCCCGCTCAGTTTGTCGGGCCTAAACTGCTCACCGCAATGCATAACATCGTCGGCTTTGAGGTCAATGAGCGTGCTGGTATGCTTAGCCCCGAGGTGGCGCGGGCCTACCTGTCTGATGATAAGCCCCATCGAGCTTTGGATTTGTTTTTGTCTCGCCACAGAGAAAACCCTGCTGCGCTCAATTTATCTGCTTCGTGCGAAACGGGTGCAATGCGGGCCGACGGGTTCTATGATGCCTTAGTGGCACGATTGCTCCTCAATAAAATGGAAGGTGGTCAATGAGCCCTGCGATTTGGGTATCGGGAAACGAAGGTTTATCGCTAAAACACTGGTTGCTGCTGTTTACGCTGTCGGTAGTGGTGGCCTTCTTGATGAATGTGCCCACTCATGAACAAGTTGTGTTCGATTCGCGGGTTTGCCCCGGCTCACACAACGCTGCCACCGCGTGTGGGTGATCGGAGTCAACGTCTGACAGCGCTACTTGTACCCATTTTTTTATAAAACCATCAACCCCGCAATCAACCCCAAACACACCACCACCGGTATCACCACGGTAATGATGCCCACGTCCTTGTATGCCTCTTTATGCGTGAGGCCAGTAATCGTGAGCATGGCTACCACGGCGCCACAGTGTGGGAGAGAATCAAAGCCGCCGCTGGCGATCGCAGCGATGCGGTGCAGATCCTCAACCGGCACGCCCATCTCAAGATACGCGGGCGCGAGCGTTTGCATAAAGATCTGCAGGCCACCTGAGGCAGAGCCAGTAATCGCTGATACCAGGCTGACCGAGGTGAAAGCGGATAAAAGTGGCGGCAGGCCCGAATCCAGCATGGCGGTTGTGAACGCCTGAAAACCGATCGTTTTCGTTACGACACCGCCGAAGCCTATGACCGCTGCGGTGTTGATGAGAGGCATAATGGCGTCGTTGGTGCCGTTCCCGAGAACGTGCAGGGCATTAGACCGCACCGCTGGAAAGATCGTGCAGGCCATCACGGAGCCCACCAGTAGGGCAATGCTTGGCCAGACTACCGGTTGGCTGTTGGCAAAGGTCAACGCTTGTCCGATGAGTGATTCTGCGTTCGCACTACCTGCAAACACTCGCGGCAAAATGATCAAACCCAGCACCACTAGAATAGGGCTGAGTGCGACTAGCGAGTGCGGATAGTCGTCGTCGTGCACCTCCACGATGCGATCATTCGGGCCGGGGGTGAAGACCTCTCCAGCCACAAACGCTTTTTTTCGTTCTCGCTCTAAGTACCACATACCCAGCCCGAACATAGCAACACCGCCGATGAGGCCCGGCCAAAAACCTGCGAATAAGTCGGTGCCTAGGCTCACACTGGCAATCACGTTATGGATTGATGGTGTGCCGGGTAATGCCGTTAGAGTGAAGGTGCCCGCACCGAGCGCGAGTGCACCGCAGAACAAACGTTTCGGAATATTGGCTTCTTGCAGCAGCTTGAGCCCAAGTGGGTAAATAGCAAAAATGACGACAAATACCACCACACCACCGTAGGTGAGCAGAGCGCAAGCGAGCACCGTAATCCACAGCGCGCGCTCTGCGCCCAACTTTCGAATCAGCGCAAGCGCGATACTGGAAGCGGCATGACTTTCGCCCATGACGCGACCGAACATGGCGCCTGCCGCGAACAACAAGAAGAACTTACCGGCGAAAGTGAAAGCCCCGAGAGGCCCGAAGGAGAAGTATTCGCCCAGGCCTGCAGCAACAGGCAAGCCATTCGTCAGAATAATAATCAGAGAGCAAAAAAGAGAGGCAAATACGATATTAACGCCCCTTAAGGCTAACCAAATTAAAAGTGCAACGCTGCCGAGTAAGCCGAGATAAGTCATTCTGTGCCCTTGCTGTCTTAAAATTATGTTGGGGATTCTGCATGAATTCCTCGATCCTGCAAAGGGTCTGAAATTGACGCTTCTTATGCTGAAACATTTTACATGGTATGGCTAAGCGCAGTAGTCTAATGGGCTGATTTTTCGACCCCTACGTATCAACCAAAAAACTCGAGGTAAGAACATGTTTCGAATCGTTTCGCTGCTGGCTGGTTTGTCGCTCGTGATGGCCTGTGGTTCGTCGCAAGTGGATCCTATTTCGTGGGACACGGCAGCGGTGAGAACGACTTCAGGTTTAGCGGTGCCTTCAAAACAAGGTGAGGTTTTAAGCTACCGAGATATCCCCTACGCGCAGGCACCGGTTGGCGATCTCAGATGGAAAGCCCCGCGCCCCTACAGCAAGCCGAACGCGGTGATACCAGCTCAGCCCATCAATGACACTCGGGATACAGTGGCCTGCGTCCAGCAGGCCTACGATGCGGGTGGTGTCCCCGGTGAAGGTATCGTGGGGACAGAGGACTGCCTGTACATGGACATAAAAGCGCAGGAAGGTTCCATCGGCAGCGCTAAGCCCGTCATGTTTTGGATCCACGGTGGTGGTAATACATCGGGTTACAAGGGCTTCTACAACTTCGATGAACTGGTCCGCCGAGAAGATGTCATCGTTGTGACTTTTAACTATCGACTGGGCCCTTTGGGGTGGTTTACTCACCCGTCGATTCAGGCTGGCCGAGAAGGCCTTGATGCCAGTTCCAACTTTGGTCACTTGGATATTATCGAGGCCTTGAAGTGGGTCCAGACCAACATAGAAGCATTTGGGGGAGATCCGAACAACGTCACCATCTTTGGCGAGTCTGCTGGCGGGCACAATGTTCTGGGTTTGCTGGCGTCGCCCTTGTCGGAAGGGTTGTTTCAAAAAGCGATCTCGCAGTCGGGCTATGTAAAATCTGCCACGCCTGAGCAGGCTTTCAATCGAGATAATGCCGATACAAATATGCGCCGTTCGAGCTGGCAAATTCTGGAGCAGATGCAGGTGGATCCTCTTGCTTCGGCTGAGGAACTGCGAGGTTTGGATGCCAGAGCCTTGTACCACGCGTACTACCAATTGGATGGCGAAGGCGACGTGCCGCTGACCACGGCCGATGGCGTCGTGATCCCGACTGAAGGATTTATGGCGGCACTAGGTAATCCAAATTACGCAAAAAACGTGCCTGTGATCGCCGGCGCAAACCGCGATGAAGTCACTTTGTGGTTGGGTATGCACCGTTACTTCATTGAAACGAGTTATCCGTTTACCAAGCTGCTGCCGCCCAAGCTGTCGATCAAGGATCCGGATTTGTACAGCGATTGGATTCGTGTGCGCTCCGCGGCCTGGAAAGTCAGAGGGGCGGATCAGCCTTTAATGCAACTGGAAAAAGCGGGCTATCAAAACCTCTATGCCTATCGTTTCGACTGGGATGACCAGGAGACCTCATTCTTTGCTGATTTCCCTAAAATTATTGGTGCAGCGCACGGCACGGACATTGCGTTTTTAACCGGAGCGTTCACCTACGGCCCGGTGTCTCGTTGGGTGTATCCTGACTCGGCAGAGCGACAAGAGATGATGGAGCTCATGATGGGCTCTTGGGCGGAGTTTGCGCGCTCAGCAAAAGCAACGACCCCTGTGGGTTGGCCTGCGTTTTCATCGCAAGGTCGTGATTTCGTGCATTTGGATGTGGGCGACGCGTTGAAGATTGCCAGCGACAGCGACACCCTGGATAGCTTGCTTGAGCGCATAGAGGGTTTCAGTCACATGACTCAGCGCGAGAAGTGCTTACTCGGTTGGGAGACGCTCACTAAAGTAGGGCAGCCAGATTATACAGCTTTTGAGCGCTGGGGTTATTGCCCAGGCTTTGATGCGGTCGCCGTACAGGAAGAAATCAAAGATGCCCTGATCGCGGAGTTTGGATCGACCTCCGTTTTATAGATTTCGTTGCTGCGGGGGTCGGAGTACACGTTGATCCCGGTGGTTATCGCGGTGTTTGGATGTACATGATTGTGTGAACGCAGAGTACGGAGTTTGCCGCGACGGCGGCCTTGGCATGGCCAAGTGTAAAGGGGTTGGAGCGTATTCCTACCCTTTCGTTTGCGAGTCGGTCCGCTAAGTTGGCGACTCCGGCCCCGTCGTCTGTAAAGAGGCTAGCGCTGTTTGTACTGTGTGGGGCAGTAGCCTCGCGAAACGCTAGGATCACGCAGTTGCTGGTGTTTTGTTTTGCGTCCAGAGACTCTAGCTCGCCAGTTTCGGAAGGCTTTCGGTTTCAGCTGGCTGCGCATGATTCGGATCGTGTCTGTTTCGCTTAAACCAAAAAGGCGCTCTATGGCTTCGAAAGGGGTGCGGTCTTCCCAAGCCATCTCGATCAGACGCGATAGGTCCTCGGGTTTTTCTATGCGTGTTTGTTTTAAATTCATGGTGTGAATTACGAAAAAGGTTGGAAAGAAGATCACTCGTGATTTTGGTGTGCCCTAGCTCCGTAAACGCGACTGGGCTGGTGTAATTTTATGTCAATTTTTTTAGTCAATTTGGTCATTGAGAAGCGCGGCTTGGCTCCGCATCATGTGTGACCTTCAAATTAAGGAGCGTGTTATGACACATACGGCGTACATATACGATGCAGTTCGTACCCCTCGAAGCAAGGGAAAAGCGGGCGGTAGTCTTTACCAAATTAAGCCTGTTGATTTAGGCGCAACTCTTCTGCGCGAGCTCCAACAGCGCCATGATCTGGATACGAGCTACGTGGATGACGTTGTTATGGGCTGCGTTACACCGATCGGTGAGCAGGGCGGCGACGTGGCAAAAATGATTGTCCAGAACGCGGATTGGGACGAATCCGTAGCGGGTGTCCAGCTAGACCGATTCTGCGCCTCAGGCCTAGAGGCGGTGAATATCGCTGCGCAAAAGGTGGCCTCGGGCTGGGAAGACCTGGTCGTCGCGGGCGGTATCGAGAGTATGTCTCGCGTTCCCATGGGCTCAGGAGGTGGCGCGATGGGCAGCGACCCGGCTTTTTCGCTCAAAACGGGTTTTGTACCTCAAGGTATTGGCGCCGACACCATTGCGACACTCGGCGGCTGGACTCGTGAGGACGTAGATGCTTTTGCAATGGAATCACAGCGCAGAGCCGCGCACGCGCGCGACAACGGTTGGTTCGACAAGAGCGTGGTTCCCGTAAAAGACATCAACGGCGTTACCGTGTTAGAGCGTGATGACTTTATTAAGCCAAGCACGACCATGGAGGGGCTGGCCTCGCTCAAGCCCTCGTTTGCCATGATGGGCTCAATGGGTTTTGATGATGTAATTTTGGGCAAGTATAACCAGCTTGAGCGTATCAACCACGTTCACACGCCGGGCAACTCCTCGGGCATCGTGGATGGCTCTAGCGCAGTTTTAATTGGTAGTGAAAAGGCTGGTAAAGATCTTGGTTTGACGCCTCGCGGCCGTATCGTAGCCACCGCTATTCTGTCAACAGACCCCATTATCATGCTCACGGGTCCTGGCCCTGCAGCCAAGAAATGTCTGGCGAAGGCGGGTATGACGCCGGCTGATATCGATCTGTGGGAAATCAACGAGGCCTTTGCTTCCGTGGCTCTGCGCTACATGCAAGATTTGAGCATCGATCACGCTGTGACTAACGTAAACGGTGGTGCGATCGCGATGGGACATCCTCTCGGAGCAACGGGTGCGATGCTGGTCAGCATCATGTTGGATGAACTCGAGCGTCGAGATCTGCGCCGCGGCATGCTATCACTCTGTGTGGGCGGTGGTATGGGTATCTCCACTATTATCGAACGCGTTTAAGACACCTGCAAAGTTAAGGAGACAGCAATGAGTGTATTTCATTACGACAAAGACGATGCGGGTATCGTAACCGTAACCATGGATATGACGGGCCCCGTCAACGCAATGAACGCCGAATACCAAACGGCGATGACCGAGACTGTTGAGCGCTTGGAAGCAGAGACCGACTTGCGCGGTGTGGTCTTTGCCTCTGCCAAAAAGGTGTTCTTTGCCGGCGGCGATCTCAATGATTTGGTGAAAGTGGAGCCGGGCCAAGAAGAGGAATTTTTCACGGGTTTGCAGGCAACGAAATCGGTTCTGCGGCGCATCGAAAAGCTGCCTGTGCCGGTCGCAGCAGCAATTAACGGTGCCGCTCTAGGCGGTGGTTTCGAGATAGCGCTGTGCTGTAACTACCGAGTGGCTTGGAACGATCGTTCGGTTCAGTTAGGCCTGCCGGAAGTCGGCCTAGGCCTGCTGCCAGGCGGGGGCGGCGTTGTGCGTATGACGCGGCTTCTGGGGCTCGCGGCGGCATTGCCCTACCTGACAGAGGGAACAAGGGTAACGCCGGATAAAGCACTTGCCGCGGGTATGATTCACGCAACGGTCGATACCCTTGAGGAACTCGTTCCAAACGCAAAAGAATGGATCTTAGCGCAAGAGGATCTTGTCGCGGCCGGCACGCAGCCATGGGATACCAAAGGTTACAAGATTCCGGGTGGCGGCATTAACTCCCCAGGTGTAGGCCAGCTGGTCATGATTGCCCCTGCAATGCTGTATTCCAAGACGCGCGGTCTTCTGCCAGCGCCGGCTCGAATTTTGGATTGTGCAGTTGAAGCTTTGCGGCTGGATTTTGACGAGGCCTTAACGGTTGAGTCGCGCGGTTTGGCCAACTTGGTGGTTACGCCGGTTGCGAAGAACATGATCTCCACCTTCTTCTTTGGTATGAACAAAATCAACGGCGGTGCGAGCCGACCCAAAGGTGTCGAGAAGCGCCTCACTAAAAAAGTGGGTATCTTAGGCGCGGGCATGATGGGGCAGGGGATCGCCTACTCCTCTGCGATGGCTGGCATCGATGTCATTTTGAAAGATATTTCGGTTGAAGCAGCGGAAAAAGGTAAAGCCTACTCCGAGAAGCTTTTGGCTAAACGCGTGGCCAAAGGCACAATGACCGAAGAGAAAAAGCAATCGATCCTGGATCGTATCCATCCTACGGCCTCGAATGAGGATTTGCAGGGCTGTGATTTGATTATCGAAGCGGTGTTCGAGAACATGAAGCTCAAACACCAAATCACCGCAGAGCTCGAGGGCTATCTTTCAGAAGACGGCGTATGGGGTTCCAATACCTCTACTTTGCCTATTACTCAATTGGCGGAGGGCTGCTCCAAGCCTGAGAATTTCATAGGGATTCACTTCTTCTCACCTGTCGACAAAATGCCATTAGTGGAGATCATCTGTGGCGAGAAGACCAGTGATGAGGCCTTAGCGAAGGCCTTTGATTACACCTTGCAAATCAAGAAGACACCGATTGTCGTCAACGACTCACTGGGCTTCTTTACTTCGCGTACCTTTGGCACCTATTTGGACGAAGGTGTTCGTTTGCTAAAAGAGGGCTTACACCCCGTCAAGATCGATTCGCTGGGCAAAGCCGTGGGCATGCCGGTAGGGCCTCTCGCAGTTTACGATGAGGTTAGCCTCGAACTTTCACGTAAGGCCAACGCAACCTGGGAAGAACTCGGTGTGGTCGATAAGTGGGGCGATGGCAGCATTGCGCGTGAGGTCGTGGGTTTGATGGTTGATGAATACGGTCGGGGTGGTCGCCATCACGGTGGTGGTTTCTACCAGTACCATGAAGACGGCAGTAAGGAAATCTGGTCAGGCTTGTTCGATATTTTCTATCAGGCTGAATTCGAGATCAGTGATCAGGACGTTAAAGATCGCTTGCTCTTCCGTCAGGTCATTGAGGCTTTGAAGTGCCTGGAGACCAATGTGTTGCGCTCAGAAGAGGACGGTAACATCGGCTCTATTATGGGGATTGGTGCGCCGCCTTGGACCGGTGGTCTGTTGCAGTTTGTTAAAACCTACGGTTACGGCCGATTTGTAGCGCGCTGCGAGGAATTGGCTGCGCAGTATGGCGACCGTTTTAATCCGCCGCAGATTGCCAAGGATCGTGCATAGGCGTTATTAACGCGGGCTGCCGATCTAACTCTAAAGCGGGCTTCGGCCCGCTTTTTGTTTGTGCTGTACTTGCCCATGCAAAACACTTTTAGTGTCGTGTCGTGTCGTGTCGTGTCGTGTCGTGTCGTGTCGTGTCGTGTGGAGGTTCGAAACCCCTTAGATTGCTCATTGTTGTCCGCATCATTTCATTCGCTAGCCTATCCATTTTTTCGCGTCTATCGCGGTGATCGTCATCTAACTGTATTATTCGTGATCTGAGCGGCCATCCGTGTCGTATCGTTAACTTTGCTAATTGAGGTAATCCAGTGAAAGCATTCCGTATTGATCCCGTAGAGAAAACCGTAGAAGAAATTGAGATCCACAACACGGGCGATATCGCGGAAGCCATCGGCTTTGACTCGATTATCTCAGATGACATCGGGCCCAATGGTGATCGTCTGTATTTAGACGAAGACTGCTTTATCCGTGGATCTGAGGGACGTTTTCAGGTTGATAAAATCGCGCCCGTGGCGGGCTTTGGCGTCGTAGCCGGATCCGATGGAACAGAGGACGAGCTGCGAGATGTTAGCCAGGGCTTAGAGGCCTTGCTTGCTCGGATATCCTACCTGTAAGATCATTTTATTCTCAAAGTCACTTTTTAAGCGACTTCGAAGCGGCCCTTAATTCCTTGAATGGCCACCTTCGTGCGCGAATCGTCAAGCTGGGTGTCTTGGCGATCGCTCATTGGCTTTCGTAAGCCCGACCGTGTCGTACTCTTCATGATTCTCTTGAGTGAGACTTGAAAATCGCGCCCGTTTTGTCGATTTTGAGTCGTCGCTGCATGCTTTTGGCTAATCGTTTGAGCCTTTGAGTGGTAAAGGCGCCCCTTTAATCGCCTTGGATTATGTAAATATTACCGTAATGAATCAGGGGCCTGTCGTTCTAATAATATTGTCATATTTCTATACTACGCTCTTGTCCGCAACAACCAATCCACATCCACAGGAAGCTAAACATATGAACAAGTCTTTTGCTCAGTTGTTTGCGCGTAATGCGCTTTCGCTTGCGATTGGATCGGCTGCTCTTGGCTTAGGCACCGCGCCTATGCTAGTTCAGGCGAACCAGCAAACTTCGGCCATTGTTGGTCAGGTTTATGACGCACAGGGTAACCCAGCGTCCGGCGCGACGGTTACGGTAACCGATCTGCGTTCAGGCACAACTCGTTCGGTTAACTCCAACGAAACCGGCGCTTATTCACTTCGCAACTTGGCCGTAGGCGGTCCCTATGAAGTGCGGGTAAATGGCGTTAAACAAGCAACCATTCCATCGATTGCCTTGGGTGACGCGTACGCACTGCCCCTGCAACTGGGTGGTGGTGATATCGAAGAAGTCATGGTGCTAGGTAAGCAAATGCTTATGAGCGTCGCTCCCGGACCTTCGGCCAACTTTGGTCTGGCAGAAATCGAAGATGCGGTAGCTTACGATCGTGACATCAAAAACGTATTTGAAATTGATCCGCGATTGAACGTGTCGGGCGGAGCGGGTGCGGTTAACTGTGCGGGCAAGAGCCCTCGCTTTAACACCACAACTCTCGATGGCGTGCGTTTCTCAGACCAATTCGGTTTGAACGATAACGGTTACGGTACGGCAACCGGTATGCCTTTCCCCTACGATGCGGTTGAGCAGGTAGCGGTCGAGCTGGCACCTTTTGACGTGAAATACAGCGGGTTCTCTGCGTGTAACATCAACGCGGTAACCAAGCGCGGCAGCAATGAGTGGACAGGCAGCCTGTTCTACGAATTGACAAACGAAGACTTCCGCGGCGACGAAATCGACGGTAAAACGTTCAACATTGAGCCTTTTGAAGAGAAGCAGTATGGTTTCTCTCTCGCTGGTCCTCTGATCGAAGACACTTTGTTCTTGAGCATGGCTTACGAGAAACAAGAGTTTCCTCGTTTCTTGGCGCAGGGCTACGCCGGTTCAGGCAACGGTGAAGAGCGCGATTGGTTGGATAAAGCGACTTTTGATCGTGTACGCGATATCGCGATTAACACCTACGACTACGATCCAGGCGGTTTGCCCGGTGACGGTGCGCAAGAAGCAGAAAAATACTTCGCGCGTATCGACTACAACATTTCGGATCGTCACTCGGCCTCGTTTGTATACAACTACTATGAAGGCTTCCAAGACCGCGCGTCGGACAGCGACGACAGCGAATTCGAATTCGGTAATCACTACTATGTGAAGAGCGATGAGAATACTACCTACTCGTTCTCGTTCAACAGCCAGTGGAGCGACAACTTCTCGACTGATATCTTCTTCGGATATCAAGAGCAGAACGACGGTCAGGTAACGGTTGGTCCAAAAGACTTCGGTGATCATCAGATCTCGGATGTTGCCCGTAACACCATTTACTTGGGTGCAGACGATTCTCGCCAGGCTAACGCGTTGAGCTACGAGGGTGATTACCTGCGCTTGAACGGTGAATATCTGTTTGGTAAGCACAGCATCAGCTTCGGCTACCATCGCGAAGCGCTAAGTGTGTTCAATTTGTTTGTGCAGCACTCGAACGGCGGTGAGTGGGATTACTTTGATGATTCGGCTGGTAACGACCCTTCATGTGCCGCTTTGACTGCGCAAGAGCGTAACGATGACCCGAACTGTGGAACCACTGGGCTTGATAAGTTCGAACTGGGTCTTCCGAGCCGTATTTACTACGGTAGCGGCGGTGGCACTAATAACGCCAACGATGCGGCAGCCAAATTCGAAAACACCTTGAATGCCGTATTTATTCAAGACGAGTTCACCCTTGATAATATCGATATGACAATCACTGCCGGTCTTCGTTATGAGTGGTGGGAGTCTTCCGGTGCGCCCCGCTTGAACACCGCTTTCACGGCAGCACAGGGCTTTAAAAACAACACCACTATTGATGGCACTGATTTGCTGATGCCTCGCGTTGGCTTCACTTGGAACGTAGACGAGAGCTTAACGGTTCGCGGTGGTTTCGGCTTGTACAGTGGCGGTAACCCCAACGTTTGGTTGTCTAACTCGTTCTCAAATGACGGCATCTCAAACGCTCAGTTCCAGTATCGTAATTTCGCTGGTGCACAAACCGTACTTCAGGGTTTCGCGAACTCGGTACAGCTTTCTGGTCAGGGCCGTCCTGGTTACGACGTTCCACAATCCCTGTTGGATAGCGTAGCGGCGGTAACCGATGCCGATGCGAGCAATAACTTCTTGGCACTGGTTGATCCAGGCTACGAGCAGCCTGCGGAATGGAAAGCATCTATCGGTGCGACTTACGAGTACGGCGATGGCTACGTGTTTGATACCGACTACCTCTACACCCAGGGTCAAGATATGGCCTATTACGTAGATGTATCGCAAGAACGCGTTGGCACAACGGCGGCTGGTAAGCCAATTTACGACTACGCGGCTGGCAAAGGCGAAGACAACTACATGTTGACTAACTCAAGCCAGAGCCCCGAAGCACATATCTTCAGCGCCACTGTTCGCAAGTCGTTTGATAACGGAATCGACATTTTGGCTGGTTATGCTTACACCTATGCCGAAGACGTGAGCCCGATGACTTCTTCCGTAGCTCAATCTAACTTCAGCAACCTTGCGTTGCACGATTTAGTTGAACCTTCAGCGGCAGTCTCAAACTATGTGGTACCGCATCGTTTTACCTTCCGTCTCAGATATAGCAACAACTTCTTTGGTGACAATGAGACTCGTATCTCGCTGTACAGCTTTGCTCAAGAAGGTCAAGCAGGCAGCTATGTAATGGGTTCAGTGGATCAAGAAGGTGACGGTTTCTACGGTCGTCATTTGCTCTACGTACCGAAAGGCGAGGGTGATCCCAACGTCGTGATTGGTCCAAACTTTGATTACGCAGCCTTTGAAAAATGGCGTAAAGGTCAAGATCTGGGCACGGGCTTCGTAGATCGCAACGGTACCAACGCGGATTGGACTTACCGTATGGACCTTCGCGTGGATCAGGAAGTGAATTTGTTTGGCGACACAAAAGGTGTTGTATATGCCAAGATCTACAACTTCACCAACTTCCTGAACAGTGACTGGGGTAAAATCCATGACGCGCAGTTCTTCTCGCAGCAGGTTGTAACGTCGACTATCGATGACCAGGGTCGCTACGTATTCGAGCGGTTCTCTGCACGCGATGTGAACGATCTACAGGAAGAACGTTCGCTCTGGGAAATCCGCTTGGGACTATCCGTTAAGTTCTAATCGGAACCCATGGTTCAAAACATTAAATCCCCGCCATGTGCGGGGATTTTTTTATTATCGATTTATACTTTGCTGAGTGGCTGAGTGGCTGAGTGGCTGAGTGGCTGAGTGGCTGAGTGGCTGTACAGAGCATGTGGAATCTACGGGGGTTATTCGATTGACTAATTTAGAGCTGAGTAAGGTCGGCTTGATCAGAGTTGGTAAGACTCTGGTAACGGTTATCTCGTCGCTGCTATTGGTTTTTCAATGGGTTTTAGGTGCCAGCGCTTTGACGGCTGAAACCGAGTATCGTGTGGCGTTTGGCTCTTGCCTAAAGCAAGATGACGCGATGCCCGTTTGGTCCGAGATTGAATCTCGAGCTCCTGATATGTTTATTTTTGGGGGCGATAACGTCTACGCTGATATCGGTGCTTACAAACTGATGCGATCGCCTAAAAATTTTCAGAAGGCCTATCAAAATCTAGCGAGTAATCCCCAGTTTGTGTCATTCCAAAGCGCGCTTGAAGCTCGCTCGAGTGTCGTTATGGCCACCTGGGATGATCACGACTATGGTTTAAACGACGGTGGCGAAGAGAACGAGCATAAACTGGCGGCCAAAAAAGCCTTCATCGATTTTTTCAGTCCGACGGGGTTAGCTCTTGCTTCCGTCGATGAACCTGGCGTCTACGGCAGTTCGATTCAAACAGTTGGTGACTTAAGAGTGCAAGTCATCGTCTTGGATACACGTAGTTTTCGTTCAGCATTTGAAAAACGTAAGAACAAGACACTCTGTTCACGAGGTGGCTGGGAGTTCAGGTCAGATCCAGATGCAACCGTGTTGGGCCAAAAGCAATGGACTTGGTTCGAGCAGCAATTGGAGCAATCCGCCGATCTTCGGCTCATTGTATCAAGCATTCAGGTGTTACCCACTGAGCAGTGCTTTGAGAAATGGGCTAATTTTCCAGCGGAGCGTGAGAAGCTGTTAACACTGATCGCAGAAAAAACGGGGGGCGGTGTGATCTTGCTGAGCGGCGATCGACATTTGAGTGAGATCAGTGTCTTAGAGCGTACTGACATAGGATACCCCTTGTACGAAGTGACTTCTAGCGGCCTGAACAACGCACTGAAAGGTCGATTTGATGTTGCGGAAGAACCCAATTCGTTGCGGGCTCTACCTGATAATGTGAGTGAGAACGGATTCGGTGAGATCGCGATCGCGCCTCATAGCAAAAGTGATACGCTAGTAGAGATGCGGTTATTTAATGAAGCGGGTACCCTGCTGCAGAGCGTGTCCGTGCCGTTGAGTGGCTTGCGAAAAGTCGTAGCCGGCGAGTGAATCGCGGGGCTTACAGAAAATAGTAGCCTCGACTTGCCACCCTTGATATTGTATTAAAAAAATAGAATAAACGAGAGGGTTTAATGCCACGTTCTGCTTCCGTTAGTGAGTGCATGCATCGCTCACCCATCACTATCTCAGAGCACGCCAGTATCGCCGAGGCGGTTAAAGTGATCGTTGACAACAAGTTGACTGGGATCACCGTAACGGATAACGCCGGTGTTGTTGTCGGGGTCCTCTCTGAAATCGACTGCTTGAAAGCGATTTTGAACTCCATATACAACGATGGCGACCCAGATCATCGTCTGGTCAGCGAATTCATGACGCGATCGCTGAATACCTGTAGCCCAGAAGACAGTATTGTTGAGGTCGCGCAAAGCATGCTCGAGACACAACAGCGTCGCCGACCTGTGCTTGAAGATGGTAAACTCGTCGGCCAAGTGAGCTCGGGTAATGTGCTGTGGGCTCTAATGGAATATTCTCGCCGCAAAGCCTAAGGTGACAGACCCGCTTTGCGCTAAG